>CAEZSR010000044.1_pt1 | contig 23840 bp, 20 predicted proteins | sample 7264011 | NCBI WGS metagenome assembly CAEZSR01 (sample SAMEA6813783, study PRJEB35770) | freshwater metagenome | biome: Freshwater; feature: Freshwater reservoir; material: water | place: Czech Republic | collected 2016-08-15 | depth 0.5m m | reverse complement strand
GGCCGCCTGGTGGTGCAGCAGGTGCAGCGCCGCGACCGGCGCGCTGTCGCGCAGCGCACGCTCCGCAGCGGCGTCGAAGGGCCGCTCGCCCTCGACCACCCAGATCGTGCCGATCACCTCGTCCCCGGCCCGCACCGACGCACCCATGCGGGCGCGCACGCGCTGCTCGTCGTCGGCGGGCAGGTGGACGATGTCGGTGTTCCCCCACATCCGCCGGTACGTCGCGACGATCTCGTCCCGCTGCATCACGTACGGGGGCACGCTGCGACCGAGGATCGAGTCGCGTCGCACCCCGTCGATCGGCTGCTCGAGGTTCGAGTACGCCACGACGCGCAGCTGGCGGTCCTCGATCGTGGTGGCACCACCGACGGCGCCGGCGATCGCGTTGGCGAGCGCGAACAGGTCGGCCGGCGCGTGGTCGACGTCGTGCACCGCCACCCCCGCGGTGCTGGTCACGGTGCGCAGCAGCGTGAACACCTGACCCCAGTCGGCCGAGGACGGGGCGGCCACCGTCGCCACGCCGTGGGCACCACCGAACTCGGCCAGCGCGGCGTGCTGATCGGGGCGTGCCTTCACCACCACAGCAGCCGCCCGGGCCGCGGCCGCACGGGTCACCCCGGCCACCGCCGCCTCCCCGGCGGCGTCGACGCCGACGAGCAGCACCACGTCACCCTCGGCCATGGTGACGTCGTCACCGGCACCGGCGATCAGCACGCGGCCCACCGGCACGTCCACCCCGAGCGGCGCGGCGAGCAGCTCGAGCACCACGGGCGACAGCCGCGCGAGCAGCACGCCGAGCGTGAGCACACCCTCGGGGACGTCCGGCGCACGCATGACGGCACGGTAGCGCGCCCCGACCGCACCAGGATCGGTGTCCGCCCCCGCCCGGCACGCGTACGGTGAGGGCGATGTCGCCGACCGATCGATCCGCCGCCGAACCGTCCGCCGAACCGCCCGCCGAACCGTCCGACCTGCACGACCGGCTGCAGGCCCTGCTCGACACCTTCCTCGCCGCCCACGACCCCGCCGTCGCCGGCACCTCGCTCGGCGGGTTCGACATGCCCGGCGTGGTGATGCACGTCGAGGCACCGAGCGCGGGTGTGCGCTGGACCGGTGCCGCCGGGGTGGTCGAGCGCGGCGGCGCACCGCTCGCGCCGGACGCCTGCTTCCGCACGGCGAGCGTCACGAAGACCCACGTGGCCACGGCGGTGATGCGCCTCGTCGACCGTGGCGTGCTCGACGTGCACGATCCCGCGGCGGCCCACCTGCCCGACGAGATCGTGCCGGTGCTGCGCCGGCTCACACCGCACGCGCCCGACGTCACCGTCGAGCACCTCCTACGGCACACGAGCGGCATCTACGACTTCGGCACCGACGCCACCTACCGGCGCACCATCGGCCGCGAACCGGTGAAGGTCTGGTCGGCGCTCGACCTGCTGTCGATCGCCCTCGACCACGGCACCCCCTGGGGCCCGCCCGGCGAGACGTTCCACTACTGCGACACCGGCTACGTGCTGCTCGCGCTCGTCCTCGAGCACCACACCGGGCTGCCGTTCGCCGCAGCGCTGCGCTCGCTGCTGCCGTTCGACGAACTGGGCCTCGCCGCCACCTGGCTGGAGGGCAAGGAACCCGTCCCGCCGGCGGCACCGGCGCGCGCCCATCAGTACCTCGGCGGCGACGACACCTTCGGGTTCGATCCGTCGTTCGACGGCTACGGCGGCGGCGGGCTGGTGAGCACGGCCGCCGAGCTCGCCGTGTTCGTCCGGGCGCTCGTCACCGGCGACGTGCTGAGCGAGCGCTCCCGTGCCGCGATGCTCGACACCTGCGTCCCGACCGATCTGGGCGAGCTGGGTCAGCGGTGCGGCTACGGCATCTTCTCCAGCACGATCGACGGGATCACCCGCATCGGCCACGAGGGGTTCTGGGGCATCTGGATGTACCACCTGCCCGACCACGACGTCACCGTGGCCGGCGCACACACGGGCCTGCCCTACGACGCCACCGCCAAGCGCGCCCTGCTCCACGGCCCCGTCCACCTGCTGGGCGGCTGACGGCACGACCAGGCCGGAGAACGGACGAACCCGCCCTCGCGGGCGGGTTCGTCGTCGATCTCGGCGCGGGCGCGGGGCCCGGCGATCACCAGCGGTAGTGGGCGAACGCCTTGTTGCTCTCGGCCATCTTCTGCATGTCGTCGCGACGCTTGATCGCGGCACCCAGACCGTTGGCGGCGTCCATCAGCTCGCCGGCGAGGCACTCGGCCATCGTCTTCTCGCGACGCTTGCGGGAGAAGTCGACCAGCCAGCGGATCGCCAGGGTGTTGGCACGGCGGGGACGGACCTCGACCGGCACCTGGTAGCTGGCGCCACCCACGCGGCGGCTCTTCACCTCGAGCGGCGGCTTGATGTTGTCGATCGCCCGCTTGAGCGTGCCGATCGGCTCCGCGCCGGTCTTCTCCTCGACGATCTTCAGCGCGTCGTAGACGATGCGCTCGGCGAGCGTGCGCTTGCCGTGCAGCATGACCTTGTTGACGAGCTGCGACACGAGCAGCGAGCGGTACAGCGGATCGGGCGTGAGCTCGCGGCGCTGGGCGGGACCCTTACGAGGCATCTTCGTTTCCTTCTCGAGCTCTTACTTCGCGGCCTTGGCGCCGTAGCGACTGCGGGCCTGCTTGCGGTTCTTCACACCGGCTGCGTCGAGCGCACCGCGGATGATCTTGTAGCGCACGCCCGGCAGGTCGCGCACACGACCACCACGCACGAGCACGATCGAGTGCTCCTGCAGGTTGTGGCCCTCGCCGGGGATGTAGGCGGTGATCTCGACACCACTCGACAGACGGACACGGGCCACCTTGCGCAGCGCCGAGTTCGGCTTCTTCGGGGTGTTCGTGTACACGCGGGTGCACACGCCGCGACGCTGCGGCGACCCCTTCAGGGCCGGCGTCTTGGTCTTCGAGAACTTGGTGGAACGCCCCTGGCGGACCAACTGCTGAATCGTGGGCACGCGTCTCTACCTCTGCGAACGGGTCTGTCGGATGACAGAAGCGCGGACGGGTCCGCGCAGGACCCTGCAATGTTAGAGGCGCGCGCTCCGACGCGGCAACCTGCCATCGCGGCTTGCACGCGGGCTCACCGTTCGCCGGCTCAGCCCGGGATCAGCCCGAGATCAGCCCGAGATCAGTGCGGCGAGGAACGCGAGGGCGGCGATCACGAACCAGGGCGCGGCGCGTCCGGTCCGGTGCTCGACCTGATGGTGACGATGGTGCCGATGGTGCCCGAGGTGCCGGTCGGGATCGTGCCGACCTGCCGTGTGGTGGAACGCCCGCATGATCCCTGTCCCCTGACTCGTCCGCGCCGTCCGAGCGCGTCCGTCCTGGCCGGACGGTCCGTCGAGTCATCGGCGTGTCGAGCAGGGATCTCGACGAACTCCTGCTCGGGCCGCCGCCGGGTGAGCCGGGGAGAGCCGGGGACTGGGCGGGGCGGGTTACTTCGTCGTGCCCGGCTTCGGGTCGTCGGAGGAGTCCAGCTGGTCGACGAGGTCCTTCGCCTTCTCGGCGGCCTGCTCGATCTTCGCGTCGTGCTGGTCGGGGGCCTTGGACTGGGCGACGTCGGCGACCTTGTCGATGCCCTGCTTGATCTGCGCCTCGCGGCCCTTGGTCAGACCCTTGATCTTGTCCAGCAGTCCCATGGTCGTGTCTCCTTCGTGTGGGGCCACGAGTCTGGCACCGGCGAGAAGGCATTCCAGTGACTGCGTGCCGGACAACGACCGACGGCGAGCGCCGGAGCGCTCGCCGTCGGATCGGATCGTCGGGACCTCGTTCGGATCGGATCAGGCCTCGACGGCCGGCTCCTCCGTGGAGTAGGTGCCGTGGATGTTGCTCAGCCAGGCGGCCGGATCCTCGTCGAAGTCGCTCGAGTAGCTCGTCATCGGCTGGTAGTCCGGGGCGTCGACCCCGAACTGGCGGTAGTGCATCATGCCGGTCCCGGCCGGGATCAGCTTGCCGATGATGATGTTCTCCTTGAGACCGAGGAGGCTGTCGCCGCGACCGTCGATCGCGGCCTCGGTGAGCACCCGGGTGGTCTCCTGGAACGACGCGGCCGACAGCCAGCTCTCGGTGGCGAGCGACGCCTTGGTGATGCCCATGATCTCCGGGCGACCCTCGGCGGGCTTCTGCCCCTCCTCGACCATCCGGCGGTTGGTGTCGCGGAACACCTTCGCATCGGCGCGCTCGCCGGGCAGGAAGCCGGTGTCGCCGGGCTCCTGCACGCCGATGCGGCGGGTCATCTGGCGCACGATCAGCTCGATGTGCTTGTCGTGGATCGACACACCCTGGTCGCGGTACACCTTCTGGACCTCCTCGACGAGGTACAGCTGGGTCTCGCGGATGCCCTTGATCTCCATGATCTCCTTCGGGTCGAAGGGACCGTCGGTGATCGGATCGCCGGCCTTGACCTCCTGGCCGTCGGCCACGATCGGACGGCTGCCGGTCGGCAGCACGATCGTGTGCTCCTCACCCTGGTCGTCGACCACGGTGACCGGGATGCCCTTGCCCTCGTCCTCGGCGATGCGCACCACACCCGACGCACGGGCCAGGCGAGCCGAACCGCGCGGCGTACGAGCCTCGAACAGCTCGACGACGCGGGGCAGACCACCGGCGATGTCCTTGCCCGCCACACCACCGGTGTGGAAGGTCCGCATCGTCAGCTGGGTGCCGGGCTCACCGATCGACTGGGCGGCGATGACGCCGACGGCCTCGCCGAGCTCGATCGCCTTGCCGGTGGCCAGCGAACGGCCGTAGCACAGCGCGCACACGCCGAGCTCCGCGTCGCAGGTGAGCACCGACCGCACCCGCAGGCGGGTGATGGCCGGATCGTCGCGCAGCGCCGCCATCTCGGGGTCGCCGATCACGGTGTTGCGCTCCAGCACGGTGCCGTCGCTCAGGGTGACGTCGTTCAGCAGCGCGCGGCCGAACAGCTTCGTCTCGAGGTAGGCGCGCTTGTTGGCCGTGTCGGCACCGATGTTCTCGATCCAGATGCCGAGGTGGGTGCCGCAGTCGTGCTCGCGGATGATGAGCTCCTGCGCCACGTCGACGAGACGACGCGTGAGGTAGCCCGAGTCGGCGGTACGCAGCGCCGTGTCGACGAGACCCTTGCGGGCGCCCGGCGTGGCGATGAAGTACTCGAGCGTCTCGAGGCCCTCGCGGAAGTTCTTCTTGATCGGGCGCGGGATCATGTCGCCACGGGGGTTGGCCACGAGGCCGCGCATGCCGGCGATCTGGCGCATCTGGGTCATGTTCCCTCGGGCGCCCGAGCCGACCATCATGTCGATCGGGTTGAAGCGCTGGGCCTTGAACTCGGCCTCCATCGCCTTCTGCACCTCGGCGGTGGCATCGGTCCAGATGCGCACCTCCTGCTGGCGGCGCTCGCCGTCGGTGATGATGCCGCGCTTGAACTGGGTCTCGACCTTGTCGGCCTGGGCCTCGTGCTTGTCGAGGATCTCCTTCTTGGCCTTCGGGGTCTTGACGTCGTCGATCGACACGGTGAGACCGCTCTGCGACGCGTAGCGGTAGCAGACGTTCTTGATCGCGTCGAGGGCGGCGGCGACCTCGCTCTTCTTGTAGTTGTCGGAGAGGCGCTCGACGATGACGCCCATCTCCTTCTTCTTCACGAGCTCGTTCACGTGACCGAAGCGGGCCGGGTAGTCGCCCGGCAGGGCCTCCTCGAACAGCAGGCGGCCCGGCGTGGTCTCGAACGTGTCACCGGGGCGACGCATCGTGATCTTGGCGTGCAGGTCGATCGCACCCTCGTCGAGCGCGCGCAGCACCTCCCACGTGTGGCGGAACACGCGGCCCTCGCCGGCCGCACCCTCGACCAGCTCGGTGAGGTAGTAGCCGCCGATGATGAGGTCCTGGCTCGGCGTCACGATCGGGCGACCCGAGGCGGGCGACAGGATGTTGTTCGCGCTGAGCATGAGCACGCGGGCCTCGGCCTGCGCCTCGGCCGACAGCGGCACGTGGATCGCCATCTGGTCGCCGTCGAAGTCGGCGTTGAAGGCGGTGCACACCAGCGGGTGGATCTGGAGCGCCTTGCCCTCCACGAGCACCGGCTCGAAGGCCTGGATGCCGAGGCGGTGCAGCGTCGGTGCACGGTTGAGCAGCACCGGATGCTCCTTGATGACGTCCTCGAGGACGTCCCACACCTGCGGACGACGACGCTCCACCATGCGCTTCGCGCTCTTGATGTTCTGCGCGAGCTCCTGGTCGACCAGGCGCTTCATGACGAACGGCTTGAACAGCTCGAGCGCCATCAGCTTCGGCAGACCGCACTGGTGCAGCTTCAGGGTCGGGCCGGCCACGATGACCGAACGGCCCGAGTAGTCGACGCGCTTGCCGAGCAGGTTCTGACGGAAGCGGCCCTGCTTGCCCTTCAGCATGTCGGACAGCGACTTGAGCGGGCGGTTGCCCGGGCCGGTGACCGGACGGCCACGACGGCCGTTGTCGAACAGGGCGTCGACGGCCTCCTGCAGCATGCGCTTCTCGTTGTTCACGATGATCTCGGGCGCACCGAGGTCGAGCAGGCGCTTGAGGCGGTTGTTGCGGTTGATGACGCGGCGGTACAGGTCGTTGAGGTCCGAGGTGGCGAAGCGGCCACCGTCGAGCTGCACCATCGGACGCAGCTCCGGCGGGATCACCGGCACCACGTCGAGGATCATCGCCTTCGGGTCGTTGACCCGGCGGCCGTTCTCGTCGCGCTTGTTGAACGACGCCACGATCTTCAGGCGCTTGATCGCCTTCTGCTTGCGCTGGGCGCTCAGCGGCTTGCGGCCCGACGTGGTCGTGTCGATCGCGTCGCGGAGCTTGCGCTCCTCCTCGTCGAAGTCGATGCGGTCGATGAGCGCCTTGATCGCGTCGGCACCGGTGCCGCCCTCGAAGTAGTCGCCGTAGCGGTCGCGCAGCTCGCGCCACAGGAGCTCGTCGTCGATGATGAGCCGGCCGTGCAGCTTGCGGAACTCGTCCCACGTGCGCTGCAGGAGGTCGAGCTCCATCTCGTAGCGATCGCGGATCGCCTGGATCTCCTTCTCCGCCGTGTTCTTGAGCTTGCGGGCGTCGGCGCCGTCGGCCTCGGCCTTCGCCGCCTCGTCCTCGAGGTCCTTGTAGCGACGGTCGATCGCGAGCTCCATCTCCTTCTGGATGGCGTCGCGCTCTTCGAGGTACTCGGCCTCGAGCGTCGAGAGGTTCTCGTGGCGACCGTCCTCGTCGACCCACGTGACGAGGTTGGCCGCGAAGTAGATGACCTTCTCGAGCTGCTTGGCCTTCAGCTCCTCCTTCGGCTCGATGCCGGCGAGGAGGTACGCGAGCCAGCTGCGGGTGCCGCGCAGGTACCAGATGTGCACGACGGGCGCGCTGAGCTCGATGTGGCCCATCCGCTCACGACGCACCTTCGAGCGGGTGACCTCGACACCGCAGCGCTCGCAGATGATGCCCTTGAAGCGGACGCGCTTGTACTTGCCGCAGTAGCACTCCCAGTCGCGGGTGGGCCCGAAGATCTTCTCGCAGAACAGGCCGTCCTTCTCGGGGCGCAGCGTGCGGTAGTTGATCGTCTCGGGCTTCTTCACCTCGCCGTGCGACCACATCCGGATCTGGTCGGCCGTGGCCAGACCGATCTTCAGCTGGTCGAACATGTTGACGTCAAGCATCGGTTCTCTCTCGTCTCTCTCGCGTTCGCGGCGTCGTCGTCAGTCGTCAGTCGTCTTCGGGTATCCGTCGTGGACGGAGAGGTCAGAACGCGCGCTCGCGGCGTGCAGCACGCTCGCGGTCGTCGTCGTCGGTGCCGCGCTCGGGGCGGCTGATGTCGATGCCGAGCTCCTCGGCGGCGCGGAACACGTCCTCGTCGATCTCGCGCATCTCGATCTCGGTGCCGTCGGCCTGGAGCACCTCGACGTTGAGGCACAGGGCCTGCATCTCCTTCATCAGCACCTTGAAGCTCTCGGGGATGCCCGGCTCGGGCACGTTCTCGCCCTTCACGATCGACTCGTACACCTTCACGCGGCCGAGCACGTCGTCGGACTTGATGGTGAGCAGCTCCTGCAGGCAGTACGCCGCGCCGTAGGCCTCGAGGGCCCACACCTCCATCTCACCGAAGCGCTGGCCACCGAACTGCGCCTTGCCGCCCAGCGGCTGCTGGGTGATCATCGAGTACGGACCGGTGGAGCGGGCGTGGATCTTGTCGTCCACCAGGTGGGCCAGCTTCAGGATGTACATGTAGCCGACCGTGATCGGGTTGTCGTAGGGCTCGCCGGTGCGACCGTTGAACAACGTCATCTTGCCGTCGGCGCCGATGAGGCGGGTGCCGTCGGCCGACTCGGGGTTGAGGTTCTCCAGGATCTGCTGGATGGTCGGGTGCTTGCCCGACGCCTCCTCCTCGTCCCAGTGCGCACCGTCGAACACCGGCGTCGCCACGAACGTGGACGGCTTGGTGTTCGCCCGGGTCTTGGTCTCCGTGCCGCGGATCGGCGCGTCGCCGACCTGCTTGGAGTTCTTCGTGTCGTACCAGCCCCAGCGCGCCGCGTACCCGAGGTGGGCCTCGAGCACCTGGCCCACGTTCATGCGGCTCGGCACGCCCAGCGGGTTGAGGATGATGTCGACGGCCTGGCCGTCGGCGGTGTACGGCATGTCCTCGAGCGGGAGGATCTTGGAGATGACGCCCTTGTTGCCGTGGCGGCCGGCGAGCTTGTCGCCGACGGAGATCTTGCGCTTCTGGGCGACGTAGACCCGCACGAGCTGGTTGACGCCCGGGGGCAGCTCGTCGCCGTCCTCGCGGTTGAAGACCTTGACGTCGATGACCTTGCCGTTCTCGCCGTGGGGCACCTTGAGGCTGGTGTCGCGCACCTCGCGGGCCTTCTCGCCGAAGATCGCGCGCAGCAGGCGCTCCTCGGGGGTGAGCTCGGTCTCGCCCTTCGGGGTGACCTTGCCGACGAGCACGTCGCCGGGGCCGACCTCGGCGCCGACGCGGATGATGCCGCGGTCGTCGAGGTCGCGCAGGATGTCGTCGGAGAGGTTCGGGATGTCCCGGGTGATCTCCTCCGGGCCGAGCTTGGTGTCGCGGGCGTCGACCTCGTGCTCGTGGATGTGGATCGACGTGAGCACGTCGTCCTTCACCAGGCGCTCGCTGAGGATGATCGCGTCCTCGAAGTTGTAGCCCTCCCACGGCATCAGCGCGACGAGCAGGTTCTTGCCGAGTGCGAGCTCGCCGTGATCGGTGCTCGGACCGTCGGCGAGGATCGTGCCCGTGACGACCTTCTGGCCCTCCACCACGCGCACGCGGTGGTTGATGCAGGTGTCCTGGTTGGAGCGACGGAACTTCGACAGGCGGTACACGCGCTTGCCGGTGTCGTCGTACTGGACCGTGATCGAGTCGCCGCTCACCTCGGTGACGGTGCCCGAGCCGGTGGCCTGGATGAGGTCGGCGGCGTCACGCGCGGCGCGGTCCTCGATGCCGGTGCCGATGTACGGCGCCTCGGCGCGCAGCAGCGGCACGGCCTGGCGCTGCATGTTGGCGCCCATGAGCGCGCGGTTCGCGTCGTCGTGCTCGAGGAACGGGATGAGCGCGGTGGCGACGGAGACGATCTGGCGCGGGCTCACGTCCATGAGCTGCACCTCCTGCGGGCTCACCGACGCGATGTCGGTGGTGGCACCGAAGAAGCTCTCGGCCTCGAGCATGCGCTTGAGGTCCTCGAGGCTCGCGGCCTGCGGGCTGCGGCGCACGAGCACGCGCTCCTCGGCGAAGGTGCCGTCGGGGTTGAGCGGCGTGTTCGCCTGGGCGACGACGTACTTCTCCTCCTCGTCGGCGGCCATGTAGCGGATCTCGTCGGTGACGCGACCGTTGACGACGACGCGGTACGGCGTCTCGATGAAGCCGAACTCGTTGACGCGGGCGAAGGTGGACAGCGCACCGATGAGGCCGATGTTCGGACCCTCGGGGGTCTCGATCGGGCACATGCGGCCGTAGTGGCTGAAGTGCACGTCGCGGACCTCGAAGCCGGCGCGCTCGCGGCTCAGACCGCCCGGGCCGAGCGCCGAGAGGCGACGGCGGTGGGTGAGGCCCGACAGCGGGTTCACCTGGTCCATGAACTGCGACAGCTGCGAGGTGCCGAAGAACTCCTTGATCGCCGCGACGACCGGGCGGATGTTCACCAGCGTGGTCGGGGTGATCGCCTCGACGTCCTGGGTGGTCATGCGCTCACGCACCACGCGCTCCATGCGGCTGAGGCCGATGCGCACCTGGTTCTGGATGAGCTCGCCGACCGAGCGGATGCGGCGGTTCGCGAAGTGGTCCTGGTCGTCGAGGCTGTAGCCCGGCTCCTGCTTCACGAGGTGGAGCATGTAGCTGATCGCGGCGACGACCTCGTTGGGGCGCAACACCTCGTCGCTGAACGCCGGCATCTTGGCCGGGTCGTCGTTGTCGGTGGTGAACACCTCGCCCATCTCGATCGTTCCGGCACCGAACAGCTCGTCGAGCTTGGCCACCTCGGAGCCGAGCTTGCGGTCGAGCTTGTAGCGGCCGACCTTCGAGAGGTCGTAGCGGCGGTTCTCGAAGAACGCATTGCGGAAGTAGGCGCGGGCCGACTCGGGGGTCGGCGGCTCACCCGGGCGGGCACGCTTGTAGATCTCGATCAGCGACTCGGTCTGGGTGGGAGCGATGTGGCGCTCCTTCTCCCACTGGCCCTCGAGGAAGTCGAAGTGACTGACGAAGCGGTCGATGAACCCCGGCGCGTGCTCCTCGTCGTAGCCGAGGGCGCGCAGCAGGATGAAGATGCTCATGCGGCGCTTGCGGGCGATGCGGGTGCCGGCGGTGACGTCCTTGCCGGGCTTGTGCTCGACGTCGAACTCCATCCACTCGCCGCGGTACGGGTGGACCGTGCCCTTGACGAGCTGGTGCTTGCTCAGGTTGCGGAGGCGGTACCGCTCGCCGGCCTCGAAGATGACGCCGGGCGACCGGACGAGCTGCGACACGACGACGCGCTCGGTGCCGTTGATGATGAAGGTGCCCTTCTCCGTCATCATCGGGAAGTCACCCATGAAGACGGTCTGTTCCTTGATCTCACCGGTGTTGCGGTTCATGAACCGGGCGCGCACGAAGATCGGCGCGCTGTAGGTCATGTCCTTCTCCTTGCACTCCTCCACCGTGAACTTGGGCGGCGGGCGCAGGTCCTCGTCGTCGGGGTCGAGCTCGAGCTCGAGCTGCAACGCCTCGCTGAAGTCCTTGATCGGCGAGATGTCACGGAACGTCTCGGCCAGCCCCTCGTTCAGGAACCAGTCGAAGCTCTCCCGCTGGACCGCGATCAGATCGGGCAGCTCGAGCGGCTCGGCCAGGTTGGCGAAGGAATAGCGTTCACGAGACGTGGAGTCGGCCACGGTGTCACTCCTCAAGAGCACTCGGCGATGCGGGCGGCGTGCAGGCGCGCGACGTCAACGGCACTCTTGGAGAGGGCGGGGACGAGACGCACGGCAACGAACGAGCATATCCACAGGGGACGACGAACGTCAACCGAACCCGGCAGTCCCGCCGGTCGGCTCGTCGGAGGCAAACGGTAAGCACCGCGGTCCCGGGAAGTCAAGGGTTTGCGAGGGGCCTGCCAGGCCCCGCACGCGGCCACGACGCGGCCACGACGCAGCCACAACGCGGCCACGACGCAGCCACGACGCGGCCCGCACGGCCTGCTCGAACCGCCGCTCGACCCTCGCACGATCCCGCAGGAGCGACCCCCGAGGCTCCGGACGACCCCCGCACCGCGCTCGCCGGCGCCGACCGGTCTCAGCCGCCGGATCGATCCGCTGCGGCCACGACGCTCCGGGTGGCCTCCAGCACGGCGGCGGCCCGGGCGACCGGATCGGGGAATCGCTCCATCAGCTCGGCGGACCGCAACTCCACCGACACGGGCACGCCCGGCAGCGCTCGCAGTGCGTCCACCAGCGGCAGCGCTCCCTGCCCCGGCAGCACGCGGCCGTGCAACGCCTCGTGACGAAGGCCGTCGAGGTCCGCCGGCGCCTCGATGGGGGCATCGGCCACCTGCAGGTACGGCAGCAGCGACGGCTCGAAGCGGCCGAGCGAGGCGGGCGACCCGCCGGATCGGGCAAGGTGCAGGGTGTCGACCAGGACGGCCGCCGCGGGATGATCCACCCGGCGGACCACGGCGACGGCCTCGTCGAGGGTGCGGACCGAGAAGATCGGCAGGAACTCGAGGACGATCCGCACCCCCGGCGCGTGGCGATCGGCGTGGACGCAGAGCTCGCCCAGGCGTGTGGCGACCCGGTCGTGGTCGGCGCCGCCACTGGCCATCAGCACGTACGGAACCCCGAGCGCGGCAGCGGCGTCCACCAGCCGCTCACCCCCGTCGTCACCACGGCCGAGGATCACGGGCTCGACGTCGAGTGCGCGCACCCCGGTGGCCGCGAGTCGGGCCGCCACGTCCCGGGTGGTGGCGTCGGTCCACGAACGTGCGTCGAACCAGAGCCCGACGGCGGGCCACCCCGCCGCTGCCGCGACCTCCACCGCGTCGGCCGGACCGACGTCGAGCACCGTCCCTGCGGCCAGCGACAGCAGCCGTCCCCCATCGTGCGACATGTCCGTACGGTACGCCGCCTCCCACCTCCGACCGATCACCGGACCACGTCGCTCCGGTGGTTCGGCGGGTCGAAGGGCTCTGGCGCGGGCGAGGGCCGGGACGCACCATGTGGTCGGACCCGATGAGGGGAGGTGTGATGCACTCGATCACCCGACTGCTCCTGCCGATGGCCCTGTTCGTCACCGCGTGCGGTGGTCCGTCGCCCGGGGCGACGAGCGCCAGCCCGGAGCCGCCCACCGCGGCCTCGACCACCGCGACGCCGGCCAGCACGACCGGCTCCGACGTGGACGATCCGATCGCGGTGTCCTGTCCGATCCAGGAGGAACCCGGCGGCGACTGGTACCTGGGCACGTGCATCATCGATCCGACCACGGGCGAGTTCCGATCACGACACCCTGAGGGGTCGGTGTTCGTCGGTGCCACCTGGAACCCGGCCCACGACCGCGTGGCGGGCGTGTGCGAGTACCGGAGCTGGTCGGCCACCGACATCTGGCCGATGTCGGAGGGCTTCGACCTCGGCCTCGTCGGCACCGCCCGGAACCGCGGTGGCGAGATCTGCCTCGTCGACGTGGCCTCCGGCCGCATCGACGTCGTCACCACCACCGGATATCGCGCGAACTCGCCATCGTTCACGCCGGACGGTGTCGGGCTCGTGTACGCCGTCGGCAACGGACCGATCGTCGTGGGTGGTGGGACATCGGTCCCACCCGAGGGGCCCACCCCGGGGATCCACCTCTGGGACGGCACGTCGACCCGGACGCTCACCGACGATGCCGGCGACGACCTGCCGGTGGTGAGCCCGGACGGGCGGTTCGTGGCGTTCACGGCTGCGGATGGTCGCCTCGCGTTGGTGTCGATCGCCGATGGCGGCCGGCGACCGCTGACCGCCGGTGACGGAACCGACCTGGGCGCCGCCTGGTCCCCCGACGGCAGCCGGATCGCGTTCGTGCGCTACCCGTTCGTAGGCGGCGACGTCGAACTCCGCATCGTCGACGTGGCGGACGGAGCCGAGCAGCTCCTCGACACGGGTGCGACACCGATGCCGCCGATGGCCCTCGACGTCACGCCCGAGTGGTCGCTCGACGGTGAGCTGTTGACGGCGGCGCTGTGGACCGAACACAGCACGTCGCAGGTCGCCGTGTGGAACCTGGCGGACGGCACCCGGACGGACCTGAGCGCGGGCGACCTCCCGGAGGCGGTGGGCGCGATGTTCCCCAGCTGGTCGCCCGACGGGACGGAGATCGTCTACGCGAGCGACCACGAGGGTTCGGTCTTCGTCCTGTACGCCGTCCGTCCGGACGGCACGGGTCTCCGGCAGGTGAGCGACGGGACCGACGAGGTGTTCGATCCCGCATGGAGCTGATCCCGGACGCGGTGAGGCCCGGGGCGGGTGCCCCGGGCCTCACCCGTGTTCAGCAGTGCCGGCGCCGCTCGATCGAGCGGCACGGGGTCACTTGATCTCGACGCCTGCGCCGGCCTCGACCAGCTTGGCCTTGGCCGCCTCGGCGGCATCCTTGTTCGCCTTCTCGAGGACGGGCTTCGGCGCGCCGTCGACGAGGTCCTTGGCCTCCTTGAGGCCCAGGCTGGTGAGCTCGCGGACGACCTTGATGACCTGGATCTTCTGCGCACCGGCGTCGGTGAGGATGACGTCGAACTCGTCCTTCTCCTCCTCGGCCGGAGCAGCGGCAGCGGCGGGGCCGGCAGCGGCGATGGCGACGGGAGCGGCGGCGGTCACGCCGAACTTCTCCTCGAAGGCGGTGAGGAGCTCGCTGAGCTCGATGACGGTGAGGGCGCCGATGGCGTCGAGGATCTCGTCCTTGCTGAGAGCCATGATGATCTTCTCCTTGGAATGTGGGGTTGCGTGATGCGTGTGTGGTGGATCAGCGGCTCTCAGGCAGCTGACTTCTGATCGATGAGGGCCTTGAGGCCGTACGCGAGGTTGCGCGGCATCGCCTGCAGCAGGCCGGCCATCTTGGCCATCGGGGCCTGCAGGGCACCGGCGAACTGGGCGAGCAGGACCTCGCGGCTCGGCAGGTCGGCGAGCGCCTCGACGTCCTTGGCCGAGATGACCTTGCCGCCGATGACACCGCCCTTGAGCACGAGCAGCGGGTTCGCCTTCGACGCGTCGCGCAGGGCCTTGGCCACTGCCGCTGCGTCACCGGTGACGAACGTGATGCCGCTCGGGCCGACCAGCAGGTCGGCGAGGCCGGGCATGCCGGCGTTCTCCGCGGCGAAACGAGCCAGGGTGTTCTTGTAGACCTTGTACTCGCCGCCGACGGGGCGCAGCTGACGGCGCAGGGCCGCGAGCTGGCCGACCTTCATGCCGCGGTACTCCGTCACGATGACGGCGCTGGCCTCGTTGAGCTTGGCCGTCACCTCGTCGACGACGGCGACCTTCTCCTGTCGGGGGTTCTCCATGTGTGTGTTGCACCTCCTCTCGCTTCGACTCGGGGTGCTCGCATGAGCGAACACCGCGAGGAGCGAGAGAGCCGCGTGCGCACACGAGACACTCCAGCGACTCGGCAGCATCCACCTCGGCTGGCGCGGGGTGCATTACCCACCCGGAGGTGGACCAGCTGTCTGCGGCGAGCGACCGTCGTTGGGTTGTCCCGGCAGGCTACCGGGCGGGGCGGGAGCGACCAACCGTGCCCGCCCGTGCCCGCCCGTGCCCGCCCGTGCCCCCCGCCGGGCGGGTGCGGGCCGCGTGACGGCCGCGTGACGGCCGCACCAAAACCGGTACGATCGTTCCACGGTGCCGCCGGTCGACGACCAGCCGGCACCCCGGGCCCCACGGGCCCGTGCGGTTCGGTCCTGGGGAAATCCAGGACATCCAGGGAGTGGTGCAGGGGGGGACGGGTGCGGACAGGCAGATCGGGACGAGCCACCGAGCCGGAGGCACCGCCGTTGCCGCCCGAGCAGGCGGCGGCGATCGACGCGGCGCTCGACGCCAACCACCACGACCCGACCCGGCTCGTCGTCGTGCTGCAGGACGTGCAGCACCGGCTCGGGTACGTGCCGCCGGCGGCCGTGCGGCCGATCGCGAAGGCGCTCGGCCTGTCGCGGGCCGAGGTCCACGGCGTGATCACCTTCTACCACGACCTGCGCACGGAGCCGGGCGGCCTCCACACGCTGCGGGTCTGCCAGGCCGAGAGCTGCCAGGCCGCCGGCGGAGCACCCGTGTGGGAGCACGTCGAGGCGGTCACCGGCACCGCGATCGGCGGCACCACCGCCGACGGGTCGCTCACCACCGAGGTCGTCTACTGCCTCGGGCTCTGCGCCGTCTCGCCGGCGGCCTTGTTCGACGAGCGCCCGGTCGGGCGCCTCACGGCCGCCGCGGTCGACCGCCTCGTCGTCTCGGCCCGCGAGCAGCGCGGCGACGGCCACGGGGAGGTGGCCTCGTGACCGTGCGCATCTGCGTGCCCTGCGACGCGATCGCCCTGTCGATCGGCGCCGACGACGTCGCCGTCGCGATCACCGCCGAGGCCGCCACTCGCGGCCTCGACGTGTCGGTCGTGCGCACCGGCTCGCGCGGCCTGTTCCACCTCGATCCCCTCGTCGAGGTGGAGCTCGACGGTGTCCGCCACGGCTACGGGCCGCTCGGCGCCGACGACGTCACCTCGCTCTTCGACGCCGGGTTCGCCACCACGGCCCTCGCACCCGGGGCCCACCCGCTGGCCCTCGGGCCGGTCGAGGCGATCGCCGAGCTGTCCGGGCAGACCCGGCTCACCTTCGAGCGCCACGGCGTGGTCGATCCCCGCTCGCTCGACGACTACCTCGCCCACGGCGGGTACGAGGGCCTCCGCGCGGCACTCGCCCACGGCCCCGAGCACGTCGTGACCGAGGTGACCACCTCCGGCCTGCGCGGCCGTGGTGGCGCGGCCTTCCCGACGGGCATCAAGTGGCGAACCGTCGCCGAGGCCCCGGCCACCCCGAAGTACGTCGTGGCCAACGCCGACGAGGGCGACTCTGGCACGTTCGCCGACCGGATGGTGATGGAGGGCGACCCGTTCTGCCTGATCGAGGGCATGACGATCGCCGCGTTCGGCGTCGGCGCCACCCACGGGGTGGTGTTCATCCGTTCCGAGTACCCGCAGGCGATCGCCACCATGACCGCTGCGATCGACACCGCCCGCGCCGCGGGCTGGCTCGGCGCGGACGTCGCCGGGTCGGGACACTCGTTCGACCTCGAGGTGCGGATGGGCGCCGGCGCCTACATCTGCGGCGAGGAGACGTCGATGCTGGAGTGCATCGAGGGCAAGCGCGGCCAGGTGCGCGCCAAGCCCCCGCTGCCCGCCATCGAGGGCCTGTACGGCAAGCCGACGGTGGTGAACAACGTCGTCACGCTCGCATCGGTGCCGTGGATCCTCGCCCACGGCGGCGCTGCCTACGCCGGTCACGGCGTCGGCCGCTCCATGGGCACGCTGCCCGTGCAGCTCGCCGGCAACATCGCCCGCGGTGGCCTCGTGGAGGTGCCCTTCGGGGTCAGCCTGCGCGACCTGGTCGAGCGCTTCGGCGGCGGCACACGCAGCGGACGCCCGATCGGTGCGGTCCAGATCGGTGGGCCGCTCGGCGCCTACTTCGACGACGACCAGCTCGACACCGTCCTCGACTACGAGGCGATCACGGCGGCCGGCGGCCTGCTCGGCCACGGCGGCATCGTCGTGTTCGACGACACCGTCGACCTCGCCGCCCAGGCACGGTTCGCGATGTCGTTCTGCGCCGCCGAGAGCTGCGGGAAGTGCACCCCCTGCCGCGTCGGTTCCACACGGGGTGTGGAGCTGATCGACCGCATCACCGCCGGCGACCGCAGCGCACGCATGCGCGAGCAGCTCGACGAGCTGTGCGACGTGCTCGAGCACGGATCGCTGTGCGCGCTCGGCGGTCTCACGCCCTACCCGGTGCGCTCGGCGCTGCAGCTCTGGGACCGACGCCGGGCGTCGGGCACCCGGTCGACCGACGGCCATGGATCCCACGGAGGTGCGCCGGCATGAGCACGACGAACCCTGCCCCGGCCGGCACCGCCGGCACCGCCGGCACCGCCGGCAAGCAGGTGTGGACCGAGCTGCGCGGGCTGCGCGAGGGCGTCGACCTCGGCACCCCGCCTCGTGACGGCGAGCCGGTCACGCTCACGATCGACGGCGTCGAGACCACGGTGCCCGCCGGCAGCTCGGTGCTGCTCGCCGCCACCGTGGCCGGCGCCACGGTGCCCAAGCTCTGCGCCACCGACACCCTCGAGTGCTTCGGCAGCTGCCGTGTGTGCCTGGTCGAGATCGAGGGTCGCCGCGGCTACCCGGCCAGCTGCACCACGCCGGTCGAGTCCGGCATGACGGTGCGCACCGGCGGCGAGCGGCTCACGGCCCTGCGCCGCGGGGTGGTCGAGCTGTACCTGTCCGACTACCCGGCGAGCGACATCGAGGGCGGGTGGAGCGAGTTCCACACCACGCTCGAGCAGGTGGGGCTCACCGACGGCCTGCCGGCCGACCACCCGTACCGTGGTGGCGACCACCACCAGCACCTCGCGGTCGACGAGTCGAACCCGTACTTCCTGTTCGACCCCGCCAAGTGCATCGTCTGCTCGCGCTGCGTGCGGGCCTGCCAGGAGATCCAGGGCACCTTCGCCCTCACGATCTCGGGGCGTGGCTTCGGGTCGAAGGTCGCCGCGAGCCAGGACGAGTCGTTCCTCGCGTCAGAATGTGTCAGCTGCGGCGCCTGCGTGCAGGCCTGCCCCAGTGACGCCCTCATCGAGAAGAGCCTGTTCCCAGGGGGGTACCACCGTGCCGATTCCGGTCAAGCCTGACAACAGCGTCGTCACCACCTGCGCCTACTGCGGCGTCGGCTGCGGCTTCAAGGCCGAGACGCACGAGGGGCGCGTCGTGCGCATGGTGCCGTGGAAGGAGGGCAAGGCCAATCACGGGCACAGCTGCGTGAAGGGCCGGTTCGCGTTCGACTACTACGCGCACCCGGACCGCATCCGCACCCCGATGATCCGCGCCTCGATCGACGAGCCGTGGCAGGAGGTCGACTGGCCGACGGCGTTCGCCCACGCGGCCTCCGAGCTCCACCGGCTGCAGGACACCTACGGCCGCGGGTCGGTCGGCGCGGTGTCGAGTTCGCGCTGCACCAACGAGGAGATCTTCCTCATGCAGAAGTTCGCCCGTGTCGCGTTGCGCAACAACAACATCGACAACTGCTCGCGGATCTGCCACTCGCCCACCCAGTTCGGCCTGTCGGCCACCCTGGGCGCCGGCGCCGCCAGCCAGCACTTCGACTCCGTGCTCCAGGCCGACGTCGTGCTGGTCGTGGGTGCCAACCCCACCGAGGGCCACCCGGTGTTCGGCTCGATGATGAAGCGCGCCGTGCGCCGCGGCGCCAAGCTGCTCGTGATCGACCCGCGGCGCACCGAGACCGTCGACAGCCCGCACTGCCGCGCCGAGGTGCACCTCGCGCTGCGGCCCGGCACCAACGTGCTCGTGCTCAACTCCGTCGCCCACGTCGTGGTGACCGAGCGCCTGTACGACGAGGAGTTCGTCCGGGCTCGCTGCGACTGGGACGACTTCCAGCTCTGGATGGGCCTCGTCGGCGACGAGCGCTACTCCCCCGAGGTGGTGGGTCCCGAGGCCGGTCTCGACCCCGAGGACATCCGTCGCCTCGCCCGCATCTACGCGTCGGGCCCGAAGAGCACGATCTACTACGGGCTCGGCGTCACCGAGCACTCGCAGGGCTCCACCGGTGTGATGTGCCTCGGCAACCTCACGATGGCCTGCGGCATGGTGGGCCGCGAGGGTGTGGGCGTCAACCCGCTGCGCGGGCAGGGCAACGTGCAGGGTGGCTCGTGCCTCGGCAGTTGGCCGCACATGCTCACCGGCTACCGCTTCGTCACCGATCCCGAGGTGCGCGGTTCGTTCGAGGCGGAGTGGCGCATCGAGCTCGACAGCGAGCCCGGCCTGCGCCTGCCGAACATGTTCGACGCCGCGACCGCCGGCACGTTCAAGGGCATCTACATCCAGGGCGAGGACCCGGTGCAGAGCGACCCGAACCGGCACCACGTCGAGGCCGCGCTGCGCAGCATGGAGTGCGTCATCGTGCAGGACCTGTACCTGTCGGAGACCGCGAAGTTCGCGCACGTGTTCCTGCCCGGCAGCTCCTCGCTCGAGAAGGACGGCACGTTCACGAACGCCGAGCGTCGCGTGAGCATGGTCCGCCAGGTGGTGGAGCCGCTCGGCGGCCTCGCCGACTGGCAGATCACCGTCGGGCTCATGAACGCGATGGGCTACGAGTGCCACTACGACCACCCGAGCGAGATCCTCGACGAGATCGCCCGCACGTCACCGGCCTACAGCGGCATGAGCTTCGAGAAGATCGAGAAGCTGGGGTCGGTGCAGTGGCCGTGCAACACCGATGCGCCGGAGGGCACCGAGGTGCTGCACACGGTGCAGTTCCCCCGCGGCAAGGGCTCGTTCATGCTCACCCAGTACGTGCCCACCCGCGAGCGCACCGACGACCAGTATCCGCTCCTGCTCACGACGGGCCGGATCCTCAGCCAGTACAACGTCGGCACCCAGACGCGTCGCACCGCGAACCTCGCCTGGCACGACGAGGACGTGCTCGAGATCAGCGCCGGCGACGCCGCTGCTCGCGGCCTCGCCACCGGCGACCGTGCCCGGATCTCCAGCCGCTACGGCTCCACCGAGCTCACGGTACGGATCAGCGAACGGGTGAACCCGGGCATCGTGTACACGACGTTCCACTTCGCGCACACGATGGTGAACAACCTCACCAGCAACCTCGACGACTGGGCCACGAACTGCCCCGAGTACAAGGTGACGGCCGTCGACGTGGTGAAGGCGGCCGCGCACGCCGGGGTGGGCTCGTGAGCTTCATCGACACCGAGCGCCTGGTCACGATGGCGAACCAGATCGGCGACTTCTTCGCGCCGTACCCGCACGCCCGTCGCGTGGAGGGGGTGCGCAACCATCTGCGCAACTACTGGGACCCGCGCATGCGTGAGGCGTTCTTCGAGTACCTGGACGCCACCGGTGGACCGGACGTCCACGAGCACGTGAAGGAGGCGGCGGCACTCGTACGGGCCGACACCGCCCCGGTCCGTGCCTACGCAGGCCCGCCCAAGCAGCTCGACGCCACGTCCTGACCACCGGCCTGACCACCGGCCTGAGACGATCGACGGTCACGCACCGGCCGGGCTCCGGCCGGCGCGTGACCGGATCGGACGTTCGGGTGGCTCAGGCCTGCTCGGCGCGGAGCCGGTTGGTGTCGACCTTGACGCCGGGGCCCATGGTCGAGCTGACCGTGATCTTCTTCAGGTAGCGACCCTTGGCGGCGGCCGGCTTGGCACGCTGCAGCTCGTCGAGCACGGCGCGGAAGTTGGCCTCGAGCGCATCGGGCTCGAAGCTCACCTTGCCGAGCGGCACGTGCACGTTGCCGTAGCGGTCGGTGCGGTACTCCACCTTGCCGCCCTTGAACTCGCTCACGGCGCGGGCGACGTCCTGGGTGACGGTGCCGGTCTTCGGGTTCGGCATCAGACCACGCGGACCGAGCACACGACCGAGACGACCGACGAGCGGCATCAGGTCGGGGGTCGCGATGGCGATGTCGAAGTCCATCTGGCCCTTCTCGATCTCGGCGGCCAGGTCGTCGGCGCCGACCTTGTCGGCACCGGCGGCGCGGGCGGCCTCGGCGGCCTCACCGGCGGCGAACACGGCGACGCGGACGTCCTTGCCGGTGCCGCTCGGCAGCGACACGGTGCCGCGCACCATCTGATCGGCCTTGCGGGGGTCGACGCCGAGGCGGACGGCCATGTCGACGGTCTCGTCGAACGTGGCCTTCGCCATCGCCTTCACCTTGGTGAGCGCCTCGACCGGCGTGAACAGCTGGTCGCGGTCGAAGGTCTTCTGCGCGTCGGTGTACTTCTTGCCGGCCATGGCCGTCGTCTCCTTCGTGGGACTCCCTCGTGTGGCACCCTGGGCGGCCGGGCGAGGTGCTCCCGGCTCGGGTGGTGTCGCCGGACGGCGACGAGATCTGATGAGATCTGACGAGATCTGACGAGATCTGACGAGATCTGGTGGATCAGCGGGTGATCAGGCGTTGACCTTGAGGCCCATCGACCGGGCGGTGCCGCGCACCTGCTCCTTGGCCGCCTCGAGGTCGTAGGCGTTGAGGTCGGGCATCTTGATCTTCGCGACCTCTTCGATGTCGGCCTCGGTGACGCTGCCGACGACCTGCTTGCCCGGGTTCGACGAACCCTTGGGCAGGCCGGCCTTCTGACGCAGCAGCACCGGGGTCGGCGGGGTCTTCAGCACGAAGGTGAAGGTGCGGTCCTCGAAGACCGTGATCTCGACCGGGATGATCGTGCCGACCTGCGACTCGGTCGCGGCGTTGTACTGCTTGACGAAGTCCATGATCGCGACACCGTGCGGACCGAGGGCGGTACCGACCGGCGGCGCCGGCGTGGCCTTGCCCGCCGGGATCTGGATCTTGATGATCGCAGCGACCTTCTTCTTTGCCATTGCTGTGTTCCTTCGTGTTCGTGCTGGAGGCGATCCGCTGCGGATCGGATCCGGTCTAGAGCTTGGAGACCTGGCTGAAGTCCATCTCCACCAGGGTCTCGCGACCGAAGATGTTCACCAGCACCTTGAGCTTCATGTGGTCGGCGTTGATCTCGGCGATCGTGCCGGCGAAGTCGGCGAACGGGCCTTCCTTCACCCGGACGCTCTCACCCACCTCGTACTCGAGCTTGGGCTTCTTGCGCGTCGGCATGCCGCCCGTGCCGTCACCCTTGGCGGCGAGGAACGTCTGCACCTCGCGCCGCGACAGCGGCGTGGGCTTCTGGCCGTGACGGCTCTGGCCGACGAAGCCGGTGACGCCCGGGGTGTTGCGGATGCAGTACCAGCTCTCGTCGTCCATGAGGCAGCGGACGAGGATGTAGCCGGGGAAGACCTTCTTCTGGACGGTCTGCTTGCGACCGTTCTTGAACTCCTCGACCTCCTCCATGGGGATGACCACTTCGAAGATGCGGTCCTCCATGTTCATGGACTGGATGCGGGCGCCGAGGTTGGCGGTGACCTTCTTCTCGTAGCCGCTCTGGGTGTGGACGACGTACCAGGACCCGGGGCGGGTCCAGGGGTCGTCGACGACCTCCTCGGCCGCCTCGTCGTCGTCGGCATCGTCGGCATCGTCGGCATCGCCGCTGAGGTCGAAGGACGCCTCGACCTCGAGGTCGGCGTCGGCGCCGTCCACCGGCGCGGCCGCGACATCGATGTCGTCGAGGTCGTCGAGGTGCTCGAGGGCGGCGGAGTGCTCGTCGGTGTGCAGTTCGTCAGTCATGTCAGTCGTACAACCAGGAGGAGAACACGCCGAAGAGCGAGTCGAGCCCGCCGACGTAGGCGGTGTAGAGCACCACGGTGATACCCACGATGATCGAGAAACGGCGCACCTCGGGCCACTTCGGCCAGGCGACCTTGCGCATCTCGTCGCGGACCTCACGGAGGTACTGCGCCGGACCGACACGATCCTCGGCCGTGCGACGAGCCTGCGGCTGGGCGCGGGTCGGTGCACCCTGGTCGTTCAGGGCTCCCATGCGCTTCAGTGAGCGCTTCTGCTCACGGTTCAGGTCGTCGAGTGACATCGAGGAGTGTGCCTTTCTGGCAAGACGCAGGGCAGGAGGGACTCGAACCCCCGACCGTCGGTTTTGGAGACCGATGCTCTACCAACTGAGCTACTGCCCTCTGGGGCGAGCCAACGCTACCAGCCCGCTCCCACGGACCCTCCGCGCCGGCAGGCCGGACGCAGCAGGCCCAGATCGGGTCAGCGGGTCTCTTTGTGCGTCGTGTGCCGACGGTCGTGCGAGCAGTACTTCTTCATCTCGAGCCGTTCGCGATCGTTGATCTTCGACTTCATCGTGATGTAGTTGCGTCGCTTGCACTCGGTGCACTCGAGGGTGATCTTCACCCGCTTGTCGTTCTTGGGCATGGGAACTCCGTTCGAAGGGTTCGTTCGTGTGCCGGAGGTGAGGTCACGCCCAGGATCGCCCGGGGCGTGACGGTCACACCTCGGTCACTTGGTGATCTTGGTGACGCGGCCGGCGCCGACGGTACGGCCACCCTCGCGGATCGCGAAGCGCAGGCCCTCGTCCATCGCGATCGGCTTGCCGAGCTCGACGGTGATCGTGACGTTGTCACCCGGCATCACCATCTCGGTGCCCT
>CAEZSR010000043.1_pt1 | contig 24216 bp, 22 predicted proteins | sample 7264011 | NCBI WGS metagenome assembly CAEZSR01 (sample SAMEA6813783, study PRJEB35770) | freshwater metagenome | biome: Freshwater; feature: Freshwater reservoir; material: water | place: Czech Republic | collected 2016-08-15 | depth 0.5m m | reverse complement strand
TCCGCTCCCCGGCAGGGTCCGCTCCCCGGCAGGGTCCGCTCCCCGGCAGGGTCGGCGCACGCCGCCCGGTGCGCGTCAGGCTGCGGTGCTGGTGAAGGGGATCGCCTGCTCGACGGCGGCAACGACCGGGACGAGGGTGTCGAGGTCGGCGAGCACGAGATCGGTGCGACGGTCGAGGTCGCTGCACACCACCACGAACGTCTGACCCGTCTCGACCGCGTCGCGGGCGACCGATCGAAGTGCCGCGATCGCCTCGTGGCTGAAGCCACTCACACCCGACACGTCGACGATGAGGCTGTGACCGGCGGGCACGGCCGGGACGACCAGGCGCAATGCCTCGAGGTGGTCAGGGTCGACGAGTGGTCCGTCGACGGTCATCACCAGCAGGCGACGATCGATGTCGGTGGACGCGATCAGGATCGGGGACGGCATCGGAACCTCCGTGGTGGGACGTGCTCCTCGAACGAGGAGTCGAAGGTGAGTCGCCCGGCTGGTCCGCCGCTGCAGGTGGGGCACCAGGGGGAGGTTGGTACCCCACCTAGGCAGCGTGAACAGTGGCTATGTTGGTCGGGGTTCGTGACAGGTCGACTCCCTCTGTGTGCGATTTCTGTAACGAAATTCCAGCCGGCCCCGCCGGACCCCGCCCGCCGAGACCCACCTCGCCGAACCCACCGGACACGAGCCTGCCGTGACGTCGCTGCTGTTCATCGAAGACGACGACTCCATCCGCCTCGCGCTCACCCTCGCGCTCGAGGACGAGGGCTACGAGGTGCGCGAGGCGGCCGACGGCCGCACCGGGCTCGAGATGTTCGCCGCCCAGGAACCCGACCTCGTGCTGCTCGACCTGCGACTTCCCGACCTGTCGGGCTTCGAGGTCGCACGGCAGCTTCGGGCGAGCAGCATCGTGCCGATCATCATCGTGACCGCCCAGACCGACACCTACGACCTCGTCGCCGGGCTCGAGGCCGGTGCCGACGACTACGTCACCAAGCCGGTCGTCCCGAAGGAGTTGGCGGCGCGCATCCGTGCCGCTCTGCGGCGCGTGCAGCTGCACGAGACGTCGGCGGCGCCTCCCCGGTCGAAGTTCGGTGACGTCGAGCTGCGACGTGAGCAGGGCATCGCGCTCAAGGGCGCGGTGGAGTTGAACCTCACCAAGACCGAGTTCCGCCTGCTGTGCGAGTTCGCCGATCACGCCGGCATGGTGCTCAGCCGCGACCAGCTGCTCGAGCGGGTGTGGGGGTACGAGTACCTCGGCGACAGCCGGCTCGTCGACGCCCATGTTCGGCGTCTGCGGGTGAAGATCGAGGACCACCCCGACGATCCGCGGCTCATCGTCACCGCCCGCGGCATCGGCTACCGATTGCTGGCCTGACCGAACGGGCGGGTGGTGGAGCGGACCCCGGTCAGCGCCACACCCGGCTGCGGAGGTACTCGCCGAGTCCCTTCGCCTGGGGGTCGAAGGCGGTGCTGCTCGCCACACCCTCGCCCAGGTACCCGACCAGCACGATGTTGAGCGCGTGCAGGTTCGCCAGCTCGAAGCGCCGCACCTCCAGGTCGGCCGCCTCGGGGATCAGCCGTCGCACCGCATCGACCGTGAGGTGCTCGTGCAACCAGGCGTACCCGGTCGCGTCGCGGGCGAAGATCCCGACGTTGGCGTTGCCGCCCTTGTCGCCCGAGCGGGCGGCGAACCAGCGTCCCAGCGGCTCGCCGGGCTGCGGACCCGCGGGCGGCACGGTGGGTGCCGCGTCGATGCCGAGCGCCGCCGCATCGCCCGTCACCTGTGGCGACGCGATCACCTCGCGGCGACCGTCGGCGTGGACCACGACCTGCGCCACCTCGTCGTTGGGCACGAGCGCCGGCCAGTACACCCCGTACGCCTGCGCCTCGCCCGGTGCCGACGTGGAGAAGAACCCGGGGTAGTTCGCCAGCGCGAGCTCCACCGCGGCCGACGAGAAGGCACGGCCCACCAGGCGCTCGTCGGAGCTCTTCACCGTCACGTGCAGGCGACCCGATGCGGCCTCCTGCGGCACGGCGTCGCTCGGCGCCTCCACGAATCGGACGTCCACCTCGTCGAAGCGCTCACGCCCGCCGAGGCGGGCGAACAGCGCCGCCTCCGCCCACGCCGCCTTCTCGCGCTGGTCGAGTCCGGTGAGCACGAACGTCATCCGATTGCGGTGACCACCCTCGAGGTTGATGCACACCTTGGTGGTCGGCGGGCCGGGCGTGCCGCGGGTGCCGCTGATCCGCACCCGATCGGTGCCGACCTGGTCGAGGCGGATGGTGTCGAAGTGGGTGGTGACGTCGGGGTTGAGGTACTGGGGCGGACCGACCTCGTACAGGAGCTGCGACGTCACCGTGCCGACGTCGACGAGGCCACCGGTGCCGGGGTGCTTGGTGATGATGCTCGACCCGTCGCGGTCGATCTCGGCGATCGGGAAGCCGGGAGGGAGCGACAGGTCCGGGATGTCGGCGAACCACGAGTGGTTGCCGCCGGTGGCCTGAGCACCGCACTCGATCACGTGGCCCGCCACGACGGCTCCGGCCAGGGCGTCCCAGTCGTCGGTGACCCAGCCCCACCACCAGGCGGCGGGCCCGACGACGAGCGCGGCATCGGTGACGCGGGGCGCCACCACCACGTCGGCACCGCCGGCGAGCGCGGCGGCGATGCCCCAGCCGCCCAGATAGGCGTTGGCCGACACCGGCTCGCCGGTGAGCGGTGCACCCGTGTCGAGGTGGGTCAGGTGGTGGCGGAGACCGTCGAGCCGGGGGAGCAGGTCGTCGCCCTCCACGTGGGCCACCGACACCCGGAGCCCCAGCCGGTCGGCGAGCTCGCGCACCCGGTCGGCGCACCCGGCCGGGTTGAGGCCGCCGGCGTTGGTGACCACCTTGATCCCCTGGTCGACGCAGGTGCCGAGCACCTGCTCCATCTGCGTCAGGAACGTGCTCGCGTAGCCGGCCGCGGCGTTCCGCGACCGCTGCTTGTGGAGGATGAGCATCGTCAGCTCGGCCAGCCAGTCGCCGGTGAGCACGTCGACCGGGCTGGTGGCGGTGACCGCAGGATCCACCATCTCCCGGGCGGCCGACAGGCGGTCGCCGAAGAAGCCGGAGCAGTTCGCGATCCGGACCGGACGACTGCCGCGGCTCACGGCGTGCCGCCCTCGGCACCCGCGCCGTCGGCGCCGTCCGCCGTCTCGATCCGTACCAGGAGTTGGCCGTGGTCGAGCTGCTGGCCCACCTGCACCAGGATCTCGGCCACCGTGCCACCCACGGGAGCCACCACCTGGTGCTCCATCTTCATCGCCTCGAGCGCGAGCATCGGCTGGCCGGGCACCACGGTGGAACCGGGTTCCACCAGGATCCGCAGCACCGACCCCGGCATCGGCGCGACGAGCGACCCGGCCCGACCTGCGTCGTCGGGTGGGCGGAACCGCGGCGGAACGGTGAACGACACGCGCCCACCGAGCAGGTGCACCTGGTCACCGATCACGAGCGGCGGGCGCAGACGCACGTGGTCGCGGGCGACGAGCGGATCGGCGGCCACGCCGTCGACGGTGAGCTCGTCGATGCCCCCCCACCGATCGACGGTGTAGCGCACGACGTGGGTCGTGCCCTCCTCGCCTCCGGAGGTGAGCCGCAGCTCGTGGGGTTGCGAGGCCATGTTCCGCCACCCGAACGGCACCTGGCGCAGCGTCGTCCGCACCGAGTCCTGCGCCTGGATCACGGCCATGGCCGCCGCGGCGACGACCTCCGGTCCGGGCGGCGGAGCCACGGCCATCGGGGTGCGGTCCAGGTAGCCGGTGTCGACGACGTCGTCGATCGACTCGAGCACCGACGCGAGGTGCAGCAACTGCTCCCGGTTCGTGATGGGACCGACGATCGTGGCGCCCGTGAGCGCCTGCACGATCCGGCGCGCGGCGATGCGCCGGCTGGGGCCGTGGGCGATCACCTTCGCGACCATCGAGTCGTAGTACGGGCTCACCACCGAGCCGCTCTCGATGCCGCTGTCGACCCGCACGCCCTCCACGACCGGGAACTCCACGACGTGGAACGTGCCCGAGCTCGGCCGGTAGCCCTGCGCCGGATCCTCGGCGCAGAGGCGCACCTCGATCGCGTGGCCCTGCGCCTGCGGCTCGACGGCCTCCGCCGGGAGCGGCTCGCCGTCGGCGACCAGCAGCTGCAGCTCGACGAGGTCGAGTCCGGTCACCATCTCGGTCACCGGGTGCTCCACCTGCAGGCGGGTGTTCATCTCCAGGAACCAGAACCCGCCGTCGCGGTCGAGCAGGAACTCGACGGTGCCGGCACCGACGTAGCCCACCGCACGCGCCGCGGCCACGGCGGCGTCGCCCATCCGTCGACGCAGGTCCGCGTCGACGGCAGGGCTCGGCATCTCCTCGACGATCTTCTGGTGGCGGCGCTGGAGCGTGCAGTCGCGTTCGAACAGCGACACGGTGGCGCCGTGGGTGTCGGCGAACACCTGGATCTCGACGTGGCGGCCGCCCTCCACGTAGCGCTCGACGAACACGGTCCCGTCGCCGAAGGCCGACGCGGCCTCCCGCTCGGCCGCGGCGATCGCGTCGGCGAGGTCGTCGGCGCTGCGGACGATCCGCATGCCGCGTCCGCCGCCTCCGGCGGAGGCCTTCACCAGCGCCGGCAGCCCGATCTCGTCGAGCGACTCGACGGTGTTGTCGGGCAGCACCGGCACACCGGCGCCGCGCATCAGCTGCTTGGCGCCGATCTTCGAGCCCATCGCGGCGATCGCCGAGGCGGGTGGGCCGATCCACGTGAGCCCGGCCCGCGCCACCGCCTCGGCGGCGTCGGGTCGTTCGGACAGGAAGCCGTATCCGGGGTGGATCGCCTGGGCGCCGGTGCGTTCGGCCGCGGCGATCAGCAGGTCGACGCGAAGGTAGGTGTCGGCGGGCGCGGTGCCCGGGAGTCGCACGGCGGCGTCGGCCTCGCGCACGTACGGCGCGTCGGCGTCGGCGTCGCTGTGGACGGCGACGGTGGCGATGCCGAGTCGCCGGCAAGTGCGGATGATGCGCCGGGCGATCTCACCGCGGTTCGCGATGAGCAGGCGGTCGATCGGTGCGCGGTGGGCGGGGGAGCGGTCGGTGGTGCTCATCGGGATCACATCCGGAACACGCCGTAGCCGCGGGTGCCGGCGGGGGCGTCGTGGTCGATCGCGCTCAGGCACATGCCCAGCACGGTGCGGGTGTCACGTGGGTCGATGATCCCGTCGTCGTAGAGCTTGCCGCTCATGAACATCGGCAGCGACTCGCGTTCGATCTGCTCCTCCACCTGCTGTCGCATGGCGGCGTCGGCCTCCTCGTCGAACGGCTTCCCCATGGAGGCCGCCGACTGGCGGGCCACGATCGACAGCACGCCGGCGAGCTGCTGTGGTCCCATCACCGCCGTCTTCGCGTTGGGCCAGGTGAACAGGAAGCGTGGGCCGTACGCGCGACCGCACATGCCGTAGTTGCCGGCGCCGTAGGAGGCGGCCATGTTGATCGTGAGGTGCGGCACCCGGCTGTTGGTGACGGCGTTGATCATCTTGGCGCCGTCCTTGATGATGCCGCGGCGCTCGAACTCCTTGCCGACCATGTAGCCGGTGGTGTTCTGCAGGAACACGAGCGGCGTGTCGATCTGGTTCGCGAGCTGGATGAACTGCGCCGCCTTCTCGCTCTCCTCGTTGAAGAGCACGCCGCGGTGGTTCGCCAGGATGCCGATCGGGTAGCCGTGCAGTTCGGCGAACCCGGTGACCAGCGAAGATCCGTACAGCGGCTTGAACTCGTCGAAGTCGCTGTCGTCGACGATCCGGGCGATCACCTGACGCGGGTCGAACGGGATCTTCGGGTCGGCCGACGCGATGCCGATCAGCTGCTCCTGGTCGTAGCGGGGCGGCAGCCCGGCACCACGCGGCCCGGGGCCGCGCTTGCGGTGGTTGAGCCGGCGGATCACCTGGCGGCCGAGCCGGATGCCGTCGAGCTCGTCGACGGCGAAGTAGTCGGCGAGGCCGCTGACCCGGGCGTGCATCTCGGCCCCGCCGAGGCTCTCGTCGTCGCTCTCCTCGCCGGTGGCCATCTTCACCAGCGGTGGGCCGCCGAGGAACACCTTCGAGCGCTCCTTGATCATCACGATGTAGTCGCTCATGCCGGGTGTGTACGCGCCGCCGGCGGTGGAGTTGCCGAACACCACCGCGACCGTGGGGATGCCCGCCGCCGAGAGCGCCGTGATGTCACGGAACGTCTTGCCGCCGGGGATGAAGGTGTCGCTCTGGGTGGGCAGGTCCGCCCCGCCCGACTCGACCAGGTTCACGAGCGGCATCCGGTTCTGCATGGCGATCTCCATGCCACGCAGCGCCTTGCGCATCGTGATCGGGTTGCTCGCGCCACCGCGGACCGTCGGGTCGTTGGCGATGATCACGCACTCGACGCCCTCCACCACGCCGATGCCGAGCACCATCGCCGCTCCGACGGGGAACTGCGTGCCCCACGCCGCGAGCGGTGAGATCTCGAGGAACGGGCTGCCCGGGTCGAGCATCGCCTCCACGCGCTCGCGGGCGAGCAGCTTGCCCCGCTTGCGGTGACGTTCGACGTAGGCGGGCCCGCCGCCGCCGAGCACCTTCGCGAGCTCGGCCTCGTGCGCGGCGACCTGCGCGAGCATGGCCGACCGGTTGGTCGCATACGTCTCGGAGTTGGGGTTCAGCGTGTCGCTGAGGACCGGCATGGCTCTCGTCTCCCGTGCGTGTCCCGGGGATGCCCGGCTACTTCGTGCTCCGCGTACCGGCCCACACCGGCGCACGTCGCTCGGCGAACGCGCGCATGCCCTCCTGCGCCTCGTCGCTCGAGAACAGCGACTCGCTGAGCGCCTGCATCTCGTCCCACGAGGCGTCGCCGCGCAGCAGCTGCTTGGTGGCCGCCACGGCGCCGGGCGCGCCGGCGAGCACTCCGTCGACCAGCGTGCCGACGGTGTGCGGGACGTGGTGGGTGACGTGGGTGACCAACCCCATGTCGCGTGCGGTGGCCGCGTCGAACGACTCACCGGTGAGGAACGGGGCCGCGAGCCGGCTCCACCCGCAGCGCTGCAGGATCGGGACGCTGATGATCGCAGGGGCGACGCCGATGCGGACCTCGGTGAAGGCGAACGTGACGTCCTCCTGCACGACCACGATGTCGCACGACGCCATCAGGCCGATGCCGCCGGCGCGCACGGGACCCTGCACCGCAGCGATCGTCGGGCACCGCGACCCGATGAGTCGCTGCATGGCCCGCACCATCGGCGTGGAGTCGGTCGGTCCGGTGCTGCGTTCCTTCAGATCGGCACCCGCGCAGAACGCCGGTCCCGCGTGGGTGAGCACCACCACGCGCACGTCGGGTCGCTCGCAGCGATCGAGCGCGTCGTGCAACCCGGTGAGCAGTGCACGTGACAGCGCGTTGCGGTTGCCGGGTGAATCCAGGGTGACGGTGGCGACCCCGTTCGCCACGTCGCAGCGCACCACCGGTCCCGATACGTCCCCCATGCCCGGCGACACTATCCCGGCGTCACCACGACATCCGGGGCCGACCGCGGCGGCGCCGGCCCGTGGAAGGTCCGTTGCAGGGGGTCAGCCCGTGAGCTCGCGCAGGAACGCCTCGGCGTCGGCACGGTGGCGTGTGCGGCGCATCGGCGGCAGCGCCCGCACGACGTCCCACCGGTAGCTCGCCGTGCCGAGCCGCGGGTCGAGCACCGCCACCACACCCCGGTCGGTGGCCGTGCGGATGAGCCGGCCGGTGGCCTGGGCGAGGAGCATCGACGCACGCGGGAGGTCGATCTCGGCGAAGGCCGCCGGACCGAGCAGCTCGCGGCGGGCGCTGAGCAGCGGGTCGTCGGGCCGGGGGAACGGGATCCGGTCGATGATCACGAGGCTCAGCGTGCGCCCCGGGATGTCGACCCCCTGGAAGAACCCGGCGGTCGCGAACAGGCAGGTCGCCTCGTCCTCGGCGAAGGCCTTGACGAGGGCGTTCTTCGGGAGGTCGCGCTGGGTGATGATCGGCTGGGTCACCTTCAGGCGCACGGCGGCCGCGGCCTCGTCCATCGCCTTCCAGCTGGTGAACAGCGCGAGCGTGCGCCCGCCCGCGGCGGTGATCAGGGCGGCGATCTCGTCGTGGGTGGCCGCGGCGCGCTGCGGCGAGCGCGGGTCGGGGAGGTGCATCGCGCAGTACAGGAGGCCGTGGTGCTCGTAGTCGAACGGGCTGCCGACGTCGATCGTGTCGACCGAGCGCGGGGCGAGGCCCACGCGAGCGGCGAGCGAGCTCGGCACCGTGGCGCTGGTGAGCACCGCCGTCCGCCGTGACCACACGCCTTCCTCCAGGACGGGGCCCACGTCGAGCGGGGCGATCTCCAGGCGGGGCGCGTCCGGGGAGCCGCTCACGAAGGCGACCGAACCCTCGTGCGCGCCGATCGCGACGTCGATCGTCTCGATGAGGCGTGTGGCGAGCTGCTGGGCCCGCAACCGGCGTTGCTTGGCGTCCTCCACGTCGGTCTCCACGCGGCGGAGCGCGCCGAGCGCGGCATCGACCCGACCGCGTGCCGTCACCAGGGCGGACTGGACGGCGTCGGGCAGCGGGTGGGGGAGCCGTGCCCCCGCGTGCGGGCCGAGCACGTCGCGCAGCAGCTGCGCGCTCTCCGCGATCGCGCCCACCACGGCGGGGTCGTCGATGATCCGGCGCACCGCGCCCGCAGTGGTGGTGAACCGTCCCGGCCCGATCTGCGCGCCCACCGTGTCGCTCATGACGTCCTCGAGCTGGTGCGCCTCGTCGAACACGATCACGTCGTGCTCGGGCAGGATCACACCACCGGCGGCGACGTCGAGTCCGTAGAGGTGGAGGTTCACCACCACGACGTCGGCGGCCTGCGCCCGGGCCCGAGCGCCCTCGGCGAAGCAGGGCTGGCCGAGCGGGCAGCGGCTCGCCCCCGGGCACTCGTCGCTCGACACCGTGACCGCCCGCGCCGCGCTGTCGCTGGGGGACCAGTCGAGGTCGGCCAGGTCGCCCGTGCGGGTGGTGCCGGCCCACTCGGCGAGCCGTTTGATCTCCACCCGGGTGGTGCCGGCCATCTCCTCGAGCTCGAGCTGGCCGTCGCCGGCCTGGGACAGCTCGCGCAGCCGCTGGAGGCACACGTAGTTGCTGCGGCCCTTCAGCACCGCCCACTCGAACGGCACCCCGAGGTGGGTCTCGAGGAACGGCAGGTCCTTGCTGGCGAGCTGGTCCTGGAGGGCCTTGGTGGCGGTGGCCACGATGGTGCGCTTGCCGGCGACGAGCGCCGGCACCAGGTAGCCGAGGGTCTTGCCGGTCCCCGTGCCGGCCGCCACGATGAGGTGCCGGCCGCCGTCGATCGCCCGTGCGACCGCCTCGGCCATCTGGCGCTGCCCGGGCCGGTCCTCGCTGGCCGGAAGGGCGCGAGTGACCCGTTCGAGGGCCCGGCGCGCCTGGTCGACCGACATCCGGGCGACGGTATCCGACTGGCAGCCGTGCGCGGCGGACGTCGATGCAGGCGAACCGACCGCGGCGCGGGCCGGCGGCCTCCGGTCAGCGGCGGACGAGGGCGAGTGCCCGGTCGAGCTCGGCGGCGTCGAACTCGGGCCAGGGCCGGTCGGTGAAGTACACCCGGGCGCCCACGATCTGCCACAGCATGAAGTTCGAGATGCGCAGCTCTCCGGAGGTGCGCACGAGCACGTCGACGGGCGGCAGGTCGGGCACGTAGAGGTGCTGGGAGATCGTCTGCTCGGAGATCGTCTCGCCGGCGCGGCGGGCTTGGTCCGCGGCGTGCACCAGCTCGGCGCGGCTGCCGTAGTCGAACGCGACGGTGAGCACCATGCCGGTGTTCTGCCGGGTGTCGTGGATCGCCTTGCGGATCGCCTGCTGCACGTACTTCGGGGTGCGCGCGTCGGGGCTGTCGAACGGCCGGCCCATCCACTCGATCCGGACGTTCAGCTCGTTGAGCTCGGCCACCCGGCCGAACAGCTTCTTGTGCAGCCCGAGGATGTGGCGGACCTCGGTGCGGGGGCGAACCCAGTTCTCCGTCGAGAACCCGAACACGGTGAGCCAGCCGACGTCGCGGGTGACGGCCACCCGCACGAGGGCGGCGAGGTTCTCCTCGCCCTCGGTGTGGCCCGCGGTGCGGGGCAGGCCCCGACGCCGCGCCCAGCGGCCGTTGCCGTCCATGATGCACGCGACGTGCACGGGGCGCGGGCTGCCGTCGGCCGGTCGGTCGGCCGGTCGGTCGGCCGGTGCGTCGGCGGTGGTCGGGGGCGGAACGGGTGAGCTCACGGCGGCGCCACGTTACCCGTCGCACCCCGACGGAACGGGGCGCCGGATGGGGCCGGATCGGGGTGCGCCGCGCGTCACGGTGTTCGTGACGCGCGCACGCGCCGTGGGAGAATGCGTCGATGGCACGCCCCGCCCCCGACCGCCATGACGTCGCGCAGCAGGACCAGCCGCTGCACCACGTCATGGTCGTCGGCGGCACCGTGGCCGAGTGGGGCGAGCTCGACGACGCCCGCTGGCGCGAGCGGATCGAGGTGCTGGGGTCGCTCGCCGCCACGGCGGGCGCCCGCTGGCTCACGCTGCGGCCGTTCGAGCGCGGGGAGGGCGCAGATGCCGCCCGTCCGGTGCACCACGAGGTCGTCGAGCTCCACGGGTGCTCGGTGATCGTCGACCCGGTCCCCGACGGCCGCGAGCGTCTGGTGGTCACCCTGCGCAAGCTGGCGGAGAGCGACCAGCTGAGCGAGCCGGCGGTCGCGGCGGCGCTGCTGTCGCCGGCCACCACCGAGCCCGACCTCGTGCTGGTGCTCGGCTCGCCCGACCGGCTCCCGACGTCGCTGGTGTGGGAGCTCGCCTACGCCGAGCTGGTGTACGTGCCGGTCGCCTGGGCCGACCTCCGCCCCGAGCACCTCGCCGACGCCGTCGAGGCCTACCGCCACCGCCACCGCCGCTTCGGCGGCCTCGACTGAGGGTCGGCCGTGGCGAACCCGCTCTACCGCGACACCGGCGTGGTGCTGCGCACCTACAAGCTCGGCGAGGCCGACCGGATCGTGGTGGTCCTCACCGAGCACCACGGCAAGGTGCGGGCCGTCGCGAAGGGCGTGCGCAAGACGATGTCGAAGTTCGGCGCCCGGCTCGAACCGCTCAGCCACGTCCGGCTGCTGATGTACCAGGGCCGTGAACTCGACATCGTCAGCCAGGCCGATTCGGTGGAGACGCTCGCACCGCTCGTCGGCGACCTCGACCACCTCACCAACGGCCTGGCGATCGTCGAGGCCGTCGACCAGATCACCCTGGACCGCGAACCCGCGCCCCACGTGTACCGGATGCTGGTCGGGGCCCTGCGCACGGTGGCCGAACGATCGGGCCCGCTCGTGGTGCCGGCGTTCTACTGGAAGCTGCTGGCGTCGGAGGGCGTGCGACCCGAGCTCGACGAGTGCGTCCGGTGCGGTGCCACGGAGCCGCTCGTCGCGTTCGACGTCACCGAGGGCGGGGTGCTGTGCCGGTCGTGCCGGACGGGCGCGCCGATCTCTGCCGACGCGCTGGAGGTGACCCGCATGATCCTCGGCGGGCGGCTGAACGAGGCGCTCGACCTGCCGCCGAGTCCTATCACGCACGAGGTGGCCGGGCACGCCAACCGGGCGCTCGAACACCACCTCGAACGGCGCCTGCGCACCGTCGCGATGTTCGAGGCGCACTGACCTTCGCGACGCCGTGCCGCCTCCGGTCGTGCCCTGGGCGGTGACGGTCAGCAGTCCTCGTAGAGGTAGCCCGGGGTCTCGCCCGACTGCATGCCGGACACGGTGACCTGGGTGGGATCGGGCACGGCCGTGGTGTAGGTCTCCCCGTCGAACGTGCCGAAGAACTCGCCGCTCGACTCGACGACCAGCACCACGCCGGCCGCGTCACCGAACCCCTGCGAGTAGCAGCCGCCGCCCTGCACGGTCATGCCGTCGAGGTGGTCGCTCCACCGGGCGCCGAGCGGGACGCCGGTGACGGTGGTGAGCACGGGATCGATGGGCCCTTCCGCGGTGAAGTAGTCGTAGCCGACCAGTGCGAGCTCCGGCACCGAGGCACCGCCGAAGAACGTGCACAGGCCGTTGGCGAAGCAGATCCGGCGCAGGAACGGGAACGCGAAGAAACCGTCCTCGTCGTCGAGGAAGATGCCGTTCAGCTCGTTTGCGATGGGGTACTCGGCCGACTCGTCCGCGGTCGGCGGACCGAGCACCGGTGCGAGCACGACGAGCGCGGCGTCGGGGGCCGTTCCGAACGCGACCGGACCGATCGCCGACGCAGCGAGATCGACGTCAGCCGCCGTCAGCGGCGCCGCCGTGGTGGTCGGCGCTGCCGTGGTGGTCGGTGCCGCCGTGGTGGTCGGGGCCGCCGTCGTGGTGGGCGCCACGGTCGTGGTGGGATCCGCCGTCGTGGCCGGCGCCTCGGTCGTGGCCGGCGAGCTCGTGGCGGGCGCGGTCGTCGCCGCGCCGGACGTCTCGTCGTCTCCGCAGGCGGCGACGACGAGTGCGAGGACGACGACGATCGGGCTCCAACGGGTAAGGTGCATCTCCCACACTCCTGTTCTCCGCCCGGCATGGTCGCGCATCGGGGACGGTCGAGCCGGGATGTCCCCACCAGCGTCGTGCGCCCGGCCACGTTCAGTGGGAACGGTTGCCGGTGCTCGGTCGGCGTGACAGGATCGCCGCCGAGTCCATCCGGGGGGATCATGATTCGTCGAGCGCATCGCTCCATCGCCATGTCCGTGTCCATCGCGCTGGTCGCCGTCGCCGTGGTGGCGCTCGGGAGCGCACCGCCTGCTGCGGCGGCGCCGGGCGGCCGGGTGCAGTTGCAGCAGCCGATCCGGATGGTGGACACCCGCTCGGGGGCGGCGCCGTCCCGGGTCACGTCCTATCCGCTCGGTTCCGGCTTGCTCCACGTCTGGTTCACCGACCCGGCAGCGGCGGGCTCCGCGACGCTGCACCGATGCAATCAACCACCGGGAGCGGTGCCGCTGGTCGTGTTCGAGGCGTCGGAGACCGTCTACGCGAAGGTGATCGCCGACAACTCGTGCCTCACGATGTCGACGCCCACCCACGTCGTCGTCGACGCGATCGGTTCCATCGAAGCGGTGCCGACCGGCACGCGCCTCCAGTACGTCCCGCTCAACATGCCGTCGAAGGTGTTCGACGGCATGTTGCCCTCCCCGAGCGGCGCATCGGTGAGCTCGACCCCGATCGACGTGGGCCCGGTCCCCTCGGTTGCACGCGCGGCGGTGGTGTTGATCGAGGCGAGCGATCCCGTCATGGCAGGCTTCCTCCGGATCCAGCCGTGCCAGGTCCCGTCCTTGTTCGTCGACGTCGCATGGTCGAACGACCGCGCCGTGGGAGTCGCCTACGTCGATCTCACCACTGGGCCCATCTGCGCATCGCACCGTGGCGAGGCCGGGGTGCGGCTCACGGTGCTCGGCCACCTCTCGGTCGACGGGCCCGATCCGATGCGGCTGCCTCCGACGCTGACGGCGCCGGCCGTGCCGACCCGCCTCCCGGGTCTGCGCGCGGTCACACCGGTCCGTCTCGTCGACACCCGGGACGGCACCGGCGTGGCTGCTGCCGGCAAGCTCGGTGCCACGCAGACCCTCGAGTTGACGATCGCCCAGGCGGCTGCCAGCACGACCGGTGTGGCGCTCAACGTGACGGTCACCGCGCCGGAGGCCGAGGGGTTCGTCACGGTCTACCCGTGCGACCAGCAGCGACCGAAGGTGTCGAACCTGAACTTCGTGGCAGGCGAGACCGTGCCGAACCTCGTCAACGTGCGGCTCTCGGTCACGCGGAGCGTGTGTATCTACGCGCAACGGACCACCCACCTCGTGGTCGACCTCGCCGGCACGTTCGAGGCCGGGGGAGGCGCCGGTGTCCAGCCCGTCGCGCCGGTGCGTCTGCTCGACACGCGCAAGCCGATCGGGGTGCCGTCGATCGCACCCGTACCGAGCGGCCAGGTGGTGACGCTGCAGGTCGCCGGTGTCGGCGGGGTCCCGGCCTCGGGCGTGTCGGCGGTGACGATGAACGTCACGGTCACCGAGCCCGAGCGGGCCGGCTTCGTGACGGTCTACCCGTGTGACCGCCAGCGCCCCACCGCCTCCAACCTCAACCACGAGGCGGGCCAGACCGTGCCGAATCTGGTGTCGGTGCGCGTCTCGGCGGCCGGAACGGTCTGCCTCTATGCGCAGCAGACGACCCATCTCGTCGCCGACCTGGCGGCCTGGTACTCGGTCGACCAGGACGACGGCTACCGAGCACTGCCGCCGGAACGGGTGCTCGACACCCGCGAGGCGCTCGGTGTTCCCGGCATCGCCAAGGTCACGGCCGGTGGCACGGTGGTGCTGCAGGTCGCCGGTCGCGTCGGCGTCCCGGTGACGGGCGCGACAGCGGTCACCATGAACGTCACCGTCACCGAGGCGGAGGGGGACGGATTCGTGACCGTCTACCCCTGCGACACGCCCCGGCCAGAGGCCTCGAACCTCAACCACGACGTCGGTGAGACCGTGCCGAACCTGGTGACCGTGCGCCTGGCGGCGAACGGGACCGTCTGCCTGTACGCGCAGCGCACCGTGCACCTCCTGGCCGACGTCGCCGGCTACTTCACCGAGACGACCGAGATCCGCAACATGGCGCGGTTGAGCTGACGCACGTCGTTCGTGCCGGCTGCGACGCTCCGGCACGCCTCGAATCGACCCGTCACGTCGCTGGGGACGACCCCTAGCCTGTACGACCGTGCCAGCGACCGACCTCGACCAGATCGTCAACCTCTGCAAGCGACGCGGGTTCGTGTACCCGTCCGCCGAGATCTACGGCGGTTTCCGCTCGAGCTACGACTACGGACCGCTGGGTTCGCTCATGCTGCGCAACGTCCGGGAGGCCTGGATCCGCACGATGGTGCAGCAGCGTGACGACGTGCTGCTCATCGACGCCGCGATCCTCGCCCCGCCCGCCGTGTTCGAGGCGAGCGGCCACCTCGCCAACTTCAGCGACCCGCTCGTGGACTGCACGAAGTGCAAGCAGCGCTTCCGCGAGGACCACCTCACCGACCCGAACGTCTGCCCGAACTGCGGTGCCGTCGGCAGCTTCACCGAGGCTCGTGCGTTCAACCTGATGTTCAAGACCTACGCCGGCCCGGTCGAGGGGCTCGGTGCCGAGGTCTACATGCGCCCGGAGACGGCGCAGGGCATGTTCGTGAACTTCGTGAACGTGCTGCAGACGAGCCGCAAGAAGCCGCCGTTCGGCATCGCCCAGGTGGGCAAGAGCTTCCGCAACGAGATCACCCCGGGGAACTTCATCTTCCGCACCCGCGAGTTCGAGCAGATGGAGTGCGAGTTCTTCGTGCCCCCGGCCGAGAGCGCCCAGTGGTACGAGTACTGGTGCAACGCCCGGTTCCAGTGGTACGTCGACCTCGGCATCCCGGCCGACATGCTGCGGTTGCGCGCCCACGACGCCGATGAGCTCAGCCACTACTCGGCCGGCACCAGCGACGTGGAGTTCATGTACCCGTGGGGCTGGGGTGAGCTCGAGGGCATCGCGCAGCGCACCGACTACGACCTCAAGCAGCACGCCCAGCACTCGGGTCAGAAGCTCGACTTCTTCGACCAGGCCACCAACGAGCGCTACGTGCCGTACGTGATCGAGCCCGCCGCCGGCGTGAACCGGGCCATGGCCGCGTTCCTGCTCGCCGCCTACGACGAGGACGAGGTCGGGGGAGAGGCCCGCACGATCCTGCGCCTGCACCCGCGGCTCGCCCCGTACAAGGTGGCGGTGTTGCCGCTGAGCAAGAAGGACACCCTGACCCCGCTGGCCCGGGAGATCTTCCGCGGCCTCGGCGAGCGCTACATGGTCGACTACGACGACACCCAGTCCATCGGCAAGCGCTACCGCCGCCAGGACGAGATCGGCACCCCGCTGTGCGTCACGGTGGACTTCGACTCGCTCGAGGACGGTGCGGTCACCATCCGCGAGCGCGACACCACCACCCAGGTGCGCGTCCCGATCGCCGACCTCGAGACCGAGATCCGCGCCCGCCTCGGCTTCTGACGTCAGGGGCGACGCATCGAGCGCCTCAGGCCGCGAGCGGGAGGCGCACCGTGAAGGTGGTGCCTCGCCCCACCTCGCTCGTCACCGACACCTCACCTCGCATGGCCTCCACCAGCTGCTTCACGATCGCGAGCCCGAGGCCGCTGGAGCTCTCGTGGCGCACGGGGCGCCGGCGGGCGACGTAGAGCCGTTCGAACACGTGCGGGAGGTCGGCCGCGTCGATGCCCGGTCCGTCGTCGGCGACGGTGAGCACTGCCCACGGACCGTCCTGCGCGGCGCGCACCACCACGCCGGTGGTGGCGTACTTCATCGCGTTCTCGACGAGGTTGGCCGCCACCTGGCCGAGACGGTCGTGGTCCGCGAGCACCACGACCGGTGTCCCGCCGTCGAGCGCCCGCAGCACGAGACCTCGTTCTGCGGCGTCGGGCTCGAACCCCTGCACCGCGACCTCGGCCAGCGCGACGAGGTCGATCCGCTCGAGCTGCAGCGAGAAGCTCGACGCCTGCAGCTTCGCGAGGTCGAGGAGGTCGGCCACCAGCCGTTCGAGGCGGCGCGACTCCGACGAGATCACCGCTGCGGCGCGGCGCGGGTCGCCCGCACCGTCGCCGATCGCCTCGGCGTAGCCGCGGATCGAGGTGAGCGGGGTGCGCAGATCGTGGCTCACCGACAGCAGGAACTGCTGCTCGAGTGACCGCGACCGTTCGAGTGCGGCCGCCATGTCGTTGACGTTCCGCGACAGCTCGCTCAGCTCGTCCTCGCGTCTGCCGGTGAGGGCGAGACGCGTGCTCAGCTCGCCCGCCGCGATCCGGTTGGTCGCCGCCGACGCGGCCGTGATGGGACGCGTGACGCGGCGGCCGACCAGGAGGGCGGCGAGCACTGCGATCGCGGTCGACGCGAGCGCGGCCACGACGAAGTAGCGCGCCGCCGGGCCGAGCCCGACGTTGGCCTCCTGCGCGAGCACGATCACGCCGGTGCGGCCGTCGGGGAGCTCGATCGGCGCGGCCGCCACCACCAGGTCGCGGTCGTTGGTGCTCACGGTCCGGCCGTCGAGCAGAGCGTCGGTGTCGAGGAGGTCACCGCTCACCCCCGCCGGCAACTGCTCCTGGTTGACGCGGCCGCTGCCGTCGATCGCCACGACGGCGAAGCCGTCGAGGTCGACCACGCGGCGCAGCAGGGTGAGGTTGCGCAACCGCTGCTCCAGCTGCTCGTCGGTGAGGTCGCCGACCTCGTCGGGGTCGAAGAACCGTGCGACGTTCGCCGCGGTGACCGATGCCTGCCGTCGCAGATCGGTCTCCGTGTCGGCGCGCGCCCGCACGTTCGCGAGCACCAGCGTGCCGAGCCCGGCGACCACGAGTGTCGCCACGACGAGGCCCACCATCAGCAGCACGAGCCGCCGGGTCACGTCGCGCCGTCCTCGGTGGAGGTCCGCACCGTGGCCGCCTCAGCCCAGCCGGTACCCGACGCCCCACACGGTGGCGAGGGGCAGGTCGTCGCCGACCTTCTTGCGGAGCTGGCGGACGTGGACGTCGACGGTGCGGTCGTCGCCGTACCAGTCGGCTCCCCAGACGGCCTCGATCAGCTGCTGGCGGCTCAGCGCGATGCCCTGGTTGCGGGCGAAGTGGGCGAGGAGGTCGAACTCCTTCGTCGCGAGGGGAACGCTGTCGGCGCCGGAACGGACCTCGCGTCGTGCGACGTCCACGACGATGCCGTCCCCGATCTCGAACACGGTCTGCTCGGCGGCCTGGGCCGCCGCGGCTCCTCGGCGCAGGATCGCCTTCACCCTCGCGACGAGCTCGCGAGGGGAGAAGGGCTTGGTGACGTAGTCGTCGGCGCCCAGCTCGAGGCCGAGCACGCGGTCGATCTCGCCGTCGCGTGCGGTGAGGAACAGCACGGGAAGCGTCGACGTCGCCGGTGCGCTGCGCAGCCGCCGGCACACCTCGAAGCCGTCGAGGTCGGGCAGACCGACGTCGAGCACCACGAGCACCGGGCGGTGCTGGGCGACGAGCTCCAACCCTCGTTCGCCGCCCGGCGCCTGCAACACCCGGAAGCCGGCCTCCCGCAGGTACAGGTCGACGAGGTCGGCGATGCTCGGATCGTCCTCGACGACGACGACGGTGCGCTCGGGGTCACTGCTCGCCACGTGCCTCATGGTGGCACGCTGGTACCGTGCCGGCGTCGATCCCCGACCCGGTGGCACCGTCACCGCGTCCCGCCCGAACCAGGAGTGCACGACATGGCCGACATCGGCGTCATCGCGAAGATCACCGCGCAGGACGGCAAGCGTGCCGACCTGGCCGGCGCCCTGCAGGGCGCGCTCGACGCCGCCGAGCACGAGCCCGGCACGCTGTACTACATGTTGCTCGAGGACGCGACCGACGCGAACGTGCTCTGGATGTACGAGATGTACGAGAACCAGGCGGCGCTGGAGGCCCACATGGGTTCCGATGCGTTCAAGGCGCTCGGCCCCTCGATCGGTCCGTTCCTCGCCGGTCGCCCCGAGCTCATCTTCTGCAAGCCGATCGGCGGCAAGGGCGCCTGACGCCCCTCCACCCGGACGGCCCGCCCCCCATGGCCACCTATCTCGACCGAATCCTCGCCCGGCACCGTGAGGTCGCCGCGCTCGACACCCGTCCGCTCGACGAGTTGGTCGGGCTGGCGCAGGCGATGCCGCCCACCCGCGGCTTCACTGCGGCGCTCCGCCGCGGCGAGGGGCTGCAGGTGATCAGTGAGATCAAGCGGCGCTCGCCCTCCAAGGGCGATCTCAACCCCGACCTCGACCCGGCGGCCTGGGCCGCCGGGTACGAGCGGGGTGGAGCGGCCTGCCTCAGCGTGCTCACCGACGAGGAGTTCTTCGGTGGGTCGGTCGCCGACCTGCAGGCGGCCCGCGGCGCCTGTTCGCTCCCGGTGCTCCGCAAGGACTTCACCGTCTCGCCGCACGACGTGTGCGACGCACGGCTGATGGGCGCGGACTGCGTGTTGCTGATCGCCGCGGCCCTCAGCACCGACGAGCTCGTGTCGTTCCACGGTCTGGCCACGATGATCGGCCTCGACGTGCTGGTGGAGATCCACGACGAGCGTGAGCTGGAGGCGGCGCTCGCCGCTGACGCCTCGCTGATCGGCGTGAACCAGCGCGACCTCGTGACGTTCCAGGTCGATCACGAGCGCGCCGTGCGGATGGCGTCGGTCATCCCCGACCACGCGGTGAAGGTGGCCGAGAGCGGGGTGCGCGGTGCCGACGATGCGGCAGCGCTCCACGCCGCCGGCTACCACGCGGTGCTGGTCGGGGAGACGCTCGTGACCAGCGACGACCCGGCCGCGACGATCGGTCTGCTCCGCGGCGTGCGCTGACCGCACGCGCCGCCGTCACCGCAGCCCATCCCGGGCGAGCGGCACGACGCACGTCACGTCGCACCCCACCGGAACGAATCCCCGTCGTCGCCGGGCGGAGGGGTACCCTCTGCACCGCATGTTCGTGAAGATCTGCGGGATCACCAACGAGGACGACGCCCTGTTCGCCGTGGCGATGGGTGCCGACGCGGTCGGGTTCGTGTTCGCCCCCTCCACCCGCCAGGTCGCCGCGCAGCAGGTCTACGACATCACCCGCCGTCTGCCGCCGGAGATCCTCACCGTCGGCGTGTTCCGCGACGAGCACCCCGACCGCGTGATCGAGACCGTGCACCGCGCCGGGCTGAAGGCCGCGCAGCTCCACGGCTTCGAGACGCCCGGCATGGTGGCCGACGTCGCCGAACAGGTGCGGTGGGTGATCAAGGCCGTCGTGGCCGGCAGTTCCGACGCTGCCCGCGCCGACGAGTTCGGCACCGACATGATCCTGGTCGACGCGCCGTCACCCGGATCGGGTCAGGTGTTCGACTGGTCGCTGCTCGTCGACCTGCCCGAGGGCCCGCGCTACCTGCTCGCCGGCGGGCTCACCCCGGACAACGTCGGGCTCGCTGTCACGACCGCTGCGCCGTGGGGTGTCGACGTGTCGAGCGGCGTCGAGCGCAGCCCCGGCCGCAAGGACCCGCTCAAGGTGAAGGCGTTCATCGAACGAGCACGTGCCGCGGCGCCGCAGCGCCACGTCGGCCCCGACGAATTGCCCTACGACTGGGCCGACGAGCTCTGACATCCTGACGCTGCCGGCCGACGGCTCGCGACGACGGCGTCACCCGACCCCCCGACCCCACTCCTCCGGAGACCTCACGATGACCCTCATGGCAGAACCCTCCGCGACCGGCCGCTTCGGCGAGTTCGGTGGCCGCTTCGTGCCCGAGACCCTGGTGCCCGCGTGCCAGGAGCTCGAGGAGGCCTTCCGCGAGGCCTGGGCGGATCCCTCGTTCCGCGCCGAGTACCAGGCGATCCTGCGCGACTACGCAGGACGCCCGTCGATCATCACCGAGTGTCACAACCTCGGTCGACAGCTCGGCATCCGCCTCGTGCTGAAGCGCGAGGACCTCAACCACACCGGCTCGCACAAGATCAACAACGTCCTCGGCCAGACCCTGCTCGCGAAGCGAATGGGCAAGAAGCGCATCGTGGCCGAGACCGGCGCGGGCCAGCACGGCGTCGCGAGCGCCACCGCCGCGGCGCTGATGGGGCTCGAGTGCAAGGTGTACATGGGCGCCGTCGACGTCGAGCGTCAGGCGCTCAACGTGTTCCGCATGCGCCTGCTCGGCAGCGAGGTCGAAGCCGTCGAGAGCGGCAGCCGTACGTTGAAGGACGCGGTGAACGAGGCGATGCGCGACTGGGTCGCCACGGTGGAGTCCACCCACTACTGCCTCGGCTCGGTGATGGGTCCGCACCCGTACCCGTGGATGGTTCGTGAGTTCCACCGGGTGATCGGTGACGAGGCTCGCGAGCAGATGCACGCCGCGTACGGCGCCGATCCCGACGTCGTGGTGGCGTGCGTGGGCGGCGGTTCGAACGCGATGGGCATCTTCAGCGGCTTCGTCGACACCGACGCCCGGCTGGTCGGCGTCGAACCGGCCGGCGGCGCGGCCGTCGGTCGAGGCGTCCCCGGCGTGGTGCACGGCATGCGCAGCTACCTGATGCAGGACGAGTACGGCCAGGTGCAGGAGGCGCACTCGATCTCGGCGGGTCTCGACTACCCGGGCGTCGGTCCCGAGCACTCGTACCTCGCGTCGATCGGGCGGGCCGAGTACCCGGCGGTCACCGACGCCGAGGTGATCGAGGGGTTCCAGCTCCTCGCCCGCACCGAGGGCATCATCCCGGCGCTGGAGTGCGCCCACGCCCTGGCGTGGATCTCGCGCGAGGCGCCGAACATGCAGGGGCAGACGGTGCTGATGAACCTCTCGGGTCGCGGCGACAAGGACGTCGCGCAGATGATGGAGATCCTCGGATGAGCACGGCGGTCGCGTACGGACGGATGGAGCAGAGCTTCCGCGACAAGCGATCTGCCGGTCGCAAGCTGCTCGTCCCGTACATCACGGGTGGCCTGCCGGGCTGGGAGGACGCCCTGCGTGCGGCCGTCGCCGCGGGTGCGGACGCGATCGAGATCGGCATTCCCTTCAGCGATCCGGTGATGGACGGTCCGGTGATCCAGCAGGCGTCGCAGCTCGCGCTCGACGCCGGGGCCACGCCCGTGTCGATCCTCGACCAGGCCAGGGCGCTCGACGTCGACGTGCCGCTCGCGGTGATGTGCTACTACAACACCGTCCACCACGCCGGGCACCACCGCTTCGCCGAGCAGCTGGTGGCGGCGGGCATCTGCGCCGCGATCGTGCCCGATCTCCCGCTCGAGGAGTCGGGACCGTGGTGCGAGGCGGCGGACGCGTCCGACGTGGAGACGGTGATGCTCGCCGCGCCGACCGCACCGGACGACCGGTTGCCGCGCGTGTGTGCCCGCGCCCGTGGTTTCGTGTACTCCGTCGGGCTCCTCGGGGTGACGGGGGAGCGGTCGGCGCTCGCCGCCACCGCCACGGCGCTCGCCCGCCGGCTCAAGGCCGTGACCGACGTGCCGGTGCTGGTGGGTGTGGGTGTCTCCAACGCCGAGCAGGCGCGTGAGGCGGTCCAGGTGGCCGACGGGGTCGTGCAGGGCGCCTCCGTCGTGCGCCGGTTGTTGGAGGGGGGCGCGGACGCGGTCGGGGAGTACGTCGCCGAGGTCCGCGCCGCCATCGACGGCTGAGGAATCCCACCGTCGAGACCACTGCTGACCTGGGAGTTCACGGTTGGACGTGCATTGAGCACGAAAAGCGACATCCGCAGGCGGTGCCGCTCCGTAGACCAACGTGAGCCGCCGACGAGGCGGATCGTGAACCCCCCAAGGAGCCACAGATGACCCCGAAGACGCCGAGCACCCGCATGGTGCGCAAGCTGGCCGCCGTCGGCCTCGCCTCGAGCCTGCTCGTCCTCGCCGCGTGCGGCGACGACGAGGAGGACGCCACCACCACTCCCACGACCGCGCCGGCCGCCGTCACCACCCCCGTGACGGACGTCCCCGTGCCGACGGGTGACATCGTCGCCGTCGCCAGCGCGACGCAGGGCTTCAGCACCCTGGTCGCCGCCGTCCAGGCCGCCGGCCTGGTCGAGGTGCTGCAGGGTGAGGGCCCCTTCACCGTGTTCGCCCCCACCGACGACGCGTTCGCCGCGCTGCCCGAGGGCCTGCTCGACGCCCTCCTGCTGCCGGAGAACCAGGGCGTCCTCGCCCAGATCCTCACCTACCACGTGGTGGCGGGCAAGATCATGGCCGCCGACGTGGTCGCCGGTGACGTCGCCACCGTCGAGGGCTCGAACATCACGATCACCACGGATGGCGGCGTGAAGATCTTCGACGCCAACGTCGTGCAGACCGACGTCGAGGCGACGAACGGTGTGATCCACGTGATCGATCAGGTGCTCGTGCCCGAGGGCGTCGACGTCGCCGCCCTGCTGGCCGGCGCGGAGGCCACGGCCACCACCGAGGCGATGGCCGAGGAGATGGGTGACATCGTCGCCGTCGCCACCGAGGCCGGCAGCTTCTCCACGCTGCTCGCCGCGGTCGAGGCCGCCGGTCTGGTCGAGACGCTGCAGGGTGAGGGCCCGTTCACGGTGTTCGCGCCGACCGACGAGGCCTTCGCGGCGCTGCCCGCCGGTGTCGTCGACGCCCTGCTGCTGCCCGAGAACCAGGAGATCCTGGCCGCAGTGCTCACCTACCACGTCGTCTCCGGCAAGGTCCTGTCGGCCGACGTCGCCGCCGGCGAGGTGCCCTCCGTGCAGGGCGAGCCGATCACCGTCACCACCGATGACGGCGGCGTGCAGGTCAACGGTGCCAACGTCGTCGCCGTCGACGTCGAGGCCAGCAACGGTGTCATCCACGTGATCGACGCCGTGATCCTGCCCCCGAGCCTCGACCTCTCGGCACTCTGATCCCACTGCGGTCTGCCGCAGATCGAGCGGCCGGGTCCGTCCCGGCAGCATCCCACTCGACGAGGGCCCTCCGGGGCCCTCGTTCGCGTGCACGCACTCGGTCGGAGGGCCGTCGTGTCGTCGTGCGGTCATGCGGTCGCTCCGTCATGCGGTCGCTCCGTCATGCGGTCGCTCCGTCATGCGGTGGATCGAGGTGCCACCATCCCCGATGTCGGCGCTGGGAGCGACCAGACTGGCGCGGTGTCCGATCGGGTGGCGGAGGAGTCCTGCGAGCTGTGCGAGGCGGCACGCGTGACCGAGTGGTACCACGAGGACGACCTGTGCTGGGTGGCCGAGTGCGAGGCGTGCTTCGTGCCGATGGTGGTCTGGAAAAGACACGACCCGAACCCCCCGGAGGAGGTTCGGGTCGTGTTGCACCAGCGGTTGGGAGAGGTCGCCGCTCGAGTGCTCGGGTACGAGTACTGGATCGACGACCGGCTCCGAACCATCCCCACCCACTACCACGCACATTCGCGGCGCCGGTGGAGGTGATTGGTTCGAGCGATGTGCCGGCGAAGCCGGCTCAGGACTCAGATGGGACGCACAAGGCCACGCATGTTGATGTTCTCCTTTGGGTGTCGGCGTAACGCCCGGCCCTCGGACACGGTCTGCGTTCCCCGGGTCGGGGGAGCACGACCACGCCCTCGTGACGAGCGCTGGCCGGCAGGGTAGCACGCTACGTGGTCGGCCTTGCAAGGGGCTTGACGAAGTCTTCCGAACTC
>CAEZSR010000042.1_pt1 | contig 24235 bp, 12 predicted proteins | sample 7264011 | NCBI WGS metagenome assembly CAEZSR01 (sample SAMEA6813783, study PRJEB35770) | freshwater metagenome | biome: Freshwater; feature: Freshwater reservoir; material: water | place: Czech Republic | collected 2016-08-15 | depth 0.5m m | reverse complement strand
TGGCGAAGCCCACCACGTCCGAGAAACACACCTCACGCGTCCCCACCGGCACCGACACCCAATCCAGACCCCAGTCATGACGAACCACACCGTCGACCGAGATCCGAGTCGGCACCGCCGGCGACGACGTCACCCGCAACAACCCGGTGGCGATCGGGCTGGGAACCGTCTGGTCGGCGAACAGCAGGAACTCGACGTTCGAGATCGTGTCCGTCCCGTCGTCGAGGGGACCGCCGACCCCGCCGCCGTCACCGCGAGCGTGGGTCACGACGAGCTTGCCGCCGACGACCTCGAGGTCGTAGTCGGCGAACGGGCCGCTGAACACGACCTTGTCGGTGCCGGTGGAGCCGGAGTTCCGGATCCTGCGGACGATGTCGATCTCACCCGGATCGATCGCACCCGACGCCACCTGTGCACGGATCGCCCACAGGCTGTCGACGAACTGCACGTCGGTCGGGTCGGGAGTCGCCGGGTTCGGCGCGCGGAGCTGCACGTCGAGCCACAGGTCACCGTCGATGATGTCGTTCCCACCGCGACCTTCGATCAGGTCGCTGCCGAGACCACCGAGGATGATCTCACCGCCGGTGAACATTCCGGCGAACGGCGGGAGGAGTGCGGCGAGGCCCTCCACCCGGGCGATGCCGGGGGCGGTGAGCTCGCTGCCGACCATCGCCACGGCCTCGTCGTTGCTCCCGCGCAGCGTGTCGTTCCGGTGGTGGCCGGACAGACCCTCGACCGAGTCGTACCGGTCGCGGTTGTTGACGACGCCCGGGGGCAGCGGTGCGAGATCGAGGTTCAGATCCGCCTCGGCGGGCTGGGTGTCACCCTTGTAGATGGCCCAGTCGAAACCGAATGCGCCTGCGTACTTCTCGATTCCGGGCCCGGCGACCATGACATCGTCGCCGCCCTCGGCGTCGTAGTCGTCGTTGCCACCGTCGCCCATGAGCACGTCGTTGCCGGCGGTGTTCAGGTCGTTGAGGAACGGGGCACCGTTGTCGCCCTGCAGCAGGTCGGCACCGCCGCCGCCCTCCTGCCAGTCGTCGCCGTCGTCGCCGAACACCGTGTTCGAGTCGTCGCCGCCGAAGATGATGTCGTCCCCGGGACCACCGAAGGTCTCGGTCATGTCCGAGCCGGCGACCACGAAGTCGTCGCCGCTGCCACCCTGGTTCAGGTCGAAACCAGGCCCGGAGCCGAGGTAGTCGTCACCGTCGCCGCCCTTGAGGACGTCGTCACCGAAGGTGTCGGTGATGATGTCGTCGCCGAGACCACCGATCGTCTGGTCGTTGCCGATCCCGCTCTCGATGCGGTCGTTGCCGTCGTTGCCCCGGATCGTGTCGTCGCCGTCGCCCGTGCGCATGCGGTCACCGTTGGCGGTGCCGTGCATCGTCACGTGGGCGCCACCCGAGTAGCGCACCGTGCCGTCGGGCATCCGCACGAGCAACGTCGACTCGTCGTACGGGGTACCCGGATCGTCGGGGATGGGACCTTCGGTTCCGAGGAACTGCAGGTCGAAGTTGTAGTCCGGCCGGCTGAACACGTCGGCCGGAAGGTTCGTGGCGTCGGTGTTGCGCATGATCATCTCGGCGAAGGAGTTCCCCTCGAGCTGCACGAACAGGTTCAGACCTGCCGTGCGGGTGAGGTAGTAGAACCGGTCGCCGTTCTGCAGGCGCTCCATCTGCAGCTCGAACACGTAGTTGAAGGTCGTGCCGAGAATGCCGCCGAACGGCGCCTTCGCCTCGGCGAGACCACCCATCCAGAGATCGATGTCGTCGAGACCGGTGATGCTCGCGTCGGCGGCGGTGTTGGCCCAGTCACCGGTCGAGAACATGAAGTCCTGCGCGTCCGTCGGCGTCGCCGGGTTGGCCGAGTCGGCAGCGACCAGCAGCGCAGCCGCCTGGCGGCGGGCAGCGATGCTGCCGGCGACGATCGGACCGTCGTCGTCGGGGTCGAGCGTCGTGATGATCGGGTGGGTGCCGTAGGCCGCGACGAAGTTGACGAGCGACGCGGGCGTGGAGAGGTTGAGCCCGAAGTCGTACCAACTCCCGTACGGCATGAGCTGCGGACTCGCGGTCGCCGCGTAGAACGCCTTGCGGGCGTCGTTGAGGCTGGAGAGACCGGTGTCGCGAGCACGTGCGACGTTGAGCATGGCCAGGTCGAGCGGCAGCCCGACGAGGCGGTTGCGCAGCGCATCGGTGACGAACTCGTCGATCTCGTTGCCCACCTGGGTCGTCATGCCACGGAACACCGCACCGGCTGCCTGGTCGGGGGTGTACACCGCGGCCCCGACGCCGTCGAAGAACGACGGCGGGTTGAGGAAGGCGTCGAACAACGTGATGTGGTTCGGCGTACCGTTCGGCTCGAAGCGGAGCACGTCCTCGTTGAGCATCGAGTGACCGAAGCGGTACACGGCGTGCGCGAACTCGGCGGTGATGTCGACCTCGACGTTCGCCTCGTAGCCGGTGAACACGTTCACCATCGGCTGGACCTTGCGGGCGAACTCCTCGAAGGCGAGGTGCTGGTACTGCATCTCGGTCACGAAGCGGGCGGCCTGGAAGAGGCGCTCACCGTTCCAGGCGCCACCGGGGAGCTGCCATTCGGGGAGCATCACCGGGTCGATGGTCGTGATCAGGTTCTTGATGTAGGGCACGAGCCGGTTGTGCTCGCTGTGGAACACGTGGTGGATGGCGGTGAGACCGATGTTCTCGTTCGCACGACCGTCACCGGCCACGAAGTGCGCGCCGAGCATCTCGTCGTCGTACGTGCCGGGTTCTGCGGTGAGGTCCACCGTGGTGTTCTCGTCGGGCACCTTCGAGCCACCCGGCGCGGCGTGGTGCGCGATGTCGTCGAGGAACGCGTGGCCGGTCCGCACCGTGTTCGCCGGGAGGGCGACGCCCGTCCCACCGTTGGCCGCCGGGTCGCCCTCGACGAGTCCGGTGGCGGTGACGATCTGTGGATAGCCGTTCGGGCCCGGGATGAATCGGCCGTACGGGTCGGTCGCGAGCAGCGGGACGTTGAAGACGTCCGTGTCGGCCAGCGCGATGCCGAGGAGATCCTCCGACTGCTGCTGCGCCGAGTCCCACGTCGCCATGCCGCCGTCGACGGTGATCAGACGACCGGTCGAGACCGGGTCGCCGTCGGCGTCGAGTTCGTACTCACGCAGGAACACCTGGTGCGACGGGTGCGAGCTGTACGTCTGGTTCTGATCGACGTAGGGCGTGGTGGAGTTCCGGTGCTCGTGGATGTCGTCCGTCGTCCCCAGGACGCCGTCGGGGCCCGGCTGGTTCGTCGCCCGGGTGAGCACCATGAAGTTCGTCGGTGAGCCGGCGACGTAGAGCGGGTCGTCGGGCTGCAGCGGGACGAACACCGTGCCGCTGCCGCCCTTGCCCACGAGGTCGAGGCCGTGGTCGAAGAACTGCCCGAAGAGGGTGAAGATCGAGTTGTACGGCGCCGAGAGGCCCTCGTCCGGCGCGACGTTCGGGATGAGCAGCGTGCCCGTGATCGGGTCGACCTCGGGGCTCTCCCCCGCCGCAGCGAGGGCGGCCGGGTTGGTCGCGGTCTGGTCGACGATGAGGTTGCTGATGACGCGCGGTGCGCTGTCGACCACGATGCCCGACGTCTGGGTGTACGAGGTGGGCACCGGCGCGTCCGGGCCGGGCGGATCGAAGGGCTGCGCCGAGCGCAGCTCGACCGGGCTGAGGCGCGGCATCAGCTCGTCGGCCGCACCCCAGTTCTCGCCGCCCGGCAGCAGGTTGTTGCACGTGCCGTCCACCGTGCGCAGTCCCCAGGGCAGGAGTTCGCCACCGGTCGCCGTGTCGGGGATCTGGTGCGGCGCGTCACCCATCAAGGTGCCGCACGGGTTCGTCGGCGTCGCGGTCGCGGCATGCCGCTCGGCGATCTTGATCTGGTCGAGGATGAACCGCAGGTCGGCGGAGTTGAGGTTGAAGCCCGCCCCCACCGGCGCCGCGGCGTCCGGGCTGTCGTAGCCCTCCCACGGGAACCTCGTCCCGTCGACCGGTGCGGCCAGGCCGGAGGTCGTGAACACGCCTCCGCCGACGAACACCGCCATGGCGGCCATCGCCGCCGTCCTCCGCTTCGCTCGCCGGACCACCCGTCCGCCGGCTCCGTCCACCGCCGCCCGCGCCGAACCCGAACGCGCCGCCCCGTCATGTGCCATTTTTGGTCGCCCCCCGCCAGAGTCGATCTCGATATGAGAACCGGACGGATTGTGGACCCAGCTCCTTCGGTCGACCTTCGGCGGCGCGAGCGGCGTGAGTGGCGCTCATCGCGTTGACCTCGGCGCGTCACGCGCGTGCGCTTGACGAATCCTTGCGACACGGCAGCGGGAATCGTCCAGAAACCGTCAAGACGACCACGGCACCATTGCTGCGGGCTCGACGACCGAAGTACGTTCGAAGGTCACGGGCCACGGCAGACGCGGACCGGAGGGGCGGCTCGATCGGCGGATCGGGATCCACGGTGTCAGCGGCGGCGGGATGGACACGAACCAGAGCGAACACGTCCGATCGGCGACAGCGATCGAGCACCCGACCGGGGTCGGGCGGACACCCGACCAGGTGCTGCCGCGGCTCAGGATCGAGGTGTTCGGACCGCTCCGCATCGAGCGCAGCCGCCCCGACGGTGGGGTCGACGTGCTGGGGCCGGCCGACCTCGGTGGCGTCAAGACGAAGGAGCTCCTGGAGCTGCTCGTGCTCGCCCGCGGCCGGCCCGTCCGGAAGAGCGTGCTCGTCGAGCACCTGTGGACCGGTGGCGACGGGCCGCGTCACCCGATGGCCACCCTCGAGAGCTACGTCTCGGTGCTGCGCAAACACCTCTTCACCGACGGCGACGAGGCACGCCGAACACTGGTGACCATGAACGGCGCGTACCGCTTCGACACCGGACGCATCGTCCTCGACCTCGATCTGTTCGACGCCGCGCTGGAGGCGGCCACCGGTCCACGGCACACCCGACTGCCACGACTCCTCCGAGCAGCCGAACTCGCCGTGGGCGATCTGCTCGAGGACGTGCACGAGGCCGCCTGGCTCGATCAGGAGCGGGAGATGACCGGGGAGCGAGTGGCCCGGGTGCACCTGCTGATCGCTGCAGACCTGCTGACGCAGGGCGACCCGGCCGGCGCGGCCCACCACGGCGAGCGGGTGCTCCGGCATCGCCCGTACTCCGAAGAGGCGCACCGGATGATCATGCTGGCCGAACATTCGCTGGGCCACACCGAGGCCTCCCGTTCCGCGTTCGAACGCTGCCGGCGGCTGCTCGCGCAGGATCTCGGGGTCGACTGCACCACGGAGACCGAGGAGCTCGCCGCGTCGATCGACGCCGGAACCCCGGCGGCGGAGCTCATCGCCGAACGGTGGCCGGCAGAGTCCACGGCTCGCCGCACGACCGCGCGACTGCGACGCGCCGATCGCCGCGACCCGACCCGAGCCCTCCCCTTCGTCGGGCGCCGAGCCGAGCTGGAACGTGCACGTTCGAGGTGCGAGGTCGCCGCCGCAGGTGCGTTCCAGTTGGTGATCGTCCGTGGACGAACCGGCATGGGGCGCTCTGCGTTCCTGGCCCGCCTCGCCGGCCTCGTCTCCGACACCACCTCCCTGTCCGTCGGACGCGCGACGTACACACCGATGGACAGCGAGCGGCCCGGTGTCCCGCTCGCCGCGGCGTTGCTCGACGCCGTCGGAGGCACGGAGTCGGCAACCGCCGCGATGGCCTACGCCCGGGCGCCGTTCGTGGACACGTCGGACACCACGCTGCACGCACTGCACCGCCTGGTCGCCGCCCACGGTCCACTCGCCCTGCTGCTCGACGACCTCCACTGGGCCGATGCCGACACGCTCACCGCGCTGGAGTGGCTCGGCCGCAACCAGCCGACCCTGCCCCTGGCCGTCGTCGCCACCGTGCGATCGTCCGTCCACGACGGCCACCTCGGATGGCGCGCCGAACCCGTGGCGCTCGCGCACGACGTGATCGACCTGGCTCCGCTGCGGACCGACGAGGCCTCCGAGCTCCGCGCGCTCGACCTTCCGTTGATCCGGGCGACCGGCGGGGTGCCGGCGCTGCTCGCCGACTCGTGGCGGTGGATCCATGCCGGAGGCGGCGACGGACCCTCACCGAGCCTGCGTGACGCCGTGCTCCGGCACGTCCGGAGTCTCGGATCGCCGTACGCCGGCCTGCTGCGCTCCGCGGCTGCGCTCGCCGAGCCCTTCACCAGCGACCACCTCGCGTCCGTGGCGAGGATGCCGGTGGGGATCGTCGACCGTTCGGTCGCCGAGTTGTGCCGGGCCGACCTCCTCGAGCGTCACGGCGACGGGGTTCGCTTCCGCGCCACCCTGGTGCGCAACGTGCTCGGCGACGCGGCCGGAGCACGTCTCGACTGAGGCTCGGCGTCCGGCGAACGCGAGGTCCGACGTCAGGGTGCCGGCGAGTACACCAGGCTCACCTGCGTCGTGGCACCAGCGCTCACGACGACGGACGAGCACCCGTTCGCTGCCCATCCCGCCAACGCCGTCCCGCACACCTCGTACGTGCCGGGTTCCATGAACGCGAACGACCCGAACTGGTTGCGGGGCTCGCCGTCGACCAGCACGTCGACCGGCAGGCCGGCCGGGGTCACCGACACCTGGAGCAACCCGAGCGGGACGAACGATCCGACCACCTCGCTGGTCGCCCCGGAGCTCACCTGCACCTGCTGGCACGGCGGGGTCCTGAACCCGACGACGTCGGTGAAGCAGACCTCGTGCGACCCGACGGGCATCTTGACCCAGGTGAGCGCCCAGTCGGACCGGGCGATGCCGTCCACCGACACGCGTGATGCGACCGCCGGCGACGTCCGCACCCGCAGCAGGCCGGTCGGGCCGAGCGGCGGCGCCGGACCGGTCGTCGGCGTGGGCGTCGCGACGAACGTCCCCGTCACCTGTGCCGTCACCCCTGGTGCCACCGTCACCGTCTGGCACGCCGGCGCCTGCCACGGTCCCGGCACGTCACCCCAGCACACCTGGTGCTCGCCCGGCTCGACGAAGGCGAACAGTCCGTACTCGTCGGCCACCTCACCGTCGACGAACACCGTGGTCGGCAGACCCGGCGGTTCGACCGCCACCTGCAGCAGGCCGAGTCGACCGAACGTCCCCGCGACCGTGGTGGTCTGACCGGGTGTCACCACGACCGTCTGGCACGGCGGCGTGGTGAAGCCGACGACGTCGGACCAGCAGACCTCGTGCGTGCCCGCGAGCACACGGACCCAGTCGAGACCCCAGTCGTTGCGCACGACGCCGTTCACGCTGATGCCCGACGGCACCGGAGGATCGGTCGTCACGCGCAGGAGCCCGGTGGACGGGGGCAGGTCGCCTCGGACCGGTGTCGCGAGGGAGACCGCGTCCGCTGCGCCGCCCGGACCGGTGAGCGTGACCGAGTGGTCGAGCAGCACCTCGTCGCTCAACCACACCTCGTCGATGTGCCAGCCGTCGCTCGCGATGCTGGAGTCGGAACCGAACCGGAAGCGGATCCGGACCTGTTGACCGACCCACGCCCCGAGGTCGACGACGGTCTCGATCACCCCGCCGCTCGATCCCGTGAAGGCCGGCCGTGGTGCGATGGGGTTGCCGCCCCCGGCCAGTTGATGGGTGTAGCCCCGGCTCACCATCGCCGGTCCGAGGTCGGCCCAGGTGGTCCCGTTCGTGGTGATCTCCACCACTCCGCCGTCGCTCTGACGTTCGGTGTCGAACACGTGCAGGAACCGCAGCGTCGGATCGGATCCGGCCACCGCGACGGGTTCGGCGAGTTCGAGCGACGCCACCGCCGGCGCCGAGTGCCCGTCGACACGGGCGCCGAGCACCCCGGAGATGCCGGCCTGGCCGCTCGCACCCCAGCCGGGAGCTCCGGCCGTGGTCGACCGGGTCCATCGATCGGTGCCGTGTTCGAAGTCCTCGTGGAGCCACACCGTCGACCCGGCGGGGCCGACGGCGACCGAGTAGCTGCAGGTCGCGGTGGAACCCGCTGTGATCGTCGCGAGGGTCACCTCCAGGACACCTGCCGCGTGCGTGCCGCCGCACGTCGACGACCCGGCCACGTACGGCGCACCGGCGGGCATCGTGGCCCGGACCACCACCCCCGACACCGTCGCCGACGAGGTGTTCGTGACGGTCGACGTGTACGTCAGGATGCTGCCGGGCGCGGCGACCTCGCTCGATGCCGTCGTGGTGAGGACGAGCGACCGGCAGTGGTCGGGGACGTCGAACGCCGCCTGCCCGTCGGTCCGGCTCGCCGGACTCCCCTGCCACGCGCTCTCGCCCAGCCCTCGTCTCGCGAACGCGCCCCAGATGACACAGCGGTTCGCTCCGCCGGTGCGCAGCTGGTCGGCGAGCAGGATCGCGTCCCGCGCATCGACGAAGCCGGGGCTGCAGGGCTGCAGCTTCATCCCGTCGAACACCAACTGCATGGCGGTGATGTTGCCGCCGGAACCACCGATCCAGTCGGGGTCGAAGCCGTCCCGTTCGACGAGCGCCCAGGTCAGGTCCCAGAGCATCGCGGCGAAGATCTCGCCGACGGCATGGGGCCCGTTCGCGGCGGCGAGGGCGGCGTACGTGCTGGGGTCGGTCCCGAGGTCGGTGCTGTACGGCGACGAACGCAGCCCGGGACCGGTGGGTGACTGACCGAGCGCCCAGGTGCCGATCGACCGTGCGTCGGCGCCGGTGTCGCCGGGCTCGAGCGTCATCATCAACGCGAACCAGTCGCTCCATCCCTCACCCGGCTGCTCGGCGTTCCGCAGACACGACGTGTTCGACGGTCCGCCGGTGAGCCGGTTGCTGATGCCGTGGGCGAACTCGTGGGCGATGAGGCCGTTGTCGAACGCGCTGTCCCGATCGGGTTCCGGGCCCGTGAAGCGCATCAGCTGCAACCGGCCGGGGAACCCGTCCGGCGGCGTGGTGAAGTTGGCGTTGTCGACCCCCGACCCGTCGAGCACCTCGACGAGGACCGGGTCACCGGCGAACGCGTTCGGCCCGCCGCGGCCGTAGTTGTTGGTCTGGAAGTTGCCGCTCACCTCGTCGAACCCGAAGGCGTACGCCACGTCGTGCAGGTGGTTCACGAGCTGGAAGGCGTTGATCACCGCCGCGTCGGTGTCGACCGTCGGGGAACGAGTCGGATCGAACGTCGCCGTGAAGTCCAGCGTGGTCCCGCCGTCGGGCTGGCTCCCGGGATCGGCGACGTTGTTCGCGTCGACGTCGGTGTAGGCCGAGACGTTGTTGCCACGCGTGACCGTGAACTCCGCGCCGGGGCTGCCGTCGATGTCGTGCCACCCGTACGGCGACGCCACCGGGTCGGCCGGGTCGACGATCGTGGTACGCGGCCCGAACGAGGGTGCCTCCACCGGGGCGTCGAAGCCCTCGTAGGTCGCCGACGACGTGAAGTTGACGCGATCCAGTTCGGCCCCGGTGTCGGCATCGACCGTCACGACCCACCAGTTCCCGCCGTCACGTTCGCGGATCGAGACCTCCCACGCGAGGTCGACGGCGGCGGCGTCCTCCACCGGCTGGAGCACCAGTCGCACCGGGATCGGCAGCGCCGAGACTCCCCCGGTGCTGACGGTCGCGGCGGCCTCCGGTCCCGACCCTTCGACCACCTCGCGGAACGGACGCGTCGCCACGAGGCCGAGCACGTCGACGGTGGAGCGGACGGCGCCGACCTGGTCGATCTCGGGCGCGACCCGATCCGCGTTCGCGGCGAGCCCACGCTCGAAGCGGTCACCCCAGGAGCGAACCGTGCCCGTGCCGTCCACCACGACGTTCATCACGGCACCGGCGACGTCGAGTCCACCGAAGCGCTGCTGGAGGTGCACCGCCCACGCGCGGTCGTCGCCGACCGGGACGACGTCGACGACCGCTGCGTCGGCGATGTCGGCGGCCTCGAGGCCGAGTTCCTGACGGCGAGCAGTGAGCCAGGCGATCGCTCGGTCGGCCGCGAGCGCGGACGACAGGGCTCCCCCCTGGCCGTCGGGTCCACCGGACCCGTCGGGTCCACCGGGATCGATCGGCGCTGCCCCGGCCACCCGGACCCCGGCGAGCGGGAGCCCTGCAGCAGGCACGGGGAACGACAGCGCCATCAGTGCGGCCAGCGCGATCGCCCACCCGGAGCGCACGGATCCGACCGCCCGACGGTGGCGCCGGGCGCGACCCGGCGACACCACCCGGCCGTCGATGCCGATGCCCACCGCGATCGTCAGCCCGCGGCGGGCGGCGCAGGGCGGCGACGGCGGGCGGCGACGATCCACATCAGCGCTCCCGCACAGAGCACACCGACCGCGATCACCAGGACACCGGCGGCGTCACCGCCGGACGACGGCATGTCGTCCGCGACACCGCCCACGTCGACGCCGACCGATCGGCTGATCGGTTCGCCGCCCGGCGCGGTCCCGGAGAGCACGACCGTGCGACCACCCGCTTCGCTCCCGGGCACGACGAACGTCGCCGAGACGCTGCCCGTGCCGGACGCCGTGGTGGTGCCGAGCGTGGTGCCTCCCGGGCCGAGGACGATCGCGACCGGGGAGTTCGGCGCGAAGCCGCCTGCGGTGACGGTGACGGTCTGACCGGGCTGCGGGGTCGGATCGGACAGCGCGACCGACCCCGTGCCGACGATGTAGGGGCCCGCAGCAGCGTGCTGGACGCCGAGGACCCCGATCAGCGCGGCGCACACCACGAGCATCCACTGCTTCGTGTGCGTCATCGGCCCGCCTCCGCGAACCGGACGTTGATGACCTTGGAGTCGGCCGACTCGATGAAGGAACGAGCGCTCGACGACGGCTTCGTGTCGATCCCGAGCAACGACCAGAACACGCTGGAGAGCACCGTCTGGAAGCCGAGGATCAGACCCAGGGTGGCGGGCGCCACGATCCGGATCGTCTGCGCCCCGTCCATCGCGCCGAACCCCTCGCCGCTCCACCGGGCGAACGACGCCACTGCGGTGACAAGGCCCCCGACGATCAGCAGGGCGCCCAGGGCGAGCCCACGCTCGAGACTCAGCGACCGCTTGATGCGGACGTACCGCTCACCGGCTGGCAGGAACCCCTGCACCTCGCCGTAGCGCCGCGTGAGCACCGCGAACCACAGGGCCTGATACCCGAGCACCGTGGCGGCGCAGGCGTAGAGCAGCGTGCCGATGTCGAAGCCGACGCCGCCGATCGTGATCGGGGTGAGCACCAGCGCGGTGGCGAGGAGCGCACCGCCGATGAACGCCACGAGGCCGGGCAGCAGGAACAACCACTTGGGGCTGTAGAGCAACAGGAAGCGCAGGTGCCGCCACCCGTCGCGGAACGACCGAAGGTGCGGAGGCCGCGAGCGTCCGTCGGGCCGGAGCGTGGTCGGGACCTCGGTGATCTGACGTCCGGCGAGCGCGTTCGCGACCACGACCTCGGAGGCCCACTCCATGCCGGTCGTGTGCAGGCCGAGGTTCAGCACGGTCTGGCGACGGAACCCGCGAAGGCCGCAGTGGAAGTCGCGGACCGGGATGCCGAACAACGTGCGCCCCAGCCACGACAGCACGGGGTTCCCGATCCAGCGGTGCAGCCACGGCATGGCGCCCGGCTCGATGCCGCCGGCGAACCGGTTGCCCATCACCAGGTGGTCGCCGGCACGGAGCCGCTCGACGAACGCGTCGAGCGACGAGAAGTCGTACGAGTCGTCTGCATCACCCATGATGACGAACCGTCCGCGTGCGGCGCGGATGCCGCCCATCAGCGCGGCGCCGTAGCCCTTCTCGGACACGGACACGACCCGGGCCCCCTCGGCCTCCGCGAGTTCGATCGAGCGGTCGGTCGAACCGTTGTCGGCGACCAGCACCTCTCCCACGACGCCGCTGCGCTCGAGGTAGGCGCGTGCGGTCCGGACGCACGCGACGATCGTCTCCTCCTCGTTGAGGCAGGGCATCAGGATGGTGAGCTCGAGTTCGCCATCGTCCGCCGTCGTTCTCGGCACCACTCGCCGGTCGCCGTCGCGCTGCGGGTTCCACGCACGCTGTGATCCCTGAACGGCGACCACCTCGGCCGCCTGATTGCTCGCTGTCATGCTGCGAACCGCCCCTGAGTTCCGCCGCCCCGCACCGCCTGCGGGGTGATGTGCCGACCGTACCAGCGGGTCCCGAGCGGGTTCCTCAAGACACCGTCAAGGATCCGACCTCGTTCTCACCCGGAAGGTCGGGAGCACCACGCGAACACGCCAGGATCAAGAGATCGGGCACACCCACGCCGGAACTGTCACGTCACTCTCCGCGTTCGCGGCGCTGCCGCCGACCGCGAGGACGGTCGTGACACCGTCGTCGAACGCGATCCGCACCCGGCCGGCGGCGACCGCCCGGTCGAGCGCGTCCTCGTCCACCCCACCCCAGGCGGCCGGGAGCACGACCCAGTCGACGCCGCACGCCTCGAGCCGTTCGAGCGCACCCCCGTCCGGCCACGACGCAGCGCTGAGCAACTCCTCGGCGACCGCTGCCGTCCGGCGCTCCCCGGGGAAGAACAGCCACTCCGCCCGCGCGGCGACCCAGGCGTCCACGCCCTCGGCCTCGATCCACCAGCCGGTCGGGACGCCGTCGACGGGGGCGGCCACGACCCGATCACCGACGACGGCCCGATCGGCGAGCCACCGAGCCGCGCGAAGGGTGCCGTCCGGGGTGAAGCGACCGTACGAGACCACCTGGTCCCCGAAGCGCGACGGTGCGAGCACCACCATCCAGGCGACCAGCGCCCAGGCGACCGCCGCTCGTGCGAGCGATGCCCGCGCATCCCGCTTCCGCTCGGTCGTCGGTCGATCCACCGATCCGACCGGCCACGTGAGCGCCAGCGCGGTCGCGAGCGCGGTCGGCACGACGTACGCCGCTCGCACCTCCCCGATCAGGAGGCCGACGAGTGCGGCGGCGAGCAGACCGATCGCAACCGTCGACCCCGCCTGATCGCGCCGGAGCGCGGTGGCGGTCGCGATGATCGCCGCCGCAGCCACGCCCCACCACAGCCACGCCGGCGGACCGAGCACCACCGTCAGCGCTGCCGTCCCCCGCAGCTCCGTGGATCGGCCGTCGGGCAGCGACTGGACGCGCGCCACGTCGACGTACCACGGGATCGCGAGCGCCGGCGGGGCGAGCGCCCACCCGACCGACCGCAGCAACGCGGCGAGACGTGATCCGACGGAACGGTCGACACCCACCAGCACCGTGACGACGATCGTCACCACCGAGGCGACGACCGCAGCACCGGCGACCAGCGTGGAGATCATCATCACGAGGAGCAGCCCGCCCCCCCACACGAGCGCGCGCCGGCGATCCGGGGCACGCACCCACCGGTCGGCGGCCAGCACGACACCCGGGAGCAGCCCGAGTCCGAGGAGTTGCGGCACACCACCCCACGCGGCAGCCGCGGACGTTCCCGTCGCCACGCCGACGGCCAGACCCGCAGCGGCCGCCACCGCGGGCCCCCGGAACCGCCGGCTCACCGCCCACACCCCCAGTGCCGGTGCCACCGAGGCGAGCCCCTGCAGGAGGTGCGCCGCCCAGGCCGTCCCGACGACCGCCTGGGCGCTCCACGCGAGGAGCGGGACGATCGGCGGATAGACGACGTCGTCGACGTCGACACCCCCCTGCCACGACCTGGCGATGCGCAGCACGTTGCCGATGTCGACCCCGACCGGATCGCCGTGCGCCGCGAGCACTCCGGTCCGCCAGACGACGAACAGGACGGCGACGAACGCCACCGCGGCCATCTCTGCGGCCGAGGGTGCCGCTGCCGGACGGCGGGCGCCGTCAGCCACCGTCGGGAGCGGATCCGCAGCCGGCGACACGCTCGAAGCCGACGACGTTCGTCGCCGCCCCGAACTGCGCGTAGCACGGGGTGTCGAAGCGTTCGACCAGGCCCGTGTTGCGCCACACCACCACTTGCTGCACGTCGAGGTCGTCGGACACGCGCTGCTCGTCGAAGCTGACCACGTCACCACGGGGGCCGAATCCATCGATGGGAGCGACCCGGAACTCGATCCGATCGGCGCCCGCGACGTCGAAGTCGACGGGCTGACCGGGGCCGTAGATGGAGCTCCGAGCGGCCGCACCCGTCGAGTCGGCGCTCACGGAGTACTGGTGCATCCGGCCGCCGAGCACGGAGTCCATCCGGACCTGCGAGATCCCGAGCCGCTCCAGGCCCCATCCGGCACTCGACGGCGACAGGACCACGTGCCAGTTGTTGAGACGCCGCGACGAGGTCTCCGCCGTGATCCTCACGCCGTCGCCCGTCAGGTCGGCGAGCAGGTCGATCCGGTCGCGGTCGGCCACACCGTTCAGACGGAGCCGCAGGGTGTCGCCCTCGAGGCTCGCCTCGGCGTCGATGATGGCGAAGGGCCAGTCGGTTCGAGCGACGTCGAGCTCGAACGCCGAGTGATACCAGCCGTCGACCCGGACCGCGACCCGGAGCTCGTAGTGACCGGCCGCCGTCCCGGAGGCCGCGACCTGGAACCGGCCGTCCTCGATCCCCACCTGGCCGGCGAACAGACGCTGCATCTGGCGACCGGCTTCGGCCTCCTCGGGGATGCTCGACAACCACGGCCCGATCGGCGACCACGCCTCGCGCGACGCCGCGGCGTTCACGAACCAGTTGGTGGGTTCGGCCTCGTTCGTCCCCCAGTAGCTCGACGCGGTCACACCGCCGCGGCCCTGGAGCGTCTCGAGCAGGGCGACGTCGTCGAGCGTGACACGCGCGTAGAACCGGGTCGCCGTGTCGAGGCGCTCGTGGAACGCCACCTGCACCATCAGCACCACCGAGAGCCCGCACATCACGATCGCGATCGACCTGGTCGGCTTGCGCAGCCGCCTCGCGGTGAACGCCACGAGCGGCGGCCCGAACTCGGCCACGGTGATCGCGAGCAGCGCCGGGACGAGGTAGACGAATCGTGACCGGTAGGACGGGTCGCCCGTGAGCGCCGACGTCCCGAGGACGATCACGGCTCCGAGCAACGCGGCGGCGGCGTGGGACGGCCGTCCGAACAGCAGCAGCGGCGTCACGATCGCGACGAAGTGGAGCAGCAGCACGACCAGGTGCTCGCGACCCGCCCAGGCGAGGAGGTCGAGCAACACGGCGAGGTCGGGGATGCCGAGACCGACCTGGCCCGGCGCCTTCGTCCCGAGGTAGTACCCGGCCGACGCCGCGGCGAACGGAACGGACGCGGCGACGGCGACGGCCCAGCCGCGGAACGTGTCGGCACCCCCCGAGGCGATCCCGCGACGACGGAGCAGCGAGCCCTGGGCGCGGTTGCGCCCGTGCGCCGCCAGCACCGCCTCGTCGTCCTCGGAGGCGGCGTCGGACGCGTCGGACGCGTCGGGCCGTTCGGTCGGGCCCAGGAGACCCGGGTCGACCGGGTTGATCGCGAGGGTCAACTGCAGCGGTTCGGATGAACGGCCGGCCTCGACCTCCTCCGACACGGGGGAGACCGTCGAGGTGCGAACGAGCTGCAGTGCTCGCAGCGGCCGGCCCGAGCCGGCGGCTCGCTCCGCCTCGACTCCGCCGGGCACGTGGTCCGGCCCGGTCGACTCGGCATCGACCCGGGCGCGACCGGTCCGACGACGATCCAGCAGCGACGAGACGAGGCACCAGCCACCTCGGGCGCCGACGAAGAACACGGCGATCATCCCCGACAGCGGGTGCGACGCGATCGCAGCTCCGGTGGCGACGCCGACGAGCCACGGCCGTCGGCGGGTGCGCACCCATGCCTCGGTGGCGGCGAGCGCGAACAACGACGCCGCCATCCCCAGCATGTTCGCGCCACCACCCCAGCCCAGCATCTCCGCGAGAACGGGGGTGACGGCGGCGACGGAGGAGGCCGCGACGGCCACCGCCGGGCGATGCCACTGGCGGAGGAGGACGTAGAGGGCGATGACGAACGCGACGTACGCCGTCACCATCGCGAACAGCACCGCCGTCCAGCGGTCGAGGACCAGTTCGAACAACCAGGCGAGCCCGGGGAACGCCGGGGGGTGGATCCCGGGGAGGAGCTCGCGCTCGCCGCGCAGCCACTCGACCTCGGCGACGTAGCGCGAGGCGTCGAGCGGCAACCAGAACCCGGTGATGCCGCGCACGGCCGAGACCATGACGGCGACGAGCACGACGGCACCCGACGCCACCAGCAGCCACTCCGGCGGACCCGAGGCGGAGACGGCGACCGTGCCGGCTGCGTTCTCGGTGGCCGTGCCGACCACGTGCTCGGTCACCACGTCCTCGGTCACCACGTCCTCGGTCACCACGTCCTCGGTGACCGCGTCCTCGGGCGCCGTGTCGACCACGTCCTCGGTCACCACGTCCTCGGTCACCACGTCCTCGGTCACCACGTCCTCGGTCACCACGTCCTCGGTGACCACAGCCTCGGTGACCACAGCCTCGGTGACCACAGCCTCGGTGACCACGTCCTCGGTCACCACGTCCTCGGTCACCACGTCCTCGGTGACCGCGTCCTCGGGCGCCGTGTCGACCACGTCCTCGGTCACCACGTCCTCGGGCGCCGTGTCGACCGCTTCCTCGGGCGCCGTGTCGACGGCATCACCGGTCGCGCGTTCGCTCCGCTCTCGGACCGTCACCTCGTCCGGATCGACGTCCGACGGCGTGGAAGGCGCCGCTGCGCCGGTCGCCGCCAGAGGTCTCGCCCGCCGAAGTGCCCCGTGTGACGCACCCACCTTTGGCACGTCCGCGAGGCTAGCGAAGCACGTGACCACCCGCTCCGGGGGAACACACGAGGGGCCACATGGCCCATTCGCGCCTCACTCGACCCGACCGGCGGACGATCAGTCGCCGGCCGGGCGTCGCACGGCGTCCAGCACGCGCTCGATCTCGTCGATCGCCCGCGTCCACGACAGGTCGCGCTCGGCGGCGCGCGACGACATCGCGACCCGTCGGGGTTCGTCCTCGAGCAAGGAACGCAGTGCCGCGCCCAGCCCTGCGGAGTCCGAGGCGTCGACGAGCAGTCCGTCCACACCATCGCGCACCAGTTCGCTCGGGCCACCGGGTCGGGTGGCGATCACCGGACGTCCGCTGGCGAGGGCTTCGGCCGCGACGAGGCCGAAGCCCTCGCCCGAGGACGTCGGGAGCACGAACACGTCGCACGCCGAGTAGAACGACTCCATCTCGGCATCCGGCACCCGACCGAGGAATCCGATGCTCGGATCACCCCCGGCGCGCGCCACCAGCGCGTCGCGCTCGGGACCGTCGCCGCCGATCGACAGATCCGCGACGTCACCGCACCGGGCCGAGCGCCATGCGTCGATCAGCACGTCGACACCCTGCCGGGGAACGAGCCGGCGAAGCGTCGCGACACGCAACCGCTGCGGGCCCTCGCGGGGCGGCGTCGGACGGTAGCGGGCATCGACGCCGGAGTAGACGACCTGCAGCGCGGCCCGAGGGGCGATCTCGGCCACGAACGCCCCCGTGAAGCCGGACACCACCACCACCTCGGTCGCCGAGTGGAGCACGAACCTTCCGATCGAGCGGTCCGCGATCCTCTCGACGACGTCGAGCGGGAAGGGATACTCCACCCAGGGGCTGTGCTGGACGACCACCAGCGGCACACGCAGCAGGCGCGCCGCCAGCGCGGCGTAGACCGACGACAGGTAGGTGTGCCCGTGCGCCACGATCACCTCGGGCCGGGCCTCACGCATCGCGAGCAACTGTGTGGGCGACACGAGCGGGACGGGGACGCGCACGGACCGCTCGAGCACGTTCCACGCACGGGTTCGCCGCACCGTCGCACCCACGTGCGCCTCGGTTCGCTCGTCGCCGCGAAGTCGGGACGTGCAGATGGTGACGTCCCAGCCACGTCGGACGAGCCCTTCGGCGTGCGCCTTCAGGACGGTCTCGATCCCACCGACGTGCGGGTGGAAGTAGTGCGAGGTGAGGAGGAGCCGACCACGGCGGGGTCGAGCTGTCATGTCACACTCTCGTGCACACCATGATCATGGCGTTCCCCGCCCGGGACACGACGCGATCCGCGGCGCGCTCCACCACGTGGGCCGTCCGGTCGAGCGCCGACGGCAGGCGCAGCAGCTCCCCGATCACCGGCGGCGTGATGTGGTGCACGCGGACCGGCTCCACGACCCAACCGGTTCGGAGCGCGAGGGCGACGAGCTCGGCCCGCCGGAGCAGCGCGATGTGCCCCACCTCGTCGTCGAGTTCGGCCACCTTCCCCCGAGCGAGACGACGGGCCAGCACACGGAGTGCGGCTCCGGTGTTCGGGGTGGTGATGACGAGATGGCGGCGGGTGACGCGCTGCAGCTCCTGCACGACCCTCGCCTGGTCCGCGTACGGGATGTGCTCGATCACCTCCGAGCACAGGACCACGTCCACCTCCTGATCGGCGAACGGCAGCGCCGACGCGTCACACCGCTCGACTCGCGCGGTGGGGACGAGGGCTCGGGTGCGCTCGCAGTACTCCTCGGCGAGATCCACGCCGTTGGTGGCACCCGCCCCCCGATCGGCCGCCCACCGGACGTACTCCCCGGTCCCGCAGCCGACGTCGAGGAACGACGCCCCGGGCTCGAGCAGCCGGGCGAGGGTGCCCGTCACCTCCTCGAACCTGCGGACGTGATACCGGCGGTCCCAGTAGCTCGACGAGTCGTAGCGCTGGGTCGTCGCCCCCTCGCGCTCGTAGCGCTCGCGGAGCGCGTCCGCGGCGGCCATGTCCTCGGGGCGCGACTCGTCAGTCGACGGGCGCGGGGTCTGATGGTCGTCCAAGCGGTCTGTCGCCTTCTTCACGTTCACCATGGTCGCACGCGAACGACCCTCGGCGGCGGACGACCGACGGTGTTCGGCGATCGATCGGTCGTGGCAACGGCTCGAAGGGTCAGCCGGCGGCGACGCACTCGGCGCAGCGGCCGAGCAGATCGAGCCGGTGGCGCTGGAGCTCGAACCCGGCACCCGCCGCTGCCTCGTGCAGCGCCTTGTCGAGCGAGCGCTCGGCGGCCGCCGACAGCGTGACGTCGCGAACCTTGCCGCACGACGTGCACACCGTGTGGTGGTGATGGTGGTGCGTGATCTCCTCGCCCAGCTCGTAGTGCGCGTGCTCGTCGCCCATGGAGATCTTCGAGACCAGACCGGCGTGCTCGAGCACCGCGAGGTTGCGGTAGACGGAGCTCTGCGCCAGCGTCGGCTGGCGCTGCAGGATCATGGGAATGGTCACCGGGCCGTCCGCCTCCTGCAGGGTGCGCAGGATCAGCTGACGGCCCGTCGTGAGACGCTGGCCGTCCTTGCGGAGCCGGTGGAGTGCGATGTCGTCGATGTCGGTCACCACGACGCACTGTAGCGCGACAACCAGAAACCGAACGACACTTCACAACCTGATGATCCTTCGGATTCTCTGACGCCGTGTCGCTTCCGGTCGTTCGCCGCGATCGCGCCCCCGCGTCGGGCGGGTGCCGCACGACCCTGCGAAATCGGGCATGATGGGCCTCGCCACGGGGGTCGGCCGTCGGTCGCATCGCGTCCGTCGGCCGCACAGGTACTGCGACCGGTCCGCACCATCGGCCGGGAGTCCGGCCACGAAGGGCCGGCGCGCCACGATCACGAGACACATCACGAGGGGAACCCGCCACCATGCAGATCCGCGTCACCGTCAACGGCACGGCCCACGACAGCGATGTCGAGCCGCGCACATTGCTCGTCCACTACGTCCGCGAGGTGCTCGGCCTCACGGGCACCAACATCGGTTGCGACACGTCCTCGTGCGGCGCCTGCAGCCTCCACCTGAACGGTGAGGCGGTGAAGAGCTGCACCGTGCTCGCGGTGCAGGCCGACGGCTGCGAGGTCACCACGATCGAGGGCCTCGCCCAGAACGGCGAGATGCACCCGATGCAGAAGGCGTTCATGGAGAACCACGCACTCCAGTGCGGGTACTGCACGCCCGGCATGGTGATGGCGGCGACGAGTCTCCTCAACGAGAACCCCAACCCCACCGAGGAGGACGTCCGCCTCGGCCTGGAGGGCAACCTCTGCCGCTGCACCGGCTACCACAACATCGTCCAGGCCGTCCTCGCCGCTGCCGGCGGCCGGTGACCTGATCAGGGGAGGGGCCCGAGATGACGATGACCGAACCTGCTGCGAGCACGGTGCTGGGGAAGCGCCGTCTCCGCAAGGAGGATCCCGCCCTGCTGACGGGCGAGGCGAAGTTCACGAGTGACCTGAACATCCCGGGCGCGCTGCACCTCGCCGTGCTGCGCAGCCCGTACGCACACGCCCGCATCCGCTCCGTCGACGTGAGCGCGGCGCTGCAGCTGCCCGGGGTGGTGGCCGCGTACAGCGGCGCCGACCTGGCACCGCTGTGGGCCGGCCCGATGCCGTGCGCCTGGCCGGTCACCGCGGACATGAAGAACCCGACCCACCACCCGCTCGCCGTGTCGAAGGCGGCGTACGTGGGCGACGGTGTGGCGTGCGTGCTGGCCACCAGCGATGCCGCGGCCCGCGACGCGCTCGAGGCGATCGAGGTGGACTACGAACCGCTGCCCGCGGTGGTCGACCTCGAGGACGCGCTCAGCGACCGCGTGGTGATCCACGACGAGCTCGGCACCAACCGCAGCTACACGTGGGAGCTGAAGTGCGAGGGCGCCGACGGCCAGGTGGAGCGGGCGTTCGCCGATGCCGCGTACACCGTCAGCGAGCACTACGTGCACCAGCGGCTGATCCCGATGGCGATGGAGCCCCGTGCCGTCGCCGCGGTGCCGCAGCCCTTCGGTGGCGACATCACGCTGTACAGCTCCACCCAGGTGCCGCACATCCTGAAGGTGATGACCGCGCTCACGCTCGGCATCCCCGAGCACCAGATGCGCGTGGTCGCCCCTGCCGTCGGTGGCGGCTTCGGCGCCAAGCTGAACGTGTACGCGGAAGAGCTGCTCTGCACGGCGCTCGCCCGCAAGCACAAGGTGCCGGTTCGCTGGACCGAGGAGCGCACCGAGAACACCCAGGCCACCATCCACGGCCGAGCCCAGCGCCAGCACATCGAGCTCGCCGCCGACGCGGACGGCAAGCTCACCGCGGTGCGGGTGCGGCTCCTCGCCGACATGGGCGCCTATCTGCAGCTCGTCACGCCGGGCATCCCGTTGCTCGGCGCCTTCCTGTACGGCGGCGTCTACGACCTGCCGGTGGCGTACGACTTCAGCTGCACGTCGGTGTTCACCACGCTGACCCCGACCGACGCCTACCGCGGCGCCGGCCGGCCCGAGGCCACCTACGCCATCGAGCGCGCGATGGACGCCCTCGCCGACCAGATCGGCATCGACCCGCTCGAACTGCGTCGCCGCAACTTCATCAAGAAGGACCAGTTCCCGTACACCGCCATGACCGGCCTCGTGTACGACAGTGGCGACCACGACGCTGCCGCCACCATGGCCGCCGAGCTGGCCGACTACGACGGGCTCCGCGCACGTCAGGCAACCCAGAACGTCGACGGTGCCACCAAGCGCCTCGGCATCGGCGTGTGCAGCTACTTCGAGATGTGCGGCCTGGCCCCGAGCCGGGTGCTCGCCTCGCTCAACTACTCCGCCGGCGGCTGGGAGGCCGCCACGGTGCGCGTGCTGCCGACCAACAAGATCCAGGTGGTCACCGGCACCGCTCCGCACGGGCAGGGTCACGAGACCGCGTGGAGCATGATCGTCGCCGAGAAGATGGGCGTCGATCCGGACGACGTCGACGTGCTGCACAGCGACACGGCGATCGCCCCGCTCGGGCTCGACACCTACGGGTCGCGTTCGCTGCCCGTCGGTGGTGTGGCGATCGCGATGGCCTGCGACAAGGTGATCGACAAGGCGAAGAAGATCGCCGCCCATCAACTGGAGGCCAACGAGGACGACCTCGAGTTCGCCGGTGGCACGTTCAGCGTGAAGGGCACCCCCGACCGCTCGATGCCGCTCGCGGCCGTGGCCTTCGAGGCATTCACCGCGCACAACCTGCCCGACGGCCTCGAGCCCAACCTGGAGGCACAGGTCACCTACGACCCGCCGAACTTCTCGTGGCCCTTCGGCACGCACATCTGCGTGGTCGAGGTCGACACCGAGACCGGTGACGTCGACGTGCTGAAGTACGTCGCCGTGGACGACTGCGGCAACCAGGTGAACCCGCTCATCGTCGAGGGACAGGTGCACGGCGGCGTCATCCAGGGCCTCGCCCAGGCGCTGTTCGAGGAGGCCGTGTTCGACGAGGACGGCAACCCGAAGACCTCCACCCTGGCCGAGTACCTGGTGCCGGCGGCGAGCGACGTGCCGCCGATCACCCTCGGTCACACCATCACCCCGTCGCCCACCAACCCGCTCGGCGTGAAGGGCATCGGCGAGGCCGGCACCATCGGTGCCGCCCCCGCCGTGATCAACGCGATCGTCGACGCACTCTCCGGCCTCGGTGTCACCGATGTGCCGATGCCTGCAAGTCCCCACACGGTCTGGAAGACCATCCACGCCGCCCAGTCAGCTTCATCAGCGCAAGGAGTCAGCAAGTGATCCCCGCAGCATTCGACTACGTCCGTGCCGGTTCGGCCGAGGAAGCGATCAGCCTCATCGGCGAGTACGGCGAGGACGCCAAGTTCATCGCCGGTGGGCACAGCCTGCTCCCGCTCATGAAGCTGCGCCTCGCGCAGCCGACGGTGCTGGTCGACATCGGCCGCATCAGCGACCTCTCGTACATCCGTGACGCCGGCGACCACATCGCGATCGGTGCGATGACCCGCCACATGGACGTCGAGACGAGCCCGGTCCTCGCCGAGCACGCACCGCTGCTCGCCCACGCGGCGAGCCACGTCGGTGACCCGCAGGTGCGCCACCGCGGCACGATCGGTGGTTCCATCGCCCACAGCGACTCGGCGAGCGACCTGCCCGCCACCACGCTGGCGATGGGCGCGACCTACGTCGCGCAGGGCCCCGGCGGCACCCGCGAGATCGCGGCGGCCGACTTCTTCCAGGGTTTCCTGCAGACGGCACTCGCGCCGGACGAGCTGCTCACCGAGATCCGCGTGCCGAAGATGGGCGGCGCGGGCTGGAGCTTCCAGAAGTTCAACCGTCGCGCCCAGGACTGGGCGATCGTCGGCGTGGCGGCGTGGCGCCGCAACGGCGAGAGCGGCGTGGGCCTGGTGAACATGGGGTCGACCCCGATCCTGGCCACCAGCGTGTCGGCGGCGCTGTCGTCGGGTGCGTCGATCGCGGAGGCGGCCGAGCTGGCCGCCGCCGAGGCCGACCCGCAGAACGACCTCAACGCCTCACCCGAGTACCGCGTGCACCTCGCGAAGGTGCTCGTGCGCCGGGCGCTCGAGCAGGCCAGCGCCTGACACGACGCCGCGGACCGAACGGTTCGGAGGGCCCGGTGGCATCGGCCACCGGGCCCTCGTCGTTCACCGGGCGATCCGGGCCCGACGGGGACTCAGGCGAGCAGGTCGACGGCGATGTCGCTCCAGAGCTGTTCCATCAGCGCGAGGGAGTGCACGTCGCACCGCTCGTTCGCGGCGTGGAACATCGCGACGTAGTCCTCGTAGGAGAGCTCGCGCGAGAACAACCCGTAGCCGTACGACGTGGCCCCCTCGCGCCGGTAGAACCGGGCGTCGGTGCCACCGGGCGTGATCGCCGGCACGCAGCGCGCCTCGGGGTACACCGTGGCCGAGGCCTTCTCGATCGATCGGTACAACGGCGAGTCGATCGGCGACGCCGTGGCCAGCCACTCCTCGTGCATCGGATGGATCTCGACGCTGCCGATCAGGTCGTCGCCGATCAGCTCGTGCAGCAGCCGTCGCACGTCGTCGTCGGTCTGGCCGGGCAGGGTGCGGATGTCGACCTCCAGCTCCACCGAGGCCGGGATCGTGTTCGTCTTGCCGTCGGCGCGCAGCACGTTGGGCGACAGCGTGATGTGCGTGCAGGCGTGGCAGTCGGCCGCGAAGCCGCGGTCGGGGTGGTGCGCCGCCCACTCCCCCAGCGCCACCGGGTCGAGCAGCACACGTGTCAGCTCCTCGTCGAACTCCATCGCCGCGACGTAGCCGCGCCAGGTGTCGTGGATGTCGGCGAGCGGCCGGTACCGGGCGATGCGACGCACGATCTCGCTCGCCTTCACCAGCGCGTTGTCGCCCATGATCGGCGTCGAGCCGTGCGCGGCGCGGCCGTGCACGACCAGGCGGGTCCAGGCCGCGCCCTTCTCGGCGACGAGCACCGGCAGCTTCATGCCCGACGGCGTGTGCATCGGCGTGCCGCCGCACTC
>CAEZSR010000041.1_pt1 | contig 25093 bp, 20 predicted proteins | sample 7264011 | NCBI WGS metagenome assembly CAEZSR01 (sample SAMEA6813783, study PRJEB35770) | freshwater metagenome | biome: Freshwater; feature: Freshwater reservoir; material: water | place: Czech Republic | collected 2016-08-15 | depth 0.5m m | reverse complement strand
GTCGGTGGGCGTGAACGCGGCGAGCTGCAGCACGCCGCGCCGCACCAGTCGCTCGACGGCCCGCCGGCGTGCCGCCGACGTCATCACCGTGGCCGCCGGGGCGACGGCGCCGTCCGCGGGTGCCGGACCGGTCGTGACGGCACCGATCGCGGAACGCTCGTCGGCGTCGACCACCTGGGCGGCGCGCACCGCGTCGAGCAGCACCACGAAGACGCCGTCGAGGTCGTCGGGCCGGTCGGCGACGAGCTGGCGATCCATCGCGGCACGAACCACCGCGCCGTGGGTGACCGCCAGCTGCGCCACGGGGATCACGCGGCGAGGTCCCAGCGTGAGCACGGCGCCGACCGCGCGGTCGTCGTGGTGCACCTGGCTGTCGCCGCCCAGGCCGTGCGTGTGCATCGCCACCGCGGCCACCATCGTGCGGTGCCCGCCCACCGTGGCACCGAGCGTGCTCACGAGCGGCATCCCGGTCCGCAGCACGGCGATGTCGGTCGTGGTGCCGCCGATGTCGGAGATGATCGCGTCGTCGAGACCGGTGAGGTGGGCGGCGCCCACGAGGCTCGCTGCCGGACCCGACAGGATCGTCTCGATCGGACGCTCGCGCACGAACGCAGCCGACACCAGCGACCCGTCACCACGCACCACCATCACCGGTGCGTGCACGCCCTGGTCCACCAGGGTGCGTTCGGTGGTGGCCACCAGCCGGTCGACGATCGGCACCAGACGGGCGTTCAGGATCGCCGTCACGGCGCGGCGCGGCCCGTTCAGCTGCTCGGACAGCACGTGGCTCGCCGTCACCGTCGCCCCGGTGACCTCGCGGATCACGGCCGCAGCGGCACGCTCGTGCGCCGGGTTGCGCACGCTGAACTGCGCCATCACCGCAAAGCCGTCCACGCGGTCGGCCACCGCGGCGACCTCGGTGCGCAACCGGTCGAGGTCGAGCGGGGCTCGCTCGCTGCCGTGGGGGTCGTGACCGCCCGTCAGCAGGATGGCCGGGTCGCCGGCGAGCGCGTCGCGCAGGCCGCCGCGCTCGATCACCTCGTCGTCGAAGCCGATGATCACCGCGGCGACCGGACGGCCGGATCCCTCCACGAGCGCGTTGGTGGCGAGCGTGGTGGAGAGCGACACCAGCTCGATGCGGGCCGGATCGACGCCGGCCGCGTGCACCGCACCGTCGATCGCTCCGGCGATGCCGATGCTGAGGTCGTGGTGCGTGGTCGGCGCCTTCGCCTTGGCGACCACGACCCGCGCGTCCTCGTCGTAGACGACGGCGTCGGTGTACGTGCCACCGGTGTCGATGCCGAGCAGCAGGCGTGGGGAGCCGGGGGTGGCGTGCGGGAGGGCGTCGGTCATCGAATCGTCGGGGCCGTGGAGCGGGGGTCAGGCTAGCGTCGGCCTCGATGGCCGCTCCTGACGAACCCCACCGTCCCGGCGCCGGTGTCCGCAGCGCCGTCGTGGTGGTGCCGTGCGATCCGCTGCAGCCGACGCTCGACTTCTTCACCCGGCGTCTCGGGTTCCGGGTCGACGCGATCTTCCCGGCCGATGCGCCCATGATCGCGGAGCTCTCGGGTCACGGACTCGGGCTGCGCCTCCAGCCAGGCGGCGAGCTCGACGGTGAGCAGCCGGGCGCCCACCTCCGGCTCCGGCTGCGGTGCGACGATCCGACCACCGTGGCGGGTGGCGACAGGGAGCTGGTGGCGCCCAACGGCACCCGGGTCGAGCTGGTGGAGGCCGACCCAGGGGTGGTGCTGCCGCCCGAGCAGCCCGAGCTCGTCGTCACCCACGCTCGCGACGGCGAGACCTGGGGGACGGGCCGGGCGGGCATGCAGTACCGCGACGTCATCCCCGGCCGTCAGGGCGGACGGTTCATCGGCTCCCACATCCGCATCCCGACGGCCGGTCCCGTGCCCGACTACGTGCACTACCACCAGGTGCGGTTCCAGATGATCTACTGCCACAAGGGGTGGGTGCGGGTCGTCTACGAGGACCAGGGCGAACCGCTGCTCATGGAGGCCGGCGACTGCGTGCTGCAGCCGCCCGAGATCCGCCACCGGGTGCTGGAGAGCGGCGACGGCCTCGAGGTCGTCGAGCTCGGCTGTCCCGCCGACCACGAGACCCGGGCCGAGCACGAGATCTCCCTGCCGACCGGTCGGCTGCTCCCCGAGCGCCACTTCGGCGGTCAGCGCTTCGTGTACCACGACGCGAGCGAGGCCGAGTGGCGACCGTGGCGGGTGCCGGGGTTCGAGTGCCGCGAGATCGGGATCGGGGCCGCCACCGACGGACTGGCCGGCGTGCGGGTCGCTCGTCCGGCGGGCGCGGATCACACGCCGCGCACCACGCACGACGCCGAGTTCGTGTTCGGGTTCGTGCTGGCGGGGACGTGCACCCTCGAGTGCGAGGGCCGTGTCCCCGAGCGGATGGAGGAGGGCGACACCTTCGTCGTGCCGCGTCACCTCGAGTACGCGCTCATCGGGTGCAGCCCCGACTTCGAGTTGCTCGACGTCACCCTGCCCGAGGACGTGCCGCTCACCTGACCGGCCTGACCGGCCTGACCGGCCTGACCGGCCTGACCGGCCTGACCGGCTCGATCAGCCGCTGTTGCGGAGGCCGGCGGCGATGCCGTTGATCGTGAGCTGGATGCCACGCGCCAGCTTCTCGTCGTCGTCGCCGGCACGGCGCCGGCGCAGCAGGTCGACCTGCAGTTCGTGGAGCGGGTCGAGGTACGGGAAGCGGTTGCGGATGCTGCGGGCGAGCGTCGGGTTGTCGCCGAGCAGGGGTGCCTCGGTGATCTCCTGCACCCAGTGCACCGACCGGGCGTGCTCGTCGGCGATCGCCGCGAGCACGCGCTCGCCGGCCGCCGAGTCGGCCACCAGGTCGCCGTAGCGCTGGGCGATCGCCATGTCGCTCTTCGCGAGCACCATGCCCATGTTCGAGATCGTGGTGCGGAACACCGGCCACGTCCGGTGCATCCGGCGCAGCTCGTCCACCCGTGCCGGATCGTCGCCCGCCCACGCCTGGAACGCGCTGCCGGCCCCGTACCAGCCGGGCAGCATCACCCGGCACTGGCTCCACGAGAACACCCACGGGATCGCACGCAGGTCCTCGATCCGGTTGCTCGCGGTGCGCGACGCCGGCCGGCTGCCGATGTTGAGCATGCTGATCTCGCCGATCGGCGTGAGCGCACGGAACACGCCGACGAAGTCCGGGTCGCCGTACACGAGCTCGCGGTACGCCTGCAGCGAGGTGTCGGCGAGCTCGTCCATCGCCGTCACGAACGCCGGGTCGGCAGCCGCGCCGCCGGGCGCGATGGTGGCTTCGGCCGCCGCCGACACCAGCGCCTCCAGGTTGCGGCGAGCCATGTCGTGCGACGCGTACCGGGCGGCGATCACCTCGCCCTGCTCGGTGATGCGCAGCGTGCCGTCCACCGCGCCGGGGGGCTGGGCCAGGATCGCCTCGTAGCTCGGCCCGCCGCCGCGACCGACCGTGCCACCACGGCCGTGGAAGAAGCGCAGGCGCACCCCGGCTCGGCGGCACGCGTCCACCAGGCTCACCTGCGCCCGGTACAGCGCCCAGTTGGCAGCGAGGTAGCCGCCGTCCTTGTTGCTGTCGCTGTAGCCGAGCATCACCTCCTGCAGCCCGCCGCGGCAGCGGTCGATCCACGCCCGGTACTCGGGCACGTCGAGCAGCGCGGTCACGATGGTGGCGGCGCCGCGGAGGTCGTCGATCGTCTCGAACAGCGGGACGATGTCGAGCGGGAGCCGTGGGTCGTCGCCCGGTTGCAGCAGCCCCGTCTCGCGCAGCACGACGGCCACCTCGAGCACGTCGCTCACCGAGTTGCACTTGGAGATCACGGCGTGCGAGATGATCCGGTCGCCGTAGCGGTCGATCGCCGCCGTGGCGGTGTCGGCGATGGCCAGCTCCTTGGCCGTCTCCGGGCTGCAGGCGGCGGCTCGTGGCAGCAGCGGCCGGGCCGTGGCGAGCTCGCGTCGCAGCGCCGCCACTCGTCCGGCCTCGTCGAGGGCGAGGTACTCCGACGTCACCCCGCCCAGCCGCAGCAGCTCGTCCACCACACGCTCGTGCACGTCGCTGTTCTGACGCAGGTCGAGCGTGCACAGGTGGAACCCGAACACCTCCACGGCCGTGCGCGCCGGTGCCACGTGCGCGTCCGCGAGCACCGCGGCGCCGTGCACCCGCAACGACGCGTCGACCACCGCCAGGTCGTGGGCGAGCTCGTCCGGCGATGCGTACGGCGCCAGGTCTGCGTGCGGTTCGGGGCCGGGCACCTCGCCGAGGGCGGCGCGTGCCGTGGCGGCCAACCGGGCGTACATCCCGCGCAGTGCCCTTCGGTAGGGCTCGTCACCGCGGAACGGCGAGTCGTCGTCCGAGGCGTCGGCCAGCGCCATCAGCTCGGGCGACGGGGTCACCAACCGCGACGACATCGACAGCTCCACCGAGAGTCGTCGCAACGTGGTGAGGTGGTGCGTGAAGGCGGTGCGTGCCTGGAGGTCGACCGCGAGCTGCAGCACCTCGGCGGTCACGAAGGGGTTGCCGTCGCGGTCGCCGCCGATCCACGAACCCATCCGCACCACCGGCTGCACCCGGCCGCGGTGCGGGTCGAGTGCGTCGACCGCCCGCTGCACATCGGCCTGCAGCGACGTGAGGACGTCGAACAGCGTGAGCTCGTAGTACCGCAGCGCCTCGGCGATCTCGTCGCGCACGCGCAGCTTCGACAGGCGCAGCAGCGCGGTCTGCCACAGCGTGAGCACCTGCAGCCGCAGGTCGGCCTCCCAGGCGGTGAGCTCGGCCGCGTCCATCTGCAGCCGGTCGCGCACCTGCAGGAGGTCGGCGATCCGGCGCTGCACGTCGAGGATCGTCTTGCGTCGCACCTCGGTCGGGTGGGCGGTGAGCACCGGGCTCACCTCGGCGCGGCGCAGCACCGACGCCACCTGCGACGGTTCGTGGAGGTGGTCGCCGAGCACGCGGACGGCGTGGTCGAGCGTGCCGGGGCGTGCGGGCGACCCGATGCTGCGGTGGTGCCGCCGCCGACGAACCTGGTGGACGTCCTCGGCGATGTTCGCGAGCAGCGAGAACCAGCTGAACGCCCGGATCACGTGCACCGCGACGTCCACGTCGACGCCGTCGAGCAGCGTCGCCAGGTCCGCGGCGTCGATCCGGCCTTCGTCACGGCGCACGCTCACGGCGTGCTGCCGCACCTGTTCGACGAGGTCGAACACCTCGGGGCCGGCCTGGTCGCGGATCACGTCGCCGAGCAGCCGGCCGAGCAGTCGGATGTCGTCGCCGAGCGCTGCATCGTCGGCGCGGGACGGTCCGGCGGGCGCGCCGGCGGCGAGGTGGTCGGTGGGTTCGGTGTGGTCGGTGTGGTCGGTGTGGGGGGAGGGCCCGGCCATGGGCACCATTGTGGACGATCAGCGGCGGCGGTGGATCCACCACCGGATCGCCAGCGCCGCGGCCGGCAACAGCGTGGCGAGCACGAGCGGATCCCAGCGTGCCGAGCTGTCCGCGGCGGCCAGCGCCGGCACGGCGAGCCCCGCCGCGAACAGGGCGATGACGGCACCTGCCACCGCCGTCGGGCCGAACCGGCCCGGCACGTCGGGCGGTGCGACCTCCTCGTCGGACAGCGACCCTCCGTCGCCGACCACCGATCGCACCACCAGGATCACCACCAGGGGCAGGATCGTGAGACCGGCCGCGAGCCAGGGCAACCAGAGCGGTGCCGGCTCGGCACCCCGGAACCGGGGAAAGCGCACCATCGTCCATCCGAAGAACACGGCCACCCCGAACAGCGCCGACGCCCCGCAGACCACCATCACGCGGCGCACGATCGGATCGGAGGCCATCGGGGGATCGTACCGGTCGCCGCGCGACCACCCTCGGTCGACGACCTGCCGGTCGCTTGACGTTCGGCACCCGAGGTCTTGAACGAACCCCGGGTGACCTGAACAGATCTTGATCGGTGGCCCCGGACAGTCCTGAGCATGGCCGAGGATCCTGGTTCCATGCACGCACCGCCCGTTCTCCCGATGGCGGCGATCGACCGTGCGCACCAGGTGCTCGTCGGTCGGTCGATCCTCGTCGTCGACGACGACGCCGTGATGGGGAAGCTGTACTCCGCCGGCCTCGGTGCCCGGGGTGCTGCGGTCACGGTCGTCAACAGCAGCGAGGCCGCGCTCGAACTGCTCGTCGACACCGAGTTCGACCTCATCATCGTCGACAAGTCGCTCCCCGGGCTGTCCGGCGACGAGTTGGTGCGCGCGCTGCGCGAGACCGACCAGAACGCGATGCGCCCGATCGTGATGGTGTCGGGCCACGCCGACGTGGCCGAGCGGATGGTGTCGTACGACGCCGGGGTCACCGACTACGTGATCAAGCCCGTGTCGATGACGGAGCTGATGGCGAAGGTGTCGGCGCTCCTCCGCCACGGCGACGCGCTGCGCACGAGCAGGGTGCGCGCCACCCGCGCCGAGCAGGAGGCGATGCGCGGCCGCCTCGTCGAGCGTGCCTGGCAGCCGCACTTCCAGCCGATCGTGCGGCTCGCCGACCTCTCCGTGATCGGGTACGAGGCGCTCACGCGCTTCGCCGACGGCGCCAACCCGGAGATCTGCTTCGACACGGCTCGCCGCAGCGGCCTCGGCCCCGAGCTGGAGATCGCCGTGCTGGAGGACGCCCTGCACGCCGCCGCGCAGCTGCCCGGCGGGGCGTGGGTCAGCGTGAACGCGTCGCCGTCGACGATCATGGACCCGGAGTTCGACCGCGTGATCGCGACGTCGACCACGCGCATCGTGATCGAGCTGCTCGAGACCGAACCCGTCGGCGACCACCCCGACATGCTCGACCGGGTGGCCAACCTGCCGGGTGCACCGCTGCTCGCCTGCGACGACACGGGATCCGGCTGGGCCGGGTTGCGCCAGCTGGTGGAGCTGCGACCGCAGGTCGTGAAGCTCGACCGGGCGCTGGTGTCGGGCATCGATCGCGACCCCACCCGCCGCGCCCTCGTGTCGGGGTTGCGTCACTTCACCAACGAGATCGGCGCGCTGCTGCTCGCCGAGGGCATCGAGACGGTGGGCGAGCTCGACACGCTCATCGCGCTCGACGTCGACCTCGGCCAGGGCTACCTGCTCGGCGCGCCGATGGGACTCGAGGAGTTGCAGCGCAGGCACGCGAACGCGCACGTCACGAGCTGACGCGGCACCGCCGCGACACCACCGCGACACCACCGCGCGACGCCGCGAGAACGGGACCAACGACCTTCGGCCGCTCGGGGGACCCAGGGGTACCGTCACCGCATGACTGCAACCACCGCCGGCGACCCGGGAGACGTGCGAGGGGACCTCGCTGCCGATGCGATCGTGATCGGCGCCGGGGTGATCGGTGCCTCGGTCGCACTCGAGCTGGCGAGGTCGGGAAGGTCGGTGCTCGTCGTCGATCGCGGACCTGCGCCCGGCGCAGGGTCCACCAGCAGCTCGTCGGCGATCGTCCGGTTCAGCTACTCCACCCTCGACGGCGTGCTCACCGCCTGGGAGGCGGCCCCGGCGTGGGAGCACTGGGAGGACTTCCTCGGCGTGCGCGACCCCGACGGCATGTGCCGGTTCATCCGCACCGGGATGCTGCTGTTCGACACCCCCGAGTTCACCTTCGACCGGATCACCGACCTGTGGGACGAGGTCGGCATCGAGTACGAGCTGCTCGACGCCGCCGGCATCGCGGCATGGTTCCCGCACTTCGACGTGGGGCGCTACTTCCCGCCGAAGCCGGTGGACGACCCGGCGTTCGCCGGCGATCCGCACGGCACGGTCAACGCGATCCACGAGGCCACCGGCGGGTTCGTCGACGACCCGATGCTGGCCGCCCGCAACCTGGCGTGCGCCGCACGTCACCACGGTGCCCGCTTCCGGTTCCACGCCGAGGTGGTCGGCGTCGAGATCGAGCATGGTCGGGTGGCGGGCGTCCGGCTCGCCGGCGGCGAGGTGCTGCGCGCCCCGATCGTCGTGAACGTCGCCGGTCCCCACTCGTCGCACCTCAACGCCCTCGCCGGTGTCGACGCCGAGATGACGATCCACCCGCGCCCGCTGCGCCAGGAGGTGTTCGCCGCGCCGGCGCCTCCGGGGATGTCGCTCGAGGACGGCGCACCGGTGGTGAGCGACCTCGACATCGGCCAGTACTTCCGCCCGCAGGTGGGCGGCACCGTGCTCGTCGGTGGCACCGAGCCCGAGTGCGACGCGCTGGAGTGGGTCGACGACCCCGACCACTTCGACGAGCACACCACCGTGGAGAAGTTCGAGACCACGATGTACCGGCTCGCCCGCCGGATCCCCGAGTTCGGTGTGCCGCACCGACCGATGGGCCTCGCCGCGCTGTACGACGTGGCCGACGACTGGGTGCCGATCTACGACGCGTCCAGCCTGCCCGGCTGGTACATGGCGTGCGGCACGAGCGGCAACCAGTTCAAGAACGCGCCGATCGCCGGACGCTTCATGCGGGCGATCATCGACGCCGTCGAGTCCGGTCACGACCACGACCTGTTCCCCGTGCAGTTCGTCGGCGAGCGCACCGGTCGCACGATCGACCTCGGTGCGTTCTCGCGGCGTCGCGCGCCGTCGGCCACCTCCGGCACCGTGATGGGCTGACCCCGGCGGGTCAGCGGCGCACGACCAGGTCGGCGTCGCCGCTCGCCCGTGCCACGAGCGCGGCGTTCGGTTCGTCCACCGCGAGCACCCAGGCGCGCGCCGCCTCGTCGGTGCGACCGTGCGCCACGTGGCGCGCCACGAGCTGGGCCGCGCGCACCTCGTCGTCGGCCACGAGCAGCCAGCACTCGTCGAGCAGCGGACGCACGTCGCACCAGCCGGGTGCGTCGAGGAGCAGGTAGTTGCCCTCGGTCACGACGAGCTCGGTGGCCACGCTCACGCGCAGCGAGCCGGCGATCGCGGCCTCGAGCGACCGGTCGAAGCGTGGCACGAGCACGTCCGCCCGCCGGGCACGCACACGGCCGAGTGCGGCGACGTAGCCGTCGACGTCGAACGTGTCGGGTGCCCCTTTGCGGTCGCCCCGCCGGAGGCGGGCCAGCTCGTCGTCGGCCAGGTGGAAGCCGTCCATCGGCAGCAGCTGCGCACCGTCGCCCCACGCCGCGACCAGCTCGGCGGCCAGGGTGGACTTGCCCGCTCCGGGCGCACCGGCGATGCCGAGCACCCGACCGCCCCGGGCGACCAGCCCGCGCGCCCGGCGGAGCAGCTCGGTCAGGTCGGGCTGCACGCGTGCCAGCCCTCGGCGAGCTGGTCGCGCCGCGGCGGGTTCGCGCCGACCTGGGTCACCGTGAACGCCGACACCGCCTGTGCCGCTCGCGCCGCCCGCACCACCAGGTGGTCCGAGCCGAGTTCGTCGACGCCGAAGCCGTTGCCCCGCCACCAGGCCAGGAAGCCGCCGCAGAACGAGTCGCCGGCGCCGATCGTGTCGGCCACCTCCACCGCGGGTGTGGGCAGCTCGGTGGTGGACGTCGCAGTGACGACCCAGGTGGCCGACCTGCCGGCCGTGAGCAGCACCACCCGCACGCCCCGGTCGACGATCGACCGGGCCAGCTGCAGCGGATCCGTGCCGGGGGACAGGTACTCGGCGTCGTCGGTGCTGATCTTCACCACGTGGCTGCCGCCGTACACGTGGTCGAGCCGGGCGAGGTAGGCGGCGCGGTCGGGGATGAGCCGCTCGCGGCAGTTGGGGTCGGTCATCACCAGCACCTCGGGGCCGAGTGTGTCGAGCAGGCCGACGAGCGTGGTGACCATCGGCTCGAGCACCAGCCCGAGCGTGCCGAGGTGCACCGTGTCGGCGGTGCGCGCGGCGGGCGGCAGGTCGACGAGCGCCGGGGCGCTGGTGTCGGTGACGTAGAAGCGGTAGCTGGCCGACCCGTGGTCGTCGAGCTCGGCCGCGGCGAGCGTGGTGGGCAGGGTGCAGCGCGACGTCGCGGCGGGGGAGACCCCGTCGGCGGCCAGCTGCGCGGCCAGCATCGAGCCGAAGCGGTCGTCGGACAGCGACCCCAGGAACGACACGTCGCCACCCAGCCGGGCGATGGTGCGGGCCACGTTGAAGGGTCCACCACCGAGCGCCGCGGTGACGGACCCGTCGGTCCGGATCACCAGGTCGATCAACGCCTCTCCGGCCACCACGATCACGGGCGGGAGCGTACTCTCGCACCTTCGTGATCTCCCGTGTCTCGGTGTTCCGCCAGTGGCAACCCTTCGTGGACGGCACCTACACGTGCTCGGGTGGTCGCTCGGCGGAGGGGTTCGACAGCACGATCGTGCGGCTGGAGGCCCTCGATCCGCAGGTGGGGACCGTCGTGGGGTGGGGCGAGATGGCGCCCCTCGGCGCGTTCTACGACCCCTCCTTCGCCGAGGGTGCACGTGCCGGCATCGCGCTCCTGGCCCCGCACGTGCTCGGGGCCGACCACCGTGCCCCGGTGGCGCTCCACCGCCGGATGGGTCTGCACCTCAACGGGCACCCGTACGCGAAGTCGGCGATCGACATGGCGTGCTGGGACCTCGCCGGGCGCGCCGCGGACACCCCGCTCGTCGACCTGCTCGGCGGCCGCGAGGGCGACGAGATCGACCTGTACCGGTCGGTGTCGCAGGACGCTCCCGACGTGATGGCGGAGCACGCCCGACGGTTGGTCGGAGCCGGGTACCGGCGTCTGCAGGTGAAGGTGGGGCTCGAGCCGGACGACGACGTGGAGCGGATCGAGGCAGTGCGCGCCGCGGTGCCGGCCAGCACGGTGCTGTACGCCGACGCGAACGCCTCGTGGCGCCCGGCCGACGCCCGCCGGTTCGTGCTCGCCACCAGGCACCTGGCCTACACGCTCGAGCAGCCGTGCGCGGGGTTCGACGCGAACCTGTCGGTGCGCCGGGCCTTCGACGGGCCGATGGTGCTCGACGAGTCGATCGACTCGCTCGACGCGCTCGTGCGCTCGCACGGCGCCGGTCTGGTCGACGGCATCACGATCAAGATCGCCCGTGTCGGCGGGGTCACCCCGGCGCGGCTGATCCGCGACGTCGCCGTCGACCTCGGTCTCGAGGTGACGGTGGAGGACACCGGGGGTGCCGAGATCGACACGGCCGCGATCGCCCACCTCGCCATCGGCACGCCGGTCGGCGCCCGCACCCACACCGTCGACTTCCACCACTGGGTCACCGTCTCCCACGGCACGTTCGATCTCGAGTGCCGCGACGGGGCGATGACCCTGCCGTCGGGACCGGGACTCGGCGTCACGGTCGACGAGTCGGTGCTCGGTGATCCCCTGCTCGACCTCCACTCCTGACACGCGCCTGACACGCTCCCTGACAGGCTCCCTGACAGGCTCGGGTGGGCACCGGTAGCGTCGCCGCCATGGTCGACCCCCGCACCCCCCGGCCCGTCCGCACCGGCGTCTGGCTGTTCTCCGACGCCCCGGCGCTCGAACTGGTCGAGGCGATCCGCCTCGCCGACGACGCCGGGATCGACGAGGTCTGGGTGGCCGACGAAGGCGTGTCCCGCGAGCCGGTGCCGGTGCTCGCCCACGCCGCCGCGTCCACCAGCAGGGTCGTCCTCGGTGTCGGCATCACCACGCCGCTGCTGCGCCACCCCGGCGCGATCGGGTCGTCGATCAGCACGCTGGACGAGCTGAGCGGTGGCCGCGCCCGGCTCGGCCTCGGCATCGGTGGCGAGCTGTCGCTCGACCCGTTCGGGATCGCGGTGGAACGGCCGATCGCGGTGATGCGCGACGCGATCCGCATCGCGCGCGGGGTGATCGCCGGCGAGGCCTGCGAGGGCTACGAGCCGCCCGCGCACGCCGCACCCGGCCGTCAGGTGCCGATCTTCGTCGGTGCGCGCGGCGAGCAGATGAACCGGCTGGCGTCACGCGACGCGGACGGTGTGTTCCTGTCGGGCTTCGCGCTCGACCGGCTCGACGAGCCCGTCGGCTGGGCGCGCTCGGTGCGGCCCGTGCACGTCGCGATCTACGCGTCGGTGCGGTTCCGTCCGGGCGCGGCCCCCGATCCCACCGCGTTGCGCGGCGACCCCGCAGCGGTGGCCGGCGGGTTGCAGGCACTGGTGGAACGCCACGCGCCGGAGACGATCGGTCTCGCCCTCGTCGACGGCGACGACCCGGTCACGATGATGCGCGGGGCCGTGGCGGCGTTCGACGCGCTCCACGCCCGGGGCTGACCTCAGCGGTACTCGCTGATCTTGAACCAGTGGTGGCCGTCGTCGTGGCCGGCCGACACGAGGCGCACGTTGTCGGCCCCGACGATCTCGGCGAAGCGCGCCTCCTGCGCGTCGAGCCACGCCGGGTCGATGCCGAGCCAGTCGTCGAGCGTTCGCCAGTAGATCACGATCGACACCTGGCGCCACTCGCCCAGGTCCTTCACCCAGGTCTCCTTGCCGACGAACCCGGGGAAGCGGTCGGCCTCGCCCTTGGTCCACATCTCGAACTCGGTCGCCCGCCAGTGGTCGAACACCGACGCGCGTACCTCGTACACCAGGTGCTCCACCGCGAGCGGCGGGTCCATCGGGTACAGCTGCTTCGTGTTCACCCAACCGTCCGGTACGTCCATGGCCGACGACAGTACGTTGATCGGCATGACGAACTCCACCACCGTGCTGTCGCTCGACGAGGTCCGCGACCTCGCCTACCGGATGCTCACGTCGTCGGGGGCGGCGCACCACCAGGCCGAGCCGACGGCGCGCTCGATCCGTGATGCCGAGGCCGACGGCCTGCGAACGGTGGGGCTGTCGTACCTGCCCGTCTACTGCGACCACGTCGCCTGCGGGAAGGTGATCGGCGACGCCACGCCGGTCGTCGAGCGCCCGCGTGCGGCCACCGTGCGGGTGGACGCCGGCCTCGGCTTCTCGCACCCGGCGTTCGAGGCGGGCGCGTCGGCCCTGGTGGATGCCGCCCGCACCTGTGGGGTGGGGGTGATGGCGCTCACCCACTCGTACTCCGCCGGTGCGCTGTCGTGGTTCGTCGAGCCGCTCGCGCACGAGGGCCTGGTGGCCCTCATGTTCGCCAATTCGTCGTCGCTGATGGCACCCGCCGGTGGTCGGCGCCCGTTCTTCGGCACCAACCCGTTCGCCTGGGCGGCACCGCGGGCCGAGGGTCCGCCGGTGGTGGCCGACCTGTCGTCGTCGGCGGTCGCGTGGGTCACCGTGAACGCGCACGCGCAGCGCAGTGAGCCGATCCCGCTCGGCTGGGCGCTCGACCCCGACGGCAACCCCACCACCGACGCCTCGCTCGGCGTTCGCGGCACGATGCTGCCCGCAGCCGGTCACAAGGGCTCGGCCCTCGCCCTGCTGGTCGACATCATGTCGGGCGGCGTGGCCGGGTCGCGGTTCTCGTTCGAGGCCGACGACTTCGTCGACACCACGGGCGGGCCGCCCGACGTGGGCCAGGTCCTGCTCGCGATCGATCCGACGGCCACGATGGGCGGCGCGTTCGCCGACCGGATCGAGGTCGAGCTGCGAGCCCTCGCCGCCGAGGAGGGGGCCCGGCTGCCGGGCGATCGGCGGCTGGAGCATCGGGTCCACGCCGCCGAACACGGTGTCGCGGTGCCCGACGAGCTCATGGAGCTGCTCCGCTCGTACGCCGAGCACGGCAGCCCGGCGCGCCGCTCGGGCTGATCAGCGGGTGCGCACCCGCCGGCTCGTGCGCAGCAGCTCGGCCAGGTAGTCGGAGATCTCGTTCGGCTGCACGACCGCGCCGCGGATGAGGTCGTCGAAGTGGCGCGTCAGCGTCCGCACGTGCTCGGTGGAGGTGAGCACGAGGTACATCTGGCCGAGGTACAGCGCGGCCCGTTGCGGCCCGAAGATCGTCACGGGCGCGGCGTAGCGCTGCAGCCCGTCGAACAGGAACCAGCGCAGCGTCGGGTAGAGCTCGTCGGTGAGTCCGATCATGTGCTCCATCTGCGCCACCCGCTGGGCGTGGGGGAGGCCGCGCCAGATGCCCTCGCCACGGGCCAGCGACTCGATCGCCTGCAGGCTGTTGCACGTCTCGAGGTCGCTCTCGGGGCCACGAGTCCAGGCCAGGCGGGCCGCGGCGGTCTCGATCTTCTGCTCGGGCCGGGAGGCCACGTAGTGGGCCAGCTCGTAGCGGATGACGTCCTCGGTCTTCAGCAGGTCGGGGATCGTGGACGGGACGTAGCGGATCTTGTAGCCGCGGGCCTCCTCGAACCAGCCGATCAGCCGCTCGTCGTTGTAGGAGAGCGCGTTCTCGGCGAACGACGTCTGCTCCTGCAGCATCTCGGCCTGCATCGGACCTGCGTGGGCGAGTCCGAGCAGCCAGTCGATCGACACCTGCTGGGTGCTCGCGATCTCGGCGAGCGTCTCGGCTCGCGGGAGGCGTCGGTTGGCGGACGACAGCAGCTGCGAGAGGGTGGAGCGGTCGAGCTGGTTCTGCTCGGCGAACTCACCGCGGCTGAGGCCGCTCCGCTGCACGACGGCCTCCAGGCGCTCGCGGAACGTGGTGAGCAGTGACGGACGGTCGATCACGTGACACCTCCTCTGTGGCGTCATGACGCCGTGTGTTGCGGATGTACAACATCATTGGCGGAATCGCTCACTCGTGCAACAGATGTCGCGCAAATCCCCACCAACCGTGTCGGGATTTCCCCTGCGGATCGTGCACAATCACCTGCCGTGGGGACGGGTGACGCGCGAGTGCCGAAGTCGATCGAATGGCCGACCGTCCTCGTCGCGCTCGGCTGCTGGGGCGGGTGGGCGGCCCTCCTGGTCTGGCACGAGTCGATCCCGTGGCCGCTGGTGCTCGCGGCGTTCGCGCTGCTGTGCGGTTGGTACATGTCGCTCCAGCACGAGGTGATCCACGGGCACCCCACGCCGTGGAAGGCCGTGAACGTCGCACTGGCCTGGATGCCGCTCACCCTGTGGCTGCCGTACCGCCTCTACCGCGACACCCACCTCGAGCACCACGAGATCGAGCTCACCGTGCCGGGTGTCGATCCCGAGTCGTTCTACGTGTCGCCGGAGACCTGGGCCGCGGCGTCGCCGGTGCGGCGGACGCTCCTGCGCTGGAACCGCACCCTGCTCGGTCGGTGGGTCATCGGACCGTTCCTCGGCCCGCCGGCGCTGATCTGGTCGGAGCTCAAGCTGGCGCTGCGCGACCCCGTCCGCGCCCGGACCTGGCTCGGCCACCTCGTCGCCGCCGGTGTGGTCGGCTGGGTGGTGTTCGGCCTCGCCGGCGTGCCGGTCTGGATGTACCTCGTCGGGTACGTGTACCTCGGCATGTCGGTCACCTACACCCGGTCCTTCGTCGAGCACCTCGCCGTCCCGGCGCCCGCCACGCGCAGCGCGGTGGTGCGCAGCGGCTGGTTCTTCGGGTTGCTGTTCCTCAACAACAACCTGCACCACACCCACCACGCGCTGCCTGCGGCGGCCTGGTTCCGGCTGCCCCGCCTCACCCGGGAGATGGGCTCGGAGCAGCTCGCCGCCGACGGTGCCGGGTGCTACCAGGGGTATCGCGAGGTGATCCGCCGGTACCTGCTGCGGCCGTTCTCGGAGCCGGTGCACCCGCTCGCCGACCGCGTGTCGTCGTGACCGCAGCCGAGCACGGCGCCGTGCCGGGTGGCGTGTCCGGCGCCCCGACCGGTGCCCCGACCGGTGCCCCGACCGGTGCCGGAGGCATCGCCGGTCTCGACATGTATGGCTTCGCGGAGCTGCAGCAGGGGTACGAGGCCTACTGGGCCGAGGTGCACCGACGTGTGCCCTGGACGCCGGCGACGCTCACGTGGCACGACGACGTCCACGCGTCGTGGACCGCACCCGAGCTGGTGGTCGGCTGGACCTGCGGGTGGCCGCTGGTGAGCCGCCTCGTGGAGCACGTGCAGGTGGTGGGCGCGTTCGAGTTCGACATCCCCGAGTGCGTCGGGGCCACGTACCGCTCGGTGATCGTCGTGCGTCGCGACCTCGCCGGCGACGGTGCGGACCTCGGGGTGATCGACCCCGCGTGGTCCGCCGCGGTGAACTCGGACGAGAGCCTGTCGGGCTGGGTGAGCCTCCTCCACGCTGTGCACGGCCCCGGTGCCACCTGGCTCGGGTCGGTCGTGTGGACCGGCGCGCACGTGCGCAGCCTGGAGGTGCTCGCCGCCGGCGGGGCCGACCTTGCGTCGATCGACTCGGTCACATGGGCGCTCGTGCAGCGGTTGCGACCCGAGCTCGCATCGGCGGTGCGGCCGGTCGGGCACGGACCGCAGGTGCCGTGCCTGCCGGTGGTGGCGTCGCCCGACATGGCCGCCGACCGACTGGCGGAGCTACAGCGCGCGATGGTCGACGCGGTCGGCGAGCCGGCGCTGCGCGACGCGATGCGCACCCTGCTGATCCGGCGGTTCGTGCCGCTCACCCTCGCCGACTACCTGCCGTTGCACGACCTCGCCCCGGCGGGCTGAGCCCGGGGTCCGAACGCCGGATCCGGGCCGTCGGACCCGCCGCCCGGACCGTCACACGGCGGAGGTGCTGCATGAAGGGTGTCGTGTTCACCGAGTTCCTCGGGTTGGTGGAGGAGGCCTTCTCGGCCGACATGGTCGACGACCTCATCGATGCGACGAGCCCCCCGTCCGGCGGCGCCTACACCGCCGTCGGCACCTACGACCACGCCGAGATCGTCGCGATGGTGGTGGCGCTGTCCGCACGCAGCGGGATCGCCGTCCCCGACCTGCTCGCCACGTTCGGCCGCCACCTCGCCGGTCGCTTCCACGAGCTGTATCCCGTCTTCTTCGAGCGCGCGTCCGACATCTTCTCGTTCCTGTCGAGCATCGACGACGTGATCCACGCGGAGGTGCGCAAGCTGTACCCCGACGCCGCGCTGCCGCAGTTCGAGGACCGGATGCTCGACGACGACGTGATGGAGCTCGTGTACCGCTCGCCGCGCCGGATGGACGACCTGGCGGTCGGTCTGATCGAGCGCTGTGCCGAGATCTTCGGCGAGTGGGTCGCGGTGGAGCGCTCCGCTCGTCCCGACGGTGCGGTCGCGTTCGTCGTCCGTCGCGTGGCGGAGCCCGCCTCCGCCTGACCTGCGCCCATGACCGACCCCACCCTCCACGAGGCACTCGAGCGGATCGTCCGGCTCGAGAAGCGACTGGCCCGTGAGCGCGAGGCGCGCGTCCAGGCCGAGCGGATGCTCGAGGCCAAGAGCCTCGAGCTGTACGAGGCGAACGAGTCGCTCCGGCGGGCGGCCCTCGACCTCGAGGCACAGGTGCGCGTCCGCACCCACGAGCTCGCCCAGGCGCGCGATCGGGCGGAAGCGGCCGACCGGACCAAGGGCGAGTTCCTGGCGATGATGAGCCACGAGATCCGTACCCCGCTGATCGGCGTGCTCGGCATGGCCGACCTGCTCGCCGAGTCGTCACTCGACCCCGAGCAACGCCAGCAGGTCGCCACCATCCGCTCGAGCGGTGACACCCTGCTCGTCATCATCAACGACATCCTCGACTTCTCGAAGGTCGAGGCGAACAAGCTCGAGCTGGAGCTCGGCGTGGTCGACCTCGTCGACGAGGTCGACCACGTCGCCCGGCTCTACCGGGCGACGGCGGACGGGAAGGGCGTGGCACTCGACGTGCACGTCGACGAGGTGACGGCGCGCCGCGTGCTCGGCGACCGCGTGCGCATCCGGCAGATCGTGGCGAACCTCGTCTCCAACGCCGTGAAGTTCACCGAGCGGGGGTCGGTCGCGGTGCACGCTCGCACCGAACGCGACGACGATCTGGTCACGATGGTGATCGACGTCGTCGACACCGGGATCGGGATCCCGCCCGACCGCATCGATCGCCTGTTCCAGGCGTTCTCGCAGGCTGATGCGTCCACCACCCGGCGCTTCGGCGGGACGGGGCTCGGCCTCGCGATCAGCGAGCGCCTCGCCCGGATGATGGGCGGCAGCATCCAGGTGGAGTCCGACCACGGTCGCGGCAGCCGATTCCGGGTGCGTCTGTTCCTGGAGGCGGCGTCACCCGACGGCGACGAGCCGGCGGTCGTCCGGTCGGCGATCGACCCGTCGGCATTCGCGGCGCTGCGCTTGCTCGTCGCCGAGGACAACGCCGTGAACCGCAAGGTGGCCGTCGCCCTGCTCGCACGTCTCGGGGTGGAGGCCGACCTCGCGGAGAACGGTGTCGAGGCCGTCGACGCGGTGGCAGCCGGCCACTACGACGTCGTGCTGATGGACATGCAGATGCCCGAGCTCGACGGACTCGACGCGACCCGCCGCATCCGGGCCCTGCCGCTCGACCGGCAGCCGCGCATCGTGGCGCTCACCGCGAACGCGTTCGAGTCCGACCGGGCGGCGTGCCTCGCGGCCGGCATGGACGACTTCATGACCAAGCCCTTCGGTCTCGACGAGCTGTGTCGAGCGCTCGCACGCTGCGTCCCGGTGAACGCTCGACCGTCCTCGGCCACGATCGCGTCGGACGGTGTCACTGCGGCGTGTCACCGTGACGCGTCGAGATGGGCGTCGAGATGGGCGTCGAGGTGGGCGGCGAGGAGCAGCGGGGCACCGGCCGCCCAGGCCTGCGGCGAACACGACGTCGGGTAGGGCACGGGGCGGTCGCGTCGCTCACGGCTGAACCCGCCGAACAGTTCGGGGAGGCGGCCCTCGTGGTCGGCGGCGTCGAGCAGCGCGCCGGCGAGGGTGGCTGCGTGCGGCGAGCCGTAGCGGTGCATCCCCGCGGCGATGATCGCGGTGTCGTGGGGCCACACCGAGCCGCAGTGGTAGCTGAGCGGGTTGTAGGCGGGGTTGCGAGCGTTGAGGGTGCGGATCCCGAACCCGGTGAACATGTCGTCCTCCATCAGGCGGTCCGCGAGGCGCGCCGCACGGTGCGGTGCGGCGGTGCCGGTGAACAGCAGGTGCCCGGCGTTGCTCGCGACGGTCCGCACCGGCCGCTCGTCGCCGTCGAGCGCGAGCGCGTAGCAGTCGTCGTCGTCGAGCCAGAACCGTTCGTCGATCGCGTCGGCGAGTGCGGCTGCCCGCTGCCGGAGCGGTCCCGGGTCACCGGTGCCGAACTCTTCGCGCAGGTCGGCCATCGCCCCGAGCGCCGCGTGGCAGTAGGCCTGCACCTCCACCGTCGCGATCGGTCCCTGTGCGATCGAGCCGTCCGGATGGCGGATCGCGTCGTCGGAGTCCTTCCACGCCTGGTTCGCCAGGCCGGCGTGTCCGTGCACGGTGCCGGGGTACTCCACGAAGCCGTCGCCGTCGGGATCGCCGGGACCGAGGATCCAGTCGACGGCCCGCTCGGCAGCGGGCAGCAGCGCGGCGACGACGTGGGGGTCGGTGCCGTTCCGCCAGGCCTCCGCCACGGTGAGCACGAACAGCGGTGTTGCGTCGACCGTCCCGTAGAACGTCGCCCCCCAGCCGTCGGGCCGCCGGACGGCTTCGCCCCGTCGCACCTCGTGGGGGATGCGACCGGGCTGCTCGAGGGTGACGGGGTCGTCGACGAGTCCCTGGCGCAGCGCGAGTGCCTGCAGGACGCCCACGGCGAGGTCGGTGCGATAGGGCAGCGTCTCCAGGCTCGTGATCAGCGAGTCACGTCCGAACAGCGCCATGAACCAGGGGCTGCCGGCTGCGACCACGATCGGGTGCGGTTCGTGGGCGTCGCGCATGAGCAGCGTCGACAGGTCCGACCACGACCGCTGCCAGACGAGCGCCGGGATCGACGCGGGCGCGGGAGGGGTGCGGCGCAACCATGCGTGCTGGTGCTCCACACCGGAGAGGACGCCGTACGGGTGCTGGACGGTGAGGGGCGTCGCCCGTACCTGCACCGTGGAGGTCGCGTGGGGTCCGAGGTGCTCGACGAGGTGGATCCCGTCGCGGAACACCTCGTCGGGTCGGTCGACGTGGATCTTCACGCCGCGCCGGAACCCGCGGTTCTGGTAGCGGAGCACGAGGTCGTCCTCCACCGCACCGAACGCAACGAGGCCACCCCGGGGTCGCACGCCGCGCTTCACCTCGAACAGGTCGGCGAAGTCGGCGGAGACACGAAGGTCGATCGAGACCTCGGTGTCCGCCGCGGTCAGGTTCTCGAGGACCAGGTCGACGGTGAGCTGGTCGGTGAGCGTGTAGCGCAGGTCCACGAGGAGCGTGGGCCGGGTCGGGTCACCGATGGTGCCGGTCACGTCGAGGGTGGCCCCGACACAGCACGTCTCCACCACCCGTAGCGCCGATCCGTCGATGCGGACCGACCACTCCGACACGAGGCGCGTGTCGTCGACGTAGTACCCCTGCGCCCCGGTCGCGCGGATCGCGCCGTCCGTGCCGACGATCGCGAACGAGGTGCCCGCCGACAGGGTCACCGTGTCGTGGTCGGCCGGTGTGGAGTGGTCGACGTGGTACGAGCTCGGTCGCTCCGTCACGAGTGCCGTCCTGCGCCCGGAGCGTCCATGACGCGTCGGTAGAAGCGTGCGTGCTCGGTCGCCAGCAGCTCCATCGAGAAGTACTCGGCCACCCGGCGACGACAGGCGTCCCGATCGAGACGCCCGATCTGCGACAGCGCCTCGGCGAGCTCCGTCACGGACTCCCCGAGGAAGCCGGTGACCCCGTGTTCGACGATCTCCGGCATCGCGCCGCGGGGTGTGGCGATCACCGGTGTCCCGACGGCCATGGCCTCGATCGCCACGAGGCCGAAGGGTTCGTTCCACTGGATCGGGTTGAGCAGGCACGAGGCGCGGCGCAGCAGATCGAACTGCGTCCGGCGGTCGAGCTCGCCGAGGTACTCGACCCCCGGGCCGAGCCGCGGCCGCACGACGTCGTCGAAGTACTGCCGCTCGAGCGGCTCGCGCATCTTGGCGCCGATCACGAGCGGCACACCTGCGGCCACCGCGACGTCGATCGCCACGTCGACACCCTTGTCCGGGGACATGCGGCCGAGGAACATGGCGAACCCCTCGCAACTCTCCCTGGCCGCCTCGCTCGCGTCGTCCGCCTCGCCGCGGAGCCCGACGAGGTCGACCCCGTGGTGGATGACCGTCGACACCTCGATGTCGTCGCCCGCCTCGGCGGCCTGGGAGCGGGAGATGGCGACGAGCGGCACGCGCCGCGTCAGCAGCCGGTACAGCGGTGCGAGATCGCTCGTGAGCGGGCAGTGGCAGGTGGTGACGACGGGGATCGGGAGGGTGAGGGCACCGAGCGCCGGACCGCTGAGCGTGTGGTCGTGCACGACGTCGGCGCCCCACCGCTCGGCGGCCGCGTGCCCGTACGCCGCGTGCTCGATCTCGCGAGCGGCACCACCGTCCATGCCCAGCTGCGAGTCGAACCGTGACGTCCGTTCCACGGGGCACGTGCTGTCACCGCTCGCGACCAGCAGCACGGCATCGCCGCGACGCTGCAGTCCGCGGCACAGCGTGTCGATCACGGACTCGGTGCCGCCGTAGCCGAGCGGTGGCACGCTCAACCAGGGCGGAGCGATCATCGCGACGCGCAGCGGTCGATCGGCCGGCGGTGCGTCGCCCCGCTCGTCGACCTGCGCGTCGACCGGGCGGACCGTCCGGCGGGTCCCGGGGCGGATGGTCATGTGGTGCCCTCCTCGCCGGAGCACCGTCGAGGTGCTCCTCCGCGAGGAGGAGTACCCGTTCGGGGCAGCGTCCGCTCGTCCGTCCGCCGCGTCCACCCGTCCGGGTGGGATCGAGGTGGGATCGAGGTGGTGGCGAGGTGGGATCGAGGTGGTGGCGAGGTGGTGGCGAGGTGGGATCGAGGTGCGGTCGGCCGGTCAGCTCGTCGCGACCGGCGTCACCGTGGCGCGCACACGCACGGGGATGCCGGTCATGTGCGCCTGGCTCGACAGCGGCTCGAAGCTGCCCTCACCGACCGGGAGCAGCTGGTTGGGGTTGGCGCCCGGATCGCGGTGCGCGACACGCAGCCGCGGGCTCGCCGCATGACCCCACCCGTGCACCATCGACACCACGCCGCGCATCAGCCGGTCGTCGAGCTCGACCACGGTGGCGACCTCGCCGTGATCGCTGGTCACGACCACGTCCTCGCCGGCGGCGAGGCCGAGCGTCGCGGCGTCGTCGGGGTGCATCGACACCGGGTTGGTGGTGCGGCCGCCGCGCTTCATCCGCTCGACGTTGGCGAACCACGTGTTGTGCATCCAGGCGTCACGGCGGTGGATGAGCCGCAGCCGGCCGTCGGCCAGTTCGGCGCGGGTCTCGTCGAACAGGCGGTGGCAGCGCTCGATCGCCGCGTCGAACGCCGGCGGCCGGCAGTCGACGAGCCCGTCGGGGGTGTGCACCTGCGCGTCGAAGAACGAACCGGGTGCCGGGGTGGGCAGCAGGTGGGGCCGGCCCTCGGCGGCGCCCTGCTGCAGGTCGTCGAGATCGATGCCGCTGCCCTTCGCGAGCATGTGCCGCCACTTCGCCCACGGGTCGGGCTCGGCGTCGTCGAGGATCGACGGCAACCCGAGCTCCTGCAGCAGGCGGTGCGCGATCCACCACTCGGGCTTGCGGTCCGCCGCCGGTTCGACCACGGCGGGGGTGTACTGCGCGAACGGCCTGGCGCTGGTGCCGATGTTCACGATGTTCAGGTCGTCGCGCTCGTACATGTCGGTGGACGGCAGCACCACGTGGGCCAGCTCGGCGGTCGCGCTGGGGTAGATGTCGATCACGACGAGCAGCTCGAGCTGCTCGAACGCCTTGCGCAGCCGGTCCTGACCGGCGATCGACAGCAGCGGGTTGCCGGCCACCACGATCATCGCCCGGATCGGCTGGTCGCTGTCGAGGATCGCGTGCGACATCAGGGTGCCGGGGAGCGCACCGCGACGGAGGCGGCCGAACTCGGTCTCGACGTAGCCCTGCTCGGGCACCCCCGCGCCCGAGCGGGCGTTGGGGTAGAAGCCGTCGCTCTTCAGGTTGCCGCCCTCCACGTCGAGGCGGCCGGTCACGAACGACAGCATGTGCACCAGCCAGTAGGCGAGCGTGCCCTGGCGCCCCATGTTGATGCCGGTCGAGGCGTGCACCGACGCACGCGGCGTCGCGACCCAGGCCTGCGCGAGCTCGCGGATCGTGGCCGGCTCGATGCCGGTCACCTCGGCCACGGAGTCCGCGTCGTACGGCTCGAGGAACCGGCGCAGCTCGGCCAGGTGGCGTCCGTGGCGGAGCACCAGCTCCTCGCAGAACCCGCCGAGCGCGTCGATCTCGTGCAGCAGCGCGGCGAGGAACCACACGTCGGTGTCGGGCCGGATGAGCAGGGTGTCGCCGATGCCCTGCTCGGGCGTCTCGATGCGGCGCGGGTTCACGAACACGAACCGGGCGCCGCGGGCCGCGGCGCGCCGCATCTCCCCGAGGACGTTCGGGATCGAGTAGAAGCTCGCCTGCGACGCCCGCGGGTTCTCCCCGATCACGACGCAGAGGTCGGTGTGCTCGAGGTCGGGGATCGGGTGCACGTTCGACGACCCGAACACGGCCTCGCTCGCGACGAACTTGTTCGCGCAGTCCTGCGTGCCCGACGAGAACGATCGGCGCACGCCGAGCGAGCGCAGCAGCTGCGACACGTGCAGCGACCCGAGCGCGTTGAACGCCATCGGGTTGCCGACGTAGGCCGCCGTGGCGTGCTCGCCGTGCGCGGCCACGACGGCCCGCCAGCGACGAGCGGTCTCGGCCATCGCCTCGTCCCAGCTCACGTCGCGCCAGGCGCCGTCCGGCGCGCGCAGCTGCGGGTGGTCGAGCCGGTCGGGGTCGCGGTGCACGTCGACCGCGGCGAGTCCCTTGTGGCACGAGAACCCGGCGGTCACCGCGTGGTCGCGGTCCGGCGACAGCTTCACCAGCCGGCCGTCCTCCACGTGTGCCACGAGTCCGCACGAGGGTTCGCAGATCCGGCAGAAGGTGTGCACCCTGGTGAGCTCCGCGGTGTGCTTCGCGGTGTGCTCCGTGTCGGACGAGTTCGCCGTCGGGTTCCCCATGGTCCGAGCCTACGGAGTGCGCTCAGGCGGTCAGGAGGCGGACGACCGACTCGACGTCGGCCAGGTCGGCGAGCACGTGCTCCGCGCCGAGCCCCTGCAGCGCCGTCTCGTCGTAGGTGCCGGTCGCGACGAGCAGACACCGCACGCCGTTGTCACGAGCGCAGGCCGCGTCGCGCGGCGTGTCGCCGATGACCCAGACCCGCTCGGGGTCGATCGCGTCGACGCCACGGTGGGCCGCCAGCCGCGCGAGCGCGAGGCGCACCAGTTCGGCGCGTTCGTGGTGGTCGCTGCCGTAGCCGCCATGGTCGAGCAGCAGGCGATGGTGCACGTCGCCGGCCTGCAGCTTGCGGTGCGCCACGAAGCGGATGTTGCCGGTCACCACCGATTGCACGGCGCCGGCCGCGTGGCACCGGTCGAGCAGCTCGGGCACGCCGGGCAGGCGGACGATCGTGCGTCGGAGGTCGTCCGCGAACTCGTCGTAGGTGCGCTCCACCTCGGCGAGCAGCCGGGGCACCAGCGCGTCGGCCCGGTCACCCTCGACCCCCACGGCCGCCAGCAGGTCGCGGGCGATGACCGGATCGGTCTTGCCGCCGAAGTCGTAGGTGGTGCGCGCGATCGGATGTCCGGTCACCGACTCGAGCGCCCGGGCGAAGGCGCGCACGCCGAGGCCGGGCGTCCGCAGCAGGGTGCCGTCGATGTCCCAGAGCAGGACGGGGGATCGATCGGCGGCGGGCACGCGGCGAACCGTAACGGAACCTCCCGGTGGGATCACGTCGGAGTCGCCCGGATGGGGGATAGGGTGGTCGGCGCAGTGGTGCCCGAGTGGGCGCCCTGCGGTCGAGTGCAGCGCTACGAGCGCAGGTGTCCGGGGCGGATCGCCCGCCGCGACGTGTCATCCGAGTGGTGACGGCCGATGCATCACCGGCCCCACCCCCACGAAGGACCACACCCCCATGACCTCCACCCCGCCCCGCGCCGGCGCGCGCCCCCAGCCCTCGCGCGACCCGCAGTCGCGTCCCGCCCCGCGCCACCAGCAGGGTCGCCGCCGTCGACGCCCCGCGTCGCCGGTCGCCACCGCGGCGACCCCCACCCGCACCGCACCGGTCGCGCAGGTCGCGCCGGTCGCCTCCGGTCCCGTCGCCCTGGTCGACACCTTCGGTGAGCTCGGCGTC
>CAEZSR010000040.1_pt1 | contig 25977 bp, 27 predicted proteins | sample 7264011 | NCBI WGS metagenome assembly CAEZSR01 (sample SAMEA6813783, study PRJEB35770) | freshwater metagenome | biome: Freshwater; feature: Freshwater reservoir; material: water | place: Czech Republic | collected 2016-08-15 | depth 0.5m m | reverse complement strand
TCCGCCGAGCACCCATTCGACGCCGAGGTCGTCGAGGACGGATCCGATTCGAACGACGAGGTCGAGCGGGGTCACCAACCCTCGACTTCGGGATCCCATCCATAGGCGGCGATCGAGAGCTCTCGTCCGATCCGGAGCGCGACCACGCGGCGACGGACCTCCTCGTCCGAGGCTCCGGGATGGCGTTGGCGCACCCCCACGGCCGCGAGCAGGTCGACGCTGCGGTTCGCCGCATCGACGGCGCGGAACTTGTCGATCGGCGTCATCGAACGCCAGCGCTCGACCAGGAGCTGCGCGACGTCGGTTGACGTGTCCGTCGACAGGGGCCGGACCGGGCTCATGGGGCGACTGTACCGAACGGGTGCGACGAGCCGTTCGGCCGACCCGCCGGGCGTCAGCACTCGATGATGCTGACGGGGACGGGGATCGCCTCGCCGCGGCTGGAGCGGAACGTGACCGCCAGCCCGCCGCGGGCGGTCTCCTTGTACTTGTCGTGCATGTCGCGGCCGGTGTCGCGCATCGTGGCGATCGCCTGGTCGAGCGACACGAGGTGCGTGCCGTCGCTGTGCAGCGAGAGGCGGGCGGCGTTGATCGCCTTCGTGGCCGCCATCGCGTTGCGCTCGATGCAGGGCACCTGCACCAGGCCGCCGATCGGGTCGCAGGTGAGCCCGAGGTTGTGCTCCAGCGCGATCTCGGCGGCGTTCTCCACCTGCGCCGGCGTGCCGCCCATCACCTGCGCGAGACCGGCCGCCGCCATCGCACAGGCCGACCCGACCTCGCCCTGGCAGCCGACCTCGGCACCGGAGATCGACGCGTTCATCTTGAACAGCGCGCCGACCGCGCCCGCGGCGAGGAGGAAGTCGACCACACCGTCGTCGGACGAACCGGGCACGAACCGTCGGTAGTAGTGCAGCACCGCCGGCACGATCCCGGCGGCGCCGTTGGTGGGTGCGGTCACCACACGACCCCCGGCGGCGTTCTCCTCGTTCACGGCCATCGCCCAGAGGTTCACCCAGTCGAGCGCGGTGAGCGGATCGGCGGTCGTGCCCATTGCCTGGAGCGACCGGCGCAGGCCGGCGGCCCGCCGCTGCACCCCGAGTCCGCCGGGGAGTTCACCGTCGGTTCGGCACCCGCGCTCGACACAGGCCTGCATCGCCGACCAGATCTCCAGCAGCGCGGCACGCACCTGCTCGGCCGGGCGACGGGCGACCTCGTTCGCCATGGCGAGCTCCGCCACCGTGAGGCCGGTCGCGGCGCAGCGGGCGAGCAGGTCGTCGGCGCTCGTGAACGGGTGCGGCACGGGTTCGGCGTCGCCGCCGATCGGCGCGTCGAACTCGTCGTCGCGCACCACGAACCCACCGCCGACCGAGTAGTACGACCGCTGGTCGACCACGGCCCCGGAGGCGTCGACGGCCGTGAAGGTGACGCCGTTCGGGTGGTGCGGCAGCACCTCGTCGGGCTCGAGCACGACGTCGGTCGCGAGGTCGAAGGGCACCGGGTGCCGGCCGAGCAGGGCGAGCTCGCCGGTCGCGGCGACGCGCTGCAGGAACGGTTCGACGTCGTCGGGGTCCGTGCGGTCGGGCTCGAACCCGGCGAGGCCGAGCACGACCGCCGGGATCGTGCCGTGACCGACGCCGGTGGCGCCGAGCGACCCGTACAGCGTGACGCGCACGCCCGCGGCCCGGTCGAACGACCCCGTGGCGGCGAACTCCGTCGCGAACCGCCGTGCCGCCCGCATCGGCCCCACCGTGTGCGAGCTCGACGGTCCGATGCCGATGCGGAACAGATCGAGCACGCCGACGGTCATGTCCCGATCCTGCCAGACCCGGCGAGCGCCCACCGACGAGGGGTCGGACCCGCGCAACGATCTGCCAACGGGGGCGCCAGACGCGCCCGCACTTCGGCAGCGCGTTGCGCGTGGCCGGTGGCACGATGAGCGACGTGATCGAACCGAGCTACGCCGTCGTCTGGCCGAAGTCGCCCCTGGGCGTGCAGCGCGGCCGGCACGCACCCCGACTCGACGACCTCCGCGGCAAGCGCATCGCGTTCGTGTGGGAATACATGTTCCGCGGCGACGAGCTCTTCCCCGAGCTCGAGCGGTACCTGCGCGACACCTACGACTGCGAGATCGTCGGCTACGAGGCGTTCGGCAACACCCACGGCCCCGACGAGGCGGCGGTGGTGGCGGCGTTGCCGCAGAAGCTGCGCGACTGGCGCGTCGACGCCGCCGTGAGCGGCGTGGGGTGTTGAGGCAGCTGCACGCCCGCCGTGATGCGGGCATCCGTCGTCGCCGAGCTCGCCGGCGTGCCCACCGTGTCGATCGTGTGCGAGGGCTTCCAGCGCCAGGCGCTCGCGACCGGACGCGGGCTCGGGCTCGACGACCTACCGCTCGCCGTGCTGCAGGGTCACGTCGACATCCAGTCCCACGAGGAGATGATCGAGCGCTTCCGCGAGCACACGATCGACCAGATCGTCCGCGGCCTCACCGAGACCCGTGACGTCGACGACCTCGCGGGCTCCGAGCCGTCGGCGCTCGACGTGGTGGTGACCGGGAGCATCGACGACGTCCACCGCGAGTTCCTCACCCGCGGCTGGACCGACGGGTCGCCGTTCGTCCCACCCACGGTCGAACGGGTGCAGGCGTACCTCGACGGCACCGGTCACGACCCGTTCCGCGTGATCGGCCAGGCGAAGCCGTCGGGTCGCGACATGACCGTGTGGTCGGTGGCGGTGAACGCCGTCATGGCGGGCTGCGACCGCACCCACCTGCCCGTGCTGCTCGCGATGGCCGACGTGCTGGCGAACCCGCAGTACGGGGTCGAGCACTCGGGGAACACGACCGGGGCGGACGCACTGGTCGTCGTCAGCGGCCCCTCGATCGCCGAGCTCGGCTTCAACAGCGAAGGTGGAGCGCTGCGCGAGGGCGCGCACGCCAACACGTCGGTGGGGCGCTGGTTGCGGCTGTACCTGCGCAACGTGTGCGGCTTCACGACGGCCGAGCACGACAAAGCCACGTTCGGCAACAGCTCGCGGGTCGTGCTCGCCGAGCACGAGCCCACGCTGCAGGCGATCGGGTGGTCGTCACTGGCGGAGGACCTCGGCGCGGCCGCAGGCGCGGACACGTTGACGATGGTGCGCATCAACAGCGGCGTGCTGCTCGGCAGCGTCTTCGGCAGCTCGCCCGGTGAGATCCTCCCGTACCTCGCGAACGGGTTGGTACGCGTGACCGGGTGGGAGCTCACCCACGTGTACGGCCTCGGTCACCGGGCGTACCGGCCGCTGCTCGTGCTGTCGCCACTGCTGGCGCGGCTGTTCGCACGGCACGGCTGGTCGAAGGACGACGTCCGGGCCGCGCTGTTCGAGCGGGCGGTGCTGCCGGCGCGCACGTTCGAGGCGTTCATCGGTGAGTGGAGCAACCTCACCGCCGGGCGGCGCACGCTGACCGACCTGGTCGCAAAGGGCCTGCTGCCCGAACGCTTCGCCGAGAGCGACGACCCCGACCGGCTCGTGCCGATCGTGGCGGCGCCCGAGGAGATCCTCGTCGCCGTCGCGGGCGATCCGAACCGCGCGAACGCGTTCGCGTTCTCCAACGACGGACGCCACGGCGACTGGACCACGGCGACGATCGACCGCAGCGTGTCGCTCGACCTCGCGTGCCGGATCGACCGACCCGACCTCTGCGGCTGAGGCCGGCCCCGCCGGTTCAGCGGGCCGGGATCGGCAGGAGGTGGGTGCGCTTCACGACCTTCATCGCGCTCTGCGACGTGAGGGTCTTCACGTGCGGCAGCTCGGCCAACCGGTCGATGTAGATCGCCTCGAACGCGTCGGCGTCTGCCGCCACCACGCGCATCAGGTAGTCGGGCTGGCCCATCATCCGCAGCACCTCCACGACGTGGTCGATCGCCTGCACCGCGTCCTCGAACACGGTCATCGACTCACGCGTCACCCGGTCGAGCGTCACCCACACCAGCGCCTCGTACCCGCACCCCACCGCACGCCGGTCGAGCAGCGCGGTGTAGCCCTCGATGACGCCCTCGTCCTCGAGTTGGCGGACACGCCGCAGGCACGGTGACGGGGTGAGGCCCACGCGATCCGCCAGCACGTTGTTCGGCTGCCGCCCATCTCGCTGCAGCTGGTACAGGATGCTGCGATCGATCGAGTCCATGGCACGGAACGCTACGCCCGGCCCGGCTGGCAGGTGAAGCCGTCAGGGGCCGATCGCGGCGGGGGGAGCGTCCATCGACGCCCGCACGTCCACCAACGCTCGGTCCGGCACCGTGATGAACCCCCGGCGCGGCCGGTCGAGGTCGAACGACACGAACAGGATCAGCACCACGAACGCGCCGGCGAGCAGGGGACTCACCAGGTTGCGTCCGAACATCGCCAGGTACATCGCGAGCACGGCGAGCGCCACGGCGCTGCTCACGATCTGGAGCAGTTGCACCGAGGTCGGCACGCGGTTGCCGAGCGACGCCACGCGCAACCCGTGTGCGTCGATGGTCTCGTTGAGCGTCTCCACGTAGAGGCGCGGCGCCGTGCCCGTCGGATCGTCACGCACCGCGTCGCCGGCCAGCGCCCAGAGGTCGTCGTGCAGACCCTCCACCTCGGCTCGGGCCGTGCGGTACTCCGGCGAGTCGGGCACGGCCCGGGCCATGTCGATCGCCGCGTCGGTGTACTGCCGCAGCAGTTCGAGCGACTCCGACCGGGCAGGCTCCGCGAGCAGTTGCGCACGGAGGTACGTGGTCCCGATCGCGTTCGCCTCGGCCACCACCAGTGTCCGGCGAGCCTCGTAGCGGCTGACGGCCATCGACAAACCGAACGCGAGCAGCAGGCCGACCAGCCCGAGCAGGGCACCCTGCACCACGCCGACCGGTTCGCGTGGCGGTTCGGGTCGCTCGCGGAGGCGCCGCCCGAGCACGATGCCCGCCCCGATCGCTCCGCCCACGATCAGCACGAGGAACAGGAGCACGATGCCGTTCGACTGCCTGAGGAACATGGGGACGGAGACCTCGCGAGGTGTGGCTGGGAGCGGCTGGGTGCGGCTGGGAGCGGCTGGTTGGTGCCGCGGCGACCGTACACGCGCCCGGGTGGCGCCTCGCGCGGCCTCGGCGGGGGCGAACGGCGTCGGATGCGCCGAGCTGACCGGCCGGTGATCTTTCCCCGCGCGAGGGGCCAGTTGGTAGCGTCCTCCCGCATGACCGACCCGGGTGCCACACCCCCCGCCGACCGCGCGAACCCGCCGGCAGCCGCGAACTTCGTGCGCGACCTGGTGCGCGCCGACAACGAGCGCGGCACCTTCGGCGGCCGGGTCCAGACCCGCTTCCCGCCCGAGCCCAACGGCTACCTCCACATCGGGCACGCGAAGGCGATCCACGTCGACTTCGGCATCGCCGAGGAGTTCGGCGGGATCTGCAACCTGCGCTTCGACGACACCAACCCCGACACCGAGGACACCGAGTACGTCGACGCGATCGTCGAGGACCTCGCCTGGATCGGCTACCCGGTGGAGCGGGCGCTCTACGCGAGCGACTACTTCGAGCAGATCTACCAGTGGGCCGAGCTGCTCGTCACCAAGGGCCTGGCCTACGTCGACGACCAGGACAGCGAGACCATCTCCGCCCAGCGCGGCGGCTACGGCAAGCCGGGCGTCGAGAGCCCCTACCGGAGCCGCACGATCGAGGAGAACCTCGACCTGTTCCGCCGCATGCGGGCGGGCGAGTTCCCCGACGGTGCACGGGTGCTGCGCGCCCGGATCGACATGCAGCACGAGAACATGCAGCTGCGCGACCCGGTGATGTACCGCATCCGTCGCGGCCACCACCACCGCACCCACGACGCCTGGGTGATCTACCCCACCTACGACTGGGCCCACGGCCAGAGCGACGCGATCGAGGGCGTCACCCACTCGCTCTGCTCGCTCGAGTTCGACAGCCACCGCCCGCTCTACGACTGGTACCTCGAGCAGCTGCCGCTGCCGTTCGACCAGCCCCGCCAGATCGAGTTCGCACGGCTCGAGCTCTCCCACACCGTCACCTCCAAGCGCAAGCTCGCGAAGCTCGTCGCCGACGGCATCGTCGACGGGTGGGACGACCCCCGGCTGCCCACCATCCGAGCCCTGCGACGTCGCGGCTACCCCTCGAAGGCGATCAAGGACTTCTGCACCTTCATCGGCGTGCAGAAGACCAACAGCCGCCACCAGATCGAGCTGCTCGAGAGCTTCGTGCGCGACGAGCTCAACCGCACCGCGCAGCGGCGCATGGCCGTCCTGCGGCCGCTCAAGCTCGTGATCACCAACTGGCCCGCAGGTGCGGTGGAGCACGTCACCATCCAGAACAACCCGGAGAACCCCGACGACGGCACGCGTGAGGTGGCCTTCGGCGGCGAGCTCTGGATCGAGCGCGACGACTTCATGGTCGAGGCGCCGCCCAAGTACTTCCGGCTCACGCCGGGTCGCGAGGTCCGGCTCCGCGGCGCCTACTTCGTCACGTGCACCGGCTTCACCGCCGACGCCGACGGCACCGTCACCGAGGTGCAGTGCACCTACGACCCCGACACGCGCGGCGGCAACGCACCGGACGGTCGGAAGGTGAAGTCGACGATGCACTGGGTGTCGGCCGACCACGCCCTCGACGCCACGGTCGCCCTCTACGAGCGGCTGTTCCGGGCCGAGGTGCCCGGCGAGGTGACCGGCGAGCCCTTCGACGACCTCGAACCGAACTCCCGCGAGATCCTCGACCACTGCAAGGTGGAGGCCGCCCTCGGGAAGGCCGCTCCCGGGCAGGTCGTGCAGTTCGAGCGGATCGGGTACTTCGCCCACGACCCACGTACGCCGAGGCTGTTCCATCGAACCGTCGGCCTGCGTGACGAGTGGGCCAACATCCAGAAGCGGGGCTGACATGACGATCCTCGACAAGCTCGACCTGTCGCTCCGACTCGACCGAGAGCAGTACGAGAAGCGACTCGAGGACGAACAGCGCCGGCTGCTGCAGCTGCGCCTCCACCTCGGCGGCGAGATGGGTGGCCGCATCGGACCGGGGCTGCTGGTGCTGTTCGAGGGCCCCGACGCCGCCGGCAAGGGCGGGGCGATCAAGGCGATCGTCGGTCACCTCGACCCGCGCCACTACACCGTCGTCAACTACGCAGCTCCCACGCCGCGCGAGAAGCGGCACCACTTCCTCTGGCGCTTCTACAAGGAGCTGCCCGGACACGGCGGCATGGCGGTGTTCGACCGCAGCTGGTACGGCCGGGTGCTCGTCGAGCGCATCGAGGGGTACGCCACGAGGGACGAGTGGGGTCGGGCGTACCGGGCGATCGTCGACTTCGAGCGGTCGCTGGTCGAGGAGGGCATCATCCTCGTCAAGTTCTGGATGCACATCTCCGACGACGAGCAGCTCGCCCGGTTCAACGCTCGGGCCGCCGACCCACTGAAGCAGTGGAAGCTCACGGACGAGGACTGGCGCAACCGCGACAAGAACCGCCTCTACGACGCCGCTGCCGAGGACATGTTCGCGAAGACGTCGCACAAGCTGTCTCCCTGGGACGTCATCCCCGCCGAGCAGAAGCGCTACGCGCGCATCGCCGTGCTCGAGCAGCTCAACCAGCGGATCGAGGAGGGTATGCGCCGATGGGGCATGCCGGTGCCCGCCCTCAGCGACCTCGACGACCGCGACGACTGACCGGCCGCCGCGGTCGCTCGCTCCGGGTGCCGCGCTCGCTACCGTCGTCGGCATGACCACACCTCGTCGACACGTCGAGCCCGGGATGCGCGAGCAGCTGGAGCTCGGCTACGTGTTCGGCAGCGTGCTCACCTTCGCCCAGCGACCGCTGGTGACCGAGGTGCAGCAGCTCGCCGACTGGCAGGCCGACGTCGCCGTGCTGGGGGCGCCGTTCGACCTCGGCACCACGAACCGGCCCGGTGCGCGCTTCGGCCCGCGTGCGCTGCGCACCGACGCGTACGAGTGCGGCACCTTCCACCTCGACCTGGGACTCGAGATCTTCGACTTCCTCGAGGTCGTCGACGTCGGCGACGCCTACTGCCCGAGCGGCATGGTGCAGGAGAGCCTCGACAACATCAAGGCCAAGGTCGCCTCGGTGGTGCAGCACGGCATCCTGCCGGTCGTCATCGGCGGCGACCACACGGTCACCTGGCCGGCGGCCACCGCCGTGGCCGAGCACCACGGCTTCGGCCGGGTCGGCATGGTGCACTTCGACGCGCACGCCGACACCGCCGACACGATCGACGGCAACCTCGCCAGCCACGGCACCCCGATGCGCCGGCTCATCGAGAGCGGCGCGATCCCCGGGAAGAACTTCGTCCAGATCGGCCTGCGCGGCTACTGGCCCGGCCAGGACGTGTGGGACTGGATGGCCGAGCAGGGCATGCGCTGGCACCTGATGGACGAGGTGCACCACCGCGGCCTCGACGCGGTGCTCACCGACGCGATCGCCGAGGCGATGGACGGCGTCGACCACCTGTACGTGAGCGTCGACATCGACTGCCTCGACCCGGCGTTCGCGCCCGGCACCGGCACCCCCGAGCCGGGCGGCCTCACGTCGGCCGACCTCCTGCGTGCGCTGCGGCGCCTTGCTCGCGAGACGCCGCTCGTCGGCTTCGACGTGATGGAGGTCGCGCCCGCGTACGACCATGCCGACTGCACGGTCAACGTCGCCCACCGCTGCATCATGGAGGTCCTCGCCGGGCTCGCGTCGGTGCGGCGCGACGCCGGCCGGATCAACCCCACCGCAGGTGGCGGCACCCGGTGACCCCGGAGGCTCCCGCGGCGTGGGGGCGTCAGGCGGGGGAGCCGAACTGGCGGTCGCCGGCGTCGCCGAGGCCCGGCACGATGAAGGCGTGCTCGTTGAGCCGCTCGTCCACGGCCGCGGTGTAGATCGCCAGGTCGAGACCCGCCTGTTCGAGCACCTGGATGCCCTCGGGCGCCGCGAGCACGCAGACCACGATGATCGTGCCGGTCGCGCCTCGCTCCACGAGCTGCTGGCACGCGTGCGCCAGCGAACCACCCGTGGCGAGCATCGGGTCGAGCACGATGCACTGGCGACCTGCCAGGTTCTCCGGCAGCTTGTTCACGTACGACTTCGGCTGGAAGGTCTCCTCGTCGCGGCTCACGCCGATGAAGCCGACGTCCGCGTTCGGGAGCAGCTCCTGCGCGGCGTGCAGGAAGCCGAGCCCGGCGCGCAGCACCGGCACCACGATCGGCTGCGCCGCCAGCACGCGGCCCGACGTCTCCGTGAGCGGGGTGGTCACCCGCACCGTGGTGGTGGGCAAGTTGCGCGTCGCCTCGGCGAGCAGCAGCGAGCCGATGCGCTCGATCTCCTGACGGAAGATGGCGTTCGGGGTGCTGACCTCGCGCACTCGCACGAGCGAGTCGGCGATCAGCGGGTGGTCGACATGGTGGACGGCGACGGGCATGGACGCGAGTGTGCCAGACGCGCCCCGAGCCCCGGAAAGGGCGGTCGAGTTCGAGTCGGCGATCGGCCGGCGATCAGCCGGCGCCCAGGGTGGTGTCGGCGCGCAGCAGGGCGTACCGAGGCTTCACGAGACCGTTGATGATGCGGAGTCGCTCGGGGAACGGAGCGAAGGCGCTCTTCATCGCGTTCACCGTGATCCACTCGAAGTCGTCGAGCCCCCACCCGAACGCCTCGTGGAGCTGCATCATCTCGTGCGTCATCGACGTCGCGCTCATCAGCCGGTTGTCGGTGTTCAGGGTGACGCGGAAGCGCAGGCGGCGCAGCAGTCCGATCGGGTGCTCGACGATCGACGCGCACACGCCGGTGTTGACGTTGCTCGTCGGGCAGAGCTCCAGCGGGATGCGGCGATCGCGGACGAACGCCGCGAGGCGGCCGAGTTGCTCCTCGCCCGGGTCGCCGGTGATGTCGTCGACGATGCGCACCCCGTGACCGAGCCGCTCGGCGCCGCAGAACTGCACGGCCTCCCAGATGCTGGGCAGGCCGAACGCCTCGCCCGCGTGGATGGTGGTGTGGAAGTTCTCGCGCTGCACGTACTGGAACGCGTCGAGGTGACGCGTGGGCGGGTAGCCGGCCTCGGCGCCGGCGATGTCGAAGCCCACCACGCCGGCGTCGCGCCAGCGGACGGCGAGCTCGGCGATCTCCAGGCTGCGCGCCGCGGTGCGCATGGCCGAGCAGATCAGGTAGATCGTGAGGTCGGTGCCGGCCGTACCGCGACGGAACCCGTCGAGGATCGCCTCGACCACCTCGTCGAGGGTGAGGCCCGCCTCGGTGCACAGCTCGGGTGCCATGCGGACCTCGGCGTACACGACGCCGTCGGCGGCGAGGTCCTGCGCGCACTCGAACGACACCCGCTCGATCGCGTCGCGGTGCTGCATCACACCGACGGTGTGGGCGAAGGTCTCCAGGTACAGCACGAGGTCGTTGCGGCGAGCCCCACGCTGGAACCAGCGGTCGAGGTCGTCGACATCGGTGGTGGGCAGGCCGGTGTAGCCGTACTCCGACGCCAGCTCCACCACGGAGGCCGGGCGCAACCCGCCGTCGAGGTGGTCGTGCAGGAGCACCTTGGGTGCGGAGGCCAGGAGGTCGCGACTCACGGTGGGCATCCGCGGATTCTACGGCCGCGGCGTGGACGGCCGGTCGTGGGGACCGTCGCCGGGCGCCCGTACCCTGTGACCCGTGGAACCGACGACCGCCGATCCGACCGCCGGCACGACCGCCGATCCGACCGCCGACACGACCGCCGACACGACCGCGGGCTCGCTCACCGTCCTCGGTGCCACGGTGCGTCACTCGATCGACCACGTCGAGGTGTTCCCGGCACCAGCGGACGTCACCACCGTCCGCTTCACCTCCGACGAGTTGCAGTCGATGTGCCCGGTCACCCAGCAGCCCGACATCTCCCGCGTCCGCATCGAGTACGTCCCCGATCGGTGGTGCATCGAGTCGAAGAGCCTCAAGCTCTACCTGTGGGGGTTCCGCGACCGAGCCGTGTTCGCCGAGGCGCTCACCGCCGAGATCGCCCGCGAGGTCATGACCACCGCCCAGCCGCACCGGGTCACCGTCACGCTCACGCAGCGGCCACGGGGTGGCATCGAGGTCGAGGCCGTCGCCCAGCTCGAGCGCTGAGCGGTCGCGCCCGCCGCGGCGTGCGTCAGGATGCCAGGGCGGCGTAGGCCGGGTCGATCACCTGCTCGATCAGCCGGCGGCGCACCTCGTGGGGAGCGAAGCTCGACTCGGCGGCGTTGCGGACGAGCCGGCCGATCTCGTGCCAGTCGAGACCGAACGCCTCGGCCACCGCCCAGAGCTCCGAGCTCGGCAGCACGTGGCTCATCAGCCGGTTGTCGGTGTTGACGCCCACGTTGAAGCCGGCTCGCAGGAACGGGCCGATCGGGTGGTCGGCCACGGAGGGGACCGCACCGATCTGGGTGTTGCACGTCGGAGCCATCTCCAGGTGCACCTGGTGGTCGAGCACGTACCGGGCGAGTGGGCCGAGCACGAGCTCGCCCGTCGCCGGGTCGCGAGACGTGTCGCGGTCGAGGCGGACCCCGTGCCCGATGCGGTGTGCGCCGTGCGAGAGCGCGTCGGAGATCAGCTCCAGATCGGGCGGCTCGCTCGCGTGGATCGTGATGTTCAGGTGCCGCGCTCGGGCGAACGCGAGCGCCTCGGCGTGCAGCGACGGCGGCCAGCCGGTCTCGGCGCCGGCGAGGTCGAACGCCACCACCTTCGGCTCCGTGGCCCGGATCCGGTCGACGTCGTGGACGACCTCGAGCGAGCGCTCCTCGGTGCGCATCGCGCACACGATCGCGTTGACCTCGATCGGTCGCCCCGCCGCGGCGGCGTCGCGTTCGCCGCGGCGCAGTCCGGCGGCGAGCGCCTCGATCACGGCGTCGAAGCCGAGCCCCTGCTGCTCGTGCTGCTCGGGGGCGAGCCGCGTCTCCGCGTACACCACGCCGTCCGCAGCCAGGTCGACCACGCACTCGTAGGCCACCCGCTCGATGCCGGCCTGGGTCTGCATCACCGCGATCGTGTGCTCGAACGTCGCCAGGTACTGCAGCAGGTCGCGCGACTCGGCACCCCGGGTGAACCAGGCCTGCAGCGCGACGGGGTCGGTGGTGGGCAACCGGGGCGTCCACCCGATCTCGTCGGACAGCTCGAGGATCGTGGCGACCCGCAGGCCACCGTCGAGGTGGTCGTGCAGCAGCACCTTCGGTGCTGCGAGGACGGCGTCGCGGGTGACCTGGGCCGTCACCCCTGTTGACCCTTCCGGTACGGGATTCCGGCCGCGGCTGGAGGTCGGAGGCTCTGGTTGCGCACCGACACCACGACGAGCACCACCACGTACGGGAACATGTAGACGAACTGATTGTTCGGCTCCTCGAACGCGGCGTACGACCAGAAGCCGACGACGGTGGTGGCGGCCACGACGGCGACGGCGACCCACTTCTTGGTGAGGAGCACCCACACGAGTGCGAGGACCAGCGCCATCGACGCGGCGAGCACGAGACCGCGCACGAGCTCCTCGGGGCTGGTGCGCAACGTGATGCCCGACGCGTACCCGAACAGACCGGCGCCGCCGAGCAGGCCGCTCGGGCGCCAGTTGCCGAGGATCAGCGTTGCGAGGCCGAGGAAGCCGCGCCCGCCCGTCTGGCCCTCCTGGTAGCGGTTGGAGAACAGCACGAGCACCGCGCCGCCGAAGCCGGCCATGGCCCCCGAGATCGCCATCGCCTGGTAGCGGATGCGGGCCACCGACACGCCCAGCGAGTCGGTGGCGCTCGGCTTCTCACCGGCCGAGCGGAGTCGCAGGCCGAACGGGGTGCGCCACAGCACGTACCACGCGAAGACGACGAGCAGCACCGAGATGACGATGTCGAGGGTGAGGTTCGTGGTGAGGCCCTTCAGCAGGCCGGCCACGTCGGACAGCAGGAACCACTGCTTCTCCTCGAGCCAGCCGAGCGGGTCGGGGGTCCGCCAGCCGAACAGGTCGCCTCCGGAGGTGAGCGGCATCGTGAAGCGTCCGATGTCGCCCTTGTTCCCCGGCGAGTTGGTGACCGACCCGCCCGGTTCCTGGCTGAACAGCTCGTTCGCCATGAACCGTGCGAGACCCGGGGCGAGGATGTTGATCGCGAAGCCGCTCACGATGTGGTTCACACCGAACGTGACGGTGGCGAGCGCGTGGAGCAACCCGCCGAGCATGCCGCCGACGAGACCGCCGACGAGCGCCATCCACGGGCCGAAGTACCAGCCCCACCAGCCGGCGAAGATCGTGCCCATGATCATCATGCCCTCGAGGCCGATGTTGACGGTGCCGCTGCGCTCGGCGTAGAGGCCGGCGAGGCCGGCCATCGCGATCGGCATCGCCGTGCGCAGCGCCACACCGAACGTGCCCGACGAGGTGAGGTCGTTGTCGCCGCTGATCGTGCGGGCGAGCGACATGATCACCACGCCGGCCAGTGCTGCGATCAGCATCGGCCGGGTGGTGACGAAGCGGGTGAGTGCGCCCGCGGGGTTCGACCCGGAGGTCGGCAGGGAAGCGGTCGAGGTGGCCATCACACGGCTCCGATCGGTCGTGCGTCACCGGCTGGCCCGCCGGGTGGGCCGGGTGGGCCGGGTGGTGGAGCGGACTGGGCCGCTCGGGCGGACGCCTCCTGCGCAGTGCGCTCGTTGTTGCGACGCCGGATGACCTCGTAGACGATCACGGCTGCGAGGAGGAACGATCCCTGGAGGATCGTGCCGATCTCCTGCGGGATGCCGATGATCGACAGCCGCTGCGTCGCTCGCTCGATGGTCGCCCACACGAGCGCCGCGGCGGCGATGCCACCCGGGTGGTTGCGGCCCAGCAGGGCGAGCGCGAGACCGGTGAAGCCGAGCGTCTTCGGGAACTGGTCGCCGTACTTGTGGTACTGCGGGTCGGCCATGAGATCGCTCATGCCGACGAGGCCGGCGATGCAGCCGGACAGGATGATCGTCTTCAGCACCATCGCCCTGGGTCGCACACCGGCGCTCTGCGCGGCGGCCGGGTTGAGGCCCGACAGGCGGAGGTCGTAGCCGAACCGGCTGCGGTACAGCAGCAGGTAGTAGCCGATGCCGATGGCGATCGCGAAGGGCAGGAACCCCTGCAGGATCACGCCCTCACCGAGGTCGATGCCGACCACCTCCAGGAGGCGGTTGAGCGCCGGCAGCTGCGCCGACGGCGGCAGCGGCTTGGTCTCGGCCACCAGGTTCACCGCCTCGTTGCGGAAGTACTCGGCGACGAGGAAGGCGGACAGGCCGATCGCGATGTAGTTGAGCATGATCGTGGAGATCACCTCGTTGACGTTGCGGGTGACCTTCAGGACACCGGCGATCGCCGCCCAGAGGCCGCCCACCACGATCGCCACCAGCAGCACGAACGCGACGTGCACCGGCGCCGGCAGCGACACCGCCGCGCCCGCTGCGGCGGCGAACAGCGCTGCCAGCTGGTACTGGCCGTTGGCGCCGATGTTGAACAGGTTCATCTGGAACCCGATCGCGACCGCGACGCCGGCGACGTAGAACGGGACGGCGGCGTTGATGATGACGACGACGCTCTCGGTGGAGTCGATCGTCTGCCACATCTCGCTGAACGCCGTGAACGGGCTGTTGCCGCTCACCCACAGGGCGAACGACGACACCGCGATCGCCACCGCTGCGGCGAGCAGCGGTGCGGTGAGCGCGTTGGCGATCCGCTTGAACATCAGTGAGCCTCCCCGCCCGCTGCGGCCATCGACGTCACACCGGTCATGTACGACCCGAGCTCGGCCGGCGTGACCGCGCTGGGGGAGAGCTCGGCGACCACACGGCCGCGGAGCATCACGAGCAGCCGGTCGGAGAGCCCGATCAGCTCCTCGAGGTCGGCGGAGATCAGCAGGGTCGCGAGCCCCTTCGCGCGTGCGTCGCGCAGGATGTCCCAGATGATCGCCTGGGCGCCGACGTCGACGCCGCGCGTGGGGTGCGCCGCCACGAGCACGCTCGGCTCGGACGTCATCTCACGGCCCACGACGAGCTTCTGCTGGTTGCCGCCGGACAGCGTGAACGCCGGCACCTCCACGCCCGGCGTCCGCACGTCGAACTCCTCGACGATCCGCCTCGTGCGCTCCTCGGCGCCCGCACGGTCGATCCAGGCGCCCTTCGAGTAGGGGCGGCGCGTCTGGTGGCCCAGCATCGCGTTCTCCCACAGGCTGAACGGCAGCACGAGGCCGTCCTTCTGACGGTCCTCGGGGATGTAGCCGATGCCGGCCTCGCGGCGCTCTCGCGTGCCGAGCGGGGCCAGGTCGCGGCCCAGGAGGTACACCGAGCCGGTGGCCTGGTGCAGGCCCATGATCGCCTCGATCAGCTCCGTCTGGCCGTTGCCCTCCACGCCGGCCACGCCGAGGATCTCGCCGCGGTGCACGTCGAACGAGACGCCGTCGAGGGCCGGTCGCGGCGCCGTGCCGACGGTGAGCTCGCGCACGGACAGCGCGACCTCGGTGGTGACGGTGCTCTCGCGGGTCTCGGGCGTCGGCAGCTCGCTGCCGACCATCATCTCGGCGAGGTCGCGGGCCGTCACGGTCGACGGGTCGGGGACCTCGCCGACGGTGCGGCCCGCCCGGATCACGGTGATCGCGTCGGCGAACTTCAGCACCTCGTCGAGCTTGTGCGAGATGAACACGGCCGTCGCGCCCTCGTCGGTGAGCGCCCGCAGCGACGAGAAGAGCTCGTCCACCTCGTGCGGCACGAGCACGGCGGTCGGCTCGTCGAGGATCAGGATCTTGGCGCCGCGGTAGAGCACCTTCAGGATCTCCACGCGCTGCTTCTCGCCGACGCCGAGCTCGCCGACGTAGGCGTCGGGGTCGACGTCGAGACCGTTCTGCTCGGCGATCTGCCGGATCCGGTCGCGCGCGGCCTTGATGTCGAGCTTCACGCCATTGCCCGGTTCGTCGCCGAGCACGACGTTCTCCCAGACCGTGAAGTTGTCGGCCAGCATGAAGTGCTGGAACACCATGCCGATGCCCTGGGCGATCGCGTCGCGCGGGCTGCGGAAGTGCTGCACGTCGCCGTTCACGCGCACCGTGCCCTCGTCGGGGCGGTGTGCGCCGTAGAGGGTCTTCATGAGCGTGCTCTTGCCGGCACCGTTCTCGCCGACGATGGCGTGGATGGTGCCCTGGCGGACCGACAGGTTCACCCCGTCGTTGGCGACGACGCCGGGGAATCGTTTGACGATGTCGCGGAGCTCGATCACGAGTGGACGGTCGGGGCTCGCCTGATCCTGCGCGGCGGCTGATGGCATGGCGAGTGTCTAGCGCATGGCGAACAGTCGCCGCGCACTGCGTCCCGGCCGTGGTCGTGAACGGCGCGTGACACCCCAGTGGCGCCACGGGCGAGCCGCAGCGGCGTCTCCGTCACGGGATCGGACCGGGGCTGACGGCAGCCGGATCGGGCCGAAAACGCGGACGTGCCGCCCGGTCGCCCGGGCGGCACGTCGTACGGAATCCGTGAGCGAGTCGCTCAGCTGGAGGCGCTGGGAACCTCGATCTCGCCGGCGATGATCTGCGCGGCGAACTCGTCGATCTGCGCAGCGATGTCGTCGACGAAGCCACCCGAGGTCGAGTAGCCGACGCCACCGCTCTCCAGGTTGAACAGCTGGACGCCGGCCTGGAAGTTGCCCTCGTTGAAGGCCTTGATCGTCTCGTAGACCGCGACGTCGACCTTCTTCAGCATCGAGGTGAGGATGTACGGCTGCAGGTCGGCGCTCACCAGGTTGTACTGGTCGCTGTCGACGCCGATCGCCCACACCTCGCCGGGAGCACCGGCTTCCTTGGCGGCCTCGAAGGCACCGAGGCCCGAACCACCGGCGGCCGAGTACACGATGTCGGCACCGTCGGCGTACATGGCGGCGGCGATCTCCTTGCCCTTCGCCGGGTCGTTGAAGCCCGAGAAGTCCGGCGGCTGCGAGATGTACTGCACGAGCACCTCGGCGTCCGGGTTGGCGGCGAGCACACCGGCGGTGAAGCCGACCTCGAAGTTGCGGATGAGGTCGTTCTCGACGCCACCGATGAAGCCGACCTTGCCGGTCTGCGACTTCAGGCCGGCGGCGACACCGACGAGGAACGAGCCCTCGTTCTCGGCGAAGATCAGCGACGCCACGTTCGGCGCGTCGATGACCGAGTCGATGATCGCGAAGCTGGTCTCGGCGTTCTCGGCGGCACCGGCGGTGATCGCGTCGCCCCAGAGGAAGCCGACGCCGATGACGAGCTCGTTGCCGTCGTCGACGAGGAGGTTGAGGCGCTCGGCGCGGTCGCCGTCACCGGTCGGGGTCGACTCGCTGGCGGAGACGCCGAACTCGGCGACCGCCTGGTCGAGACCGGCGGCGGCGGCGTCGTTGAACGACTTGTCGCCACGGCCCGTCACGTCGAACAGCAGGCCGACGCTGGCGGCCTCGGCCGGCTCCTCGGCGGCGGCGGTGGTGTCGGTCGCAGCGGCGGCGGTGGTCTCGGTCGCGGCGGCGGTGGTCTCGGTCGCGGCAGCGGTGGTCTCCGACGCGGCGGCCGTCGTCGGCGTGCCCTCTTCCTCGTCGTCGCCGCAGGCGGCGACGACGAACAACGACGCGGTCAGTGCCAGCGCCGCGAAGCGCTTGGTCTTGCGCATGTGGTTCTCCCCCTTGGAGTGTGGATTGGTGGATCGGAGGGATCCGGGTCACAGCCTACCGAGGCACCGGTCCGGCCCGGAGCGCGCCATGTGACGGCCGGATGAAGCTTCCCCCTCCGACGGCCCACGAGTCAAGCGCTTGACGAGCCAGACGTCCTCGGAGCGGGTGGAGGTCCCGCATCGTGCCTATCGTTCCGGCATGGCCTCCGATGCACCGGCTGCCGAGGTGAGGCCGTCCCACGGGCGGGTCCGCGCGGTCGACGTCGCCGCCGCCGCCGGTGTGTCGATCTCGACGGTGTCGCTCGTCGTGAACGACAAGTGGGAGGGGCGGGTCGCGCCCGACACCGCCGCGCGGGTTCGCAGCGAGGTGCTCCGTCTCGGCTACGTCGTCGACGAGTCCGCCCGTCGTCTCGCCACCGGTGACGCCGGTGCGATCGCCGTGGTGTCGCCCGCGTTCACCAACCCCTTCTACGCGCAGGTGGCACTCGGCGCGGCCGCCGTGCTCGGCGACCGATACCAGGTGGTGTTCTCCGTGACCGAGGTCGGCGATGGTCCCGCGGCCACGATGCGCGGGCTCTGGGGCATGCGCCTCGCGGGCGCACTCGTCGCGGCGCCGTCCCCCGACCTGCTGTCGCTGCTGCCGTCCGAGCTGCCCGTGGTGCTGCTCGACGCCCCCGGTGCGGACCCCGCGCATCTGCGGGTGGACCTCGACGTCGCGGGTGGATCCGTACAGCTCGGTCGGCACCTGCTGGAGCTGGGTCACCGGCGCGTCGTGTACGTCGACGCGCTCCCCGACTCCGACACGTTCCGCATCCGGCGCGAGGCGCTGGCCGCTGCGCTGACCGCCGGCGGGGCGGAGCTCGTGTGCGAGCCGCGGCTCGTCAGCGCGGTCGACATCGGTGCGGCGCACGCGGTCGCGTCGGCCGTCCTGCACGGACCGTTGCTCGACGGTGTCACCGCGGTGGTGGGCGCCACCGACATCCACGCCCTCGCCGTGCTGCGCGTGTTCGCCGCGGCCGGACGGAGCGTGCCGGGGGACGTGTCGGTGGCCGGCTTCGACGACCAGCCCCTCTCCGCGTACGTCACGCCGTCGCTCACGACCGTCGCCCTCCCCGCGACCGATCTGGGGGTGGCCGCGGCGACCGCCCTCGCCGAGGTGCTCGCCGACCGGGAGCGGCCCACGGCGGCACGGCGGGCCGGCGCACGGCGCGACCCCGTGACCGTCCTGCCGGTCACGCTCACCGTGCGCGACTCCACCGGTCCGGCGCGCTGCTGACCAGCGAGAAGCCGCGGTCGGCACGAGGGGCCGCCGTAGCATGATGGCGATCCGCCATGGTGCCCACGTCACGTCCCGTCCCGCCGCGCCGACGCGTGAGCCGTCGCCGCTACCTGGCACGTCGCATCGGGGTGCTGGCGGCGTTCGTCCTCCTCGTCGTCGGTGTCGTCCGTGTCGGAGGCGCGATGTTCGGTGCCGAGGACACCGAGGCCGTCGCACCGGCCGATCCGGGCATCGCCGACACCTCCGACACCTCCGGCGCAGGTTCCGACGCGACCGGGTCGGCCGACGGCACCGCAGTCCCCGGCACCGCGGCCACGACCGGGTCGATCGCCGCCACGACCACCACCGTGGCGGCGCCGAGCGTGCCCACCGCCGCCGATCCGGCCGTGGTGCTCATCGCCGGCGACTCCGACGCCGGCACGTTCGGTCCGTACCTCGAGACGCTGCTCGCCGACACCGGCGTCGTGCGCACCACGCTCGACTACAAGGTCTCCTCGGGTCTCGCCCGGCCCGACTTCTTCGACTGGCCCACCCACTTCCGTTCGATCGTGCCGCAGGTGGCGCCCGACATCGTGGTCGTGACGTTCGGGGGCAACGACCCGCAGGGACTCACCGACGGGGTGAAGGCCGACGGCTCGCCGAACTTCATCGTCGGTGAACCGACCGGCGAGGGCGACGAGGAGTGGCGTGCCGAGTACGGGCGTCGCGTCGGCGAGGTCATGGACTACCTGTCGGCCGACGGCCGCACGCTCGTGTGGGTCGGCATCCCCAACGACGACAACCCGGAGGTCACGGCGCGTCTGCGGGTGCAGGACGAGGTCGTGCGGGCCGAGGCCGCGGAGCGGCCGCAGGTCCGCTTCGTCGACGCGTGGAATCGGTTCTCCGGCCGTGAGGGCAACTGGGCCGAGTTCGTGATCGACCCGCGCGACAAGACCGCCAAGGACGTGCGCGCCGACGACGGGTTCCACCTCAACGTGGTCGGCGCCGAGATCCTCGCGCTCGACATCGCCGAGGTCGTCCTCGCCGACCTGCGCGGCCGCGGCGCAGCGGTCTGACGCGACCGAGCTCGCGCCTCGAGCGCGTCGATCGACTCGAGCGCGTCGGTCGGCGAGGCCGCACGTGTCGGTTGGGTCGTCCGACTCATCCACCCACCGCGTCGGCGGACCCCGGTGCGCGACCTGCCTACGATCACACGGTGGCAGCGCGGACCTCGGTCGAAGCGGACGGTGATCGCGTGTGTCGGCGCTCCGTGTCGCCGGCAGCACGTCGACGGGCGCTGGCAGCGGCGGTGTTCGCCGCGGTCGCCGTCGTCGTTCCGCCGGGCGTCGGGACCGCCCACGCCGCGCCGGTGGCGGAGCGCTGCGAGGACGAGACGCACCTCTGGGTCGGTGATCAGCTGCTCGAGGCGCCGGGGTCGCGGCTCGACACCGGTCTCGAGGTCCCCGCCGCCGCCGCCGGCACCGGTCTCGCGATCGTCGGTGTGTCCGCCGACGGCATCGACGCGACCGGCCGCGCGCGTGTGCTCGCGGTGTACGTCGGTGGCGTGAGGACGTCGGCCGGTGTCGCCGTGACCGGGGGTGGGGTGACCGCCGTGCACGAGGCCGACCAGGCCGGCCCGCTCCGCGTCCGCGGTGTGACCGCAGTGGTGCGGCGCTGCACCCTCGTCGCGAGCGCCGCACCGACGGAGCCACCCACGACGCCGGCACCGGCGGCACCCCCTGCGACCGCGATGCCCACGGTGCCGGTCGCCGCACCCGCCGCACCCGTCGCACCTGTCGCACCTGTTGCACCCGCCGCACCCGCGACCACGCCGTCCGTGGCGGCGCCGGTCGTGCCGGTCGCATCGGTCGGAGCCCTGCTGCCCGAGACCGGCGACGAGCCGTGGGGTCGCTCACTCGTCGGCGCATCGCTCGTGGCGCTCGGCTGCGCGATGGTGTCGTTCGGCCGTCGCCGTGCCGTGCCCGCGAGGGCCGCCGCGACGTCGGATCAGCAGCTCACTGCTGGCGGCCCCGAGCCTGGATCGCCTCACGTCGCTGCGCCACGCGCTCCGCGCTGAAGTACTCGTCGCGCCAGCGACGTCCGTCGCGCGCCTCGGTCTCCCATCCCGGCCGGTCTGCGTGGATCTCCGCGTACGTGCGGCGGATCTGACGCACGCCCGGCTGGTCGTTGCCGATGATGTCCGTGGCGAGGCTGCGCGTGAACGGCAGCAGCTCGTCGTGCGGGACGACGTGGTTCACGAGTCCCCATCGCAGTGCCTCGTCGGCCGACATGAAGTTGCCGGTGAAGCTCATCTCCCGCGCCCGGCGGACACCGATGGCCTGCGGCAGCAGCACGGTGAGCCCCCACCCGGGCATCACGCCGACACGGGTGTGGGTGTCGCCGAACTTCGCGTGCTCCGACGCCACCAGGAAGTCGCAGTTGAGCGCGAGCTCGAAGCCGCCCGTGATCGCCACACCGTTGATCGCACCGATCACCGGCTTGTCCATCGGCGGGAACGGGCCGCGCACACCGGCGGCGTTCGGGCTGCCGTCGGCACCCGTGCCTCCGAGGTTGCCCGCCGTCGAGCCGAGCTCCTTCAGGTCGAGCCCGGCGCAGAACGCCGGGTCCGCACCGGTGAGGATCACCACGTCGACGTCGTCGCGTGCATCGGCCTCGCGCATCAGCGCCGGCAGCAACCGCAACACCTCGCTCGACAGGGCGTTGCGCGCCGCCGGCCGGTTCAGGGTGATCGTCGCGATCCGTGCGCTCACCTCGAGCAGGACGACGGGGGCGGCATCGGTCATGCGGCGATTCTGGCAGTCCACCGTCCGCGGACGACGAGCGGACGACGAGCGGACGACGAGCGGACGACGGACGGACGGCGGACGGACGGCGGACGGTCACTCGTCGTCGGCCGGGAGGAACTCCAGCTTCAGGTCGCCGAGCTTCACCAGGGTCGACGCGATCCACCCGCCGAGGGCACCGAAGTGCTCGTCGAGCAGGGTGCTCGACCCGTCGGCGAGCGTCTGCTCGGCCAGCTCGTAGAGGCCTTCGTAGGTGACCTCGATCGCGTACTCCGCCGGCGGCTCGACCTCGTCGACGCCCTCGATCGGGTCGACGTAGGCGATCTCGATCGTCGTCCCGGCGCGCTCGAGGCGGCCGTCGCCGATGAGCGGACTCGTGTCCGACGCGACGTGCTGCAGCACCGACCGGTCGGGTGACTCGCGCAGCCGCTGGACGCGGAACACGATCTCCATCTCGATCGCCGGGAGCTGGTCGAGCACCTCCTCGACGTACCACCGGCGGTACGCGGTCTGGCTCCACGTCGGCCAGTCGAAGTTGACGTGCGCCACCACGCGCGGCGGCTGCCCCTCGCCGGGCAGGCCGTAGCTCGTCTCCCAGCTCAGGTCGCCCAGGAGGACGTCCACCTGGAAGTGCTCGTCGAACGCCTGCCGCTCCAGGAACGCGGCCTCGAACGCGTCGCGGAGCGCGCCGATGGCGTCGGTGAACACGTGGTCGAGCATGCGGCGACGACCCTAGCCACTCCGGCGCGACGCCGGGCTGTGACGATCGGGAGGCGTCGGGTGGTGGCGTGCAAGAATCCCGCCATGTCGCTCGTGCTCACCGAACTCGTCCCCGTCGACGCCGCCGCGCCGGACGGCCCGGCCTACGCCGTCGTCACGCTCAACAACCCCGGTGAGCGCAACACCCTCACCGCGCCGATGGTGACCGAGATCGTCGCGGCGATGGAGGCGATCGAGGCCGACGGCCGAGTGGGCGCCGTGGTGGTCACGGGTGCGGCCCCGGCGTTCTGCGCCGGCGCGAACCTCGGCAACCTCGCCGAGGCCGACGGCACGAGCCTCGGCAACGTGTACGAGGGCTTCTTGCGCGTGGCGCGCAGTCCGCTGCCCACGATCGCCGCCGTCAACGGCGCGGCGGTCGGTGCCGGCATGAACCTCGCGCTGTGCTGCGACCTGCGCCTCGCCGCGCGCCGTGCCAGGTTCGACACTCGCTTCCTGCAGATCGGCATCCACCCCGGTGGTGGCCACACCTGGATGCTGCGCCGGATCGTGGGCCCCCAGGCCACGTTCGCCGGGGTGGTGTTCGGCGAGGTGATGGACGGCGCCGAGGCCGAGCGCGTGGGGCTGGTGCACCGATGCGTCGATGACGACCAGTTGCTCACCGCCGCCGGTGAGCTCGCCGCCCGCGCCGCGAGCGCTCCGCGTGAGCTCGTCATCGAGGTGAAGCGCACCATCCAGGCGATGGCCGACGTCGACACCCACCCGGACGCGGTCGCGCGCGAGCTCACGCCGCAGCTGTGGAGCACCCGCCAGCCGTGGTTCGCCGAGCGGCTCGCCGCGCTGCAGCAGAAGATCTCCTCGAAGTAGCGCTCGCAGCGAGGGCCGTCACGCCCGCGACATGTCGATCGTGAGGTGCACCGTCACCCGGTCGCCGAGCTCGACGCCCTCGGCCCGCCGCACCGCGTCCTCGACGGGAACCAGATACGTGCCGCGCCTCGGGAACAGCGAGGTCGTGAACGACGTCCCGCCGATGCGAGCACCGACGGGGATGCCGGACGGGCGTCGGAGCGTGGTGCCCCCGCACGCAGCGTGACCGCGAAGCGCGCAGAAAAGTTACCGATGGTCCCTTCCGCCCTCGAACGGTGGGGCGTACTCTCGCCACACGGGAAGCTCTTTCGCCCGTACGTTCCGAGAGACAACGGAGGTACCGATGAGCCAGCGCCATCGCAGCCAGGACGTGGCACCGCCACCGAAGATGGATCTGCGGGCACACGCCCACAACGAGCGGCATCGCATCAACAGCGAGTTGCACGCTCTCGCGAGCCAGGTGAGCGCCGGGTTGGAACCCGAGGACGCCCACGAGCCTGGTCGGGCCTGGGTTCCCGAGCACCACCGCAGTGCCGATCGCGTCCGCAGCGCCCCGCGCCAGCCCCGTCACTGGAAGATGAAGATGTGGAAGCGCCGCACCGCGGTGCGCCGGGCGAAGGCCCAGGCGTTCCGGCTCGCCGGCGCCGGCGACTGACACGGTCCGGCACGGTCCGGCACGGTCCGGCACGGTCCGGCACGGTCCGGCACACCGATCGCTGCGGTTCCGACACCGCAGCTCGTGCTCGCAGCCACCCTCGTCGGGTCGGTCGTCGTGCGGCGACCGGCCCGACGGGAGGCCGACCTCGCTCGGATCAGGAGATCCAGGTCTCCGTCAGCTCCTGACGCCGGCGGGCCCATTCCTCGGCGGTGATCGCGAAGCGCATGTGGTCCTCCCACGCGCCGTTGATCTCGAGGTAGCGCAACGCCACGCCCTCCTCGCGGAACTGGAGCTTCTCCATCACGCGCCGGCTGTTGGTGTTGCGCGGCACGATGCAGATCTCGAGCCGGTGCAGGTGCAGTTCCTCGAACGCGAACCGGGTGACCACCGCGACGCCCTCGGCGATGTAGCCGTGTCCGGCGCGAGCCCGGTCGATCCAGTACCCGATCGTGCCGGACTGCAGCGCACCGCGGATGATGTTGTTGACGTTCACCTCGCCGGCGAACGCGTTGTCGACGAACACACCGAAGCCGTAGGCGGTGCCGGCCTGGCGCTCCCGGTCGCGTGCCGCGCACCGTGAGCTGAACGCGTCGCGCGATCGGGTGGGGTCGGCCACGCGGGACGACCGCAGCGGCTCCCACGGCAGGAGCCACGACTCGTTGCGCAACCGCACCTCCGACCACTGCGGGAAGTCCGCCGGGGCGAGCGGGCGCATCATCACCCGCTTGCCGTAGAGCCGGATGCCGCCGGTGGACGGCATCGACGGGTGGCCGAACGCCCCGGAACCGCTCACGGTGCGACCGTCACGGCATCGAGATGGAGCTTGCGCATCACGGCCACCACGGCGCACGAGCCTGCCACGATCCGCTCGACGAGGAGCGGGTCGAGGCCGGGGTTGCGTGCCCGGTCGGCGCGTGGCTCGGTGGCGACGGTGCGGAACACGTCCTCGGCGGCAGCTCGCTCCAGGAGGAACGGCAGCGGTGCGGCGCCGCCGAGCTCGACCGCGACGACGGCGGTGATCTCGGGACCGCTCATCGACACGGGAGCCCCGACGAGGTCCGGTCGTTCCCGCACGAGGTCGTCGAGGTGGTCGATCACCGCCCCCACGGCGTTGGTCAGCTCCTCGGGGCGCGGTGGGTCGGAGGCGAGCTCGGCGAGCAGCGTGACGACGCCGAGCGGCAGCACGCGTCGCACCTCCGGGTCGCCGCTGCCGGCGGGTCCGGGTGGGTGGCTGACGACGATCTCGGCGTCGCCCAGCTCGACGTGCCAGCTCACGTGTCGGAGCCGTTCGCGAGATCGGTGGTGCCGGTGGTGCCGGTGGTGCCCGTGGTGTCGCCCAGCTGATCGGCGACCCACCGGCCCACGGGGTCGTCGCCGCCTGCGAGGAACCAGGCGTAGTGCGCGTGGAGGCACTTGACCCCGGTGCGCGTGCCGGCCACCCCGCCACTCGGCCGTGGACCCGTGTGCCCGGCGGGCACCCACTCGTCGCGCTCGGCGGCGTAGCGATGATGGGCGTCGGCGACCGTGTCGGGATCGAGCTCGGCCTCGGCACGGCGCACGCCGCCGGTGGACTCGAGCCGGCTGACCGCGAGGTGCTCGCGCTCGCCGACGAGCCAGTAACGCGTGGGCATCGGCGTGCCGTCGTCGAGGATCGGGTCGTTGCGCAGCACGACGGGATCGCCGTCGTCGCGTCGCACGACGATCTCGTAGGCGCCCTGCGGTTCGCGTCCCAACAGCTCGCGCACGCGGGCGCGGTCGGCCGGGGACGGGGTGCGCAGCGCCGGCACGGTGGCGGTCACGGCCGAGGGCGGCCCGGCTACTTCCGGAACCGGCGCAGCACGAGGAGGAACAGCACGAGGCCGGCGACGGCCGGCAGGAGCCGTTTGAGCACGGCGGTGCCGGCGAGGCCCGAGAGCTCGATCGGCTCGTTGGCCGGACCGTCGATCTTGCGCACGGTCGGTGCGCCGGCCGACGCTGCGCCGGTCGATCCACTGCTTGCCGCACCGGCGGCCGCGGCGGACGCGGTCACGGCCTCGGCCGGAGCG
>CAEZSR010000039.1_pt1 | contig 26300 bp, 20 predicted proteins | sample 7264011 | NCBI WGS metagenome assembly CAEZSR01 (sample SAMEA6813783, study PRJEB35770) | freshwater metagenome | biome: Freshwater; feature: Freshwater reservoir; material: water | place: Czech Republic | collected 2016-08-15 | depth 0.5m m | reverse complement strand
TTCAGTTCCTTCGGGATCGTGCCCGTCACCGCCAGGTCGGTCACGGTGAGCTCGTGGTCGACCGGAGCGAAGTTGGCCTCCAGGTACTTGTTGGGTGTGGTGGACGACGTGCTCATGACTCCCCCTGCGGTCGGATGGACGGCGACCGTCCGTATCTTGACATTGGCAAGATAGACCGTCGACGACGTCACGACAAGACCCCGTCGGCCGACTCGCGCGCGCCGATGACCGCTCACGCGGCATCGCCCGAGCGCGACGCCGCGCCTGCCGCTCAGCCGCGACGGCGGAGCACGAGGTCGACGATCTCGGCGCCGTGCGTGTCCTGCGGGACGCGGCTTGCGGGCACCTCGTCCCACGTCGACCGGGCGATGAGGCCGTGAGCGTTCACCCGGACGATCCATGTACCTCGGCCTCGTGTGCGAGAGGTCGCGAGCTGTTCGCAACGCCTCCGCCGTGTCCGATCATCAGGTGCCGGGAGCTGGACGGTACGGCTCCTCGCGCACCGCATGGGCCAGGATGAGCTTGGCCAGGAAGATCGCAGCGAACCACTCCCAACCCGGCGGTGCCGTCCATGAGCGGGACCACAGCATCACCGTGCAGAAGACCAGCATCGCTGCGGGGCGCTGCAGGTACTGAGGCACGACACGGTCGACGAGGACGGCTCCGACCACTGCACCGACGTACATGCCGATGGCCCAGCCCCACGTGCCATGCGGGTAGAGCGCGACGATCAAGAACGGGTGGAGGTGGAGCGCCGTGAAGGCGATCGGCGCGCGGATGATTCGGGCGGCACCGCCCACGTGTGCGAATCCGGCGCCGAAGTACTGGCGCTTGGTGGAGTTCGACGCGTTCGACACGGCCCCGCCGACGAGATCCCAGGCGAGGAAGGCTGCAAGGGCGTACTGCCACCACGACCAATCGCCCGGGTCCGACCGCGCGTACATGACTGCGACATACCCGATGCCGACCAGAGCACCTGCCCACATGATGGTCAGTTCGGCGCGCGTTGCGCCCGCCCCCCTCAGCCAGTTGGCGCGGGCGCCGTCCGGGGCGTTCCACTCGATGACTCCGGCACGCTCGTCGGCCCGCGTGTCCGCCCAGGCTCGTCGACCCCTCACCGTGGCTCCTGTCCGTCGCGTTCGTTCGTTCTGGTGCCAGGGTTGGTCGCGTTGGCTCCGGCTTCGGTCACCGGCGCGAGTTCGTCGAGGGATGCGAACGCCCCACCGCAGTGTGGAAGGAGATCTGTGAGCAGCCGGTCGCCGTCGATCGCCGTCTCGGGAGGGTGTACCCCCGGAGGTAGTGGCTGATCGAGCAGTTGCGTGATCGCCAGGACTGCGGGGACCGCTGTCGCTGCCGCCATGCCGGCCGGCGTCGACGTCAACTGGCAAGCCACCGTGAGCGATTGCCCCTCGCGTTCACCGCGGAGCAGCACGAAGAAGCCGGGCAGCGATCCGGCACCCTTGAATCGCGCTGACGCAATGAGCGCCCTCAACAGTCGTGCGGGGCGCGGTGAGAGCACCGCCTCTGCGGCGTCTGCGTGGGTGAGCCTGCCTCGGTCGATGTCCCGACCGATCGCGGCCAGATACGGAGCGGTGGAGCGTCTGACGAGCATCGCGTTCGCGGCGTGGCCGGTGATGCCCAACGAGACGTGCAGCGTGAGTGGTTCCGGGTGGCCGACGGTGTAGGCCGTTCCGGAGCCGCCACCTGGGTAGTCGAGCGCGATGGGTTCGAGTGGGGCACGATGCTGCCGACGTCCTCGTTCGACCACGGCAATCGCACCCGAGATCTGCTCCATCAGGTGGGCAACAGCAGCGGACGGTCGTCCGTTGGCGTCGCGTCCTTCGTCCACCGTTGCGCCTTCTTGCCCCGGCGATGGAACATCGAGCGGCCAGACCGTGTAGCAGTCGGTGACCGAGTCGAGGTGGCGAGCAGCGCGTGTGGCGAGGAGATTCGACAGCCCAGGGCTCGCCCCCATTCCGATGAGCGCTCCGACACCGGCGTCCTTCGCCCGCTGATCGAGCGCGAACATCGCCAGACTCGGCTCCGGGTCGTCGCAGATGTCCACGTACATCGTGGCGGTGTCGATCGCAGCCTCCAGGACCGGGACGCCGAACCGGAAGAACGGGCCGGTGCAGTTCAGCACCAGATCGGCATCCGACAGGACGCGGCGCAACGCGTTCGCATCGGTCACGTCGACCTCGGTGTCGACCTGACCCACTCTGGCTCGATCAGCCAGCACCAGTCGGTCGATACCCGGCACCTTCGCCAGTTCCTGGGCCGCTCGCGACCCCATGCCCCCTGCGGCGCCGAGACACACGACCTTCATCCTCGCCTCCTCTGTACGGATGTACAGGAGCGACGGTACCACGGGAGATGTACGTTTGTACAGTGCCGAACGAAGCCGTCCGCGATCGGCTCATCGCGGCAACGTTGGAGATCGTGGCGAGCGACGGGGTCGACGGTGTTCGACATCGACGGGTGGCAGAACACGCCGGCGTGTCGCTCGGCTCGACCACCTACCACTTCAGCGATCGCGAGGACCTCCTCCGCGAGGCCTTCCTCTGGTACCTGCGGTACGCCACCGCGGAGCTCGTCAGGCTGCGCCAGGATCGGCGGGCCACATCGGCGACATCGCGACTGGTCGAACTCGTCGTTGCGCTCATCCGTCAGGAATCCGACAACCAACCGCTGGTTCGAGCGGAGTACGAACTCATCATGTTCGCCGGTCGCGACCCGGCTCTCCGCCGGGAATTCCGCAACTGGGAACTGACCCAACGGCGACATCTCGCCGAGGAACTCCGGGCGGCCGGCAGTCGCCGGGCTGACGCCGGTGCCGCAACGCTGGTCGCTCTCGTGCGGGGCCTGGAGCTCGAGCTTCTCAACCACGCCCCACTCACGGCAGCTCAGCTGCGAGGCCGAGTCCAGCCGGTCGTCGAGGCACTCGTGTAGTGCTGGACCGACCCCCGTCCGGTGTGCCTGCACCTCTCGGGATCGGGGGGGTCGGATCGGATCGGCGGGTGACACCGAGGGCCTCGAATGCGTCGACGACGCAGGGCGATCGTGGCGTTGTTCGAGTCGGTGCGAGGCGGCACGTACGACGACGTCGCCACGTAGCTGACGACGGAGTTCCCCGACGACGTCCGCGGGAACAACGCGCTGTTGCTGATCGACGTCTCGATCCGGTGGGTCGGTCGCCGCTCGGCTTGGAATCCGGGTCGGGCGTGCTCGGTAGAGTTTCATTCGTTTGATCGAAACACTCGAGGGAGAGTGATCATGGAGATCGTCGACACGTATCCCCGCTCGGTGCGGGACATCGAGAACATCTGGATCCCGCTCGCCGACGGCACCCGACTGGCAGCTCGCATGTGGCTCCCCGAGGATGCCGAGGCCGACCCCGTTCCTGCGATCATCGAGTACATCCCGTACCGCAAGCGCGACAGCACCCGGGAACGCGACGAGGAGATGTACCCGTGGTTCGCGGGTCACGGATACGCATGCCTGCGGATCGACATGCGCGGCTCCGGCGACAGCGAGGGGCTGCTGTACGACGAGTACACGGTGCAGGAGCAGGACGACTGCGTCGAGGCGATCGCCTGGATCGCCGCGCAGTCCTGGTGCACGGGCAGGGTCGGGATGATGGGGAAGTCCTGGAGCGGGTTCAACTCGCTGCAGGTCGCGGCGCGACGGCCGCCCGCGCTTGCGGCAGTCATCGCGATCCACGCCAGCGACGACCGTTACGGCGACGACGTGCACTACCGCGGCGGGTGCATGCTCAGCGACAACGGTGAGTGGGCGGCGATGATGCAGGGTGCCCTGGTCCTGCCACCCGACCCGGAGATCGTCGGCGAGCGCTGGCGTGACATGTGGTCGGAACGGCTCGCCTCCTTGCCCTTCCTGGCAGAGCCGTGGGTCACGCATCAGACGCACGACGACTACTGGAAGCAGGGGTCGGTCGACGAGGACTACTCGGCGATCACGTGCGCCGTGTACGCGATCGGCGGTTGGGCGGACAGCTACTCGAACACCCCGTTCCGGCTCGCGGCGAACCTGTCCTCCCCGTGGAAGGTGCTGGCCGGACCGTGGGGGCACCAGTACCTGCACCAGGGAGTCCCCGGTCCGGCGATCGGCTTCCTCCAGGAGTGCCGCCGATGGTGGGACCATTGGCTCAAGGGCGTCGAGAACGGTGTGATGGACGAGCCGCGGATGCGGATCTGGGTCCACGACTCGGCGCCGCCGCGCACCCACTACGACGAGCGCCCCGGTCGCTGGGTCGCCGAGGAGGAGTGGCCGAGCCCCCACGTGGTGCCGACGCCGATGTTGCTGGATCCCCGCGGTCTCGTGAACGGTGCCGCATCGACCGCCGAGCTGACGGTCGGCTCGCCGCAGACGACGGGCATGCACGGCGGCCGGTTCTGCGGATTCGGATATCCGGGTGACACCGCAGGCGATCAGCGAGCCGATGACGCGATGTCGCTCGTGTTCGACAGCGCGCCGCTCGACGAGCGACTGGAGATCGTCGGCGCGGCGTCGATCGAACTCGACGTCGCCGCCGATCAGCCATCGGCCTTCGTCGTCGCGCGCCTCTGCGACGTCGCCCCCGACGGCGCATCGACCAAGGTCACCTGGGGCCTGTTGAATCTCACACACCGTCACAGCCATGCCGCGCCCGAACCCGTTCGTCCGGGCGAGCGCATGCGTGTGACCGTGGACCTCGACGACATCGGGTACGCGTTCCCGGCCGGACACCGCATCCGCCTGTCGTTGTCGTCGGCCTACTGGCCGACGGTGTGGCCGTCGCCCGCGCCGGTGACCCTGACGGTGTTCACGGGTGAGGGCCGTCTGTTGCTTCCCGCGCGCGAACCCCGCGCCACCGACGCGCAGCTGCCGGCCTTCGAGGCCCCGCTGCGTGCCCGCGGGGCTGCGGTCACGCCCCTCGCCGAGGGGAGGAGCGGGTTCACGATCTTCACCGATCTGGCGACGGGAGAGACCACGTATCGGGTCTTCGCCGAGGGCGACGCCGACTCGGGGGCGGGCGTGATCCACCTCGACGACATCGACCTCGATCTCTACGAGTGGCCGGAACTCACCTACACGATCCGGCCGGACGATCCTCTCTCGGCCCGCGCGACCTCTCGGCTCGTGTGCGGACTCCGCCGGGGCGACTGGCACGTCCGGGTCGACGCATCCGTCTGCATGCGTGCAACGCAGGAGGAGTTCGTCATCGACGGTGTGGTCGACGCCTTCGAGGGCGATCGCTGCGTCTCGCACCGCGAGTGGAGTGTCGCGGTGCCGCGCAACGGGGTCTGAGCTGCACGCGAGCAGCTACTGACGGTCGAGCGACACCGCCATCCCCGGGAGTACGACCCAGGGCTGGCGGTGCTCGCACCACACCTCGACGGTCGGGAGTACCGTCGACCGATCGTCGAGCAGGCCGGCCTTCACCGCGATCCTGCCCTCCGACTTGGCCATCTCCGACACGACCGGCGACCCGCACGACGGACAGAACCGGCGCCACACGTACACGTCGTCACCGTGCTCGCCGCGATCGTCGAAGGTGCTCAGCTCACCGCGCACGGTGAGCTGAGAGACATGGGCGACGAGGTTCACGGAGAAGGCGCCACCGCTCTGCCGTTGACAGTGGTCGCAGTGGCAGACCGCTGTTGCGATCATCTCGCCCTCGAGCTCGAAGCTGACAGCACCGCACAGGCATCGGCCGGTGCGCACGCTGCGAGCGCCTCCTGCGTCCATGATCCGGTGTCCTCTCGTTGCGACGTGTCGGTGGTCAGGTCGCCGGCACCAGCAGTGCCACGGGGCGGCCGCCGATGGAGCCACGAACCTGAAGCGGTGCACCACCGGGCATCCGCCAGGTGCCGGACACCGTGACAGTGCCCACCTGCTGGCCGTTCGGTCTCGCGATGGTCAGGGTGCCGGTGAGTGCGAACGTCGACGGGTCCCAGGTCGTCGTGCCGCTGACCGCGAGGTCGTCGACGAAACGCGCGCCGGTCAACGTGACCGTCACGACGCCGAGGCCGTCGGCCGCGCCACTCACGCCACCGCCGCGCAGCCCTGTGCTGCTGTACGCGGGGTTTGCCGCCATGGTGAAGCGCTTCAGGGCATCGAGCGTCGTCGCGACGGTCACGGTCGCGACGCGACGACCCTCGGGCCTCGACCGGTCGGTTCGAGTACTCCTGTCGACCTTCGCCTCGGCGGCGTGCGACACCTCGACCGGGAAGTCGGGCGTTGCCAGGGGCAGGATCTGCGGCGTCGACGCGCACGCCAGGTTCAGGGCCGCCGAGGGGTCGGCGATGAAGGAACGGATGATGCGCTGTGCGCACGCATCGGCTCGCACGCCAGGGATGTGGCCCCGGCCGGTGAGCACGGCGACGCGGGCGTTCGGGTAGCGGTCCGCCCACTCGGTCACGTACGCGGGCGGTACCGCGTTGTCGAGTGACGGCGACACCGCGAGCACGGGCGCCGAGGTCAGGGGCGAGCCCGCCGGAAGGGCCTCGATCGGCGATGTGGGCCACGGGACGCACAGCGAACCGCCGAGCGCTGCCGCGGTGCTGAACTCGCTCCAGGCACTGCGGGAGAACGGCGCGATCGACGACGAACGCACTCGAGCGAGCGCGGCCTGGTACTCGGCCGCAGCATTCGGGCTGCCCCAGGTCCACGGCGCCGAGGTCTGGTCGGCGCACTGTGTCGCAACGACGTTGCCCAACGAGTTGCGAGTGAACGGCAGCGGCGATCCGGTCGGGATCAGGAGGTCGGCGTTCTCGGCGAGCAGGCGGAGCAGCGGCGCTGTGTCGCCGCGTCGATACGCCCGGGCCGCGGCACCGATCTCGCCCTGGTTCAAGAACTCGGCTCCCAGTTGGGCGACCAGCGGTGTCGGCTGGTTGAAGATGAGCGAGTACAGAACGGCCACTTCGTCGCCGGTCACCTGGCGGGTCGTCCCGCTCAGGTCGACGCCGGTGCCCGTGAGTGGTGAGCGACGCAGATCTCTCACCAGCTTCTCGATGTCCTCCCGATCGGTGCGGCACCCCGCGTTCAGACGGCACGCCTGCACGGCTGACTCCACGAAGGCGCTCGCGGCGCGCACTCCGAAGAAGTCGCTGCTCGACGAGTACGGCGAGTCACCCACCATGCTCCGAACCTGCTGGGGGTAGCGGGCCGCATAGGCCTCGAGGTCGACACCGCCGTAGCTCTGGCCGAAGAGGTCGATCGGGACGTCCGGGATGCGACCTGCCGCAGCAAGGGCTCGGCGCACGTCCTCGAGGTCGTCGGCCGACGCAGCGGTCGAGTAGAGATCGGCGCCGGAACCGGGGATGCCGGAGGCGTCGACCAGGGATGCGGCGCACGCGATGACGCCGGCTTCGCTCAGGCCGTTCGCCTGGAGGTCCGGGCAGTTGATGGCGTTCGAGCCGCCCCGGCCGCGCTGGTCGACGAACAGGATCGACCAGCCGCTGCCGAAGAGCGGGCTCATCACGCCGCGCACCCGCGACACGAACTGGGGAGCTGTGCTCGCGGGGCCGGGCCCGCCTTGGCGTGGCACGATGACCCCAGTGGCGTTGGCTGCCTGGTAGAGCCGGAAGAAGACCGTCATCGAGCCGCGTTCGGGTCGCGTCCGATCTGCCGGCACCTGGATCGTGCCGCAGACGGCAGCGTCGGCCGGCGCCGGGCAGGGCACCGAGGTGATCGGCACGGCCACCGTCGGCACCGCCGGAGCGGCGCTGGCGACGGTGACGTGCGCCGCGCCCAGGATGAGCGCGAACCCGAGTCCGAGTCCGCGCCGCGCCTGTCGGCTCGACCTCGGACGGCGCGTCCCCTGCTCGCCGCGGTCGTCGATGACGTGCGCCGCGGAAGAACGATCGTCGGTCCCCACCAGTGCCTCCTTCAGGCCGATTCCCCGAGCAGGTTTCTATCAATGGATCGAATTCGCCGCAAGAGCCAACTTCGCGTGATGCTCCACGATCGCGGGCGGTGCGTCTGAGCAATGACCCGTGCTAATCTGCGACATCAGAGGAGGCGTCGTGCGAGAGCGGAGGGGTCGGACGGAGGTCGCGATCGCTGACGAGTCGGAGGATCCTGCGTCGGCCTGTGCTCGCGACGTGCTCGAACTGCTGGCCGCCACCGGGGTCGCAGGCGCGACGGTCGCGGACGTGGTGGCGGGCACGGGTCGCAATCGCTCGGTCGTGTCGCGCCTGGTGGCCGATCTCGCCGAGCTCGGTCTGGTCGTCCGAGACCCGCGGACCCGGCGGATCCGGCTCGACTGGACGTGGTACGTGCTCGCGGCCCGCGCAGGCCAACAGCGGCTGGTGAGCCGTGGGCAGATCGTCCTCGATCAGCTGGCAGCTGATGTCGGTGAGACCGCCTACCTGGTCGTGCGGGAAGGCCGGAACGCCGTCACCCGTGCCGAGGCGATCCCGCGTCAGCGGTCGATCCAGGCGACGTCCTGGGTCGGGCGGAGCTGGCCGATCGCGCGTAGCGACGCCGGACCGGCGCTGCTGCTGGACACGCGTGCCGAGGACCTCGGTGATGCGATCGGACGAGGGGCGCTCATGCGAGCCGGTGCGGCACCGAACGCACCACGGACGGTCGCCGAGTTCGCAGCGCTCGTGGAGGCGGCGCGTCGTACGGGGTACAGCGCGCTCGACGAACGAGCGGAGGCGGGGGTCGGATCGGCCGCGGCGCCCGTGCACGACGTCACCGGTCGCATCGCCGCCGCCCTCGTCGTCGGTGGGCCGATCTCCCGGATGCGATCCCGGCTCGACGTCATCGGCGAACGTGTGGCCGACGCTGCATCTCGACTGGCCCAGGATCTCGGTGCTGCCCGTGGACGAGGGGTGATCGATGGCACGATCACCTGACCAGATCGCCGCCGAACGCGACGCTCGCCGGGAGACCAACTCGATCTCGACGAACGCTGGACGACGGCTCCAACTGCTGCGCGCCATTCTCGAGTCCGAGGCGTCGGGGTCGCACGGTTCGGGTGTTGCAGCGGTCGCCGATGCGACCGCACGCGAGCGGAGTCAGGTGTCGCGAGGGCTCGCCCTCCTCGAATCCGCCGGGCTGATCGTGCGAGACGAGCACACGCTGGAGTACTCGTCGAGTCCCGCGCTGCTGAAGATCTGCGCCTCGGCAGGCCGACCCGATCTCGTCCGGGCGGCGCGGCCGGCGCTCGTCGAGCTCGCGGCGACGCTCGGTGAGCGCACCTCGCTCGAGGTGCCACGAGCTCACGACTCGTTGGTGGTGGACACGGTGTCGTCGGGCGAGGCCGTCGAAGCCGTCACCTGGATCGGCCGGACCTCGCCGCGGTGGTGCACGGCTGCCGGTCGCGCGTCGTGGTTCGACCACGACACGGCTGCGGTCCGGGCGATGCTCAGAGGACTGCGCTTCCAGGCGGGACCGCTCGCCCCGACGAGTGCTGCCGATGTGCTCCGCCGCCTCGAGGCGGACCGGGACCGCGGAGCCGCTGTCGCCGTCGGGGAACTCGAAGAGGGGCTCGTATCGATCGCGATGCCTGTTCGAGATGCGTCGGAGGTCGTCGGAATGATCGCCGTCGCCGGGCCGGCGTACCGGATCGGTGACGACATCGAGCGGTGCGTGAAGGCGATGCGCGTCGCGGTGGAGCGAATCGACCGAGCACTGCGCGAGGGCGATCGACGATCGAGAGGAGTACGAACGTGACGGAGCGTCGGCGCGGTGGTTCGAGCAGGCGAGGCGCCGATCGGTCGCGATCGACGATCGGTCAGCGGCCGTGGAAGGTCGTCGAACGTCGGTTCGCGCCGACCGAAGTGATCTCGGCCGACGAGGTGGAGGCGATCCACGTCGCGGCGTCGAGCATCCTCGAAGACGTCGGGATCCGGGTGCTCGACGACGAGGCGCGTCGCCGCTATCGCGAGGCAGGCGCGACGGTCGACGAGCTGCAGGTCCGGCTCGACCGGGAGATGGTCGCAGCGTTCCTGTCGTCGGTGCCGGAGACGTTCGTGCTGCGCAGTCGCAACCCCGAGCGCGACCTCCCTGTCGGTGGACGGCACACGATCTTCTGCTCGACAGGCGGGCCGGCGTTCGTGATGGACAACGAGCGCGGCCGAAGGTCCGGTACGTATGCGGAGTTCTGCGACTACCTGCGAGTCGTCCAGTCGCTCGACATCGTCCACCAGGAAGGCGGAGGCCCGTTCGAGGCGCTCGACCTACCGGCGCACGATCGTCACCTCGATCACTACTTCGCGCAGATCACGCTCATGGACAAGAACTGGCAGCCGCAGTCGCTCGGACGGCTGCGCGTCCTCGACGCACTCGACATGACGGCGATCGCCCTCGGTGTCTCGCGCGACGACATGTGCTCGATCACGGCGCTGTCGGGCGTCATCAACACGAACTCGCCGCTGCAGCTCGACAGCCCGATGGCGCAGGGACTCATCGCGCTCGCCGAGCACCAGCAGGTCTCGGTGGTGACACCGTTCACCCTCGCGGGCGCGATGGGGCCCGTCACCCTCGCGGGATCGCTCGCGCTGCAGCACGCGGAAGCGATGGCCGTCATCGTCCTGACCCAGATCGTCCGGCCGGGCTCGCCGGCGATGTACGGCGGGTTCACCTCCAACGTCGACATGCGGTCCGGGTCTCCGGCGTTCGGAACCCCCGAGTACGCACTGGCCGCGCAGGCGAGTGGGCAGTTGGCGCGGCGTATCGGCGTGCCGTTCCGCTCGTCGAACACCACGGCAGCGAACGACGTCGACGCACAGGCAGCGTACGAGAGCCAGATGTCGCTCTGGGGTGCGTTGGCCGGGGGAGCGCACATGGTGCTGCATGCGGCGGGCTGGATCGGGGGTGGATTGGCCGCGTCGTTCGAGAAGCTGATCCTCGACGCCGAGATGCTGCAGATGATGGCCGCGTACTTCGAGGGCTTCAGCGTCGACGAGGCCGACCTCGGCCTCGCGGCGATCCGCGACGTCGGCCCGGGCGGGCACTTCTTCGCCGCTGCGCACACGCTCGAGCGCTACCAGACGGCGTTCTACACGCCGATCCTGTCGAACTGGGACAACTACGAGACGTGGGTCGAACGCGGTCGCGTCGACGCCCGCACCCGGGCGGGCGAGATCTGGCGGTCGCTGCTCGACGCCTACGAGCCCCCACCGATCGACGACGCAGTCGTCGCCGAGTTGACCGAGTTCGTGGCGCGTCGCAAGCTCGAAGGCGGCGCACCGATGAACTGATGGACGCCGCCGACCCGACGGCTCACCCCAGCTCGGTGTCGCGCCGCACCGGGAAGTGACACGCCACTGCGTGCCCCGGATCCAGCTCGATCAGCGGTGGCCGGACCGTCCGGCAGGTGTCTGCCGCCTTCCAGCAGCGGGTGTGGAACGCGCAACCCGAAGGTGGGTCGATCGGACTCGGTGGATCGCCGGTCAGCACGATGCGCTCGCGATGGACACCACGACCCGGCCGGGCCGGCGCCGCGGACATCAGCGCGACGGTGTACGGGTGGCGCGGCTTCGCGCAGATCTCGTCGGCCGCACCCTCCTCGACGATGCGGCCGAGGTACATGACCGCCACCCGGTGCGCGATCTGGCGCACCACCGCGAGGTCGTGCGCGATGAACAGGTAGGCGAGGTCGTGCTCGTCCTGGAGGTCCATCAAGAGGTTGATCACCTGGGCCTGCACCGACACGTCGAGCGCCGAGACCGGCTCGTCGCACACCAGCAGGCCGGGCGACAGCGCGAGGGCGCGGGCGATGCCGATCCGCTGCCGCTGGCCCCCGCTGAACTGGTGGGGCGACCGTGCGGCCGCGTCGCCGGCGAGCCCGACGAGGCCGAGGAGCTCGGCCACCCGTGCGTCGCGCCCGGCGCTGTCGCCCACGCGGTGGATGTCGAGCGGCTCCCGAACGATCTCGCGAACCGACATCCGCGGGTTCAGCGACGCGAACGGATCCTGGAAGATGTACTGGGCCTGTCGGCGCAAGGAGCGCAGCTCCTTGGGTGACATGCCGGTGACCTCCCGGCCATCGATCCACACCTCGCCCGACGTGGGTCGCTCCAGCGCAAGCGCACACAGGGCGGTCGTGGTCTTGCCCGAGCCCGATTCGCCGACGAGCGCCAGCGTCTCACCCCGGCGCACGCGGAGGCTCACACCGTCGACTGCGCGGACGATCGAGCGACGCCGGCCGCTGCCGATCGGGTACTCCTTGACGAGGTCGTCGATGCGGAGAGCGTCGTCCATCACGCCGTCCCGGCGTGGTGGCAGGCGACGCGGCGGGCACCGATCGTGACGAGGACCGGCTCACTGTCGCACTCACCCGTCGCCCGCGCGCAACGGGGGGCGAACGAGCATCCGGCGGGAAGCGCGGCAGGGTCCGGGGGCGCCCCGCCGATCGACGGGAGCCGGCGCATGCGAGGTCCGTCGAGGGACGGCAGCGAGTCCAGCAGCGCAGCGGAGTACGGGTGGGCCGGAGACTCGAAGAGCTCGTCGGCGGGGGCGTCCTCGACGATGCGACCGGCGTACATCACCACCACCCGATCGGCGAAGTCGGCGACCACGCCCAGGTCGTGGGTGATCAGGATCACTGCCATCCCGCGCTCGTCCGACAGGCGACGGAGCAGATCGACGATCTGGGCCTGCACGGTCACGTCGAGTGCGGTCGTCGGCTCGTCGGCGATGAGGACCTCCGGATCGCCGGCGAGGGCCGTGGCGATGAGGGCGCGTTGGCGCATGCCGCCCGACAGCTCATGAGGGTACGCGCGCAGGCGGCGCTCCGGGTCGCTGATGCCGACGGCGCGCATCAACTCGAGGCACTCGTCGTGCCGCGCCTGACGGCTTGCTCGCGGCGCGTGGCGATCCAGCACGGCCTGGATCTGCTGCTCGATCGTGAACAGCGGATCGAGGGCCGTGAGGGCGTCCTGGAACACCATCGCGACTCGGCCACCCCGGATGTCCTCCATCGACCGCTCGGGCAGGCCGAGCAGGTCGCTGCCGTCGAGTGAGATCGATCCGGACCTGATCGACGCGGTCGGCGGGAGGAGGCGGGTGACGGCGAGTGCCGTCACCGACTTGCCGGAACCCGACTCGCCCACCACCGCCACTCGTCGGCCACGCTCGAGGGTGAACGACACCCCACGGACCACGGGCACGCGATGTCCCGCCCGAGCGAACTCCACCACGAGATCGGACACCACGAGCTGGTCCATCAGCGACCCTGCTCCGTCGTGGGGTCGAGGGCCGCGCGGAGGCCGTCACCGACGAACCCGACGAGGAGCACCACTGCGGCGAACGTGATCGAGGGCACCAGCGTCTGATAGGGGAAACTGTTGATCTGCTGGGCGCCCTCGTAGATCATGACCCCGAGCGACGGGCGAGGCGGGTCGACCCCGACCCCCACCAGTGACATCGCCGCCTCGGTGAGCATCGTCACCGGGATCAGCAACGCCACCGACACCGTGATCGGGGCGATGCAGTTGCGCAACACATGGTGCACCACGATCCGGAACGGGCCGGCGCCGAGCCCGCGGGCCGCCCGCACGAAGTCGCGCGCCATCACGACGCGGGTCTCGCCCCGCACGATGCGTGCCATCGACACCCAGAAGAACACGACGAGGACGACGAACACCGGGGTGAGACCCGCCGTCAGCCGGTCGATCGAACGGAGGACGTCCGCGACCGCCCCGGAGCCGGATGCGACCTGCTCCTTGATGTTCATGCCGATGAGCAATGCGATGAGCAAGCCGGGCACCGCGAGCATCACGTCGACGCTGCGCATCGCCACGGAATCGATCCAGCCGCCCCGGTAGCCGGCGAGTAAGCCCAGCGGCACGCCAACGGCGAGCTGGACCAACACGCCGAACGCCGCCGCGGCGACGGACAGCCGGATCCCGAACATCAGTCGGGCGAGCAGATCACGTCCGAGTTGGTCGGTGCCGAGCAGCCCGGCGTCGCCCAATGGTGGCTGGTTCCGCACCAGCGGGTCCTGGTCGGCGTAGTCGCGAGTGAGCCACAGGTCGGAGCTGAACGCGAGGACGACGATGAGCACGAGGAGCGCGGCCGACACGAGGGCGATGCGGCGGTGGCTGAACCGCCGGGCGATCTCGATGGGTGCGAGCGTGGCCGGCACCCGGCCCGCCGACAACCCCGCCGACTCGATCGAGCTCATGCAGACCGGATTCGCGGGTCGAGGCGTGCGTACGCGACATCGACCAGGAGGTTCGCGACGACGATGACGGCGGCGAAGATCAAGGTCGCCGCCATGACGACCGGGTAGTCGCGAGCGGTGATCGCCGCCAAGAACTCCTTGCCGAGACCGGGCACGTTGTAGGCGGATTCCACGAGCACCACGGACCCGAGCAGTCCGGCGACCTGCAGGCCGGTGATGGTGGTGACCGGAACGAGGCCGTTCCTCAGCGCGAAGCGGAACACGACGGTCCGACGAGCGAGTCCGCGCGCACGCGCCGTGCGGTGATGGTCGGACCGCAGCACCTCGATCATCGAAGCTCGTGTGAAGCGGGCGGTGACCGCGATCGGCTCGAGCGCGAGGACGACGATCGGGATGATCGCCGTCGTGCTGATCAGCCCGTCCCATCCCTGGGCCGGCAGCCATCCGGCGTACACCGACAGCACGATCACGAGCACCGGCGTGGCGACGAACACGGGGATCGCGACCCCGAGGGTGCTGACGCCCGACAGCAGATGGTCGAACCACGAGTCGTTTCGCAGCGCTGCGGCGACGCCCAACGGGACACCCACCACGAGCCCGACGAGCAGCGCCGCACCGACCAGCGACATCGTCGGCCAGGCGCGAGCGACGATCACGTCGACCACGTCCTCGCCCTGGTGGGCGTACGAGACCCCGAAGTCGCCGGAGAGCGCCCTGAAGAGGTAGCGCACGAACTGCACCGGCCACGGGTCGTCGAGACCGAACTGGCGCTCGAGGCGTGCCTGCTGGTCGGGGGAGAGCGCCCGCGGTGCCCGCGCTGCGAACGGGTTGCCCGGTGTGAGGCGGACGCAGACGAAGGTGATGGCGTACACCACCAGCAGCACGACCCCCGTCCGCCCGACGCGACGAGCGATCGTGCCGTTCGCGCTCATTCGGCCGAGACGTGCCGCAAACCGTAGAACTCGCTGCCGTAGGCGGCGAACTGCCCGGCGATGCCCTCACGCCGAACCTGGATGTCGTTGAGCAGCGTGACCGGGATGATCGGCAACTCCTTCATGATTGCGGCGTTCACCTCTGCGAGCGCCGACGCTCGCACCACGGGATCGACCTCGTAGAGCGCGGCTTCGCACCGTGCCAGCAGGTCGTCCGGCATCGTCCAGTTGTGGTGGTAGACCACGCCGCCGAAGTACAGCAGATCGGGGAAGGTGTCCGCCGGATCACGGAAGGCAGCCGGCCACGGCGCGTCGGCGAGATCACCCCACTCCGCCACGTCCTCAGGAGTGATCACGGCGGAGAACCACGAGGCGGGGTCGAGGCGCTGCAGCTTGACGGTGATGCCGAGCACGTCGTTCCACATCCCGATCAGTGTCTGGCTGATCAGGTCGAACGAGGCGTCTCCCTGGGTGATGTAGGTCAGCTCGGGGAACCCCTCGCCGCCGGGGAAGCCGGCCTCGGCGAGGAGCCGCTGCGCCTCGGCCGCCGGGTCGGCGACGTCGACGGCGCGGAAATCGGGGTCGTAGCCCTCGTAGCCGGGGGACAGCAACCCCTCCATCGGGAGCGCTGAGCCGGAGAGCACGGATTCGGCCAGGACCTTGCGGTCGATCGCCAGGTGGAGCGCGGTGCGGACGCGCGGGTCGCCCAGCGGTTCGCGGTTGTGGTTGACGACGACCATGTTGTAGTTCGGCCACACGATCTGCGTGGTCCGTGCCGACAGGTCGGCGTCGGCCTGCACCGAGGGGATGTCGTTCGCGCCGACCGTCACGACGTCGAGCTCACCCGACCGGAAGGCGTTGAACGACTGGGACGAGCGCATCGCGTCGAACACGGTGGTGACCACTCGATCGGCCACCCCTGCGGGCCCCCCGCTCGAGAACCTCGGGTTGCGCTCGTAGACGATCGATCCGGGGGAGTTCTCGGTGATCACGTACGGGCCGTTGCAGACGAAGTTCGCCGGGTCCGACATCGACGCGAGCACCTCGGACGAGTCGGCATCTGCGAACAGGTGCATCGGGATGGGGAAGAAGTCGCCGTTGGATGCGAGGAAGCGTTCGATGAACGGTACGGGCGCGGTGCTGCGGAAGATCAGCGTCTTCGGGTCCGGTGCCTCGTAGCCGAGCGTGGACGGATCGGCACCGTTGAAGAGCACGTCGTTCATGCCCACCAGCCAGGACGGCCCGAAGATCCCGCCGAGCGGCAGCCGATACAACAGGGAGTCGATGTAGGTCTGCGCGTCGTAGGGCGTGCCGTCGGACCACTGCAGCCCGTCGCGCAGCGTGAACACGTGCTCGGTGAGGTCGGCGTTGGGTGTGTACGACTCCGCATCGGCGAGCACCGGATTGCCCTCGTTGTCGAGCGCGACGAGTGAGTTCCAGGCGAGTCGCCGGACGACGGTCTCACCCGGGTCGAAGGCGAAGCCGGGTACGATCGCACCTGGCGCCTGGGTCGCGATGCGCAGCTCGGCGAGCGGCTTGCCCGTTCCACCACCGCTGAAGCCGACGACCCGGAAGCCCTCGAGCGTGCCGCTCCCCTCCACTGACGTCGTGGCTGCGCCGGCGCCATCGGTGCTCGCAGCTCCGGTCGAGGGAGCACCTTCGTCGCCGTCGCTCGAGCAGTTCGCGAGCAGCGCGGCGCTGGCGGCGCCGAACGCCGAGGTCATGGCGAGTCGCTGCAAGAAGCGGCGTCGCGTCACAGCCGCCTGGAGTGCGAGCAGGCCGTCGTCCGGTGCGGTGTTCCCCATGGTTCCCCCCCCGAGAGTGATGTCGGACGGTGTATCTATCACACTATCGAAACATGTGCCAGAGGTTGCCACGTGGTTATGGTGGCGGCCGTGACGCGACGTACGGGCCGACCGCGGCTGGCACCCATGAACGACCCGAACCTCGACCCGGCGGAGCAGATCCTCATCGAGGCATCACGCCTGTTCGCCGAACGGGGCTTCTCGTCGACGACCACCAGAGAGATCGCGCAGGCAGCCGGCATCCAGCAGCCGTCGCTCTACTACTGGTTCCCCACCAAGTTCGACATCCTGAACCGATTGGTGGAGTGGGGGATCGTCGAGTCAGCGGCCTTCGCACGTTCGATTCGTCGCAAGCGAGCGCCGGCGCTGGTGCGCTTGTACGCGCTGCTGCTGTTCGATGCCCGCCGCCTGTGTGGCTCTCCCTATGACCTCAGCTTCCTGCCCGACGCGCCGGAGCTGAGGGACCCGCGGCTCACCTACCGCCCGCATCTCGCGGCGTTCCACGAGGTCGTCGACGACCTGATCGCCCGAGCGATGACGGTCGGAGATCTCGTCGACATGGATCCGCAGCTCGCCCGCGAGGTGATGCTCGCATCGACCGCGGTGGCGATGCGATGCCGCGTGAAGGGGGACGAGGTCGAGTCGACCGTCGCGGCGATCGTGCGCTACACGATTCGTGGGCTCGCCTCGGGGAGTGTCGACCTCGATCAGACCGAGGCTGCGGCCCAGAGTTTGTCGAAGCCGTAGACCGCTGCGGCGGTGCCGCTGAGCACCTGTTCGCGGGTGGCCTGATCGAGATGGCCCATGGTCCGATCGATGACCTCGCCACTCGTGGGATACGTCCCTTCGTCATGCGGGTAGTCGTTCGACCACATGACCCGATCGGCACCGATGTGGTCGATGAGCAGCATGGCGATCTCGTCGTCCGAGATCGTGATGTACCCCTGCCGACGGAAGTACTCGCTCGGCTGCAGTTCGAGCTTGTTGAGCCCGTAGTGGCGGCGCCGCTGCATGCGATCCATCCCCGCGAGCGTCCACGGCAACCAGCCGGCCTCGCACTCGGCGAGGACGAAGCGCAGATCGGGGTGGCGGTCGAGTGTGCCGCTGCCGGTGAGATGGATCAGCGGGCTCATGGCCGCGACGCACCCGCCGACCGTGGTGCCCAGCACCTCCTCGAACCCGCGGATGCGGATCCGCTCGCGGTACGCCTCGAGGCGGTCGAGCGGGATGTTCAGCGGGTCGGCGAACTCGGTGAACTGACAGAGGTTGCCCGTGAACACGTGGAAGTTGCAGAGCAGGCCCGTCTCCTCGAACGCCGACCACAGCGGATCCCAGTCGCGTTCGCTGTAGGGCAGCCACGGCACCGACGCAGCGATCATGGCGGTCCGGAAGCCGAGGCCCGCCACCCGGTGGAGTTCGGCGACGGCGTCGTCGATGTTCATGCTGGGCAGGACCGCCACCGGGACGAAGCGGTCTGGCCGACCACCGAACTGCTCGATCATGTAGTCGTTGTAGATCGGAGACGCAGTGCGTTGGAACTCGTCGTTCGGGTGGTTCATCACCCCCATGAACGTGTTGGGGTAGATCACCTCGGCGTAGACGCCGTCCTTGGCCTGCATCGCGAGGCGTGTGTCGGGGTCGCGACCCTTCGACTCGTCGTCCCGGAACTCGCGCTGTCGCTCGTCGTCGTCGACCCAACCGTCGTAGCGCTCGGTGTAGGCGAGCCGCATCGGGCGCAGGCCCGGCCCGTCGAGGTAGGACTCGCCGTTGCGCTCGACCTTCTGGCGGTCCATCGCACGCAGGTGCTCCGGCAGGGACTCGAGGAGCGACTTCGGTTCTGAGATGTGGTTGTCGGCGGAGATCACGCGCAGCGTCATGGATCAGAAACCTATCACTCTATAGAAATCGGTCAAGGCTGGGACTACGGTGGCGCGATGCGCACGGTCGAAGAGGACTTCTGGTCGCTGGACATGCAGCAACGCGATGCGGTGTTCGCGGAGCTCCGGCGCCGCCCAGCACTGAGCGACGAGCCGCTCCCGCGGCCGCTCGGCAGCCCGCCGGCAGCGCCGTACCGGTCGGTCGTTCGCTACGACGACGTGTGGATGGTGAGCCGGCGGCCCGACGTGTTCGTGAGCCGGTACGGCACGAACATCGACGACGATCCGCCGGAGTTCGAGGACTTCTTCGGCTCGATGCTGAACATGGACGATCCGGTGCACGCTCGTCTCCGGTCGATCGTCGCGCGAGCGTTCAGCCCGAAGCAGATCGCTGCGCTCGAGGGTCTCGTCACGACGGTGGCAGCGGAGGTGGTCGACGCCGCGATCGAGACCGTGGGATCGGGCGACGGTGACTTCGTCGACCTGTTCGCGCAGCCACTCCCATTGACGATCATCATGAGCATGCTCGGCGTGCCGGCAGCAGACCACGCGCTGCTGAGGTCGCTGACGGACGAGATCCTCGGTCTCTCGCACCCCGACGGTGAGGACCCGTACGACACGATCGCTCGTGCAGGACGAACGCTCTACGACTACGCGCAGGAACTCGCCGTCGAGCGGCGCAAGCGACCGCCGGCGGACGACGTCATCGGCACGCTCGTACACGCCGAGGTCGACGGCGAGCGCCTCACGCCGCAGGAGTTCGGTGCGTTCACCGTGCTGCTGGTCGTGGCCGGCAACGAGACGACACGCACGGCGATCGCCCACGGCATGGATGCGCTCGCCAGATTCCCCGACCAGCGCGAGCTGTGGTTCGGCGCGTTCGACGCCCACGCTCGGACCGCGGTGGACGAGATCGTTCGCTGGGCCACGCCCGTCCTCTACTTCCGCCGCACCGCTGCGGTCGACACGACCCTCGGCGGGACGGAGATCGCAGCGGGGGAGCGGTTGGTGATGTGGTACTGCTCGGCCAATCGGGACGAGTCGGTGTTCGCGGATCCTCACCGCTTCGACGTCCGACGCGGTCTGCAGCCGATGCAGGTCGGCTTCGGCGGCGGCGGCCCGCACTTCTGCCTCGGTGCCAACCTGGCCCGGGCCGAGATCCGTGCGATGTTCGATCAGCTCGCGAGGCGACTCCCGAACCTCACCACCGGCCCGGTCGAGTTGGCGGGTACCGACTTCGTCCACGGCGTGCGTGCGATGCCGTGCACGCTCGGTCAGCCCATCCCGTACTGAGGCACCACGTGGCGACGTCGGGAGAAGTGCGCCATGCGCACCGTGTTCCCGGTCCAGCTGGCCGGCACCTCGATCGGGTCGGCATCGTGGTCGTGACCGGCCTCGACCGCCTGCACGAGCGCCGCGATCAACTCGCCGACGAACGGTGCCTGCTTGAAGCCGTGGCCGCTCGTGCCGATCGCGACGAACCAGCCGTCGAGCGACGTGCGGTCGTAGATCGGGATCCAGTCCTCGGTGACGTCGTAGACACCGACGATGCCGCGCGGCTGCGACGGGATCGTCGCGCTCGGCATCCGGCGAGCGAGCCGGAGCGACTGCAGTTCCCACGTCTCCGCGCTCACCTGTTCGACGGCGTCGTCGGGACTGTCGAGGTGGACGAGCGGGTCACACGGCGGTTCCATGCCGCCCACGAGCAACGTGTGCGCGCCGTGAGCACGGAAGTACGTCGCGAAGTCCGGGTCGGTCACGCTCGTGCCGCCGTCATCGATGCCGAATCCCTGGGGTGCGGGGAGCGAGATCACCTCCTGCATCAGCGGCCGGGTGGACGTGTTGAAGTCGTCGAGCACCTCGGCCATGCGGTTGAGCGCCGACGACCAGGGCCCGGCGGCGTTGACCACCGTACGAGGATGGATCTCGGTGGTGCGACCGTCGCTCGTCGCGATCGACAGCGAGCACACCCGACCGTCGTCGCGGCCGACGCCGCGTACCTCCGTCGCGAAACGGAACTCGACCCCGACAGAGGCTGCGGCGTGCGCCAGGTTCGCCGCGGCGAGCTGTGGGTCGGACACATAGCCGGCGTCCGGCGTCCAGAAGGCACCGATGGTGCCGGTGGGCTCGGCCCAGAACTGCTCGTCGTCGGTCCGCGTCGGCGGTCCGAGGCGAGACGGATCGATCGCGGGGAACCGACTCGCGACCTCCTCGGCCGTGAGCTCCTCGACCGCGATGCCGAGGGTACGCAGATGTGCAAGTGGTGCCTCTCGGTCCATCAGTGCTCCATCGAGCACGAGCGCACCACAGCGAACGAACTCGGCCATCCCCTGAGGGTCGACGGTGCCGAGGTAACGGGGCCAGTCCATCCAGCGCCGTCCGGCCTCCCATGCGAGCACGGCCTCGTCGAGGTGGTCGTAGTGGTAGCGGACGATGGCGGACGACGCGCTCGTCGACCCCAGGCCCGGACCGGCGTGGCGGTCGATCACGAGCACCTGCCGACCTTCGCGAGCGAGTTCGAGCGCCACGGCGCATCCGATCACGCCCGCTCCGATCACGACGACATCGACGTTGTCCTGCATCAGCACAGTGTGTTACACATGGCGCAGTTGAGCAATGGCTGTTGCTCAAAATGCTCATCGACGAGAGGAGCCCGGTGACACGTCGATATCGAGTGACCGTGATCGGCGGAGGGATCGTCGGCGCCAGCGTGTTGTACCACCTCGCCCGCCGTGGTCTGACCGACGCCGTGCTCGTGGAGCGGGACGTCCTGACCGCAGGGTCGACCTGGCACGCTGCCGCAGGGTTCCACGCGGTGAACGACGACCCGCGGGTCTCGGCGCTGCAAGGGTCGACGGTGGAGCTCTACCGGCAGGTCGAGGCCGAGAGCGGTGTGCCGGTCGGTCTGAAGGTCACCGGGGGGATCACGATCGCAGGGACACCGCAGCGATGGGAGGGGCTCCGAGCTGCTCGATCGATCCACGACTCCCTCGGCATCGAGGCCTCGCTGCTCACGCCCGACGAGATCCACGACCTGTGTCCACTGGTCGACGTCACCAATGTCGTCGGGGGTCTGTACGACCCGCACGAGGGCTGCGCCGATCCGCACGGGATCACCCATGCGTTCGTCACCGCGGCACGCGGGCGGGGCGCGGCGTCGATGCTGCACACCCGGGTCACCGGGATGCGCCGCACCCCGTCGGGCGACTGGCTCGTGGAGACCGACCAGGGTGAGATCGAGTGCGAGCACGTCGTCAACGCGGCTGGGCTCTGGGCGCGCCGCGTGAGTCGCATGGTGGGCGTCGACCTCCCGCTGGTGCCGATGCAGCACCACTACCTCCTCACCGAGGACATCGACCTGCTCACATCGCGCGACGGCATGATGCCGGCAGTGGTGGATCTCGAGGGCTTCAGCTACCTCCAGCAGGAACACCACGGGCTGATCCTCGGCGTGTACGAGACCAACCCCCGGCACTGGCACGTCGACGGAGCGCCCTGGGACTTCGGGATGGAGCTCATCCCGCCGGAGGTCGACCGGATCGCGCCCGAGCTCGGCGTGGCGTTCTCCCGCTACCCGAGCCTCGCCGACGTCGGGATCCGCCGATGGGTCAACGGTGCGTTGACGGTGACACCGGACGGCAACCCGCTCGTCGGCCCGCTCCCCGGCAGGGCCGGCCAGTGGGTGGCGAACGGCTGCATGGCCGGATTCTCGCAGGCAGGGGCGATCGGTTCGACGCTCGCCGACTGGATCGTCGACGGCGAGCCGTCGACGGACGTGCTCGGCCTCGACGTGGCCCGTTTCGGCGAGTACGCCAACGATGACGCGTACCTGTGTGCGATGACCGGGCAGTTCTATGCCCGGCGCTTCGTCATGACGTACCCCAACGAGGAGCTCCCGGCTGCGCGGCCGCTCGTGACGTCGCCGTCGCACGACGAGTACATCGACCGGCACGCCAGGTTCACCTGCATCTGGGGGCTCGAGACACCGGCGTACTTCGCGCCCGGCGAAGCATTCGTCGAGGAACTCACCCACCGTCGCTCGAACGCTCACGACTGCGTCGCCGCCGAGGTGAAGGCGGTGCGCACCGCAGCCGGAATGCTCGACACGTCGATGTACGCGCGATACGAGGTCAGCGGCACTGGCGCCGAGGCATGGCTCGATCACCTGCTCGCCGGGACGACACCGCGAACGGGTCGCATGCGGTTGTCGCCGGCGCTCGACCAGCGTGGACGGCTCGTCGGCGACTTCTCCGTCGCCCGTCTCGCGGACGACCGGTTCTGGATCGTCGGTTCGTACCCGATGCAGCGGATCCACCTCCGCTGGTTCGCCGACCGCGCACCGGCATCCGGCGTCGAACTCACCAACATCTCCGACGAATGGATGGGATTCGCCGTGTCCGGTCCTCGCTCCCGGGCGATCATCCAGCGACTGGTCGACGACGACGTGTCCGACGCCGGCCTCAGCTTCTTCGGTTGCCGGCCGACCACCGTCGCAGGTATCGACGCCGTGATCGCTCGGGTCTCGTTCACGGGAGAGCTGGGCTTCGAGATCACCGTTCCCCGCTCTCGTCACCGCGAGCTGTTCGTGCACCTGCAACGCGTCGGACAGGGGGACGGCCTCGCGCTGTGCGGCCTCCGGGCGTCGGAGTCGCTCCGGCTCGAGAAGAGCTACGGCGTGTGGTCCGCCGAGTTCACACCGACGTCCACTCCCGTGTCGTGTGGCCTCGACCGTTTCGTCGACCTCGCGAAGCCGGAGTTCATCGGCCGGGATGCAGTGCTCGCCGAGCGCGACATCCCGCCGAGGCAGCGACTGGTCACGCTCGCCGTCGACGCTGCAGACGCCGACGCGATCGGGTTCGAGCCCGTCTGGTGCGGGACGCGCCGCGTCGGGGTGGTGACGTCCGGTGCGTACGGCCACACGGTTGGCCGGAGCCTCGCCATGGCGTACGTCGACGCCGATGCGATCGACAGTGGCGAGCCGATGTCGGTCGACGTCGTCGGCGACCGGTGTCCCGCCGAACTCCTCGACCGACCCGCCTACGACCCGACGGGCGCCCGCCTGCGGTCGACAGCACCGGGGCAGGGCGGTTGATGGCCGCCGGCGCGGCGACGGCGGGACGATGAGGATTCGAGCTGCGGTGCTCCGTGGTGCCTCTGCCGCCTACTCCCTGGAGGATCTCGAGCTCGCACCGCCAGGGCCCGGAGAGGTCCGGGTGCGCGTGGCCGGGGCCGGGATGTGCCACACGGACCAATTGCCGCGAATCGGTCTGGCCGACGTACCGATCGTCTGTGGGCACGAGGGGTCGGGCGTCGTGGACGCCGTCGGGGAGGGCGTGTCCCGACTCGCCGTCGGCGATCACGTCGTGCTGTCCTTCGACTCGTGCGGCAGGTGCCGCCCATGTGTCCAGGGCGCACCCGCCTACTGCGACACGTTCATCGACCGCAACCTGACGGGTCGGCGCCCCGACGGCACGAGCAGCCTCGTCGACGCCGTCGGCGGCCATGTCGGCGGACGTTGGTTCGGTCAGTCGAGCTTCGCCACCCACTGCCTGGCAACCGAGCGGAACGCCGTGAAGGTCGACCCGTCGCTCCCGCTCGAGTTGCTGGGGCCGCTCGGCTGCGGCGTGCAGACGGGTGCAGCATCGATCCTCGTCGCGATGAAGGTGCGCGCCGGCAGCAGCCTGGTGGTGTTCGGTGCCGGGGCCGTGGGCCTCAGCGCCGTGATGGCCGCGGCGATCGCCGGAGCGGCGACGGTCGTCGCCGTCGATCTGCACCAGCACCGACTCGATCTCGCAGCCGAACTCGGCGCGACGCACGTGGTGCTCGGCGACACGCCGGATCTGCTCGAGTCGATCCGCGACCTCACGGATGGCGGCGCCGATTTCAGCTTCGACACCACCGGCGTACCGCACGTGATGCTGCACGCGCTCGGATGCCTCCGGATGACCGGGGTCTGTGGTTACGTCGGTGTGCAGCACGGAACCCTCGAGCTCGACGACATGGCGCTGGTCGGCAAGACCGTGCTGGGGATCATCGAGGGCGGCGCCGATCCACAGCGATTCATTCCAGTGATGATCGACCACTGGCGTGCCGGCCGGTTCCCGTTCGACCGACTCGTCGAGACCTTCCCGCTCGATCAGATCGCCGCCGCCGAGCAGAGCTCGCTGGCCGGTGGCACGATCAAACCCGTTCTGATCCCCGAGAGGTGATTCCTCGGAGGAGTCGGGCATCGTGGCGGCTGGCGATGAGCGTCGGCACCGGTGTCGAACTCCGTCGACATGGCGCGATCCGGCCCCGGCTCGGACACCTGCGTAAGAATCTGATGTAACGTTGGGCACATGGCGCTCAGTGCGAACGACCGGCCTCCCGCTCCGGGTGCGCGTGTCGACGTGCTCTTCCTCCAGATGATCCCGATGCGCGACGGGGCCCGCCTCGCCGCCAACGTGTTCCTCCCGAAGGACCGCACGGTCGCCGCACCGGCGATCGTGGAGTTCACGCCGTACTCGCGTGACACGGGGTCGCCCGAGGGCGTGCGGTTCGCCAGCGAGGGGTTCGCGTTCGTGTCGGTCGACTGCCGCGGCCGGGGCGACTCCGAGGGCATCTTCCTCGGTCATCACGCCGGCGAGGCCGATGACGGCCACGACCTCGTCGAGTGGGTGGCCGCACAACCCTGGTGCAGCGGAGACGTCGCTCTGTTCGGCGGGTCGTACACGGGTCAGAACCAGTGGACCACTGCGGCGGCTCACCCGCCCCACCTGCGCACGATCATCCCGGCCGTCGCCTCGATGGGCGGGCTCGCGCCGGGCGCCGGAGGGATCCCGATCGATCACCAGTTCAACTGGGGCATGCTGACGGCCGGCAAGAGCCTGTCGTCGCGCCTCGTCGCGGAGGCGGCGATGCACGTCGCCCGGCTCGCGGAGGCCTTCGAGGCGCACGAGTCGTTCCGGTCGCTCAACGCCGGGCTGGGCGGTCCCTGGGGGCTGCCCGACGAGATGAACACCATGCCGCAGTTCGCCCCGTGGCGGCCGGAGTGGGGGCCGGCGGTCGCCGGTCTGCCGGGGATCGACGTGCCGGTGCTCGAGATCACCGGGCCGTACGACCTCGCGGTGCGAGGCGCGCTCGAACACCATCGCCGCTACTGCCGCGCTCGTCCGGCGGATCTGCGCCCGCACCATCACCTCGTCCTCGGACCGTGGGAGCACGGTGCGGCGTTCAGCGGTCGACCTCAGGCGGGCGATCTCGTGTTCGGGCCGGCGGCCGACGTCGACCTGATGCAAGTGGCGATCGACTGGTACCGCTGGGTGATGGGCGACGGCGAGAAGCCGCCGTTCCTCGATGCGCCGGTTCGGTACTACGTCACGGGCGCAGAGGAGTGGCGCTCCGCTCCGGACCTCGACGCCGCGACCACGGCCACGATGCCCTGGTACCTCGTCGGCCACGACGGCCGGCACAGCGCTGCACACCCCGGTTGGCTGCGCCCGGAACCGGCCGACTCGCCGTCGTTCCGGTTCGTGTGCGACCCCGACGAGCGCACCACCATGCTCCT
>CAEZSR010000038.1_pt1 | contig 26316 bp, 24 predicted proteins | sample 7264011 | NCBI WGS metagenome assembly CAEZSR01 (sample SAMEA6813783, study PRJEB35770) | freshwater metagenome | biome: Freshwater; feature: Freshwater reservoir; material: water | place: Czech Republic | collected 2016-08-15 | depth 0.5m m | reverse complement strand
GGACGGGAGGTGGCTGCGGATGAGCACGCCCGAGCTGCCGTTCCCCGACGGTGGGGCGCCGACCGGACCGGTCGAGGCGCCGACCGTGCCGGTCGACGTGCCGGTCGACGTGCCGGTCGACGTGCCGGTCGATGTACCGGTCGACGTGCCGGTCGACGTGCCGGTGGGGGTCGGCGCGGCCACGCGCCGGGCCCGCCTGCTCGTCGCCTACGACGGGAGCGGCTTCCACGGCTTCGCCGAGGCCGACGCGCAGCCGACCGTGATGGGTGTGCTCCGCGAGGCGCTCGAGCGGGTCACCCGGATCGCAGTGGCGCCGGTGGGTGCCGGTCGCACCGATGCCGGCGTGCACGCCTGGGGTCAGGTGGTGAGCGTCGACCTCCCGGCGGACACCGACCTCGACCGCTTGGCGCACCGGCTGAACCGGTTGTGCGGACCAGCGATCGTGGTGCGCGAGGTGGCCTGGTGCGTCGACCCGGCGTTCAGCGCGCGGTTCAGCGCGCAGTGGCGTCACTACCGCTACCACGTCCTGGCCGCACCCGTGCCGGTGCCGGCGCTCGCCGCGACGACGTGGCACGTCCCCGCCCGCCTCGACCTGTGGGCGATGCAGCTGGCGTGCGACCCGTTCATCGGCGAACACGACTTCGCCTCGTTCTGCCGGCTCCCGAAGGTGCGCGCCGACCAGGAGGCGCCGTCGCTGCGACGACGGGTGCTCCTGGCGCAGTGGTCCCGGGTCGAGTCCGACTACGGGTCGCTGCTGCGCTTCGAGATCCGGGCGAACGCGTTCTGCCACCAGATGGTCCGCTCGATCGTGGGCACGATGGTCGACGTCGGCAGCGGTGCGCTGCACGCCGGACAGATCCGGGGCATCCTGCTGGCCCGATCGCGACAGGTCGCCGGCCGCGTCGCGCCACCGCACGGACTGACCCTGTGGGAGGTCGGCTACGGCGACGCCCGCTGATCGGCGGCCGGCGCCGGCACCGGCGTCAGGTGCCGCGGATGGTGGTGAGGTACGGGCCGATCGTCGGCGCGAGCGCAGGCATCCGGTCGGGCAACGAGGTGAACGTCGCGATGTAGGCGTTGGTCGGGGTGACGGTGACGGCCTGGACGAATGCCAGCGTCGGCAGGCCGGTGAAGGTGCCGGACCACCCGATGATCTCGACCTCCACGCCGTCGGCACCGACCACGCGGCGCTGGTCGACGAATTGGAAGTCCGCCGCCTGCGTCTGGATCTGGCCGATCGCCGCGACCAGGTACTCGTCGAGCGTGACCGCCTGAGCGAGCACCTCCACGGCGACGCTGACGTTGTCCTGGAAGTCGGGGGTGCCGGTGCCGGTGAACCAGGCGGTCGCGTCGGGCGACACCGTCCAGGCCGGATCGAGGGCGATCGTCCATCCGGACGGATCGCTGTGGATCGTGGCGCCCGGCGGGATGTCGACGACCGCCAGGGACGCGTCGGTGGTCGGCGGGGCCACGGTGGTGGGCAGCACGAGCGGGGTGGTGGTGGCCGGCGTCGTGTCGGCCACCGTCCCGGCGGTGTCCGCGGCCGTCGTCGGCGCAGCGTCCGTTCCCCCAGGAGCGGTGCCGTCGCCGCCGTCGGTCTCCTCGGTCTGCTCCGTCCGCTCCGTCTGCTCGGTCTGCTCCGTCCGCTCGGTCTCGCCCGCGTCCCCCGCGTCGTCGCCGCCTCGCGTGAGCCACAGCACGGCCCCGGCACCGACGGCGATCGCCACGAGGGCGCCGACGACCGCGGGGACGCGTGAGCGGCGTTCGGGTCCGCCCGCCGCGGGTCCGCCCGTGGCGACCGGCGGTCGTGGCATCACCACGGTCGGGGGGTCCGCCGAGGCGGCGCCGGGGATGGGGGAGCCGGGCGGCGGCGGGGGAGCCACCGGAGGAGGGGCGGTCGGGGGAAGGGTCGGGGGAGCTGCCGGGACGCGTGGTGGCACCACGCCGGGCGGGACGGGCCCCGGTGGGGTCGGGCCGGACGCTGGCGGGTTCCAGGGGCCCGAGGGCGGCGGCGGATCGGTCATGGGTCGACCGTACCCCGTGAGGGCTCCGCCACGGGGCGCGACGCGAACCCGGCGGCCGAGGACGGAGTCGCGACCGGCGAGTCCGGTCGCCGGAGCGGTGATTCCGGTGTCGCGGACGTGTGACCGAAGTGGCAGACCGCCACGCAGGAACCGGCCGGTCGGGGGCGACAACCCGACCCGACGGGGGCAGACTCGCGACCGGGAGGGCACGACCGAGCCGGCGCACGCCGGCGGCGACGCACGCGAGTGGGTCGCATCGCACCGATGGGAGGCCCGACATGGGCACGAAGCGCAGCCCTGCGAAGCGGATCCTGATCTGCTCGACCCCCGTCGGCCCGCTCGGGAGCGGGATCGGCGGTGGTGTCGAACTCACGCTGCACGGCCTCGTGCTCGGCCTCGCCGAGCAGGGTCACCACGTGGAGGTGGTGGCGCCCGAGGGGTCGCTCCACGTGGGTGCGCGTGTGCACCAGATCCCCGGCAACTGGCAGATGAGCAGCCAGCACGCGACCCGCGGCACCCCCGTCGAGCTGCCGCCGTCGCCCGTGATCGGCGCGATGTGGGACTGGGTGCGCGCCCACCAGCACGACCACGACGTCGTGCTCAACCTCGCCTACGACTGGTTGCCCCTCTACCTCACCCCGTTCCTCGCCGTGCCCGTCGGCCACCTGATCTCGATGGGCTCGCTGAACGACGCGATGGACGCCGCGCTCACGGATCTGGTGCGCGTCCGACCCGGGTCGGCCGCCGTGCACAGCCGAGCGCAGGCCGAGACGTTCCCCGGGATCGCCGACCGGTTGCGCGTGCTCGGCAACGGCATCGCCGTCGAGCGCTACGACGTCCACCTCGCACCCGACGAGCCCCGACACCTCGGCTTCATCGGCCGGATCTCGCCGGAGAAGGGGATCGAGGACGTCTTCGCCGTCGCCGAGGCCACCGGGTTGCCCGTGAAGGCGTGGGGGCTGATGCAGGACGAGGCGTGCTGGGCCGCCGCCGCTGCGGCGCACCCGCGTGCCGTCGTCACCCACGAGGGCTTCCTGGCCACCGACGACCTGCAGGCGGCGATCGGCGGGTGCGCCGGGCTGTTGATGACGCCCAAGTGGGTGGAGGCCTTCGGCAACGTCGCGATCGAGGCGATGGCCTGCGGGGTGCCCGTCGTGGCGTACCGCCGCGGTGGTCCGTCGGAGATCGTCATCGACGGCGAGACCGGGTTCCTCGTCGAGCCCGACGACGTCGTGGCGATGGCCGAGGCGGTCGGCCGCCTCGACGAGATCGACCGGGTGATGTGCCGCCAGCGGGTGGACGAGCGGTACTCGACCGACGCCCTGGCCGAGCGCGTCGACGCCTGGCTGGACGACCTGATCCACCACCACGCCACGGTCTGACGCACGTCGGGGGCAGGTCGGACACCCCACCGGGCCGCCGAGGCGGGTCACCCGCCGGGAAAATCGGCGGGCGGTCGTTTGCCGCTTTCGCCGACGCGCCCGTATCATTTCACGGTTCCCCGGCGACCTGCGCCCGGCGGAGTCTGCTGTCGAAGGATTCGAAGATGCGTACGTACAGCCCGAAAGCCAGTGAGATCGAGCGCGCCTGGCACGTGATCGACGCCGAGGGCATGGTCCTCGGCCGTCTCTGCACCGAGGTCGCCCGCGTGCTGCGCGGCAAGCACAAGCCGATCTTCGCGCCCCACATCGACACGGGCGACCACGTGGTCATCGTCAACGCCGACAAGATCGTGATGACGAAGGGCAAGTCCGGCAAGGAGATGGTGTACCGGTACTCGGGCTACCCCGGTGGTCTGAAGAGCGAGACCTACCAGAACCTCCTCGACCGCAAGCCCGCCGACGCCATCCGCCTCAGCGTGCGCGGCATGCTGCCCCACGGCCCGCTCGGCCGTCAGCAGATCAAGAAGCTCAAGGTGTACGCCGGCCCGAACCACCCGCACGCCGCGCAGCACCCGACCGTCCTCGACATCCCAGCGGCGAAGGCCCGCTGACCCAGCCGGAAAGCGTCATCACCATGGCCACGAAGCCCCTCACCCAGACCACCGGCCGCCGCAAGGAGGCCGTCGCCCGCGCCCGTCTGCGGCCCGGCACGGGTGTGCACACGATGAACGGCCGGCCGTTCGACGACTACTTCCCGACCGCGGTGCAGCGCATGATCGTCACCGAGGCGCTGCGGGTGACCAACACCGAGGAGAGCTACGACATCGACGCCACCATCCACGGTGGTGGCGTGAGCGGCCAGGCCGGCGCGATGCGCATGGCCATCGCCCGTGCGCTCGCCGAGCTCGACCCCGAGATGCGCCCCGCGCTCAAGAAGGCCGGCCTCCTCACGCGTGACCCGCGCAAGAAGGAGAGCAAGAAGTACGGCCTCGTCAAGGCCCGCAAGGCCAAGCAGTACACCAAGCGCTGACCGACCCCGGTCACGTCGACCCCGGTCACGTCAGAGGCCACGCGAGCGTGTCGGGCGTGCTGCGTTTCGGCACCGACGGTGTCCGCGGCCACGCGCTCACCGAGCTCACCACCACCTACGTCGGCTCGCTGGGCCGTGCCGCGGCATCGGTGCTCGGCGACGGTCGGTGGGTCGTTGCCCGCGACACCCGTGAGTCGGGTCCGCAACTGGTCGGAGCGCTGATCGCAGGCCTCGGTGACGGCGCGGTCGACCTCGGCGTGCTGCCGACGCCGGCGCTCGCCTACTGGTCGCAACGACTCGGTGTGCCGGGTGCGATGGTCACCGCGTCGCACAATCCGTGGCACGACAACGGTGTGAAGATCTTCGCCGCGGGCGGCACCAAGCTGTCCGACGATGTCGAGCGCGCGATCGAGGCCGCACTCGGCGCCGAGGTGGCGGTGCCCGCACAGTACGACGTCACCACCGGTACCGCCGCGGACGACTACGTCGACCACGTCGTCGCGTCGCTCTCACCGATGCCCGGGCTGAAGCTCGTGCTCGACTGCGCGAACGGTGCGATGAGCGCGGTCGCACCGGCGGCGTTCGAGCGCCTCGGTGCCGAGGTCGTCGTGATCCACGCCTCGCCCGACGGCCGCAACATCAACGACCGCTGCGGCGCCACGTCGCCGGCGTCGCTCGCCGCGGCCGTGGTGGCCGAGGGTGCGGCGCTCGGCCTGGCCTTCGACGGCGACGGTGACCGGGTGATCGCGGTCGACCATCTCGGCAACATCGTCGACGGCGACCGGCTCATCGCCCTCGCCGCCCTGCAACTGCGCGCCGAGGGGCAACTCGTGGACGACACGGTCGTGGTGACGGTGATGACCAACCTCGGCTTCCGGCGGGCGATGGAGCACCACGGCATCCGGGTGATCGAGACCGCCGTCGGCGACCGCTACGTGCTCGAGGCGCTCGACGCTGGCGGCTACGCCGTCGGCGGCGAGCAGAGCGGTCACATCATCTACCGGCGGCTCGCCACCACGGGCGACGGCCTGCTGGCGGGGCTCCGCCTGGCCGAGCACGTGGTCGAGCAGCGCCGCCCGCTCGCCGACCTCGCGGGCGAGGTGATGACCAGCTACCCGCAGGTGCTGGTGAACGTGCGCGTGGCCGATCGGCACCCCCACGTGGCCGACGAGCTCGCCGCCGAGATCGCCGAGGCCGAGACCTCGCTCAGGGGTGAGGGCCGGGTGCTGGTGCGCGCGAGCGGTACCGAGCCGCTGGTGCGGGTGATGGTGGAGGCCGCGACGAACGACCTCGCCGACGCGGTCGCGGGCCGGCTCGCCGACGTGGTCCGCAGCCGGTTCGGCCCGGGCTGATCCTCCTCCGGCCCCGGTCCGGCCTCGTCCGCAGCCGATCGGGGCCCGTGGGTCGTCCGGCCCGTTCCGGGTCAGCTGACGGACCCGCCGGGGTGGGCGTCGGTAGCCTGGGCGGCCATGTGCGGCATCATCGCGATCCTGAGCCGGCCCTCGACCCGGGCGGTGCCGGAGGCCGCCTGGCTGGTGGAGCGCCTCGATGCCGCCCTCGCCGCCGACGGTCTGGGTGGGGCCGCCCGCCTGGTCGCCGAGTGCGATCAGCAGCTCCACGGGGTGCCGGGGGTGTGCGCGCTCGTCGGCCGTCACGAGCTCGTCGCCTCGATCACGTCCCGGCTCGACCAGCTCGATGCCCGTGCGGTCGAGCGCGAGCGCTGGATCGAGGGTGCCGTCGAGCTCTCGCCCGACCGCATCGAGCAGGAGAACGCCGACCTCATCGCGCTCCGCGACGCCGTGTGGTCGATCCGCCAGGACCGCCTTCGCACCGCCCGCGAGGTCGATGCGCTCGCCGGCCGGGACGCCGGTCGCCCGGCACTCGCCGGCTATCTCGCGGTGCAGCAGGCCCTCTCCGCGATCGACCGGCTCGAGGTGCGCGGCCGCGACTCGGCCGGTCTGCACCTGTTCGTCTGGGACCACGGCCTCACCGCCGACGATCCGGCGGTGGCCTCGCTGCTCGCCCAGCGCACCACCGACCCGCTGTTCCAGAGCGGTTCGGTGCGCCTCGTCGAGCAGTGCCTCAGCTTCGTCTACAAGGCCGCCGCCGAGATCGGCGAGCTCGGCGACAACACCCGGGTGCTCCGACAGGCGATCGCGGCCGACGACCTGCTGCGCCTCGCGCTGTCGCGGCCCTCGGCGCGCCTCACCGTCCTCGGGCACACGCGCTGGGCCAGCGTCGGCATCATCAGCGAGCCGAACTGCCATCCGCTCAACAGCGAGGAGTCGGAGATGACGGCGGGCGAGCTGCGCCCGTACGTCGTGGCCGCCCTCAACGGCGACGTCGACAACCACGCCGACATCAAGGTGCAGCACGGGCTGCGCATCCCCGGGCCGATCACGACCGATGCCAAGGTGATCCCGGCGGTGATGTCGCGGATGGCCGCCGACACCGGCGGCAACCTCGCCGAGGCGTTCCGTCGCACCGTCTCGGGGTTCGAGGGCAGCGTGGCGATCGCTGCCGCCAGCGCGGACGCGCCCGACCAGATCTTCCTGGCGCTGCGCGGCAGCGGCCAAGCCCTGTACGTCGGTCTCGCCGAGGACCTCTACGTGGTCGCCAGCGAGCCCTACGGCGTGGTGGAGGAGACCGACCGGTACCTGCGGGTCGACGGTGAGACGCCGTCGCCCGCAGGGAGTCGCGGTCAGGTGTTCGTGCTCGACGGCCGCCACGCCGGCGAGCTCGCCGGGGTGCGCCGCCTCGCGTACGACGGCGCCGAGCTGCCGATCGACACCGACGAGGTCGCGACCGCGCAGGTCACCACGCGCGACATCGACCGTGGGGAGGCGCCGCACTTCCTGCTGAAGGAGATCCAGGAGGCGCCGAACAGCTTCCGCAAGACCCTGCGCGGCAAGATCTCCGAGCAGAACGGGGTGCTGCGCTCGGTGGTCGGCGACCGTGCGCTGCCGCCGGAGATCGCGGCGCGGCTCGCCAACGGCGAGATCTCCAAGGTCCGCGTGATCGGCCAGGGAACCGCCGCCGTCGCCGGTCGCAGCATGGCCGCCGTGCTCGACACCCTCTGCGAGGGCCGTCTCGACATCGACCCGATCACCGCGACCGAGCTGAGTGGCTTCGGGCTTCGCCTCGACATGAGCGACACGCTGATCGTCGCCGTCAGCCAGAGCGGCACCACCACCGACACGAACCGCACGGTCGATCTGGCCCGTGGGCGCGGTGCGTCGGTGCTCGCGATCGTGAACCGTCGCAACAGCGACCTCACCGACAAGGCCCACGGCGTGATGTACACGAGCGACGGCCGCGACGTGGAGATGAGCGTCGCCTCGACCAAGGCGTTCTACGCGCAGGTGGCGGCCGGGGTGCTGCTGGCCTGTGCGATCAGCGAGGCCGCCGGTCTGGGGTCGGATCGCCGCCGCCACGATCTGCTCTCGTCGCTCCGCGAGCTGCCGGCGTCGATGACCGAGGTGATCGCCCGCCGCGAGGAGATCGGCGAGGCGGCACGTCGCTTCGCCCCGGCCAAGCGGTACTGGGCGATCGTCGGCAACGGCCCCAACGTGGTCGCCGCCGAGGAGGTCCGGATCAAGCTCAGCGAGCTCTGCTACAAGTCGATCGCCTGCGACGTCACCGAGGACAAGAAGCACATCGACCTGTCGAGCGAGCCGCTCATCCTGGTGTGCGCCGCCGGCCTCGTCGGTGGCACGGCCGACGACGTGGCCAAGGAGGTCGCGATCTACAAGGCGCACAAGGCGACGCCGATCGTGGTGGCCACCGAGGCCGACGAGCGCTTCGGCGCGGCGTCCGCGGTGCTGTCGGTGCCGGCGGTCGACTCGGCGCTCGCATTCGTGCTCTCGGCGATGGTGGGCCACCTGTTCGGCTACGAGGCCGCGCTCGCGATCGACGCATCGGCCCGTCCGCTGCGCGAGGCCCGCGAGGTCATCGAGCACTCGCTGTCGCTCGGCGGCACCGGCGACGAGATCCTCACCCGCGTGTGCCAGGGCGTACCGGTGCACAGCGGCCGGTTCCTCGACGGCCTGCGAACCGGCCTGTACGACGGCCACCTCGAGGCCTCGACCGCGGTGCGGCTCGTGTCGCTGCTGCACGACCTCACCGGTGAGAACCCGCTCGAGGCGTACCAGCGGGCCACCGCCACCGTCGCGACACCCGGCCTGCTGCTCGACGACCTCACGGCCGCGCTCACCCGCGCGATCGAGGAGCTCACCCGTCCGATCGACGCGATCAAGCACCAGGCCAAGACCGTGACGGTCGGCATCAGCCGCAACGACGAGGGCGTCCTCGACCGCCGGTTGGTGCAGGAGGTGCTCACCGCCGGGGCGGGGCGCGACCGGCTCAGCTACCGCACGCTCAAGGTGCTCGCCGATCTCGACCCGGCGGTCGATGCCGTGGTCGGGTTCACCCGCTACCGCATCGAGGGTGATCCGGCGTCGGACGCCACCATCTCGATCGTCGACCGCGGCGGCCTGTCGCGCGACGTGCCGAGCCGGGTGGAGCGCAACGCGCAGCTCGTCGGCACCAAGCGTCGCGTGGCGAGCGACCGTGAGGTGCTCGTCGCCCGGGGCCGCTCCGACGGCCGCACCGTCGTGTTCGTGCCCGAGGTCAAGGCGGGCACCTGCACCGGCATCACGCTCCTGCACGTGCGGTTCCACGACCGGCTGCCGGCCGCCGTGATGCGCGGGGTGCTGCAGGGCTACGACCGTCGCTACGACCGCCTGGTCGACTGGGTGTCCGAGACCGAGGGCACCTTCCGCGACGATCGCCTCGCGGACCTGTCCGTCGCCGATCTGCTGATCCTGCCGATCTCCGAGACCGCCGACCACTGGCGGTCGTGAACGCGGTCGCAGCGGGGGGCGGCGCCGCGTCCGCCGGTCCGATCGTCGGCATCGGTGTGGACGCGGTCGACGTCGAGCGGTTCCGTCGCTCGCTCACGCGCACCCCGTCGATGCGCGAGCGGCTGTTCACCGCCGAGGAACTCGCGTACGTGGCCCCGCAGGCCGACCCGGTGCCGTCGCTCGCGGTGCGGTTCGCCGCCCGGGAGGCCGTGATGAAGGCGCTCGGGGTCGGCCTCGGCGCGTTCGGGTTCCACGACGTGTGGGTGACCCGAGCCGCGTCGGGTGCGCCGTCGCTCGTCGTCACGGGCGCGGCGCTGACGCTCGCCGACGAGGCCGGTGTCGGCCGCTGGGACCTGAGCCTCACCCACACCGACCTCGTCGCGATCGCGTACGTCGTGGCGAGTCGCGCGGTCTGAGCGCCGGCGGCGCACCCGCGACCGGCGAGCGAGTCCTGTCGAGTCCTGTCGAGTCGTGGGAGTCGTGGGAGTCCTGGGAGTCCTGGGAGTCCTGGGAGTGGGGCCGGAGTTCGTGACGCCCCGATGAGCGCGGGTGCCCGCAGTAGCCTGCGGCGCATGCTGCCGATCGTGACGCCGGCCGAGATGCGTGCCGTCGACGCCGCCGCCGCCGACCGGATCGACCTGCTGATCGAGCGGGCCGGTGCCGCCGTCGCCCGAGCGGCCGTGCGGTTGCTCGGCGGCACCTACGGTCGCACCGCCCACGTGATCGTCGGCCCCGGCAACAACGGCAACGACGGGCGCGTGGCCGCCCGGCTGCTCGCCGACCGCGGTGTGCGGGTGCGGGTGTTCGACGCCGCTGCGTGCCCGCCCGTGCTGCCGCCCGCGGACCTCGTGATCGACGCGGCCTACGGCACCGGCTTCCGCGGCACCTGGCGGGCCCCCGACGTCGGCGCCGCCGCAGTGCTGGCCGTCGACGTGCCGAGCGGCGTCGACGGTCTCACCGGAGGCGTGGCACCCGGCAACGCCGTGCTCGCCGCCGACCGCACCGTGACGTTCGTCGCGCTCAAGCCGGGGTTGCTGTTCGGCGAGGGACGCGAGCTCGCCGGCGAGCTCGAGCTCGTCGACGTCGGCCTCGACCCCGGCGACGTCCACACGCACCTGCTGCAGAGCGCCGACGTGGCCGACTGGTTGCCCGCCCGCACACCCGACGCGCACAAGTGGCACGCGGCCGTGCGCGTGATCGCCGGCAGTCGCACCATGCCGGGTGCGGCGGTCCTCGCCGTGGCGGCAGCGCAGCGTGCCGGTGCCGGCATGGTGCAGTGGTCCACACCGGGGGCGGACGCCGCCGGGTCGATGCCGCTCGAGGCGGTGCACCGGCCGCTCCCGGCGACCGCGTGGGCGGCCGAGGCGCTGCGTTCGTTCGACCGGTTCCACGCCGTCGTGATCGGGCCGGGGCTCGGGCGCCTCGACGACGTCGCCGCCAACACCCGCGAGGTCGCGATCCGCACACCGCTGCCGATCGTCGTCGACGGCGACGGACTCTTCGCGCTCGCCTGGAACGCGAGCGGTGCGGCGGCGCTGCTGCGGGAGCGGGAGGCGCCGACGGTGCTCACGCCGCACGACGGTGAGTACCAGCTCCTCACCGGGGCGCGGCCCGGCGCCGACCGGATCGCGGCGGTCCGCCGGCTCGCCACCGACACCCACACCGTGGTGCTGCTGAAGGGACCGACCACCGTGGTCGCCGCGCCCGACGGTGAGGTGCTGGTGGTGCGCGCCGGCGACGCACGTCTCGCGACGGCCGGGACGGGCGACGTGCTGGCGGGGGTGATCGGCGCACTCCTCGCGATGCGGCTCGATCCGTTCGAGGCGGCCGCGATGGGCGCCTGGATCCACGGTCGTGCGGCGATGCACGGCCCGGCCGACGGTCTCGTGGCGGGCGATCTGCCCGACCTCATCCCGCGCGTGCTCGCCGAGCTGCGCGGCGCGCCGTGACCGCCGACGCCACGAGCCTGCGCAATGCCGGATCCGGCCGGTGGGCGTGGGCGGAGATCGACCTCGACGCCGTCGCCCACAACGTCGGTGTGATCCGTCGCACCGCCGCGCCCGCCGAGGTGTGGGCGGTGGTGAAGGCCGACGCGTACGGCCACGGCGCCGTGCCGGTGGCCCGCACGGTGCTGGCCGCCGGAGCGAGCGGGCTGTGCGTCGCGCTGGTGCAGGAGGCGGTCGAGCTGCGGGCGGCGGGCATCGAGGCGCCGGTGCTGGTGCTGAGCGAGCAGCCGCCGGACACGCTGGTCGATGCGGTGCGCCACGGTGTGATCACCACCGTCGCGAGCCTCGCCGGCATCGACGCGCTCGCCGCCGCCGGTGCCCACGACCACCCGGTGCAGCTCAAGGTGGACACCGGCATGCGCCGCATGGGCTGCCGGCCCGACGAGGTGCTCACCCTCGTGCGCGAGATCGAACGGCGGCCGTCGGTGCGCCTCGACGGCGTGTTCACGCACCTCGCCGTCGCCGACGAGATCGCCCATCCCGTCACCGCCGAGCAGCTCGACCGCTTCGACGCGGTGCTCGACGACCTGCGTGCCGCCGGGATCGACCCGGGTCGTGTGCACGCGGCGAACTCCGCCGGTGCGCTCGCGCACCCGCGGGCGCGTCACCACCTCGTGCGCGCCGGCGTCGCGCTGTACGGCATCGAGCCGGGTCCGGGGGTGTCGCACCTGTGCGCCGAGCTGCGACCGGCGCTGACGCTGCACGCCCGTGTGTCGTTCGTGAAGCGGGTGGCCGCCGGCGACCGGATCAGCTACGGGCTGCGTCACGCGTTCGCGCACGACACGGTGGTCGCCACCGTGCCGATCGGGTACGCCGACGGTGTGCCCCGGCGGCTGTTCGAGACCCGCGGCGAGGTGATCGTCGGTGGTCGCCGGTGCCCGATCGTCGGGGTGGTCACGATGGACCAGCTGATGGTCGACGTCGGACCCGATGCCGACGTCGCCGTGGGTGACCCGGTGGTGCTGCTGGGAGGCGGCTCGGCCGGCGACGTGGCGACGGAGCCGACCGCACCGGTGCGTGCCGAGGAGTGGGCCGAGCGGCTCGGCACGATCGGCTACGAGATCGTCTGCGGCATCTCGCGCCGCGTCGCGCGCCACCACGTCGGCGGTCCGGTGGGCTGACGCACCGGCGGGTCGGGGCCGCGGCCTCGTAGACTCGACGTCGGTGATGGTGTCCCTGCGCTCCGATTCACCGGACACGACCCGCCGCATCGCCGCGGCGATCGCCGGTCTGGCCCGCCCGGGTGACGTCGTGCTGCTCGCCGGCGAGATGGGCGCCGGCAAGACCGCCTTCGCCCAGGGCTTCGGCGCCGCGATCGGGGTGACCGACCACATGACCTCGCCCACCTACAACCTGGTGCACAGCCACCCGATCGGACCGACCGGCAAGCTCACGCTGCACCACGCCGACGTGTACCGGCTGAGCACGCAGCACGAGGTCGCGGATCTCGCGCTCGCCGAGCTCGCCGAGTCCGACGGCATCGTGCTGGTGGAGTGGGGCGACGTCGTGGGGGCGTCGCTGGGTGACCACCTGCTGGTGCGCCTCGACCTCGACCTCTCGGACGACCATCCGGACGACGATCCCGACGACGATCCCGACGACGATCCCGACGACGATCCCGACGACGATCCCGACGACGCGGCCGAGCCCACGCGCACGATCTCCGTGTCGGCGGTCGGGCGTTCGTGGGCCACGCGCTGGGATCGTCTGCGCACCGCGCTGGAGCCGTTCGCGTGCTGATCCTGGGCATCGAGACCGCCACCGAGCAGGTGAGCGTCGCCATCGGCGGCCACGAGGGGGTGCTCGGCATGTTCGAGGTGTGCCGCGGCCGGCGGCACGCGGAGACGCTCACGCCCGCCATCCAGTTCGTGTGCGCGCAGGCCGACATCGACATCGCCGAGATCGGTCTGGTCGCGGTCGACGTCGGCCCCGGGCTGTTCACCGGCATGCGCGTGGGGCTCGCGGCCGCCAAGGCGCTGGCGCAGGCGCTGCGGGTGCCGATGATCGGCATGAGCTCGCTCGACCTGCTCGCGTTCCCGCTGCGCTTCAGCGACCGCACCATCGCCGCCGTCGTCGACGCCCGCAAGGGCGAGCTGTTCTACGCGTTCTACAAGCCGGTGCCCGGTGGGGTGCAGCGCGTCCTCGAACCGCGCTGCGGCACCGTCGACGACCTGATCGGCGACATCATGGCGCGCGGCGACGACACCCTGTGCGTGGGCGACGGCGCGCTGCGCTACCGCGACGAGATCCGCGCCGACCTGCGCTGCGAGTTCGCCGAGCAGTTCCTGTCGCGACCGTCGGCCGCACCGCTCGTGCAGCTCGCGCACGCCCGCGCGCTGCGCGAGGACTGGGTGAACCCGTGGGAGATCCAGCCGCTGTACCTGCGCCTGCCCGACGCCCAGATCAACTGGAGCACCCGCGAACAGGGCCGCACCGACCAGACGGGGCCGATCGAGCGATGAGCGTGCTGTCGCGCCTGCTGCGCCGACCCGGCGAGGACGCCGGCATCGTGATCGAGCCGATGCGTCGTCGCGACGTGCCGGCGATCATGGAGATCGAGCAGGTGTCGTACCCGAAGCCGTGGACGCCGAACGTGTTCCAGAGCGAGATCGAACTGTCCCGCCGCGGTGAACGCCACTACCTCGTCGCCCGTCGCGACACCCGGCTCGTCGGCTATGCCGGGGCGATGTTCGTGGTCGGTGACGCCCACGTCACCAACATCGCCGCCGCCCCCCACCAGCGCCGCACGGGCGTGGCCACGCGGCTGCTCGCCGAGCTCGCGTGGGAGGCGATCCGGCGCGACTGCCAGGCGCTCACGCTCGAGGTGCGCGCCAGCAACACCGGTGCCCAGGCGCTGTACCGCGAGTTCGGCTTCGCGCCCGTCGGCATCCGGCAGAAGTACTACGAGAACGTGGAGGACGCGATCGTCATGTGGTGCCACGACATCGCCGAGGCGCCCTACCGCGCACGTCTCGCCGAGCTCTGCCCCGAGGCCGCCCGATGACCGGGTCCGCGTCCGCCGCGCCGACCGGTGGCGCACCGCGGCTGCTGCGTCCGTCGGGCGCGCCGGCCGGTCCGGTCGACGAGCACACCCTCGTGCTCGGCATCGAGACGAGCTGTGACGAGACCGCCGCGGCGCTGGTGCTCGGCGGCTACGACGTCGCCTCCAGCGTGGTGAGCACGCAGGTGGATCTCCACGCCCAGTACGGCGGCGTGGTGCCCGAGATCGCGAGCCGTGCCCACCTCGACGTGCTGAACCCGGTGGTGGCGCGGGCGATCGTCGAGGCCGGGGTGCCCGATCGTCGCATCGACGCGATCGCCTGCACGATCGGTCCGGGCCTGATCGGAGCGCTGCTCGTCGGCGTGTCGGCGGCCAAGTCGCTGGCGCTCGCGTGGGACGTGCCGTTCGTGGGTGTGCACCACCACGAGGCGCACCTGTACGCCGCCTTCCTGGAGGATCCGACGCTCGAGTTCCCGCTCGTCGTGCTGCTCGTGTCCGGTGGGCACACGATGCTCATCGAGATGCAGGACCACGGCCGGTACCGGCTGCTCGGCCGCACGATCGACGACGCCGCGGGCGAGGCGTTCGACAAGGTCGCGCGGTTCCTGGGCCTCGGCTATCCCGGTGGGCCGGCGATCGACCGCGAGGCCGCGCGCGGCAACCCCGAGGCGATCCCGTTCCCGCGGGCGATGCTCCACGACGGCCTCGACGTCAGCTTCAGCGGGCTCAAGACCGCGGTGATGAACCACGTCCGCAAGCACCCCGACGTGTCGTCGGAGGACGTGGCCGCCTCCTTCCAGGCGGCCGTGGTGGACGTGCTCGTGCAGAAGTCGCGGCGTGCCGCGCAGCAGGTGGGCGCCAAGGGCCTGGTGCTCGCCGGTGGGGTCGCGGCCAACTCGCTGCTGCGCGAGCAGTTCCTCGACGCGTGCGAGGCCGACGGCATCCACGCGTTCCTGCCGAGCCGCGAGATGTGCACCGACAACGCGGCGATGATCGCCGCGGCCGGGTGGCACCGGCTGCGCTCCGACGGCCCCACGCCGCTCGACTGCGGCGCCTTCCCGAACCTGCGCATCCCCGGCCTCACCTGACGATCGCGGGTTCGGTCGGTACCCTGAGCCGGATGGCCGAGCTGAGGATCGGATCGTTCACGCCGGCGGCGCCGGTGGTGCTGGCGCCCATGGCGGGCGTCACGAACGCGCCGTTCCGCACCATGTGCCGGGAGTTCGCGCCGGGCCTCGTGTACGTCAACGAGATGGTGATGGCCACCGCGGTCGTGCACGGCAACGCGAAGACCGAGCGGATGATGACCTTCACCGCCGACGAGCAGCCGCGCAGCCTGCAGGTGTACGGCAGCGACCCCGTGATGATCGGTGAGGCGATCCGGAAGATCTGCGCCGCCGGCCGCGTCGACCACGTCGACATGAACTTCGGCTGCCCGGCGGCCAAGGTGACGCGCAAGGGCGGTGGCGCGGCGGTGCCGGCCAAGCCCAACCTGCTTCGCGCCATCCTGCGCTCGGCCGTGTCGGCCGCGTCGCCGTACGGCGTGCCGGTCACGGCCAAGTTCCGCAAGGGCCTGTACGACTCGCTGCTCACCCACGTCAGCACCGGCCGCATCGCCGCCGAGGAGGGCGTGGCCGCGATCGCGTTGCACGCCCGCACCGCCGAGCAGCACTACGCCGGCACCGCCGACTGGGATGCGATCGGTGAGCTCAAGGCCGCGGTGCCCGAGATCCCCGTGCTCGGCAACGGCGACATCTGGGAGGCGTCCGACGCCGTGGAGATGATGCGCCGCACCGGCTGCGACGGCGTGGTGATCGGCCGCGGTTGCCTCGGTCGCCCGTGGCTGTTCCGCGACCTCGTCGAGGCGCTGAACGGCCGGCCGGTGCCGCCGTCGCCCGCGTTGGGCGAGGCGTGCACGGTGATGCGCCGCCACGCGGGTCTGCTGTGCGAGCACCTCGGCGAGAACGTCGCGATGCGCGACTTCCGCAAGCACGCCGCCTGGTACCTCACCGGTTACCCGGTCGGCGGCGAGCTGCGTCGCCGCTTCGGGATGGTGAGCACCCTCGCCGAGCTCGACGACCTGATCGCCGAGACCGACCCGGCCACGCTGATCGTCGAGGGCGGCGAGCGCATCCGGCGCGGCCACACCAACGGCCCGATCCGGGTGGCGTTGCCCGACGGCTACCTCGACCATCTCGACGACCTCACCGTGCCCGACGACGGTGAGGTGATGGCGCTGAGCGGTGGCTGAGCCGGCCGGGACCGCGGCCGGGCACGTCTCCCCGCCGATCGTGCTCGCGTCCGGGTCGCCCCGGCGCCGCGAGCTGCTCGAGCAGTTGGGGCTGCGGTTCGAGGTGCGACCGGCCGACATCGACGAGTCGGTGCGCGATGGCGAGCCCCCCGTCGAGTACGTGGCGCGGCTGAGCCGTGAGAAGGCCGCCGCGGTCGCGGTGTCCGACGTGACACTGGTGATCGCCGCCGACACCACGGTCGACGTGGACGGGCAGATCCTCGGCAAGCCCGCCGACGCGATCGAGGCACGGTCGATGCTCGCGGCAGTGTCGGGACGGCGCCACCACGTGCACACCGGCGTGACGTTGCGCGTGGGGCACGAGTGCCGCACGGCGGTGGTGTCCACCGCGGTCGACGTGGTGCCGATCGACGAGGCCACGGCGGCGTGGTACGTCGCGACCGGTGAGCCGTTCGACAAGGCGGGCGGGTACGCGATCCAGGGCGCCGGTGGTGCGCTGATCGCCGGCGTGGAGGGCAGCGTGAGCAACGTGATCGGCCTGCCGCTCACGACCGTGATCGCGCTCGCCCGCGACCTCGGCGTCGCGCTGCCCTGAATCGCTCTGGTCTCGGTCAGCTGCCGCCGAGCTCGACCCCGTCGGCGCCGAGCCAGGTGACCTCGAACGGGGCGCGGGGATCGACGCGGACGGCGGCGGCGCTGGTGCCACCGACCAGCCCCACCAGTGCGACCTCCTGGACGATGTCACCCTGGCGAACGACGACGACGGAGGCGATGCGCCCGTCGGCACCGCCGCGCGTGGCGTCGACGACCACGAGGTAGGCGGCCTCGGTGTTGGCGTAGCGGGTCGCAGCTCGTCCCTCGGTCGGCGGGTAGCGGGTGCTCAGCCAGCCGTCACTGGCGCTGATCCACATCGAGCTCGACGAGACCTGGACCGACCAGCCTTCGTTGATCGAACCGCCGACGGGTACTGGCCGATCGTCGATGCCGGTCGGGGTCCCCTCGTCGGCCATCGCCGCGGCCCACTCGTCGGGGGAGGCCTGCTCGAGTGATGCGACGAGGTCGAGCAGTTCACCCGTTCGACCGTTCGACACCACCATCACCTCGTTGCCACCGCCGTCGTACCAGACGGCACCGATCGCGCTGGGGTCGCGGGCGGCGCGGAACAACGACACCTGGCGCCCGGCTCGGGCGAGGTCGTGGATCGCATCGAGTTCGGCCCGCCGCAGCGCGGTGTCCTCGACGGGGACGCGGACCATGAACTGTGCGATGAACAACGACGGGGTGGCGACGGCGGAGACGACCACGGCGGCCTGTGCTCCGGTGCGGTTGCTGCCGAGCCAGGTGAAGGCGCGGCCCCGACCGGTGACCGTGGCGCCCGGATCCCAGTCGGTCGTGCCGTTGTAGGTCTCGACGAGCTCGCTGAGCGGTCCGCCATCGGCCACCAGGTCGTCCGGGTAGCTGATCGAGCCGGGCTCGACCTCGACGTCGGCGGCGAGGGTGAGGAGCTCGCCCAGCGACCACCCGTACCCGGTCAGCGCGAACCATGGCAGCAGCGGATCGGTGCGGGCGACGGCGAGCTCGACCACGCCGTCGTCGGAGCTGGTGAGAAGTGCCGGCCAGGTCCCGTCGGTGCGGCTGACGTCGATCACCGTGGCGTCGCGCCGGAGTTCGGCGTAGTCGGTCGGGATCTCGTCGATCGCGAGCCATCGACCGGAGGTACGCGTGGCTCCCTCGGTCGACCAGAACGCGAACGCATCACCGGCGGATCCGGAGCCGGTCGACGACGTGGCACCGGCGACGACGAAGCCGGCACCGTCGCCGGTGGGCAGCCAGCCGGGTGGCCGTTCCAGCGACGACGGCAGCAACGGATCGTCCGTCTCGAGTGCGTCCGGTGCGGCCGGCGCAGTGGTGGCGGTCGGTGACGATGTCTCGGTCACCGCAGTGGTCGGGGGCGATGCGTCGTCGCCGTCCCAGGGGGCGGCGGCGATCACACCGCCGGCGAGGAGGCCGGCGACGGCGAGCGCGGCGAGCGCGGTGAGCCAGGGCGAGCGCGGCTCCTCATCTGGCTCGTCGTCGAAGTCGTCGTCGTCGAATCCGTCGACGCCGACGAAGTCGGCGGCGTCGCGGTCGCCGAAGGCGCCGTCGCGGGGTGGGAGGAACTCGATCACGGCAACGACGCGGTGGACGCGGCCGACGCGGTGGACGCGGCCGACGCGGTGGACGCGGCGGCGTCGATCGGACCCTCCACCGGCAGCTCGTCGGCGTCGCTCCACCGCACCGTGTAGGGCAGCGATGCGTCGAGCTCGACCACGGCGGCGAGCACGCCGGTGCCGGGGATCTCGACCAGCTTCGCCTCCTGCGGTTCGGTGGCCTCCTGCGTGACGACGATGCGACGCGCCTCGTTCGGGAACGTGGTGGTGGCGCGGAGATAGGCGACCCCGAAGGTGCGGTACTCGACGAGCTGCGGACCCTGGCCGTGGGTGAATGCCTCCCACGTCCCACCGTCCGGACCGCCGATCGACAACCACGAACCGGTCACGTCGGCCGACCACTGTCCGCCCCCACCGATGGTCGTCTGCCGGACGTCCGGCATCGACGACATGTCGGGTTGCAGGCCGCCGTTCACGCTGGCCGTGACGAGCTCGATCCACTCGTCGTCGGTGGCGGGCCGCAGGTCGACCACCAGGTCGAGGAGGTCGACCAGGTCGTGCGGACCGGTCACGGCGAGCCGGGTGCCGTCGGCGAGCGGGACGTCGACGATCGTGAACCCGTTCGACTCGAGCACGCCGAGCTCCACCCGCAGGCCGCGACGGGCGAGCTCGTCGACGCGACGCTCGACGTCGAGGGTGAGCTCGTCGGCCGGGACCGGCCGCACGAGCAGGAGCCGCTGGACCACGGCGCCGACCGGGTCGGGCCGGTACAGGCGAACGCCCGCCCACTGGCCGCCCCGCGTGTCGACGACGTCGGTCCAGCTGAGCGACGTACCGAGGTGCTCCGCCCACGGGTTGATCGCGAGGTCGTCCACCGGCACCGGTTCGAGCCCGTCGAGTGGGCCACCGGGGCCGAGCGACGCGGTCACGTCGGCGACCCGCGCCCCGACGCCGGTGCTGTCCCAGTCGAGCTCGACGGTGGCCGCGACCGACAGCATCGCGGCGAGGTCGATGCCGAACGCGGTGATCGTGACCGCCGGTCCGCGAGGGGACGTGGCCGCCGTCGTCCACGGGGCGACCTCCACCCGCACCACGCCGTCGGGTGCCGACGACACCACCACGCGGCGGTCGCCTGCCGTCGTCTCGACGCCACCGGCCCGGAGCTGGGCGGTGTCCATGCCCGGTTGGCTCGGCACCACGGCGATCCAGCGGCCCGACGTGCGCCCGACCTCGTCGCGCGAGGTGTACAGCACGGCGCCGCTCCGGAACCCGTTCCACGCGAACGCATCCGCCTCCTCACCGAAGGAGAACACGTAGTTCGGCGCCCACCTCGAGCCGTCGACGGGGATCCAGCCGGCCGGTTCGGTGGGGACGTCGCTCGGCAGCGTGGGTTCGGTGGGGACGGTGATCGACGCGGGACGGCGGTCGACCGTGGTGGTGGGGGCGGGCTCGGTGGTGCTGGGCGCGGTCGCGGCCTCGTCGCCGGCCCAGGGGGCCGCAGCGATCACCCCGACCGCGAGCAGCCCCACGACGGCCAGGCCGGCGAGCAGGGTGAGCCAGCGCGACCGCGGCGGTTCGTCGTCGAAGCCGGCGTCGTCGCCGTCGAACCCGACGAAGTCGTCGGCGTCGGCCGGACCGAAGGCGTCGTCGCGCGGCGGCAGGAACTCGATCACACGTCACCACCGAGCAGCCACGGGTCGAACGAGGTGAGCACGGTGCCGTCGGGGCCGACGATCTCCGCGGCGAACGGTGTGCCGGCCACGGTGGGTTCCACCGCGACCGCCACCATCGACGCTCCCTCCCACGACGTCCAGAACGACTCGTCGAGCCGCCCCGGTTCGGTCGGCGGCTCGTCGGGTGCGGTGACCGCGGTGAGCGAGCGCTGGGTCACCGACCCGTCCGACGAACGGATGCGCAGCTGGGCGCCCTCCACCGAGGAGGCACCCACCACGACGGCCGCGCCGTCGAGCACGATCGAGCCGATGGCACCCTCGCGGTCGGTGCCGATGACCGACGTGAGCGGTCGGGGGGCGAGCACGAAGCCGCGGACCTCGGCCGTCACGTCACCGCTGGGGGCGAACACGTCGACCGACCAGTCGGACCCGTCGGCCAACGTGCCGGATCCGATCGTCGTCCGTGCGTCGTCGCGTGGCAGTTCGGTGAAGCCGGGCGTCTCCATCGAGCGGTCGCGGGCCTCCGCCCACTCCTCGGCGGTCACGCGGCGGACGTCGTCGAGCAACGCGGGCAGCGCGCCGCCCGCGAGCGTGGTGACCAGTACCACCTCGTCGTCACCCGTCGTGAAGCGCACCACCCGCAGGTCGAACTGCTCGACGGCACGTTCGCCGACGGCGTAGTCGTCGGGCCGGAAGCCGTCGAACAGCGCCCACGTCGCAGCGCCGTCGCGCAGGCCGCTCGTGAACGCGAGGGCCTCCAGTCGGCGGTCGACGCTGCCGGCCGGCCGGTCGACCAGCAGGGTGACGTCGCGAGGGTCGGGACCCTCGTACCAGGCGCTGGCACCGGGACGGGACCCGAAGAACACGGCGTCGACGAGGTCGATCGAGGTCGGCTCGGCCGCGATCCGCTCGAGCCCGTCGAGCAGCTCGGGTCGGCCCACGACCGGCCGGTCGTCGTCGGCGCCCGGTCGGCCGGTGTCGAGCGTGAGCCCGGCGGCGAGCTCCAGCAGCCCGGGCACCGTGAACCCGAACGCGTCGATCGTGACGAACCGAGGGGCGGCGTCGCCGTCGCGCAGCAGTTGCAGCTGGAGCACCCCGTCGCGGGCGAAGACCGCTCGGGCCGGCCGACCGGCGTCGTCGACCGGGATCGCTGCTGCGTCCACCGGGTCGAACGGCTCGCGCCCGCGATCCTCCAGCACCGTGATCGAGATCCAGCGCCCGGTGGTGCGGGTGGCGTCCGGCGAGGCCCACACCTCGCCCCACCCGAGCGGCAGGGGGTCGACGAACTGGCCGGGATCGGCCAACGCCACGAGCCGCTGCCCGGCCACGGGCGGGTCGAGCAACCAGCCGCGCACCGTCGGGTCGATCGGTGCCGGAGCGGTGGTGACGGTGTCGCGTCCGTCGGTGCCGCGGTCCGAGGTCGTGGGTGGGGCCACCGGCAGGGTGGTCGGCACCGTGGTGGGTGCCGTGGCCGGGTCGTCGCCGGCCCAGGGGGCCGCGGCGACGACGCCGGCGGTGAGCAGCCCGACCACCGTGAGCGCGGCGACCAGGGTGGCCCAGCGCGACCGAGGGGTGTCGTCGTCGGGGTCGGCGCCCCAGTCCGGCTCGTCGTCGAGGCCGTGGAAGGTGGTGCCGTCCGCGCCGCCGAACGCGTGCTCGTCGGGCGGGAGGAACTCGATCGCGGTCGTGCCCGAGGGTCCCCCACGCCCGTCACGGTCGGCCCGGCGTGCCACGTCTGCGATTGTCGCACCTGCGCCGCCACGGGGGAACTCGCGGAGGAACTCGCAGAGGACGTCGCGGAGGAAGTTGCGGAGGAAGTTGCGGAGGAAGTTGCGGAGGAACTCGGGCCGCACCGGCCCGGTCGGGGTCCGGTCCGACCCGGTCGGGCGCCGTTAGCACTCGCGGGCCCCGGTTGCTAACGGGCGGGTTCGTCGCGTAACCTTGGCACTCGCGACGGTCGAGTGCTAAGCGCCGCTCACACCGTTCCATCCGTTCAGTCCACAGAACCACGTGTCACAGCCAATGGAGGCCTGCACCATGTCACTCAAGCCGCTTGACGATCGGATCGTCGTGAAGCCCAACGAGGCCGAGCAGACCACTGCGTCCGGTCTGGTGATCCCCGACACCGCCAAGGAGAAGCCGCAGCAGGGTTCCGTCATCGCCGTCGGCCCGGGCCGCTGGAGCGACGACAAGGGCGCGCACACCCCCCTCAGCGTCCAGGTCGGCGACACCGTGCTGTACTCGAAGTACGGCGGCACCGAGGTCACCGTCGACGGCCAGGATCTGCTGATCCTCACGAGCCGCGACGTGCTCGCGATCGTCGAGAAGTGAGCTGACCCATGGCGAAGATGCTGAAGTTCGACGACGACGCTCGTCGGGCACTCGAGGCCGGCGTGAACAAGCTGGCCGACACCGTGAAGGTCACGCTCGGGCCCAAGGGCCGCAACGTCGTCCTCGACAAGAAGTTCGGCGCGCCGACGATCACCAACGACGGTGTCTCGATCGCGAAGGAGGTCGAGCTCGACGACCCGTTCGAGAACATGGGCGCCCAGCTCGTCAAGGAAGTCGCGACCAAGACCAACGACGTCGCGGGTGACGGCACCACCACCGCCACCGTGCTCGCCCAGGCGCTCGTGCACCTCGGCCTGCGCAACGTCGCCGCCGGCGCCAACCCGATGGGTCTGAAGAAGGGCATCGAGAAGGCCGTCGCCGCCGCCGTCGAGTCGATCAAGTCGCAGGCCCGCGAGGTCGACGACAAGAACGACATCGCCGCGGTCGCCACCATCTCGGCCGCCGACGCGTCGGTGGGCGAGGTCATCGCCAACGCGATCGACAAGGTCGGCAAGGACGGCGTCGTCACCGTCGAGGAGAGCAACACCTTCGGCACCGAGCTCGAGTTCACCGAGGGCATGCAGTTCGACAAGGGCTACCTGTCGCCCTACTTCGTGACCGACCCGGAGCGCCAGGAGGCGGTCCTCGAGGACCCGTACATCCTGCTCCACAGCGCCAAGATCTCGACCGTCCAGGCCATGCTGCCCACGCTCGAGACCGTGATGAAGACCGGCCGTCCGCTGGTCATCATCTCCGAGGACGTCGAGGGCGAGGCGCTCGCCACCCTCGTCGTCAACAAGATCCGCGGCACGTTCAACTCGGCTGCGGTGAAGGCGCCGGGCTTCGGCGACCGCCGCAAGGCGATGCTGCAGGACATGGCGATCCTCACGGGTGGCCAGGTCATCAGCGAAGAGGTCGGCCTCAAGCTCGACAACGTCACGCTCGACCTGCTCGGCCGTGCCAAGCGCGTCATCATCACCAAGGACAACACCACCATCGTCGACGGTGCCGGTTCGGCCGACGACGTGCAGGGTCGCGTCAACCAGATCAAGACGGAGATCGAGAACACCGACTCCGACTGGGACCGCGAGAAGCTCCAGGAGCGCCTCGCCAAGCTGGCCGGCGGCGTCGCCGTCATCAAGGTCGGCGCGGCCACCGAGGTCGAGCTCAAGGAGAAGAAGCACCGCATCGAGGACGCCGTCTCGGCCACCCGTGCGGCCATCGAGGAGGGTGTGGTCGCCGGTGGCGGCACCGCCCTCGTTCGTGCCCGCGCCGCCGTCGCCGAGGTCGTCGCGAGCCTCACCGGCGACGAGGCCACCGGTGCCCGCACCGTGTGGGAGTCGCTCGTGGCGCCCGCCCGCCTCATCGCCGACAACGCCGGCCTCGAGGGTGCGGTCACCGTGCAGCAGGTGGAGGCCGCGACCGGCTCGACCGGTCTGAACGCCGCCACCGGCGAGATGGTCGACCTGGTGAAGGCCGGCATCATCGACCCGGCCAAGGTCACCCGTGCGGCGCTGCAGAACGCGGCGTCGATCGCGGCCCTGGTGCTCACCACCGAGTGCCTCGTCGCCGACAAGCCCGAGAAGGCCGCTGCGGCCGCCCCGGGCGGCGGCATGGGCGGCATGCCCGGCATGGGGATGATGTGACCGTCGGCTGACCTGTCCGACCCGACCGCCCCGGTGCGGCCTCACTCCGAGGCACGGCATCGGGGCGGTCGCCGTTTTCGCCGGATACTCCCGTGCACCGCCGCTGCCGGTCCGGCCCGTCATCCGACGGATGGCCCTGCCCGGGGGAAGTGTCGTGGGAGTGCTGGGCGCCGCCACATCGGCGACGCTGGCGGTCGTGGTCGTGATCGAGGGCGACGACCCGGACGTGCGGGCCGTTCGCACCATCGAGCAGCGCGGTTGACGTCCTCTCCTCCCAGCGACCCGGCGACCGTCGGTGCGGGAGCCTGCTTGCCGGACAGGGCTTCGCTCGGACAGTGGGTCACAGGTAGCCACACCATGGATCGACGCGAGCTCTACTCCCTGACCGGGTCCTACGTCCGGATCAGCGCCCCCGGTGACCACCGCGTCGCGGTCTTCACCGTCGACTCGGCGTCGGGCGACGTGGCGGTGCTGCGCCCGTGCGACCGGAAGGCCAAGCAGTTCGCATCGGAGCGCGAGCCGGGCAGCGAGCTCGTCCTGTCCGCCGTGGCACCAGGTGGCGTGCTGAACGGCAAGCTGCGCGTCGACCGGTGGTCTCCCTCGCAGCGGATGCTGATCGTGGACAATCCCCGCCTCGTGTTCAGCCAGCGGCGCCAGGCGTCGAGGGTGAAGGCCGAGATCCCGGTCGAGGTGTACGTGCCCGATCCGGGCGAGCCCGCGGGAGTACGGATGCTGACCGGCGAGACCATCGACGTCTCGCGCGGGGGCTGTGCGTTCGCGCTCACCGATCACCGCCTCGAGGAGGGGGTCGAGCTGGTCCTCGTGCTGTGCATCGAACACCACCCGGTCGTGGTGACCGTGGAGGTGCTCGGCCCGCATCCCGACGTGGAGGTGGCCAACCGCTGTCGGTTCGTGAGGATCACGCCGGGCGACCAGCGGATGCTCGCGGCCGAACTCGGCCGCCTCGAGGGCCTGATCAGGCCGTCGGCCACGTCCTCCCTGGCGGCGCGATGAACGCGGGGTCGCGGGTCGCGCTCGTGGTCGCCCACGACGGCCAGTGGCGCCTCTGCGGGGCGACGGTGGTGCACTGCGGCGGCGAGGTGACCCACGTCGAGGCCGACGGGCCCGACCTGGTGCCCGACGAGGCCGTGGTCGGCGTGATCGACGGTGCCGACGGCTCGACACTGCTCGCCGTGGTCACCGGTCGCTCCGGGCCCTCGGCGCTCGTGCTCTCGAGCGTCGCTCCGCTGAGGTGACGGCGGCCCCCGGCCGGAGGGTCGCCGGGGGACGGCACCGCTAGCCTGCCCCCGTGGGGACACCGACCGGCAAGCAACCGTTCTGGATGCACCAGATCGTCGAGTACCTGCTCGGGGGCGCCCTCCTCGCCCAGGGACTCCAGAGCCCCGAACCGGTCGCCCCGGCGCTCGCAGGGCTGCTCGTGCTCGCCAACGCGGCGACGGTGCGGGGTGCCGCGTTCTCGGCGTTCCGGTTGGTCAGCCGGCGGGTGCACCGGGTGCTCGACCTCGTCGTCATCGCAGCCGTGGTGGTGCTGGCGGTGCAGCCCTGGATCGACGTCGACGACGGGTTGCGTCTCGTGATGCTCGGGATCGCCGCTGGGCTCGGGTTCGTCTGGTGGCGGAGCAGCTTCGCGGAGCGGGCCCGGCCGAGCGTGGCGACCGGTGCCGTCGACGACCGTGGGGTGCGGATGGGGCGTGCCGCCGGACGCTTCGTCGGAGACGGCATCAACGCCGTGAAGCGCACCGCCGCCCGTCGGGGCGAACGGCCCGACAGGACGTGACCCGACCCGAGCCGACGGGGCTGCAGCTGACGGGGCTGCAGCTGACGGGGCTGCAGCTGACGGGGTGGGGGTAGCCTGCGACCATGGCGTTCGAGACCCCAGCCCCCGACCTGAACAAGTTGATCACCGCCTGGGATGCGTGGGAGCGCGGCGAGGAGGCGC
>CAEZSR010000037.1_pt1 | contig 27403 bp, 31 predicted proteins | sample 7264011 | NCBI WGS metagenome assembly CAEZSR01 (sample SAMEA6813783, study PRJEB35770) | freshwater metagenome | biome: Freshwater; feature: Freshwater reservoir; material: water | place: Czech Republic | collected 2016-08-15 | depth 0.5m m | reverse complement strand
CGCTGACCGACCGCGCCCTGTTGCTGGAGCTGCTCGAGCTTCGGGATCACCACGCCGAGCACCTGCATGATGATGCTGGCGGTGATGTACGGCATGATGCCGAGCGCGAAGATCGAGAAGCTGCCGAAGGCGCCGCCCGAGAACAGGTTCAGGAACCCGAGTGCGCCCTGCGAGCGCACACCCTCCTCGAACTGCTTCACGGCGTCCGCGTCGATGCCCGGCACGCGCACGGCGACACCGAGGCGGTAGAGCGCCACGATCGCCAGCGTGAACAGGATCTTGTTCCGCAGATCGGGGACCTTGAAGATGTTCTTGATGTTCGAGAACACAGGGCTCCTTGGAGCGGCGGGGGCAGGGTCGCGAGCGAGTGCCGGATGAGCGACCGGCCGATGTTAGGGCCTGGCCACGTCCGGTGGCCAGGCTCTCACATCGGCCGGAACGATCTGGGTCAGCGGTTGGTGAACTGGTTGCCCTGCACCGGCGGGCGGCCGGACTTGTAGGGCAGCGGGAGGATGGTGACGGTGCCGCCGGCGGCCTCGATCGCCGACTGCGCCGACTTCGACACGGCGTGCGCCGTGACGTCGACCTTCGCGGTGAGCTCGCCGCGGCCGAGCACCTTCACGAGCGTGCCCTTGCGGACGAGGCCCTTGGCGACGAGCACCTCGGGGCTGACCGACGCCTCGCCGGTCCCGGCGATCTGGTCGAGGTTCACCGGCGAGTACTCGATGCGGAACGGGTTGTTGAACCCCTTCAGCTTCGGCACGCGCTGCTTGAGGCCGGTCTGACCACCTTCGAAGCCGCGAGCGACCTTGCCGCGGCCACGGGCGTGCTGACCCTTGGTGCCGGCGCCGGCGGTCTTGCCGCCCTTGCCGCCGATGCCTCGGCCGACGCGCTTCTTCGCCTTGGTGGAGCCCGGTGCGGGGCTGAGTTCGTCGACGCGCATGTCAGTTCGCCTCTTCGTTGTCGGTGACGTCCACGAGGTGCGGGACGCGGGCGAGCATGCCGCGGATCTCGGGGCGATCGGGGAGCACGTTGGTGTTGCCGATCTTGCCGAGGCCGAGCGCACGCAGCGTGCCGACCGTCTTGGGCTTGTTGGCGATGGCCGACCGCACCTGGGTGACGGTCAGGGTCTTCTCACCCTCGTAGGTGTTGGGCTTGCGACCGGGCATCAGTGCGACTCCCCTGCTGCGAGCTGCTTCTTGCGCTCGTTGTACGAGTTGAGCACGCCCTTCGGCACGAAGTCCTCGGCCGGCAGGCCGCGGCGGGCCGCGACGACGTCGGGGCGCTGCAGCGACTTGAGGCCGTTGATCGTGGCGCGGGCGACGTTGATCGCGTTCGACGAGCCGAGCGACTTGCACAGCACGTCGTGCACGCCCGCCTCCTCGAGGATGATGCGAGCGGCACCACCGGCGATGACGCCGGTACCGGCGGCGGCGGGCTTCATCAGCACGCGGCCGGCGGAGTTGATGCCGATCACCGGGTGGGTGATCGTCGAACCGGCGAGCGGCACGTCGAACAGGTTGCGCTTGGCCTCCTCGGTGCCCTTCTGGATCGCGAGGGGCACCTCCTTGGCCTTGCCGTACCCGAGACCGACGCGGCCGTTGCCGTCACCCACCACGACGAGCGCGGTGAAGCTGAAGCGACGACCACCCTTCACGACCTTCGCCACACGGTTGATCGTGATGACGCGCGACTCGCGCAGGCCGTTGGGGTCCGGCGTCGGCTCGTTGCCGCCGCGGTTGTCGCGGTTGCCGTAGTTGCTGGGACCGGCCATCAGAACTCCAAACCTGCTTCACGGGCTGCGGCCGCGACCGCAGCGATCCGGCCGTGGTAGGCGAACCCACCGCGGTCGAACACGACCTTGTCGATGCCGGCGGCCTTGGCGCGCTCGGCGATCAGCTGACCGAGGCGCGTGGCGGCCTCGACGTTCGAGCCGCGACCGTTGGCGCGCTGGGTGGCCTCCTGGCTCGTGGCCGACACGAGCGTGCGACCGAGGTCGTCGTCGATGACCTGGAGCACGAGGTGGCGGTTCGAGCGGTAGACGGCGAGGCGCGGACGCTCGGCGGTGCCGTGGATCTTCTTGCGGACACGAGCGTGGCGGACGAGCCGGCTCTCGCGGCGCTTCTGGGCGACCTTCGTCATGGCGTGATCACTTCTTTCCGGTCTTGCCGGCCTTGCGCAAGACCTTCTCGCCGAGATAGCGGACACCCTTGCCCTTGTAGGGCTCGGGCTTGCGGATCGCACGGATGTTCGCGGCCACCTGGCCGACGATCTCCTTGTCGATCCCCTTCACGATGATGCGGGTCTGCGACGGGGTCTCGAACGTGACGCCCTCGGGGGCGTTCACGATGACCGGGTGGCTGAACCCGAGCGCGAGGCGCAGCGTGGTGGGAGCCTGGGCCTCGGCGCGGTAGCCGACGCCGATGATCTCGAGCTCCTTGGTGAAGCCGTCGGTGACGCCGACCACCATGTTGCTCACCAGGGTGCGGGTGAGACCGTGCAGCGACCGGTTCTCGCGGGCGTCGTCGGGACGCTCGACGAGGAGCGTCGCGCCGTCCTGGCGGACGGTGATCGCGCCGGGGATGTCGCGGCTGAGGGTGCCCTTCGGACCCTTCACCGTGACGTTGGCGCCGGCGATGCTGACGTCGACGCCGCCGGGGACGGAGATCGGGACCTTACCGATGCGGGACATGTCGGACTCCTCCACTCACCACACGTAGCAGAGGACCTCGCCGCCCACGTTGCGCTTGCGCGCATCGCGGTCGGTCATCAGCCCGTTGCTGGTGGACAGGACGGCCACACCGAGGCCACCGAGCACGCGAGGGATCGCGTTGCCCTTGCGGTAGACCCGCAGGCCCGGGGTGGAGATGCGACGGAGACCCGAGATCGTGCGGTGACGATCGGCCGAGTACTTCATCTTGATGGTGAGCACGTCGCCGGGACCCTTGGTGGAGGGAGCCACGGAGAACCCCGCGATGTAGCCCTCCTTCTCGAGGACCTGCGCGAGCGCCACCTTCTGCTTGCTGGATGGCATGGACACCTCGTCGTGCATCGCCGTGTTGGCGTTGCGGATCCGGGTGAGCATGTCGGCGATGGGATCAGTGAGCATCGTGCCTCCTCACCAGCTCGCCTTCGTCAGGCCCGGGATCTCGCCTGCGTGAGCCATCTCACGGAGGCAGATCCGGCAGAGGCCGAACTGGCGGTAGACGGAACGGGCGCGACCGCAGCGGCGGCAACGCGTATAGCCACGCACCTTGTACTTGGGCTTGGCGTTGGCCTTGTTGATCAGCGACTTCTTTGCCATGTCGGTGCCCTTCCCTTACTTCTTCTTCTTCGCCTGCGGCTTGGCGGCACCCTTGCCGCCACCGCGCACGGGACCACGGCGCTTGGCCTTCTTCTTCGGTGCAGGACCGGCGTCGGCACCGCGCTTGAACGGGAACCCGAACGCATCCAGGAGCGCCTTGCCCTGGTCGTTCGTGGTGGCCGTGGTGACGATGGTGATGTCCATGCCACGCGGGGAGTCGATCTTGTCGTAGTCGATCTCCGGGAAGACCGTCTGCTCGGCGAGGCCGAACGTGTAGTTGCCCCGGCCGTCCCAGCTGTGGGCCGGCAGGCCACGGAAGTCGCGGATGCGGGGGATCGCCACGGCGATGAGCCGGTCGAGGAACTCCCACATGCGATCGCCGCGAAGGGTGACCTTGCAGCCGATCGACTGGCCCTCGCGGAGCTTGAAACCGGCGATGGAGTCCTTGGCCTTGGTGACGATCGGCTTCTGGCCCGAGATCATCGTCAGGTCACGCACGGCACCCTCGAGCAGCGACGGCTGCTGGGTGGCCTTGCCGACACCCATGTTGATGACGATCTTCTCGATCTTCGGCACCTGCATGACGTTGGCGAGGCCGAGCTGCTCCTTGAGGGCGCCCTTCACCTCGGCGTCGTACTTCTGCTTCAGACGGGGGGCCGCCTTGACGGCGGTCGTTGCGGTGTCGCTCACCCGATCACCTCTCCGGTGCGCTTCGCGACGCGGACCTTGGTGCCGTCGCTGTTGGTTCGGTAGCCCACGCGCGTCGGCTTGCCCTTGTGGACGAGCATGACGTTGCTCGCGTCGATCGGCATGTCGCGGTCGATGATGCCGCCCTGCTGGTTCGCCGCGCGGGCCTTCTGGTGCTTCTTCGCCGTGTTGACGCCGGAGACGATCACCTTGTTCTCGGACGGGAGCACCTGGGCGACCTCGCCCTCCTTGCCCTTGTCCTTGCCGGCGATCACCACGACGGTGTCACCCTTCTTGAGCTTCATCTCAGATCACCTCCGGAGCCAGCGAGACGATGCGCATGAACTTCTTGTCACGCAGCTCGCGGCCGACCGGGCCGAAGATGCGGGTGCCGCGCGGCGTGAGGTCGTCCTTGATGATGACGGCCGCGTTCTCGTCGAAGCGGATGTAGCTGCCGTCGGGACGGCGCTTCTCCTTCTTCACGCGGACGACGACGCACTTGACGACGTCACCCTTCTTCACCGCGGCGCCGGGGATCGCGTCCTTCACGGAGGCGACGAAGATGTCACCGATCGACGCGTAGCGCCGGCGGGTGCCACCCAGCACCTTGATGCAGAGCACTTCCTTGGCGCCGCTGTTGTCGGCGACGCGGAGACGGGATTCCTGCTGGATCATCGGAACACCACCGATGATCCGTTGGATGCTGTCATCATGGTTCGCTCACTTCGTTCGCTCACTTTGCACGCTCCAGGACCTCGACGACCCGCCAGCGCTTGTTCTTGCTGAGCGGACGGGTCTCCATCACGCGGACCTTGTCGCCGACGTTGACGTCGTTCGTCTCGTCGTGCGCGTACAGCTTCTTCGTGCGGAGCATGAACTTGCCGTACTTCGGGTGGCGCACGCGCTCGACCACGGCGATGACGGCGGTCTTCTCCATCTTGTTGGAGACGACCACGCCCTCACGCACCTTGCGGGCGCTACGCGCTGCTGCTTCGGTTGCTTCTGCTGCTTCGGTTGCTTCTGCTGCTTCGTTGGTGTCGGAAGCCATGTCGGTCACGTCCCGCTCTCGGCGGCAGCGATCTCGCGCTGACGGATGTAGGTGTTGATGCGAGCGATCTGGCGACGCACCTTGCGGATCTCGGCGTTGTTGTCGAGCTGGCCGGTGGCGTTGCGGAACCGCAGGTTGAGCGCCTCCTGCTTGGTGGCGCGCAGCTCGTCGACGAGGTCGGCCAGCGACAGCTCGGCGAGCTCGGAGTTGGAGCGGGCCATCAGTAGATCTCCTCACGCGTGATGATGCGGGCCTTCACGGGGAGCTTCTGGATCGCCTTGTTCATGGCGGCCTTGGCCACCTCCTCGTTCGGGAACGAGAGCTCGAACAGCACGCGGCCGGGCTTGACGACGGCCACCCAGAACTCGGGGTTGCCCTTGCCCGAACCCATGCGGGTCTCGGCCGGCTTCTTCGTGACGGGCTTGTCCGGGAAGACGTTGATCCAGACCTTGCCACCACGCTTGATGGCACGGGTCATGGCGATACGGGCGGCCTCGATCTGGCGGGCGGTCAGCCAGCCCGGCTCGAGCGCCTGGATCCCGTACTCACCGAAGGCGAGGTTGGACCCGCCCTTGGTCATCCCGGCGGTCCGGCCCCGGTGGTGCTTGCGGTGTGCGACTTTGCGCGGCATCAACATGGTCAGTCCTCCCCACGGAAGTGAGGTGCTTCGTGCCCTTCGTGGGTACGACGAGCGATGTCTTCTTCTTCGTCGAGCAGCTTCTCGAGCTCGGGGTCCGCTTCCTTGATGAGCGGTGCGGCCTCGGGCTCGAGGTCGTCGAGCTTGCGGGGACCGGCGGAGCTGACCACGCGGCGCGGGGCGGCGGTGCCCGACGTCTCGCCGACGGCCATGGCGGCCTCGCGGGCGATCTTGTCGTCGCTCTGGGCCTTGTACGGGACGATGTCGCCCTTGTAGATCCAGACCTTCACACCGACGCGACCGCTCGAGGTGCGGGCCTCGCGCATGCCGTAGTCGATGTCGGCGCGCAGCGTGTGCAGCGGCACGCGACCCTCGCGGTACCACTCGGTGCGGCTCATCTCGGCGCCGCCGAGACGGCCCGAGCACTGCACGCGGATGCCGAGGGCGCCGGCGCGCTGTGCGTTCTGCACGGCGCGCTTCATGGCACGGCGGAACGCGATGCGGTTGACGAGCTGGTCGGCCACACCCTGGGCGATCAGCGCGGCGTCGAGCTCGGGGCTCTTGATCTCGACGATGTTCAGCTGCACCTTCGGGTTGCCGGTGATCTTGGTGAGCAGCGCGCGCAGCTCGTCGGCCTGGGCGCCACGACGACCGATCACGATGCCCGGACGGGCCGTGTGGATGTCGACGCGGACCTTGTCGCGGGTGCGCTCGATCTCGATGCGGCTCACGGCGGCCGATTCGAGCTTGGTCATGAGCGCCCGACGGATCTTCCAGTCCTCGGTCAGGTACTCCTTGTAGTCACGGTCGGAGAACCAGCGGCTCTTCCACTCCGTGGTCACGCCCAGGCGGAAGCCGTAGGGATTGATCTTCTGGCCCATGTGTCAGCTCTCCTCGCCGTCGGCGGTCTCGGCGGTCTCGTCGCTCTCGGCGTCGTCCTTCTGGCTGCCGGGTGCGCTGAACCCCGCGGCCTCGGCGCTCTCGACGGTGTCGAACCACACCTCGGCGATCGTCTGGTTGTAGTGACGGCTGCCGGGCACGTGGTACAGCATCGAGTCCGCGTTGCCCTTGATCTCGAAGCCCTCGGGCGCCGAGCCGTCGGCCTGCGGCATCGCCGAGCCGGCCCACTCGCCGGGGACGACCTCGGCGGTGGCGGCATCCGTGGCGTCGGCGTCGGACGCCGTCGCCTCGTCGGCGCCGGTCTCCTCGGTGGCGCCGGACTTCAGCTGCTGGGCGCGCTGACGGCTGCGCTCGACGCGGTCGCGACGGCTGGCGGCGCTGCCACCGGCGGCGGCGCGACGACGGCCGGCGGCGGTGCGGCGGGCCATGCGGGCCTGGACGACCTCGAGGCGGTCGTCGTCGAGGCGGGCGACCACGACCGTGATGTGCGCGGTCCGCTTCTTGATGCGGCCGGCGCGGCCACGGGCGCGGGGCGTGAAGCGCTTGAGCGTCGGGCCCTCGTCGGCGTAGCAGGCGAGCACGAACAGCTCGTCGGCGTCCTGCTCGTCGTTGTGCACGGCGTTGGCGACGGCCGAGGCGAGCACCTTGCGGACGGCCACGGCAGCCTCGCGCTCGGTGAACTGCAGCACCTCGTCGGCCTCCCGCACGGGCAGGCCGCGGATGAGGTCGAGCACGACGCGCACCTTCGACGCCGACATGCGGACGTACTTGGCGCTCGCCTTGGTGCCGACGCGCTCGCCGGCGACGAACGACTTCTCGTTCAGCTTGGGACCAGTCATCAGCGGCGACCCTTCGCGTTCTTCTCCTGGCCGGCGTGGTACTTGAAGGTCCGAGTCGGGCTGAACTCGCCCAGCTTGTGACCGACCATGCTCTCGGTGACGTACACCGGCACGTGCTTGCGACCGTCATGGACGGCGATGGTGTGCCCGACCATGTCGGGGATGATCGTGCTGCGGCGGCTCCAGGTCTTGATGACCTTGCGCTCACCGGCGGCGTTCTGCGCGTCCACCTTCTTGAGCAGGTGGTCGTCGACGAACGGGCCCTTCTTCAGGCTGCGTGACATGTGGGATTACCTCCGGCCCTTGCTCGTACGACGACGGCGGACGATGAGCTGCTGCGACGCCTTCTTCTTGTTGCGGGTGCGACCCTCGGGCTTGCCCCAGGGCGACACGGCCGGACGGCCACCCGACGTGCGACCCTCGCCACCACCGAGGGGGTGGTCGACCGGGTTCATCGCGACGCCACGGGTCTGCGGGCGCTTGCCCTTCCAGCGGTTGCGACCGGCCTTGCCGATCTTCACGAGCTCGTGCTCGCTGTTGCCGACCTCGCCGACGGTGGCGCGGCAGTCGATGAGCACGCGACGCATCTCGGTGGACGGCATGCGCAGGGTGGCGAACTCGCCCTCCTTCGCGACCAGTTGGACGGCCATGCCGGCCGAGCGGCCGATCTTGCCGCCCTGACCGGGGCGGAGCTCGACGTTGTGCACCGTGGTACCGACCGGGATGTAGCGCAGCGGGAGCGCGTTGCCCGGCTTGATGTCGGCACCCTGGCCGCTCGACACGTGCGCACCGACCTCGAGGCCCTTCGGCGCCAGGATGTACGCCTTCTCGCCGTCGGCGTAGTGGAGCAGCGCGATGCGGCAGGTGCGGTTCGGGTCGTACTCGATCGCGGCGACCTTGGCGACGACACCGTCCTTGGTGCGCTTGAAGTCGACCAGGCGGTACTGGCGCTTGTGGCCGCCACCGCGGTGGCGGGCGGTCTTGCGGCCGTAGACGTTGCGGCCGCCGGTCTTGGAGACCGGGGCGAGCAGCGACTTCTCGGGCGTCGACTTCGTGATCTCCGAGAAGTCGGAGGTCGTCTGGAAGCGACGGCCGGGGCTGGTGGGCTTGCGGGAACGAATGGCCATGACTTCTCCGACCTCAGTTCTCGAACAGCGGGATCTCGTCCCCCGCTGCGAGCGTGACGATGGCGCGCTTGGTGTCGGGCTTGCTGCCCTGCTTGTTGACGCGGCGGGCGCGGGTCTTCTTGCCCTTGCGGTTGAGGGTGTTGACCTTCAGCACCTGCACGCCCCAGATGGCCTCGACGGCGTCGTGGATCTCGGGCTTGCTGGCGTCCGGGTGCACCTTGAACGTGTAGACGCCCTGCTCGATGAGCCCGTAGCTCTTCTCCGAGACGATCGGGGCGATGATGATGTCGCGGGGGTCCTTCATGACGCCGCCGCCTCCTTCCGGCCCGTCGAGACCTTCGTGGTCGACTGCTTGGTGGTCGGGAGCGTGGCCTTCGAGAACACCACGTACTCGTTGCAGAGCACGTCGTAGGCGTTCAGCTCGGCGCGCTCGATGAGCTGCACCTCGCGCAGGTTGAGGAAGCTCTTGATCGTGTTGACGTCGTCGCGGTCGACGACCACGAGCGCCTTGCCCTCGATGCCGAGCGACGCGAGCGCGGCCTTGGCGGCCTTGGTCTTCGGAGCGTCGAAGCCCCACTCGTCGACGACGACGACCTTGCCCTCGGCCGCACGGTCGGACAGGGCCGAGCGCAGCGCGAGGTTGATCATCTTCTTCGGGGTCTTCTGGTCGTACTTGCGCGGCTTGGGGCCGAGCGCGACGCCACCGCCGCTGAAGTGCGGCGCACGGGTCGAGCCCTGGCGGGCGTTGCCGGTGCCCTTCTGCTTGAACGGCTTCTTGCCGCCACCCGACACCTCGGCGCGGGTCTTGGTGCTCTGCGTGCCCGCACGACGGGCGGCGAGCTGGGCGGTGACCACCTGGTGCATCACCGGCACGTTCGGCTGGATGCCGAACACGTCCTCGGCGAGCTCGACGTCACCGGCGGCCTTGCCGGCCACGTTCTTCACGGCGATCGACGGCATCAGGCTGCCCCCTTCTTCCCACCCTTGACGGCGTTGCGGACGATGACCACGCCACCGTTCGGGCCCGGCACGGAACCCTTCACCAGCAGCAGGTTGCGCTCGGTGTCGGCCTGCACCACCTCGAGGTTCAGCGTGGTGACCTGCTCGTGGCCCATGTGACCGGCCATGCGCAGACCCTTGAACACGCGACCCGGGAAGCTGCACGACCCGATCGAGCCGGGCGCACGGTGGTGCTTGTGGTTACCGTGGCTCGCGCCCTGGCCGGCGAAGTTGTGGCGCTTCATGCCACCGGCGAAGCCCTTGCCGCGGCTCACGGCCGTGACGTCCACCTTCTCGCCCTCGGCGAGCTGGTCGACCGAGATCTCCTGGCCGACCTCGAAGCCGTCGACGGAGTCGAGACGCAGCTCGACGAGGCGCCGACCCGGCTGCACGCCGGCCTTCGCGAAGTGGCCCGCCTCGGGCTTGGGCAGCTTCTTCGCGTCCTTCTGGCCGTAGGTGACCTGCAGGGCGGTGTAGCCGTCGCGCTCGGTGGTCTTCACCTGCACGATGCGCGCAGGCTCGACGCGGAGCACGGTGACGGGCACGACCTTGTCGTTCACCCACACCTGGCTCATGGCGACTTTCTCGCCAACGATCGCTTTCAGTGCCATGTCGGCAGCCTTTTCCTTCGGACCCGACCGGAGCCGGGCATGGTGTTCAACCTGGTACTTCGCCGTTCGGGTGACCTGGATCACCGGACCGGATCGGCACGGCGCTCGAACCGGCGCCGTTCACGCAAATGCTCCGCTGGTCCGGGGACCGGCGGAGCACCGAGCTGAGTTGTTGCCGTGTGGTCCCCCTCGCGCCGCCGGAGCCGGCGGTCGAGGGGCGCACCCGGACGTAAATTGACTTCGCAACGCTACCGGCGCCGACCCCGCCGCGCCAACCCGCCGTCATGCGTCGTCGCGAACCGGTTCGCGACCGGGTCGGACGGTGCCCGAGCGGCGTCGGCGGAGCGCCCCGACGGACGTGGGACCGGCGCGAACGGCGCGCAGGCGGCCGCGTCAGAGGATGGTGTCGACGAAGAAGGCGCCGCGCTGGCGGGGCGAGAGGCGGTCGTCGAACACCGGGTTCCGCCGGATCGCCGGATACCGGGGCGAACGCGACGTGAACGTGTAGAAGATCGCGAGCCGGAGCGACTCGTGGGCCTTGCCGTGGTGGAAGAGCCGGGCGTTGTCGGCCAGCGACACGGTGCCGCGCGGACCGATGGCCTGGCACCAGCGCACCCGCGGCACCAGCTGCTCCATCTCCTCGTCGAGCAGCGGATCCCCCTTGGCGCGCAGCCCGCGGTCGACGATCTCCGGCGGCATCGAGCTGCTGATGTCGAGCGGCAGGTACTCGAAGGGACCGTCGTCGACGGTGATGTCGTTGAGGTACACGATCATCCGGACGGTGCGGTGGTCCTCGGTGTCGAGGTGCCAGATCCGGGTGCCCACCTGGGCGCCGTTGCCGACGTCCTTGCGCAGGTGGACGTCGCACAGCGCCGCGGGGACCCCGAGGTACCGCTCGATCGCGTCGAGCACGGTCTCGTCCACCCCCAGCATCAGCACCTCCGGCGCCTCCTCGGCGAGCTGCGGGCAGTCGATGCTGATGCAGTGGAAGTGGGTGTTGCGGCCGTCGAGGACGTCACCGTCGATCGCGCCGACGGTGACCGGCTCCATCCGGCGCACGAGGCCGTCGACCTGCTCCCAGAAGCGGTCACGACCGGGGAAGGCCAGCTCGTCGATCGAGGTGGTGCCCACCGCCGTGGCGCGGAGATCGTCGCTCACCCGCCGGGCGACCGGCGACGGCGGACGCCGCGTCCGCAGCCGGCGGAGCCAGAGCGCGGGCGCATGCGACCAGTAGAACATCGGGCTCGTGCGCCGGTTGTACCGGACCTTGCCGAGCGCCTTGTCGAACGTCTTGCCGAACGTCTTGTCGAGGACCTGCATGTCCCCTCCCTTCCGCCACCGGGCACCCCGTGGCGCCCGAACTGCTCGCACCGTGCGATCCGATCAGCGGTCCCACCATGCCACCATGCCACCGTGGGTCACCGTGGGTCACCGTGGGTCACCGTGTGTCATCGGGTCGTCCGACCCATCGTCGTGTCCGCCTCGGCCACCGGCGGTAGCCTGGGGTGATGCGGCTCCTCGGTCGATTCGCCTCCACGATCGATGCGGTTCCACGGTAGTGGCCACCACCGCCGCTCCGGTAGGGCCGGTCGTCACGTCCTGGCGAATTGGGCCGCCGGACCCACTGTGGTCCCGCACCGCTCCGGCCGGTCGGTGAGGACGGCGTCGTGACGACCGTGTCGCCCGTCCCGGCCGGGTCGTTCGGGTCCGCCGGATCGATCGCGTCCACCGGGTCGTCCGGGTCCGTCGGCGACCGGATCTCCCCGCTGCGGCTCACGCTCCACCAGTGGTCCGCGCTCACCGTGGTCTGGCTCTGGTTCACGGTGAAGTTCGGGATCGTCGAGCAGCTGTACCGGCCGCCCGGTGCGTTCGCCACGGCCGCGCTGCCGGCGATGGCGCTGATGGTGCTGGTGATCGCCCCGCGGGGCACGATCGGCCGGATCCCGGTGAGCGTCCCGCTCCTGGCGGTGCTGTGCTGGACGGCGATGTCGGCGGCGTGGAGTCGCGACCCGGTCTTCAGCCAGTTCCAGATCCGCAACGAGATCCCGGTGCTGCTCATGGTGCTGGCCGTGATCGCCACGCTGCCCACGGAGGTCGTCCGCCAAGGGCTCTGCTGGATGTACTACGGCGTCACGATGCTGTCGCTCGCGACGTCGCTCACCCGACCCGAGTCGCAGGTGGCACCGAAGGGCGCCGAGCTCGACGAGGGCGAGCTGATCGGTTGGCGTGGCCTGTTCGACCACAAGAACGGCCTCGGCGTGTTCCTCGTGCTCGGCATGATCGCGATCCTGGCGTTCGAGCGACGCCGGCCGCTGCGCATCCTCGGCGCGTTGCTCGCCGCGGCCTGCGTGGTCGGCAGCCGCTCCGCCACCGCCGCCAGCGGGTTCATGGTCGCGCTCATCGTCTGGATCTGGGTGGGCCTGCTCAACCGCAGCACGAACCAGCGCGACCGGGCGCTGTTCGGTCTGGTGTCGATCGCGATGGCGATCATGGCGGTCTTCGTCGGCCTCGGTCTGATGCCCGCCTTCCTCGACCTGTACGGCAAGGACTTCACCTTCAGCGGACGCACCATCATCTGGCGCGAGTCGATGGAGGTCGTCGAGGACAACCCGATCATCGGTGTCGGCTACGGCGGGGTGTGGCACGACATCCAGGGGCCGCTCACGTCCGGGCTGCACCGCCAGATCGGGTTCAACGCCGCCCACGCGCACAACGGCGCGATCGAGGTGCTGATGGAGACCGGCCTCATCGGCCTGGTGCTGTTCGTCGTGTTCTTCGCCAGCGTCGTGCGCAAGGCGGCGTCGCTGCTCGAGACGCCGGCCCGCATGACGGCCCGCTGGGCGCTCGCCTGCTGCGCCGGCGTCGCCTTCATGGGCATCGGCGAGGTGCTCTTCCAGGGTTCGATGCTCGGCTTCCTCGCCATCATCTGGATGGTGGTGGCCCGGGCGCAGCAGGACGTCCAGGCCGACACGAGCCTGCCGATCGAGACCCGCCTCGGCGCCGGCCGGCGCTGACCCCGGCCGTCAGCGCGGGTCAGGTCAGCGCGGGTCAGGTCAGCGCGGGTCAGGTCGGCGCAGGTCAGGTCGGCGCAGGTCAGGTCGGCGACGCGGGCAACTCGGGACCGAGCCACGCACGGGCCGCACGCACCCAGTCGGCCGGCACCTGCTCGATGCGCACCCGCCGCGAACGCGCGGCGTCGCGCTCGGGCAACGCCAGCACGGCCAGGCACTTCGCGATCGTCTTGGGCGACGGCTTCGCCCGGACCACCCGGATCGCTCGGCGGATGCCGTCGCGGCGCGAGTTCATCGCGTCCGCGGTGAGGAGGCTCCGGTGCACCTCGACCCACGACGGCTCCACCCCCCGACGGGCCCGCTCCGCGGCGTGCTTCGCGAACACGGCGGCGATCGTGCGATCCATCTTGGCCGTGTTGGTGCTCATCGACGGGACGCCGGTGCGATAGCCGACGAGCGGTTCGTCGAGCATCGCCGGGAGACCGACGAGCGCGCACCGGATGCAGAAGTCCCAGTCCTCGGCGGCGTCGAGTCCCTCGTCGAACCCGCCGATCTCCCGGGCGAGCGCGGTCTCGACGAGCAGGCCCTGCGCGGCGGCGGGGAGCACGTTGAACGACAGCAACCGCTCGACGAAGCCGTCGAGCGACGGGCAGCGGGCGTGGCCGATGACGCGCAGCTGGTCGTCGATGTCGACCTTGGCCGCGCACGACCATCGAGTCCCACCGGCCCGCAGCAGCTCGAGCTGCCGGCGAAGGCGGTCGGGTGACGTGAGGTCGTCGTCGTCGATCCAGGCGATGTAGGGCGCCGTGGCCGCTGCGAGACCGGCGTTGCGCGCGGCGCTCAGCCCCTTGGGCGGGTCGTGGCGGATCACCCGGAGCCGCATCCGTCGCGGCCGCCACGACGCGAGCATCTCGCTGGTGCCGTCGGTGGACTGCTCGTCGATGACGATCAGCTCGTAGACCAGTTCGTCGTCGATCGCGTCGAGCCGGTCGAGCAACCGCTTCACGAGGACCTCGCGGTTGCGCGTCGGCACGACCACGGTGATGTCCGGCGGTGGACCCGGCTGGTCCGCCGCGGACGGGTCGGTGAGCTCGGTCGTCACGGGCCAGCAGTGTACGGCGGGGTCAGGCGCGTGGTCCGGTGGCGCGGGGTGCGGACGGGCCGGCCGGGCCGGCCGGGCCGGTCGCATCGATCGCGTCGAGGAGCATCCGCTCGACGCCCGTGGCCGTGTGATCCACGGTGAACCGGTCGAGCACGTGTGCCCGGGCGGCGCGCCCCAGGGCGGCGAGGTCCTCGGCGAGGAGGCGCGCGAGACCGTCCCGGATGGAGTCGGCGGCCGGCTCCACCAACCAGCGCGCCAGCGGACCGGTGAGGATCTCGGGGATCCCGCCGCGACGCGAGGCGAGCACCGGCACCCCCGAGGCCATGGCCTCCACGACCACCAGACCGAACGGCTCGTCCCACTCGCTCGGCACGACCAGGGCGTCGAAGCCGCGGTACCAGCGATCGACGTCGCGCCGCTTCCCCAACCACGTCACCGAGGCGGGCGACCGCGCCTGCAGCTCCCGGGCGAAGCGTTCGCCGCCCTCGACGTCGTCGCGGGTCGGGGCGCCGATGACGACCAGGCGGAGCCGCGCATCGGTGGCGGCGAGCTCGCGGTGGGCGTCGACGAGGTGGTGGATCCCCTTCACCCGGTCGATCCGCCCCACGTAGCCGATCACCACGTCGTCGTCGCCGGCGCCGACCTCGGCCCGCACGGCCCGCCGCTCGTCGGGGTCGGCCGGCCGGTACACGGTCGGGTCGACACCGTTGTGCACGGTGCGCACCCGTGACGCGGGGACGCCGCTGCGCACCCACTGGCCACGGGTGAAGTCGCTCACCGCCGCGAACGCGTCGATCTCGCTGCGCTTGCTCCACACCCGCGGGTCCATCCGCCAGCGGTGGCGCCCCTTCACCAGCGCGCGCCAACCCTCGCGGAGGTGGAACGGGGGCAGGTGGAGGTGGCCGACCACCGGGATGCCGTGGGCGCGTGCCGCGTCGAGGGAGTGCCCCATCAGGTGCACCCAGTGGCAGTAGACGACGTCCGCCCCTGCGACCACGGCGGCGAGCTCGGCGGCGTCGACGGCGCCCGCGTCGTCGGTGGACGCGCCACCCGCGCTTCGCCGGTGCACGGTCGCGACGGCCTGCCAGCGTTCGAGGAGGTCGCCGTCGCCGCGATACGACAGCTCCAGCTGCCAGCCCCGGCGGGCGAGCGACTCGGCGATCGCGAGCTCGAACAGCTCGAGCCCGCCCGACGAGTGGAGCTCCTCGGCCACGAAGGCCACGCGCCGGCCCGGCGAGGCCGGGGACGACGCACCGGTCACGAGCGCTCGTCCTCCGCGTGCATCGCGGCGTGCATCGACGTCTCGTTCACCGCGGCCACCGTGGCGTCGTCACCCGCCGCCTCCGCATCCGACTCGGACGCATCGGCCTCGGACGCATCGATCCGGGCGTTGTCCAGGCGCTGGTAGCGCAGCAGGAAGAACCAGGCGGCGGCGGCCAGCACCGACTCGCCGATGATCGTGCCGGCGACCGCGCCCTTCCAGTTCCAGATCGGGATGAGCGTGATGTACAGCACCATGCTGAGGGCCGCCGTCGCGACCAGCAGCAGCGATCGCATGAAGGTCTTGCCGAGGCCCATCAGCGCGTTCATGGGGAACATCGCCAGACCGCGCAGCAGCACCAGCGGGGCGAGCCACCGAACCATGTTCACCGAGTCGCGGAAGTCCTCGCCCACCAGCCGCGGCAGCACCGGCGCGAGCAGGAGCACACCGGCCATGAACACGACGCCGTAGGCGAGCGTGACGCCGGCGTACTTGATCGCGCGACGGAGGTGCTGGTCGCGGGCGCCCTCCTCGTGGTGGAGGAAGCGCTGGTGCGTCGCGCCCGTGAGCACCCCGACGGGTAGCAACCCGAACTGCACGATGCGGTACGCCGCGGAGTACAGGCCCGTCTCCTCGCGGTAGCCGTACGCGGCCAGCGTCGCCTTGTCACCGTCGTTCTGCAGCGTGATGCCGGTGATCCCGATCGAGTACGACACGCTCGTTCCGGCGTGCCGCTTCCGGAACGGGCGGGGCCACGGGCGGTACCCGTAGTGGCGGGCGGTGAGCTGGAGCATGACCCCGGTGATGATCACCGACACGACCAGGTGGGTGGCCGCGAGCGAGGCGACCGTGAGGTTGCCCATCGAGTGCAGGATCAGGATGATCGTGAGCCGCACGAGCACCTGACCGGTGCGCAACTGCGTCGCCCTCGCGTAGCCCGCCTGCGTCTGGATCGTGGTGCTCGCGATGTTGCTGAGCGGCAGCACGATGAACTCGAGCATGATCACCAGTGCGATCGTGAGGATCGGCAGGGTGGGGATGATCAGCGAGCCGACCAGGATGCCGACCACGGCGAGTCCGGTCCCGAACAGCAGCGTCAGCGACGTGCACGAACCGACGGTGGTGGCCAGCGGTTCGCGGTCACGCAGGACGTGCTGCATCAACGCGAGCGGCACACCCGACGCGGCGAGGTTGCCGAGCGGTCCGACGATCGCGTACAGCGAGGCGTAGTCGCCGTAGCCCGCGGTGCCGAGGGAACGCCCGAGCAGCGTGAAGGCCGTCATCGTCGCGATCAGCGCGACGCCCTCGTGGAGGAACCCCCAGAACGTGTCCCCGGCGAGCCCGTTCTCCTTGATGTGGCGGAGACGCTGGACGACCGCGGCCACCTTCGCGTTCAACTCGACCTCGGCACACCGAACGGATCGCGGTACCTGCCGAGGACGTCCTTGGCGACCAGGAAGAGCACCTTCGGATCGTCGACGAGGTACCTGTGCCAGCGTCGGCGCGGGTCGTGCAGCACGCGTGAGGCCCACTCGAGACCGGCGTTGGTCACCCAGGCGGGGGGTCGCTTGGCCGCGCCCGCCTCGTAGTCGATCGTGCCCCCGAGCGGCATGTAGAGCTGCACCGTGGTGAGCCGGTCGCGCAACGCCACGATGAACCGCTCCTGACGGGGCGTGCCCATGCCCATCATCAGCACGGTGGCTCCCGAGGCGTTGATCTGGGCCGCCAACTCGTCGACGTAGGGCCCGTCGGGCGTGGCCTCGAACGGCGGGCTCGCCGTCCCGACCACGATGTCGCGGCCCGCACGTGCGTTCACCTTGGCCGCGGCCAGCTCGGCGATGCCGGGTCCGGCGCCGCACATGAAGATCGTGACGGAGGGATCGTCGCGGTAGCGCTCGCAGAACCGGGGGAAGTAGTCCGAACCGGACACCCGGGTGCGGACCGGCCGCCGGATCAGCTTCAGCAGGAAGTAGAGGACCTGGCTGTCGCAGGTGACCACCTGGAACATCGGCATCATGTCGTGGAACTCGCGGTCCTGCTGCAGCTTCAGCAGCATGTCCGCGTGGAGCGTCATGAAGGTGCCCTGGCGGATCTCCAGCAGATCGTCCATCGTGAGGTCGTCGACCTCGACGTTCAGGATCCGCACCCGGCGGAACGTGTGGCGCGTCGCAGGCGTCGACCCGCGCGCATCCTCTCCGGCCATCGGGGTCGACCCTACACGCGGCCGTTCACCGTCGCTACGGACGACGTGCTCGTGCTGATCGACGTCGGTGCTCACCAGGGAAGGTTCTCGGCCGGATCGGCCGCCGACTTGAGCCGGACCGGACGATCGCTCGACGTGCTCACCGTGCTCGCCGTGCTCGACGCCGTCGCCGCCGTCGGCACCGTCGACCTGGTTCACGCCGCCGTCCGCGAGGTGTCGTCACGCTCCCAGCGCGGGGTGCTCCGACGCAGCCGAACCGCGAGCCGGGCCCCCATGACGATCGAGGCGTACACCACCACGTCGATCGCGTGGCGCGGGTGCTTCAGCTGTGCGAGCAGCTCACGACCGGTGGTGCCGGCCGTGCTGTCCGCACCCTGCGTGGCCGACATCTCCCGGGTGCCGCGCACCACTCGTTGGCGCACCTTCCAGAGCGCCGAGAGGGTCCGGGGCGGCGAGAGCACCGTGGGGGTCGTGTCGACGATGGTGACCTCGGACGGTGACACCACGCGGGCGACGAAGAGGTCGTCGGCCACCAGGTCGGGGAACGCACCGAACCGCGCGCGGGCCTCGGCCGAGAGGCCGTACATCCCGCCACCGCACAGCTCCGCCTGCACTCCCGGGAGGCGACCGGAGGCGGCGAAGAAGCGCCGGACCACCCATGAGCACCCGGTGAGATCGAAGCGGGCGGGAGCCCGCGCAGCGATCGCGCCGTTCGCGAGGGCCGACGCGACGGCCACCACGGCGGCACCGGTGGTGACGATGTCGGCGTCGAGGTAGAGCCGGGGCAGGGTCGCCGCGGCGGCCTCGCCGGCGCGGATGGCGCCCGGCTTGCCGGCCTGCTCGAGCTCGATCACGCGCACCGGATGACCGGTCGCGCGGGCGCGGTCGGCCGTGCCGTCGGTGCACCCGTTGCAGACCACCACCACATCGGCGTCGCGAGCGTGTCCGTCCGCGTAGAGGTGATCGAGCATGCGGGCGATGCCGGCCGCCTCGTTGTAGGCGGGGACGACGACGGAGCACACCGGTGCACCGGCGGTCATGTCGCGCCTCCGTGCGCCACGCGCAGCTCGTCGGCGAGGAGCGCGAGGTTGCGGCGAGCGTCGTGACGCTCGGTCACGCGGGCCGCGGCGACGCGCAGCCGTTCGGTGCGCGCCGGTCCGTCGTCGAGGGCCTCGGCGAGAGCGTCGGCCAGCAGATCGGCGCGGCCGGCGGGGACGAGGTGGCCCGAGTCGTGGTCGACGAGCTCGGGGATGCCCGCGATGTAGGTGGTGACGAGCGGGACACCGATCGCGGCCGCCTCCATGAGCACGATCGGCAGCCCCTCGGCGAACGTCGGCAGGCAGAACACGCCGGCACCGCGCAGTTCGGCCGCCACCTGCTCGGGCGGCAGCGCGCCGGTGAACTCCACGCGGTCGCCGAGTCGGAGGCGGTCGACGGTGCGCCGCAACTCGTCGCGCATCGGCCCCGACCCGACCAACCGCACCCGGCAGTCGACCCCGCGGTCACGCAGCAGCGCGACGGCGTCGAGCAGCACCGAGTGGCCCTTCTCGGGAGCCAGCCGAGCCGTCACCACGATCGTGCGTGCCGCCGACGCCGCGGCCATCGCCGCGTCGGAGCGAGGCGCGAACCGCTGCAGGTCGACGCCGCAGCGAACCGTGACGATCCGGTCCCAGGCATCGGTCGGCGCGATCCGCATGAGCTGCGACCGGGTGAAGTCGCTGATCGCGATGACGCGCGACGCCGCCACGAGCTTCTCGCGGAGGCGGTGCTCGGTCTCGTCGACGAACTCGCTCCAGCCGTGCACGGTGAGACTCCAGGTCCAGCGACGGCCGGTCATCACCGAGCCGATCTCGGCGGCGTACCAGGTGACCGTGGCCGGCGCACCACCCATGTGGGCATGGAGGTGGGAGATCCCTCGACGACGGCACTCGTCGGCGACGAGGATCCCCTCGACGAACTGGAAGGTGCGCTTCGCGAGGCGGGGCAGCGACACGACGTCACGACCGTTGAGCCGCAGGTAGGTGCGCCCGAGGGCCACGGGACGGGTGAGCGCGGCGCGCAGCACCGTGCGCAGGATCCGGCCCTTCGGGGTCGACTTCACGTACCAGGTGCGGGCGGCCTCGGCGCGGTCGACGTCGGTGAGCTGGACGGCCTCGGGTGAGGGGTTGAGCGCGAAGGGCTCGACGTCGACGCCGTGCGCGGCGAGGCCGAGGATCTCGGTCTGGATGAAGGTGTGCGAGATCGTCGGGTAGTCGCTGGAGACGTACGCGACACGGAGCCGATCGCGCGTCGCGGCGGCCGATCGGTCCTCTGGCATGCCGGCGAGCCTAACCAGAGGGTCTCCCACCCGACCGCCGCTCGCCGGTGCTGGGTCCGACGGCCTACGCTGGGTGTTCTCGGCCTCGTGCACCGCCGGGTGACGCGACCCACCGTCGGCGGACGGAGCGTCACACCGGACAGCATCCGCCGGATCCCGACGGATCCCGACGGATCCCGACGGATCCCGACGGATCCCGGCGGACGCGGTGGGCAGGGCAGACGGGGCGGCACGACGTCGGAGGACCGGAAGGGTCCGGGAGGAGGGTTCGGTCGGACATGCAGACGGCACTGGTTCGACGCAACTCGATGCTGCCCCCGGTGTTCCGCTTCGACGTCGCCTGGCGCACCGTGGCGATCGTGGCGGTGCTGGCCGCGCTCGTCACCGGCATCGTCGTCGCCCGGAGCGAGAACACCACCGCCGTCCAGGCCAACGCCGCGACGGTGTGGATGTCCGGCGAGGCCCGAGGGCGCGTGGTGCTCGCCGCAGCTCGCGGCGAGCGTCCCAGCGTGGCGATCGAGCTCGGGACCGAGCCCACGGCGTACGACCTGGCCGACCTCGGCGCGTCCGTCGTCGTCCACGACCGCACCTCCGGCACGATCGTCGAACTCGATGCCCGCGACGGCACCGAGCGCACCCGGGTGTCAGGACCCACCCCCACCGACGCCCGGCCCCTCCTCGTCGGCGCCGGCACCCGCGCCTACCTGGTCGACCCCGCGGCTCGCACCGTCCGGCAACTCGCGAGCGACGGCACGTTCGGTGAGACCGTCCCGGTCGCCGGTGCGGCCACCGACTGGGTGGGCACCCTCGACGGGCTCCTGTGGCTCGTCGACGACGCCGAGGGCTCCTTCGCCCGCTTCGACGGCGAGAACCTCACCGTCGAACGGTTCGCCGACCGCGGGTCCCGCTTCCGGATCACGGCGGCCGGCCGCGAGCCGGTCGTCTACGACGACGCGACGGGGCGGCTGCGCTGGCTGCGGCAGGCGTCGTCCACCACCGTGCCCGGACGGGTCGCGGGCGAACCCGTCCTGGTGCAGGAACCCGACCCCACCGCCACCTGCATCAGCGTTCTGGCGGGCAGCACGCTGTCGTGCATCGGCGACGCCGGCGTGGTCCGCGAGGTCACCGTCGGCGCTCCCCTCGACCCCACCGCCACCCAGCTGTTCTCCGGCGACACCCACGCCGTCGTGGCCGGACCCGGTTCGTCGGTCGTGCAGACCATCGCGTGGGCCGACGGCAGCGTCCGCACCGACACCCGCCCCGAGCCGTCGGGCCGGGCGCTCACCGGTTCGGCGCTCACCGGCGCGGTGGTGATCGACGACCCCGGGTCGCGCTACTCGTTCAGCGTCGACCGCGGCGAGCTCGTGCAGCTCGACAAGTTCTCGCGTCGCACGATCGTCATCGCATCCGACGGGTCGTCGGCCGACGGCATCGGTGCCTTCGACGAGAGCGCCGACGTCGAGGGCATCGTGACCGGTGGTGACGCCCAGGCGGCCGACCTCGACGACAACGGGGTGAACGACCCGCCGCAGCCGCGCGACGACCGGTCCGTCACACGCGTCGGCCGATCGGTCGTGATCGGGGTGCTCGCGAACGACGTCGATCCCGACGGCGACCCGCTGCAGATCGTCCGCGTCGATCCGATCCCGGCGTCCGAGGGAGTCGCGACGGCGCTCGAGGGCACCCGGATCAACTTCCAGCCCGCGGCCGGCTCGGCGAACCGGACGATCTCGTTCGGCTACACCGTCGCCGATCCGGGTGGTCTGGAGGGTTCGGCGACCGTGTCCGTCGAGGTGGTGAGCGCCGACCGCAACACCGATCCGCGGTCGAGCGACGACCGGGCCACCACACCGGTCAACACCAGCGTCGACGTGCCCGTGCTCGTGAACGACGTCGACGACGAGGGCGACCCGCTCAACATCACCCAGCTCACCGAGCCGCTCCACGGCACCGCGGCGATCGAGGGGTCGGGCACCATCCGCTACGAGCCGGCGCTCGGCTTCACCGGTGACGACTCGTTCACGTACACCGTGCAGGACGGCTACGGCGGCGAGTCGACCGCGACGGTCACGATCGAGGTCACCGAACCACCCTCGCTCAACCGGGCGCCGGTGGCCGAGGACGACCGGTCGCCCGCCACCGCCGGCGTGCGCCAGCGGGTGGACGTGCTCGCCAACGACGTCGACGCCGACGGTGACACCCTGCGGATCGTGGGGACGTCCGGCCTGCCGAACGTCGAGATCGTCGTCGTCGACGAGCGGCTGATCGACGTCACGCCGGCCGCAGGGACCAGCGGGCTGCTCACCTTCACGTACACCGTCGCCGACCCCGACGGTCTCGCCGACACCGCCACCGTCGCGCTCGTCGTCACCGCGCCGGCGCCGCAGCTGCCGCCGACCGCTGTCGCCGACAACGCGGTCTCGGCCTCGGTCCCCATCACGATCGACGTCGTCGTCAACGACATCGACCCGAGCCAGAGCCAGCTCGTCGTCGTCTCGGTCGACCAGCCGCCGGCGGGCGAGGGGTCGGTGTCGCAGGTGTCGCCGACCTCCGTGCGGTACACGCCACCGGCTCAGTTCTTCGGGACGGCCCGCTTCACCTACACCATCCAGAACGCCGCCGGCCTCACCGCTCGCGGCAACGTGACCGTCACGGTCACCCCGCGCACCGGGTCGGGTCCGGTGGCCCGCCCCGATTCGGCGACGGTCTTCGTCGGTGAGTCGGTGACGCTGTTCCCGATGGGGAACGACACGCACGTGGACCGGCTGCCGTTCGACTTCACCGGGCAGCTCACCACCCGCACCGGCACCACCGCGACGATCAACCCCGATCGCTCCGTCACGATCACGCCACCTGACCTGGTGGGCGTGTACGTCGTCGGGTACACGGTGCAGGACGAGTTCCTGGCCCGCTCGTCGTCGACGATCACGGTGTCGGTCGTCGCCCGACCGGCGGTGAACCGCCCGCCGTCGGCGACCAACGACCTCGCGTCCACCGCGTTCAACACAGCGGTCACGGTCGACGTGCTGGCCAACGACACCGACCCCGACGGCGACGTCGTCCGCCTGATCGACGCCGGCCCGGCATCAGCGGGCAACGCCGTGGTGTCCGGCAGCCGGATCCGCTTCACGCCGTCGCCGACGTTCACCGGCGCCGCCAGCATCCCCTACGTCGTGGCCGATCCGGCGGGTCTCACGTCCACGGCGACGCTCACCGTGCAGGTGGCCGAACGGGTGCAGGTCGCTCCGGTGACCACCCCCGACCTGACCACGCTCGTCACCGGTGCGACGGGCACGATCAACCCGCTCGCGAACGACCTCGACCCCGACGGCGCCGCGAGCGAGCTGCGCCTCACCGGCATCGGCACCCCGTCGACCGTCGGTGCGTTCACGGCGAGCCGGGTGACCGGCGGCGTGCGCATCGTGGCCGGCACCACGCCGGGGTCGTACACGCTGCCGTACACGATCGCCGACGCCGACGGCCAGACTGCGATCGGCACGATCACGGTGGTCGTGCAGCTCCCACCCAACGCACCACCGGTCGCGCTCAACGACACCGTCACCGGCGAGGCGACCACCACCACCATCCGCGTCCTCGACAACGACGAGGACCCCGACGGCGGTGCCCTCGCGCTGGTGTCGGTCTCCGCGCTCTCCCCCACCGCCGCCGGCACCTTGGCGGTCTCCGGTGGCACGGTGGTCTACACGCCCGCCAGCTCCTCCTACGCCGGCACCGCCACGTTCACCTACGTCGTCCGCGACCCGGAGGGCGCCACCGACACGGGCACCGTGACGCTCACCATCGTCGCCTGCCCGGCGCCTCCGACGCTGCCGGCCGTCTCCGTCGGGACGCCGTTCCAGACGCCGGTGGCCATCCCCCTGTTCCCGGACGGGCCGCCCGCGAGCACGGCGACCAGCGTGCTGCAGCCCACCCCGACCGGTACCGGCACGGTGTCGTACAGCGCCGCGACCGGTGTCGCCACGTACACGCCCCCCGCCGCGTACAACGGCACCGCGACGTTCACCTACCGGGCGATCACCTCGTGCGGCGTGGTCGTGAACGGCACCGTCGCGGTCGACGTCAACCGCTCGCCGGTCGCGGTGGCCGACCCGATCTCCACCGGCCGCAACCAGCCCGTCGTCGTGCCCGTCACGGCGAACGACACCGACCTCGACGGCGACGTCCTCACGGTGGCGTCCGTGAGTGCGGTCACGCCTGCCGCAGCGGGTCGGGCCACGTTGCTCGCCGGCGTCGTCACGTTCACGCCCTCGAGCACCTTCGTCGGCACGGCCCGGTTCACGTACGTCGTGCGCGACGTCGGTGGCCTCACCGCGACGGGCACCGTCACCGTCACGGTGGACAACGCCGCACCGGTCGCGCTCGACGACACGCTCGTGCTGCCCACGCTCACCGCGGCCACGCTGGCGCCGGTGCTCGCGAACGACACCGACGCCAACGGCGACACCCTCACGATCACCGACGTCGACGCGGTGGGCCCGGTCGGTGCGGTGGTCGTGGCCAACACCGGCACGGCGCTCACCGTGTCCACGCTCGGTGTGGGCGACCCGGGCACGTTCCGGTTCACGTACACCGTGAGCGACGGCACGCTCACCGCCACCGCCGAGCTCACGGTCGTGGTCACGAACCGGCCGCCGATCGCCGTGCCCGACGTCGGCACCATCGACCTGGAGACCCAGACCAGCGTGACGGTCGACGTGCTCGAGAACGACAGCGACCTCGACGGGGGTTCCGGCGAGTTGTCGATCGTCTCGCAGTCCCTGGTGGCGCCGGCCGGGGCCGGGACGGTCACCGTGAGTGGGGGTTCGATCACGTTCACGCCCTCCGGTACTCTCACTGCACCGGAAACGGTGACGATCTCCTACCTCGTCGAGGACGCCGACGGCGGCACCGCCACCGGCACGCTGACGATCACCGTCACCCGCACCCCACCACCGACCACCACGAACCCACCCCCGACCATCGCCGCGATCCCCGCACCGGAGCCATGACCGACCTCTCCCCGCCCGAGCACCTCGCCAGCCACGATCAGGGCACCGTGGCCGCGCGGCGACTCGAGGACACGGTGCAGAGCGTCATCCGCGGCAAGGCCCACCAGGTGCGCCTCGCCGTGGCGTGCCTGCTCGCCGAGGGGCACCTGCTGATCGAGGACAAGCCCGGCACGGGCAAGACCTCCCTCGCCAAGGCGCTCGCAGCGGCCATCGGCGGACAGGTCCGTCGCGTGCAGTTCACGCCCGACCTGCTGCCGTCGGACATCACGGGCGTCTCGGTGTTCAACCCGGTGAAGGGGGAGTTCAGCTTCCGCGAAGGCCCCACCTTCACCAACATCCTGGTCGCCGACGAGATCAACCGCGCCTCACCCAAGACCCAGGCCGCCCTGCTCGAGGTGATGGAGGAGCGCCAGGTCACCAACGACGGTGTGAGCCGTCCGGTGCCGTCGCCGTTCATGGTGGTGGCCACCCAGAACCCGCTCGACTTCCAGGGCACCTACCCGCTGCCCGAGGTGCAGCTCGACCGGTTCGCGATGCGCATCTCGCTCGGCTACGCCGACCGTGCGAGCGAGCTCGAGGTCATGGCCCGCACCGATCCGGCACCGTTCGAGCACATCCGCCCGACGCTCAGCGTCGCCCAGCTCCAGCTGCTCATCGAGATCGTCCGCACCGTCGCCGTGGGCGATCCGGTGCGCGAGTACGTGGCCGACGTCGTCGAGGCCACCCGACGCCATCGCGACCTCCGGCTCGGGGTGAGCACGCGTGGCACGCTCATCCTGCTCGCCGTCGCCCGCGCCTACGCCCTCGCGAACGGCCGCGGCTACATCACGCCCGACGACATCAAGACGCTCTGCGAACCGGTGCTCGCCCACCGAGTGGCCGTGACGGCCGAGGCCGAGATCGACGGCATCGGCGCGGGCGACGTCCTGCGCCAGATCCTCGACGAGGTGGAGGTGCCTCGCACCCGCGCGGCACGCACGGGGTGAAGCGGCGGTCGCGCCTGCGCCTCACCCCTGCGGGCACCGCCGTGCTCGTCGGGTCGATCCTGCTCGCCGCGATCGGACTCGTCAGCGGGTACCGCGAGTTCGCGGTGGTGGCCGCGGCGGGTGTCGTGGTGCTCCTGATCGCGGTCGTGCTGCCGCGTGTCACGTCCGCCATCGAGTTCGAGCGACAGGACGTGCCGCACTTCGTGGCCCGGGGAAGCGTGGTCGCCGTCGCGCTCCACACGCGCGTGGAGCACACGGCTCCGCCGACGCGGATCATCGACCAGCTCGCCGGGCTCGCGGTCCCGATCGACCTGCCCCAGCTGAGCCCCGATCGCGACACCGTCGCGCGGTACCGCATCCAGGCCCTCCAGCGCGGCGTGCACCACCTCGGTCCGCTGCTCGAGGAGCGCAGCGACCCGTTCGCGCTCGCCACCCGTACGGTGCGTCACGACGTGATCGACGAGGTGCTCGTGCACCCGTACGTCCACCGCCTGCGCCTCCCGGACTCGGGCAGCCGGATGCGCCAGGCGCGCGCGATCGTGCCGCGCTTCAGCGAGGATCCGCTCGCCGACTTCCGCTCGCTGCGCGAGTACGTGGTCGGTGACGACTCGCGGTTGGTGCACTGGGCGAGCACGGCGAAGACCGGCACGCTGATGGTGCGCGACCACTTCGAACTCCGACGCACCACGCGCACGGTGGTGCTCGAGACCCTCGACCGCTCCGCCAACGACGCGCTGTTCGAGGACGCCGTGGAGCTGGCCGCCAGCATCGTGTGCGAGTCGCTCGAGCAGGAGCTGCAGGTGGTGATGCGCACCCGCGACCGGGAGAACCCCGGCCGCCTCGCCTTCGTGCGCCACCGCCAGGAGGCGCTCGAGCTGTTCACCCGGGTGCAGCGCACCACCCCGGACGACACGCTCCCGGCCGCGCAGCTGCGACTGCAGGGCGACTCGGGCGACCAGATCTTCCTCGTCACCGGCGCCGACTCGCCGCTCGTCACCGAGCTCGCCGGCAACGTGCTGATCGCACGCCGACTGGTGGTCGTGCGACTCCACGACGGCAGCACACCGCTACGCCGGTTGCCCGTCCGCCACATCGACGTCACGAGCGCGGAGCAGTTCGTCGCCCGCTGGAACCAGCGACCGGGGAACCTGTGAGGACCGGCCGTCGCGACCGCGAGCGCACCGAGGTACCGGCCCTCCGGTACCGGTGGACGAGCGCCGTCCCCGCCGTGGCCACGGTCGCGCTCGTCGCACACCAGGGCGCTCGGATCTTCGCGGTCGACGAGCACGTCCGCGTGTCGATCGGGGCCGCGGTGGCAGCAGGACTGGTCGCGACGATCCTCGCCGCCGCCGCGTGGCCGCT
>CAEZSR010000034.1_pt1 | contig 27756 bp, 28 predicted proteins | sample 7264011 | NCBI WGS metagenome assembly CAEZSR01 (sample SAMEA6813783, study PRJEB35770) | freshwater metagenome | biome: Freshwater; feature: Freshwater reservoir; material: water | place: Czech Republic | collected 2016-08-15 | depth 0.5m m | reverse complement strand
GCGACGTACGCGCCGCCGACGACCACGATGCTGCGGGTCAGGCCTCGGCGCTCCAGTTCTGCGCCGACCTCGACCAGGTGGTCCTCGATCTCGGACCAGCTGAGCGGGCGGCCGGCTCCGGTCATGGCCGCTCCCTGCGCAGTGCGGATGCCCGGATCCAGACGTTGTATCGAGCGATCGCCGGCGGAGTCTCTGCGATCGTTCGGCGGACCATGCGGGGCGTTCCGTCCGGGTGCCATGGAACATCGAGCGGCGGCGTTCGACGTGCCCACGCCGGGGCTCTGATCCCGGCCTGCTTGGCGAGGTGTGCCGCGACGGCGGCAAGGATGGTTCGCACGACGGTGTTCGCCGTCGGTGGTGGCTCGCCTCCGATGAGCACGCGAACGGATGTGGGATCCCGCTCGGCCTGGTCGGCGACGGAGCGCAGCATCGTCCAGTCGATCTGATCTCCGCCGGCTGCTGCTTCGGCGAGCGTCGGGAGCGACGGCTCGGGATCGGGGAGGCGGAACCCGGCGGCATCGAGGAGTCTGACGACCGTCGAGTAGGCGGGGTCCGCCTCGCCCAACTCGATCCGTGCGATCGTCGACTGCTCGACACCGGCACGCTCGGCGAGGGCGCGCTGGCTGAGTCCTCGCCGTTCGCGCGCGCTCCTGACGAGTTCAGCCGTGTCGTGCATCTTGATAGCGTACACGCATCATTCAACCGACGGGTGAGCGAGGGCGTCGTAGATCGCGCTCTGCAATCCATCCGGAAACGGCGGAAGCCCTGCACTCCACGGACAGCGGCAGCGCACGAAACCGCAGCTCACGGACATCCTGGACGTCGGGCATCGCCGTGCCGAGGTGAGGGTCGCGAGTTCGAGTCTCGTCATCCGCTCCGAAGGATCAGCGACTCCTTCGGGAGCCGCCGATCTGCGTCTTCCTGCCAGAGCGTTTCCGCTTCCCGTCTCCGCTGTCGGTCCGGCCTGACTGACTTGACAGAAATGCTCCGCTGGCGGAGTATTTCTGTCAAGGAGTGAAATGGACGTGACGACCGCTGATGCGGCCGCCCTGCTGGGTGTGTCGGACACCGAGGTGCGACGGCTGTTGCGCGAGCGGCTGCTCGATGGCCGTCGGGTCGGCAACACCTGGATCGTCGACGCCGGAAGCGTGCATCGGCGGCGGCGGCTCGGGCTCGACCGAGGTCGCGCGTGGTCGCCACGGGTCGCGTTCGCTGCTCTGCTCCTGCTCGCTGGGCGGTCCGACGGTGGTCTGTCGGACAGCGAGCTGTCACGCCTTCGGCGAAGCGTGCGCGGCAGCGAAGCGATGGACGTGGTGCGTCGGTCGAGGGATCTGCTGGCCTCGGAGGCATGGCGGGTGCCCGCCTCACGACTCGACCGGTTGACCGACGTCGCTGGCGTCTTCGTCACGGCGGAGTCGGCACTCCACCTCATCGACGACGACCTGGGGCCTGTCGTGGTGGACGCCCAGGTCGTGCACGTCGGTCTGGCGGCGATCGATCTCGTGCGGGTTCGTACGGAGTTGGGGGCGCGTGCGGCGGATGCATCGGCCAACGTCATCCTGCACGTCGTGCTGACCGATCTCGCAGACCGGCTCGTCGACGTGCGCGTTCAGCGCGTCGTGACGGCCGTGCTCCTCGGCGCGCACGAGGACGCTCGTGTGCGTGCGGCGGCCACCGACTTCCTGTCGGGGCGCGTCGCCACGCTTGCGGCCCGGGGTGACGCGTGATGGAACGCCTCGGCGACGTGGTGATGCCGTCGATGACGGCGGAGCAACGCCGACTCTGGGACCTCATCCTCGAGCTGTCGACGAGGCTGGAGCCGACGCAGTGGTCACTCGTCGGTGGTCAGATGGTTGCGCTTCACGCCGTGCTGGCCGGCGTCGCCTGGCCGCGGGTCACCCGTGATGTCGACATGCTCGCCAACATGGACGTGCTGCAGGCGAACCTCCAGGCGTGCACGGCTGCGTTGGGTGAACTCGGGCTGCGAGTGCGGCTCGATGGAAGCGGTCGGGCCGATCGCTTCTCCGACGGCGACGCGGTCGGTTCCGTGGTCGTCGACCTGTTGGCGCCTGATCACCGGAAGAAGGTGAGCGCCTTGTGGACCGTGGGCGGGCGCACCATCCAGATCGAGGGCGGAACTCAGGCGCTGCGACGCGCGGCCATCGTCGAGGTTCGGCTCGTGGGCGGGCGCGTCGGGCTCGTGCCGACGCCGAACCTGCATGGTGCGATCGTGCTGAAGGCGGCGGCCTGGGCGGCGGACAGCCGAGACCGTGATCGTCACGCCCAGGACCTGGCGCTGCTCGTCCGCCTCATCGACGATCCAGCGCAACTGGTCGCTGGGTTCGCCGGAAGTGATCGCAAGCGCCTGCTACGCCTCCGCCACGTGCTCGATTCGCCGGCAGCGCAGGAGTGGCTCCTGCTCGGCGACGAAGGCGCCGAGATCGGGCACGCGAACTGGGCTCACCTCACTGCCTGAACCGACGTTGTCGTAGATCGCGCTCTGCAATCCGTACGGAAACGGCGGACATCCTGGCTGAGCGGGCAACCGCAGCGCGCGAAGCCGCAGTTCACGGACGTCCTCGACGTCGGGCATCGCCGTGCCGAGGTGAGGGTCGCGAGTTCGAGTCTCGTCATCCGGTCCGAGTGATCGGCGGCTCCTTCGGGAGCCGCCGATCTGCGTGTTCCGGTGCGTGAGTCTCGGCCGACCCTCACGGAGACGGAGGCGCTGGGAACCGTTGTCTGAAGATGGACGCCGGCTCGAGGACGAAGCCGTCCGGGCCGAACGTGACCGTGAACGTGTCGAGGAAGCCGGTCTGTCCGAGGATGACGGCGGTGCCGTGGGCCAAGCGCACCGCCACGCTCGTGTGGCGAGCATGCGGCGGCAGCCCGGTCTGACGATCGATCGTCGGTGCTCGTCGGTGACCGATGCAACCTCGGTGACCGATGCAACCTCGGTGACCGATGCAACCTCGGCATCACTCTCGACCCATGAGCAACTTCTCATGCCGGGCGGGAGTGGGAGGTCGAGGTCACCGATCGGTTCATCGAGTGGTGGTCGACGTCGCCCCGCCCAACGTGAGGCCGTGCGAGCAGGACCTGCGACGAGGCAGCGCAGGTCCCGAGGCCGGGGCACGGACGTCCTCCGGTCCGATGCGTCGCTGGCCGGTCGAGTTCGACAATGGCTGCATGGAAGCTGTGCGCCAGGATCGGATCGATCGTGCGCTGACGTGGTCGGTGCGCACGATGGCAATTGCTTCGGTCGTCGCGGCGGCGGGGGTCGTCGTGGACGATCGAGAGCTGCTCGGCGTACCGGTGTGGTGGAAGCCACTCAAGTTCTCGCTGTCGATCGCCATCTCCGTGATCGGCCTGCAGTGGCTGCGCCGTCGGCTTCCCCGCGATCGGTGGGTCGACGCTGCAGCGCTCATCGCAGCGATCTCGCTCATCGTCGAACAGGTCCTCATCGCGATGCAGGCGGCGCGTGGTGTCCGGAGCCACTTCAACACCGCCACCCCGTTCGACGCCCAGGTCTTCGGGCTCATGGGCACGTTCGTGGGGATCGTGTTCGTCGCAGGACTGATCGTGGCGTGGCGTTCGTTCGTGCACCGCGCCCTCGACCCGGTCACGCGCGCCGTCGTCACCGCAGGCTCGAACGTCACCGTGCTCGGGATGCTCGTGGGATTCGCGATGACGATGCCCCTGCCGAATCAGAACCTGCCGACCGGCATCGTGGGTGCCCATTCCGTCGGCGGGCCCGACGGCGGCCCTGGCCTGCCACTGTTGGGCTGGAGCACCGAGCACGGCGATCTCCGTGTGGCGCACTTCGTCGGGCTGCACGCTTTCCACCTGCTGATCGTGCTCGCCGCATGGCTCCGCCGGCAGGATCGACCTGTCGAGCGCACACGCACGACGGTGATCGCCACAGCGACGTCGCTCGGTGTCGCGACCGTGCTCCTCGCGGTCCAGGCACTCGCCGGGTACAGCGTCGCCTCACCGTCGACCGTCCTGGTCGCCGCGATCAGCATCGCCGCGGCGACCGCCGTCGGCAGAGCGGCCGCATCGGTCCGGCAATCGAGCCCGACCAGCAACCCCACACCCGTTGGAGCACCCCGATGATGACCACACCCCATCGCCGCCGAGCACTCGTCGCCACCTATGGGGTGCTCGCCGTGGTCGGCCTCGTCACCACGGCCTACTTCAATCGACAGCCACTGCCGGAGGGCACCAGCTACCTCGAGGGTTGGTTCGCGAACAACGCGTCCACCTCGGCTGCGATCGACCTGATCGTGATGTTCGTCGCGGCCAGCATCTTCATGGTCGGTGACGCTCGGCGCAGCCACGTCCGATGGCCCTGGCTCTACGTCGTGTTCGCCATCCCGCTCGCCATCGCCTTCACCTTCCCCCTCTACCTGGCCATCCGATCCGCCCGATCCGGCTCCGCCCGCATCGCCGAGGACGCACCGCCGGACCAGCCGGACGGGCGTCAGCGGACGTTGTCCTCGTAGGCCCAGATGACGATGTGGACGCGGGTCGATCCGCGGATCTTCTGCCGGATCGAGCGGGAGTGCGACGTCACCGTCGGCACGGAGATCGACAAGTCGGCAGCGATGTCGTCGTTGGTGTGGCCCTTCGTGGCGAGGCGCACGATCTCCGGTTCGCGCGCGGTGAGCAGCGAACCGCCGGCGTCGCCCGCGGGGTCGGGTGCGAGTTGCCGCAGGAGGAGGCGGGTCGGTCTCGGGGACACGATCCCCCGCCATCGGCGAGCACCCGGATGGCATCGACGAACACCCCGGGGGTCTGGTGATCGACGAGCAAGCCGCTGGCGCCGGCGCGCAGGACGCCGAGCACGAACTCGTCGAGGTCGAAGGTCGCCCGCGCGAGCACCTCGCTGTCGCTGCTCCGGAGCACCTGGTCGCACAGGCCGAGCGCATCGTCGACACAGACGTCGTCGGGCGCCGGAACGACGATCAGCACGACGATCAGCACGACGATCAGCACGACGTCACGCCAGGTGATCCCGCACGACGCCGGCCGCCTGCAGGTCGCGTCGGGAGGTCGAGCCCGTCCCCGGGGCGGCGCTCGGAGCACTCGTCGCTAGGATCCTGACGACGCACGCCCCGCCGGTCCGCCGGTCCGCCGGTCCGGTGGCGCGGCCCCACCCCAGCGACGCGAGGTTTCGATCATGACGACCAGCACCACCTCTGGCGCCACCCCGCTGCTCATCGCCGGCGGGACGCTCATCGACGGCTCCGGTACCGCACCCCAGACCTCGACCGACGTGCTCGTCGACGGCGACGAGATCGTCGCGGTCGGTTCGGCCGCCACCGAGGTGGCTCGGAGTCGGCCCGGCACGGTGACCATCGATGCCACCGGCTGCACCGTCATGCCCGGCCTGATCGATGCCCACTGCCACAGCACCTTCGACGACGTGCAGTCGAACGACGAGCTGTTCTTCCACCGGCCGCCAGTGCTCGCCGCGCTCGTCACGGCGTTCAACCTGCCCAAGCTGCTCCGCGCCGGTGTCACCTCGTTCTTCGACCCCGACACCGTGCACGGCATCGGGCCGCAGGTACGCGACGCGCTGAACGCCGGGATGTTCGACGGCCCGCGCATGGCCACCGGTGTGCAGGCGCTGCTCACCTCCGTCGGCGGCACTGCGGGCCGGCTCATCCCCGACGAGGGCAGCGTCGGATACGCCGCCGTGGTCAACACCGTCGAGGAGATGGTCGTCACCACCCGCCGGCAGATCAAGTACGGCGCCGACTGGATCAAGATCCACGCCACCGGGTCGATCCCGACGCACCAGGGCGAGCTGCAGGTCTGGACCCTCGACGAGATGAAGGCCGTGTGCGACACCGCTCACGCGCTCGGTGTGCCGGTCACGGCCCACTGCCGCAGCGCCAGCTCGACCCGCGATGCGGCCCTCGCCGGCGTCGACCTCATCCTGCACGCGTCGTTCATCGACGACGAGGCGCTCGCCGCCGTGCTCGACGCCGGTTCGGCCGTCTGCCCCACGTTCACGTTCCTCGCGAACCTCGCCGACTACGGCGACGCCGTCGGCGCGACCAGGGGGATGACCGGTATCTTCCGCGGCGAGATCGAGGCCACCGCCGCCACCCTGCGCACCGCGTACGACGAGGGCGTGAAGCTCCTGTGCGGCTCCGAGAGCGGGTTCACGCTCACCCCGTACGGCCACTGGCACGCTCGCGAGCTCGAGGTGTTCGTCGATGCCCTGGGACTGAGCCCGCTCGAGGCAATCACCTGTGCCACCCGCAACAACGCCTTCGCGATGCGGATGGAGGGCGAGCTCGGTGTCGTGGCGCCCGGCTACCGCGCCGACGTGATCGTCGTCGACGGCGATCCCCTCGCCGACATCCGCATCCTCCAGGACAAGAGCCGGCTGAAGGCCGTGGTGTCGCGCGGTCGCAGCGTCGAGCTGTCGGGCCCGTGGCCCGAGCGGCGCCCCGTCGCCGGCGAGAAGGTCGGCAACTGGGCTGCCGAACTGCTCACGTACGACCGGGCGATGACGGTGGCCGGCCGGTGACCGACGCCAGTGCCGGCGGGCCCCGGCGGGTGCTCGTCACCGGTGCCGCCTCGGGCATCGGCGCCGCCTGCTGCCGCGTCCTCGCCGCCGCCGGGTGGCACGTCGTCGCCACCGACCTGCACCCCGGCGGGGATGTGATCGCGCTCGACGTCACCGACGAGCACGCCTGGGCGGACGTCGTGGCCCGAGTCGGCCGGCTCGACGCGATGGTCACCTGCGCCGGCATCCGCACCCGCTCGAGCATCGCCGAGACGCCCGTCGAGACCTGGGAGCGCCACCTGCGCGTGAACCTCACCGGCACCTGGCTCGGCGCTCGCGAACTGCTCCGCCAGGCGACGGCGGCGCCCGGGGTGCCACGTGCCCTGGTCACCGTGGCGTCGGTGAACGCGAGCCTCGCGGTCCCCGGTCAGGCGCACTACGTCGCCTCGAAGGGGGGCATCGTCGCGCTCACGCGGGCGGTGGCGCTCGAGGGGGCCCCGCTCGGGCTGCGCGCCAACGCCGTCGCCCCCGGGCCGATCCGCACACCGATGGCGGCCGAGCGCCTCGACGACCCCGAACAGGTGCGCTGGCTCACCGGCAGGGTGCCGCTCGGCCGGGTCGGCGAGCCGGGCGAGGTGGCCGAGGTGGTCGAGTTCCTGCTGTCCGACCGGGCGTCGTACGTGAACGGCGAGGTGGTCTACGTCGACGGTGGCTGGGCGGCCAACGCGGTGTGACCCCTCCGTGCCCGGGCGGCCGGGCGCGGCATCACGGCTCGTGCGGACCGGGCACGTCGGCCGGGCGGGGGAGCAGCGTCATCAGCGCCTGCGACAGCCCGCCGTCGACGTACAGCACCTGCCCGTTCACGTACGCGGCGTCCGGTGACGCCAGGAACGACACGACCCCGGCCACGTCGTCGTCGGTGCCGAGCCGTCGCATCGGCACCGCCCCGGCGCGCACCGTGCGCACCCGCGGGTCGTCGTACACCTGGGCGGTGCCCGGGGTGGGCACCAGGCCCGGCCCGACCGCGTTGGCGCGCACCCCACGCGGTCCCCACTCGAGCGCGGTCTGGCGTGTGAGCGCGAGCACGCCAGCCTTCGACGCGCCGTACGCACCCACGCTCGGGTTCGCAGCGGCGGCGGCGATCGACACCACGTTCACGATGCACCCGCGGCCTGCGTCGAGCATGCCACGCCCGAACGCCTGCGTGCAGTGGAACGTGCCGCCGAGGTTCACCGCGAGCACCTCGGCGAAGTCGGTCGGCTCGACGTCCTCGAGGGCGGCGAAGCGCCAGATCCCGGCGTTGTTGACGAGCAGGTCGATCTCGCCGACCCGGCTCGCGACCGCGTCGACCTGCGAGCGGTCGGAGACGTCGCACGCGGTGACGTCGTCACCCGCAGCACCGGGCGTGCGGTCGAGCCGGACGACGTCGAAGCCGTCGGCGGCGAGGCGCCGGGCGATCGCGGCCCCCAACCCGCGCCCGGCGCCGGTCACCACGGCGCGAGGCACGCAGGTACCCTTGCGGTCGTGGATGGATCGTCGTTGCAGGTGTTCATCGATCGGGACGAGTGCGTGAGCGCCGGCCGCTGCGTGTCGGCCGCACCGGCGGTGTTCGCGTTCGACGACGACGAGCTGGCCACGGTGCGACCCGACGCCGACCTGCCCGACGACGACACGCTGGTGCGCCTCGCGCGCAACTGCCCGAACGGCGCGATCCACCTGCGCCGCGACGGCGTCGAGATCGAGCTCTGAGCGCACGCCGCCGACCGCCGTGACGCCGGCGGCAGCGGTGGGGGCGGCGACGAACTGCTCACAGCCGGAGCAGGCGCCGGGCGTTGGCGTCGTAGGCCGTCACGTACGGGATCTCCTCGGCTCGAGCCGGTGCGTCCCAGCCGGCGAGGTTCGTCCCGACGACCAACCGGTCCTCGCCCACGGCCGCGGTGAGCAGGTCGAGCGCCGCGTCGTCGTGGACGTGCTGGTCGAACCACATCCGCCGGAGCCCGGCGGCGAAGTCGACCGGGTCGTGGCGGGCCCATGGCCGGGTCGCGCCCTGGTGCTGCAGCCGGCCGCGCATGAACGCCGCGGCGCCGCCCCCGTGCGAGAGGCACACGTCGAGGGTCGGGTGGCGTTCGAGGACGCGGCCGTACACCAGGTGGGCGATCGCCAGGGTCTCTTCGTACAGGAAGCCGAGCGACAGGTCGAGGTCGTAGTTGCGGATGCGCGGATCGCGCAGCGGCCCGTCGATCCCGGCGGGCGCGGGGTGGATGAACACCGGCACGTCGAGCGAGACGGCGGTCTCCCAGAGCGCGTCGAGCCGGGGGTCGTCGAAGGTGGTGCCGAAGTCGGTGCCGATGTACGCGCCCACGAGCCCGAGGTCGCCGACCGCTCGTCGCAGCTCGACGGCGGCGGCATCGACGTCCTGCATGGGGAGCTGCGCGAACCCGCGGAAGCGGTCGGGGTGCCCGGCGACGATCGCCGCCATCTCGTCGTTGTGCCATCGACAGAAGCCCGCGGCGATGTCGGCCTCGACGTGGTGGAAGTAGGTGATCGGGTTGGGTGACAGCACCTGGAGCTCGATGCCGAGACGGTCGTTCATCGCGAGCCGCAGTCCGACGTCCATGAACGGGCTGTCGCGGTAGTTCACGCCGTCGAGCACGTAGTCGCCGACCCGGAAGCGCGGGCGGCCCTCGGGGCCGGTGCCCAGCTCGGGCCCGTAGTGGCCGGCACACCCGAGCACCCCCTCGAGCACCACGTGCGCGTGCACATCGATCATCGTGCACCCCCTGTCGACATCGCTCCTCCTAGGGTGCAGGTGTGCAACATCGGCCCGTGTACCTCGCAGCCGGCAGCGTGCTCGACGCCGCGCCCGCCGCGGTGGTGGACGCTGCGGCCGCCGCCGGCTTCGACGGGGTGGGCCTGCGCCTGTCGCACGACCATGCGACCGACACAGCCGGCCGCCGGCGCCTGGCTTCGCTGCTCGCCGAGCGCGGCCTGCGCCTGTTCGACGCCGAGGTGCACCGGATCGACGCGACCGCCGGCGATCCCGGTCCGCTCGTCGACGCGGCCGCCGAGCTGGGCGCGGCGCACGTGCTCGTGGTGTCCGACCTGCCCGACGAGCAGCAGACGCTCGAGGCGCTGGGGCGCGTCGCCGAGCGCTGCCGGTTCGCAGGCGTCACGGCGGCGCTGGAGTACATGGCGTGGACCACCCCGCAGTCCTCGGTCGGGGCGATGCGCCTGGCTGACGCCGTCGACGCCGTGGTGGTGGTCGACCTGCTGCACCATCACCGGCTCGGCGAGGGCCCGGAGGCGCTCCGGGACGTCGTGCGCTCCGGCCGGCTCGGCTGGGTGCAGCTCTGCGACGCGCCCGAAGCCGCGCCGCCCGGCGGTGTCGCCGCGCTGCTCGACGAGGCCCGGCACCACCGGCTGGCGCCCGGTGCCGGCGGCCTGCCGCTCGCCGAGCTGCTCGCAGCCGTCCCGCCCGGCACCCCGCTGAGCGTGGAGGTGCAGAGCGACGAGCTCGTCGCCTCGTGCACGCCCACCGAGCGGGCCGTGCTCGTGCACCGTGCCGCCACCGCGCTGCTCACCGCTGCTCACGCGCCGAACAGCACCGGGTAGCGGCCGAAGTACGGGCGGGTGGTCGACTCGTCCATCTCGGGCGGGTTGTCGGGGTCACGGCGCACCCCGTGATCGAACAGCGCCTGCACCGCCTGCGGCACGAGGCCGAGCAGCGCGGACCCGGAGGCGTCGTCACCGTCGGGATCGCTCGCCGCGACGGCGAGCCCGGCGGCGAGGTCCTGGCCGATGCAGGCGTGCATCCCCGACCCGAACGACAGCCCGTACGCCGGTACACCGTCGGGCAGTTGGCGACGCGGGTCGAACGATTCGGCGTCGGGCCCGAACACCGAGGTGTCGCGGTTGACCGACAGGAGGTCGATCACCACCTTCGCGCCCGTGGGGATCGTCCGGCCGGTGCGGAGCTCGACGTCGGAGAGCGCCCAGCGCATCGCCACCGGACTCGACGGCTGCAGCCGGATCGTCTCGTGGGTGCAGCGCTGCACGAATCGGCGATCGGTGCGCACCGCCTCGGCATCCTCGGGGTGCCGCTCGAGCCACTGGAGCACGTTGTGCGTGACCCGGGTGAACGCCGTGGCCGAGGTGTGTGCGCCGGCGAGCAGGTAGAACGCCACCTCGCGGAGCACGACCTCGTGGGGCAGGTCGAGCTGGTCCTGGTTGTCGAGCAGGATCGACAGCACGTCTCGCGGCAGCGTCTCGCCGGCGTCGGCGAGGCCGCGGCGACGGGCGATCGACGGCGCGACGAACTCCGCATCGAACTCGGCCAGCTTGGCGGCCACCTCGGAGCGCTTCGCGTCGCGGTCGCCGGTGAAGTGCGCGAGCGTCGCCCCCTCGATGAACGAGCGCAGGTAGTCGTAGAGGCGGAAGGTCTCCTCGGGCGTGCCGAGAGGCCGGTCGACGCCGGCCGTCGAGGCGGCGAGGTTCATCATGAGCTGGTGACCGAGATCGACGAGCTCGGCTCGCCCCGTTCGCACGTGCGGCTCGAGGGTCTGGTGGATGAGGGGCGGGAAGAGCTCGTGCTCGTAGAGCTCGAAGGTGTCCCGCCGGAAGAGCCGGTTCTCGAGCCGGCGGCGGTCGCGGTGTGCCGTGCCGTGGAGGTTCACGAGCACGTCGGCCATGATCACCTCGCCGGCGTCGTAGAGCGCCTGGCGCAGGTCCTTCTGGCGGTAGGTGTCCTTGGCCTCCTCGTAGGAGGTGATGGTGATGATCTCCGGCGCAGCGGTCATGCGGTCCCCTCGGTGGTGTGTGTGCGTGGTGCGGTGACGTCGACAGGGCCAGCTCGGCCGCGCAGGTCAGGCATTGGTGACCCCGAGTCCGAGTCCGCCGTCGATGGTGAGCACGTTGCCCGTCGCCCACTCGGCCCGTGCCAGGTACTCGACGGCCTCGGCCACCTCGGTCACCGTGCCGAGCCGGCCGAGCGCGTGTGCCGGTGCCAGGCCGTTGAGGCGCTCGAGCGCCTGCGCGTCGTCCATGAGGCCGGCGCGCTGGTTGATCTCGGTGAACACGCCGCCCGGCCGCACGCACGACACCCTGATCTGCTGCGGGCCGAGCTCGGCGGCGAGCACGCCGGTGAGCGTCTCGAGCGCCCCCTTGGTGGCCGCGTACGGTGACGCGCCCGGGAACGCCCGCTGCGAGTGCACCGAGCCCAGGAGGATCACAGCGCCACAGCTCGCCCGAAGGGGTGCCAGCGCCGCCTGGGTGAGCATCATCGCCCCCACCACGTTGGAGTGGAACACCGCGAGCAGCTCGTCCTCGCGCAGCTCGTCGAGCGGTCCGCGGTACATGTTGCCGGCGTTGTTGACGAGCACGTCGAGCCGGCCGTCGCCGTGCTCCAGCGCGGCGTCGACCATCGCCAGGCGATCATCGGCCACGGTGACGTCGCCGACCACTGCTCGACACGCGTCGCCGATCGAGGCTGCCACCGCGTGCACCTTGCCGGGCCGGCGGCCCGAGATCGTGACGCGCGCGCCGAGGCCGCACAGGTGCCGGGCGATGCCCTCGCCGATGCCGGAACCGCCGCCGGTCACCAACACCGACATGCCGTCGACTGGTCGCATCAGGTGTCCTCCTCGGTGACCCACGCGGCCGCCTGCCGGAGCAGGGCCGCGTGCTGGGGGTGCCGGATCGACGCGGCGTCGTGGCCGAAGCCGTCGTACACCACGCGTCCCTCGCCGTAGCGGTACGCCCACACGACCGGCTGCTCGGCGTCGTCGGGCGTGCGCCGCGCCGTCATCAGCACCTCGACCCCCGGGCGCAGGGCCAGGTCGCCGTACACCTCGTCGTCGAGGGCGAGCGTCGACGGCAGGCCGCGCAGCACCGGGTGCCGGGCGGCGCGCTCGGAGGCGGTGTGTGCCTCCACCGGGCCGACGGGTGGGTGCGACGACACGTCCCATTGCCACGAGCCGCCGAGCACGTCGCCCCACTCCGGCCAGTCGTCGAAGCAGATCGACGCAGTGTGGCTCGCGAGCAGGCCGCCCCCACCGGCCACGAACGAGGTGATCGCCTCACTGGTGGCAGGTGCGGTGCGGTAGGCCCACTCGTCCCGCCACGGCGCGTACCGGTCGGGCAGCATGCGCCACCGCAGTGCGTTCACGACGAGCAGGTCGACAGCGCCGGGCAGCAGGTGGCCGACGAGCTGGTCGGGATGATCGACCACCGTCACCTCGAACCCTGCGTCGCGCAGCACGCCGGCGAGGGCCCGGGACGAGGAGGGGAAGTCGTGTGCGTGGTCGGGCCCGCCGGTGAGCAGCAGGGCGGCGGTCACTCGCGGTGACCGACCGAGTCGACCGCAGCGGGCCGCGGCAGATGGGCGATGAGCGATCCCGTGACCCCGCCGTCGACCACGAGGTTCTGGCCGGTCACGTAGGCGGCAGCGTCGGACGCGAGGAACAGCACCACCGCGGCGATGTCGGCGGCGGTGCCGAGCCGGCCGAGCGGCACCTTCGACTCGCGCGCGTGCCGCGTCGCCGCGTCGGCGTAGATCGGTGCCGACATGCCTGCGTCGACGAGGCCGGGCGCGACGGCGTTCACGCGGATGCCGTGGGCACCCCACTCGAGCGCCATCTGCGAGGTGAGCAGCGCGACGGCGGCCTTCGACGCGCCGTAGGCGCCGGCGTTGGGGCCGGCCACGACGCCGTTCATCGACGTGACGTTCACGATCGCCCCCGGAGCACCCGACGCCACCCACCGGCGTGCTGCCGCCCGGGCCACCACGAAGGTGCCGAGCAGGTTCACGTCGAGCACGGTGCGCATGTCGTCGAGACACTGGTCGAGCAGTGGGCCGAAGCGCACGATGCCGGCGTTGTTGACGACGACGTCGGGCGTGCCGAAGTCGTCGAGCACGGCCTCGACCGCGGCCTCGTCGGCCACCGAGCACGTGAACACCTCGACGGTGCCGGGCACCGGGCCGTCGTGCGCAGGCGGGCGGGCGGCATGGTCGAGTGGCACGACGTCGAGCGCCGCGACCCGGTAGCCAGCGGCTGCCGCGGCATCCACGATCGCAGCGCCGATGCCGCGCGCACCCCCGGTGACCAGCATCGACCGCGGCGTGGTGGCGGGACCGTTCGGACCGGTGCTGCGTGACATGGTGCCCAGTAAGGTACTGCGTCGGGAGGTAGTTGTGATAGTCCTAACGACGTACGCGGATGCTCGTGACTCCTTCCGCCACAAGGACCTCCGCCAGGCGCTGTACGACGAGGGCGAGCACCTGATGCACGGCGTGGTGGTCAACCTCCACGGCCCCGAGCACCTCGCCCGCCGGCGTCTCGAGAACCGTCTGTTCCGACGCGACACCTTCGCCTTCTACGAGACCGAGGTCATCCCGTCGATCGTGCGCGGCGTGATCGAACCGTCGCTCGCGGCCGGGCGCGGCGAGCTGCTCGCGCTCGCCCGGCGCACGATGATGATGCTCGCCCTCGACGTCGCCGGTGTCGACCGGCCGACGGGCACCGACGCCGAGGTCGACCGTCTGTACGAGCTGATGGACCGTCTCGCACGCGCCTCGACCGTGGGCCACGCGACCGGGGACAAGACCGCCATCGTGGCCGATGGCGACCACGCGCTCGAGCGGTTCGAAGCCGAGTTCTTCGCCGCGTCGCTCACCCGTCGGCGCGCCCTCGTCGACGCCGTCGAACGCGGCGAGGCCGACGAGGAGACCCTGCCCCGCGACGTGCTCACCACGCTCCTGCGCAACCAGGACCGCCTCGACCTGCCATATGCGACGTTGCTGCGGGAGGTGGCCTACTTCCCGTGGGTCGGCTCGCACTCCACGTCGCACCAGTTCGTCCACGCGATGCACCACGTCCTCGACTGGCTCGACTCGCCGCCCGCCGGGGCTCCCCCCGTCACCGCCGAGCAGCTCGTCGACGACCCTGCGCTGTTGCAGCGGTTCGTGCACGAGTCGCTGCGGCTGCACCCCGCGAGCCCGGTGTCGCTGCGGCGGGCGCTCGCCGACGTCACCCTGCGCTCGGGGGTCGTGGCTGCGGCCGGCAGCACCGTGAGCATCAGCGTGCACGACGCGAACCGCGATCGTGAGGTGTTCGGCACCGACGCCGACGAGTTCCGCCCGTTCCGCTCGCTGCCCGACGGTGTCGCGCCGTGGGGCCTCAGCTTCGGGCACGGCCTCCACGCCTGCCTCGGCCAGGAGCTCGCCGGTGGGCTCGAGGCCGTCCCCGGAGCGATCGAGCACCACCTCCTCGGCTCGATCACCGTGATGGCACGTGTCGCGCTCGCCGCCGGCGCGCGCCGCGACCCTGACGACGCACCGGTGCGCGACACCACCACGACGCGTCAGGTGTTCGCCCGCTACCCCGTGCTGTTCGGGCCGGCGCAGCCGACCTGAACCGCACCCGTGCGCTTCGGCCGGCTCAGCCGCCGCGGCCCGGCTCGGGGTGCTCCACCGCCCACCGCACCGACTCGACGATCATCTGATAGCCGGTGCATCGGCACATGTTGCCCTCGATGCCGAGGCGGATCTCCTCCTCGGTCGGGTCGGGGTGGTCGGTCAGCAGCGACGTGGCCGCCATCACCATGCCGGGCGTGCAGTAGCCACACTGCAGGCCGTGGCACTGGCGGAAGCCCTCCTGCACGGCGGTGAACCCGTCGTAGGGGCCGGAGAGCCCCTCGATCGTGGTGATCTCCGCGCCGTCGGCCTGCACCGCGAGCACGGTGCAGCTCTTGACCGACCGTCCGTCGAGCAGCACGGTGCATGCGCCGCAGTTCGAGGTGTCGCACCCGATGTGGGTGCCGGTGAGCCGCTCGTGCTCGCGCAGGTGGTGCACCAGCAGCGTCCGCGCATCCACCGTGGTGGTGCTGCGGTACCCGTTGACGGTGAGCGAGATCTGGATGTGACGGGTCGCCTGGACGGTCATCAGCGGTGCTCCTCGAGGATGCGCCAGATCTTCTCCGGCGTGACGGGCATGTCGACGTGCTCCACCCCGAACGGGGCGAGCGCGTCGACGATCGCGTTCACCACCGCCGCCGGCGCGCCCACGGCGCCGGACTCGCCGATGCCCTTCGCGCCGAGGGGGTTGTTGGGGCACAGGGTGGTGATCCGGCCCGCGGTGTAGTTCGGCAGGTCGGGTGCGGTGGGCACCAGGTAGTCGAGCAGCGAGCCGGTGACCGGCTGCCCGGTGCCCGCGGTGTACTGCACGCCCTCGAACAGCGCCTGGGCGATGCCCTGGGCCACGCCGCCGTGCACCTGGCCCTCGGCGAGCAGCGGGTTGATGACGGTGCCGCAGTCGTCCACGAGCACCATGTCCTCGATCGTCACCTCGCCGGTGTCGCGGTCGATGCTCACCACGCAGCCGTACGCGCCCGAGGGGTACGAGAAGTTCGGCGACTCCTGGTAGAGGCGGTCCTCGAGCGAGCCGGCCTGCAGCTCGGGCGGCAGGCGCAGCGGCTGGAACGACGCCCAGGCGACGTCACCCCAGCTGACGTTCTTGCCGGGCGTGCCGCGGACGAAGAACGCGTCGTCGGCGACGTCGAGGTCGTGCTCGGAGGCCTCGAGCAGGTGCGCGGCGATCTTCTTCGCCTTGAGCAGCACGTTGGCCGAGCTGCGCTTCACCGCGGATCCGCTCGTCGGCACGCCGCGCGAGCCCATCGTGCCCACGCCCTGCAGCACCGTGGCGGTGTCGCCGAAGCGCACCTGGATCCGGTCGTAGGAGATCCCGAGCTCGTCGGAGGCGATCTGGGCGAACGTCGTCTCGTGGCCCTGGCCGTGCGGCGACGAGCCGACGAACACGATCGCCGACCCGTCGGGCTGGATGCGCACCTGGGCCGACTCCCACGAGGCCAGGTGACCGAACCCCTCCAGCGAACCGTTCGGCCCGAACCCCGCGATCTCGAGCCAGCACGACAGGCCGATGCCGAGCAGTGACGCACCCGGATCGCCGCGGCGGGTCGCCTGCTCGGCGCGGCGCTCGTCGTAGCGCAGCAGCCGCAGGCACTCGGCCAATGCCTGCGGGAAGTCACCCGAGTCGTACACGACCGGTTCGTTGTGGGTCTCGTAGGGGAACGCGCCGGGCGGGATGAAGTTCTTCCGGCGCACCTCGGCGGGGTCGAGGCCGGTGCGCCGGGCGACCAGGTCGACGATCCGCTCGATCGAGTAGGCGGCCTCGGGCCGCCCGGCGCCGCGGTAGGCGGCGACCGGTGTGGTGTTGGTGACGACCGTGCGGAACGAGGTGCTCACCTTGGGGATGCGGTAGCAGCCCGCCGCCATCCAGCTGGTGAGCACGGCCAGGCCGAGTCCCGTTGGGTCGGGGTAGGCGCCGAGGTTCTGGGTGATCACGAAGCGCAACGCCTTGATCGTGCCGTCGCGGTCGAAGCCGACGTCGAGGTCGTGCACCTGGTCGCGGCCGTGGGCCATCTGCACCATCGCCTCGCTGCGCGTCTGGGAGAACTTCACCGGGCGGCGGATCCGGCGCGACAGCAGCGGGGCGAGGAACAGCTCGGGGTACCAGACGATCTTCGAGCCGAACCCGCCGCCGACGTCGGGCGCGATGACGCGGCACTGCGTCTGGGGCACGTCGAGCCAGGCCGCCAGGTAGTTGCGCAGGTGATGGGGCGCCTGGAACGTGGCCCACAGTGTGAGGCCCTCGGTGGTCCAGTCGGCCAGGCATGCCATCGTCTCGATCGGCACGGCCGCGCAGCGCTGGTTGACGAGGTGCAGCGATGCCCGCTGGTCACAGCGCTGGAGGTCGCGTTCGAGGTCGTCGAGCATCGGCACGACCGTCGCGATGTTCGAGCCGTGGCGTGGGAAGAGCACCGGCGCGTCGGGCGAGGTCGCCTCCTCGGTGGAGGTGACGACCGGCAGCGGCTCGTAACGGATGTCGACCGCGGCCGCGGCGTCGGCGGCGATGTAGCGGTCCTCGGCCACCACGACCGCGACCGGCTCGCCGACGAAGCGCACGGTGTTGCGGGCGAGTACGGGGCGTTCGAGCCCGGGGAACCCGCCCGGCAGGTCGGGGTGGTCGACGAGGTCGGCGGCGGTCCACACCCCGATCACGCCCGGCATCGCAAGCGCGAGACGCACGTCGATGCTGGTGATCGTCGCATGCGCCTCGGTCGAGCCGACGAACGTGGCGAACGTGCACCGGGCTGGTGCGAGGTCGTCGACGAAGGTGCCGCCGCCCGTGAGCAGGCGTGGATCCTCCTTGCGCAGGACTCGTGCTCCGACGAGGCTCATGTCCGTCCCTCCCGGTGGGTGGTGCTCGTTCGCGTGTTCATGGCTTGAGGTGGTGCCCCTCGTTGTCCTCGGGGTCGAACCACCACTGCTCGGCATTCTGCTTCGACTGCTCGGTGCGGGGAACCCCCCACCTCATCAGCCGGCCGAGGAAGTACTCGGGCCCGCTCTCCTCGCGGCGCCACCACCGCCGCTGTCCGCCGTGCACCCGCTTGCGGAACGTGGAGAACCCGACGGCGAGCGCGAGGGCCACGCCGAAGAACAGGCTCTCGATCCAGGTCGTCCCGACGCCGGCGAGCTGCAGTCCCTTCACACCCGACTGCAGCACGATCACCGCGAGCAGCGCCCCCCACACGTTGAACCGCCGCTTGAACTGCGTGGCGCCGAGGAAGGCCGCGGCGAACGCCGGCAGCAGGTAGGGGGCACCCGACTGTGCCTGGGTGGAGCCGAACTGGGCGGCGAGCAGGACCCCACCGAGGGCCGAGAAGGTGGACGAGGCGACGAGCGAGCCCCACACGTAGCGGTCGGTCTGCACCCCGGCGAGGCGGGCCGCCTCGCGTGCACCACCGGTGGCGAACAGATAGCGCCCGGCGGCGGTGTGCTCGAAGACGTACCAGAATCCGACGGCGACCACGAGCGCCACGACGACGGTCTTGTTGACCCCCCACGCGAACTCGGTGGCGAGGTTCTTGAAGCTCTCGGGGAACCCCAGGATCGAGCGGTTGTTCGATCGCCACACCGAGTACGCCGTGAGCACCGAGCTCATCGCGAGCGTGGCGATGAACGAGTCGATCTTGATCTTCACCACGAGCAGGCCGTTGACGGCCCCCACGGCCACACCGAGCACGAGTGCCGCCGCGATGGCGGCCGGCACCGACCACTGCGCCTCGACCATCGCCCAGGCGACCGTGACCGACGACGCCGAGATGGTGGCACCGATCGACAGGTCGAACACGCCGGCCGCGAGCGGCACGAGCAGGCCGAGTGCGACGACCATCAGGATCGCGTTCTGGTTGAGCACGGACCGGTGGGTGAGCCACATCGTCCAGGTGTCGGGGATCCAGAGCGAGAAGACGATCCAGATGAGCGCGTACAGGTACACGACACCGATGTTGCGCGGGTGGAGCTTGTTCCACTTGAACGGCGACCGCCGCGTGTCGAAGCGGCTGTCGATCTTCTTCGTGCGCTCGACGCGCTTGTCGACGACGCGATGGCGCCGTGTCAGCTTGTGCTTCTCGAGCGTCGGCCGCCTGACGACCTCACCGCTGCGCTCGTCGATCTGCATGGGGTCAGCTCCTCTTCGGGCGGAATCGCGCCACGGCTCGGCGCACCATCGCGCTCAGGCGTCCGCCGACGGCCGGCTCGGGTGCGGACACGATGTCGGGTGCCGGGGTCTCGGGTTCGGGCTCCGGCTCGGCGACGTCGGCGTCGTCGCGGATCACCGTGAACAGCACGGGCTCGCGGGCGACCTTCAGGTTCTTGCGGTCAGAGGTGGCACCGAGGGTCTCGGCGACGAGCCGCTCCTCGGTGAGGCTGGGTCCGGCGAGCTCGGCGCTCACCATGCCGGCGCGCAGCACCAGTACGCGGTCGCACAGGTGCACGAGCTCCTCGGCGTCGGACGAGGCGATGAGCACGGCCAGTCCCTCGCGTGCCGACTCGGCGATCTGGTGGTAGATCGCGGCCTTGGCGCCGACGTCGACGCCCTGGGTGGGTTCGTCGAGCAGCAACACCCGGGGTTCGGTGCGCAGCCAGCGGGCGAGCACGGCCTTCTGCTGGTTGCCGCCCGAGAACTTCCCGAGCCGGCGGTCGAGCAGCGGCGGCTGGACGTCGAGGTGCTCGACCCACTCGGCCGCGTCGGCGCGGAGGGCTCGCTTCTGGAGCCGGGTGTGGCGCTGGAAGCCGCCGAGGCGGGGGAGCACCACGTGGTCGGCCAGCCGGTCCTCGGGGTCGAGGCCGAGTGCCTTGCGATCGGCGGGCACCAGTGCGATCCCGGCGCGGAGGGAGTCGCGGGGCGAGGCGAAGACCTTGCGCTTGTCGACGAGGACCTTGCCGGCGAAGCGCGGCGACATGCCGCCGACGGCCGATGCGATCTCGTCGCGGCCCGAGCCCACCAGACCGGCGATCCCCACGACCTCGCCTCGGTGGATCTTGAACGACACGCCCCGCAACGTGATGCCGAAGAGCTGCTCGACCTCGAGCACCGGGGTGCCCGACGGCGGCGCCATGACGGTCGGGTACAGGTCGTCGATCGCACGGCCGACGATGAGGTCGACGAGCGCGCGCTGGTCGAGGTCGCTGGTGGGCACACCCGAGGCGACCACCTTGCCGTCGCGCAGGACGGTCACGCGATCGGCGAGATCGAGGACCTCGTCGAGCAGGTGGCTCACGAACAGCACCCCGGCACCCAGTGAGGCGACGCGCCGCACCTCCCGGAACAGCGCCTCGACCTCGCGCCGGTTGAGCGAGGCCGTCGGCTCGTCGAGCACCAGGAGTCCGGTGCCGTCCTCATCCCAGTCCTGGAGCGCACGCACGATCGCGATCGCCGCCTGCTCCGCGGCCGAGAGCGTGCCGACGGGCTGGCGCACGTCGGGGGCCAGGCCGAATCGCAGGAGCAGCTCCTGCGCCCGTGCCGCCTCGGCCCGCCAGCGGATCCGGCCCCCCGGCGCGGTGATGTACCCGCGGCCGAGCCCGAGGTTCTCGATCGCCGAGAGCGTGGGCACCAGGCCGAGGTCCTGGTGCACGATGCGGATGCGGTGACGGTCGGCGTGGTGCAGCGACCACAGGTCGACGGGCCGGCCGTCGAAGCGGACGAGCGAGCCGTGGTCGGCCTGGATGTAGCCGCCGAGGAGCTTGATCAGCGTCGACTTGCCCGAGCCGTTCTGGCCGACGAGCGCATGCACCTCACCGGGGAGGACCTCGAGGTGGGCGCCGTCGAGCGCGACCTGCCCCGGGTAGGTCTTGGAGAGCGATTCGAGGTGCAGAACGGGGGTGGGGCCGATGTGCACACCGCCCCCACCCCCTGTCTGCGGGCTCAGGTCCATCCGGGCTCCGTGCGAGGGGGCCGGTGGACGTCGCTCGTCACGGTGTGACGGGCCGTCAGAGGCCCCACAGCGCCGTGAACTTGTCCTGGAAGCCGTCGACTCCCGGCCACAGCGCGGTCGGGTCGGCGATCGAGCCGGCCTCGAGGATCTGCAGCGGCAGGCCTCCGGCGAGGATGTCGGGGCGGCCGTCGATCACGGCGTCGGTCGGGGTCTCGGCGCGACCGGGGCCCTCGCCCGCGAGCACGCGAGCGGCGGCGTCGATCGCGCGCCAGCCGAGCAGCTCGGAGGCGATGCCCACCTCGGCGACCTGGTGGCGGCCCTCGGTGATGAAGCCGAAGTTCAGCGGGCCACCGGCCTGCGACACCGCCTTGGCCTGGTCGAGCAGGCCTGCCGAGTCGAGCGCGTCGGGAACGCCGAAGAGCATGCCGCCGAAGGCGTACACGATCATGTCGAGCTCGGGATCGGCCTGGAGCGCCGACACGATCTGGCCGGGGAGGTTGGTGCCGAGGTCGGTGACGGCGACCTCGCTCACCGACACCGAGCAGGTCGGGCAGGCCGTTGCGATCTCGGCCTCGAAGCCCTCCTGCACGATCGACAGCACGGGGAACGTCGGCAGGCCGACGAAGAGGATGTTGCCGGTCGTGGTGGTGGCGGCGGCGTAGTCGGCCATCAGCACGCCGTAGAAGTAGTAGTCGTCCTGGGTGAGCAGGTTGGCGTCGATGCCTTCGCCGGGCTCGTAGGTCTCGGGCAGCGACCAGGCGATGACCGGGATCCCCGACTCCTGGAGCGTGGCGAGTTGCGGGGCGAACCACTCACGGGGGTTGCCGCTGGTGAGCACCACGTCGGGGGCGGCGGCGATCGCCGCGTCGAAGGCCGACGCCACGGTGTCGGGTGTGTCCTGGTGGGACGCCGTCTCGTAGGTCCAGCCGGCCGCCGCCGCAGCGGCCTCGATGCCGACAGCGATCTCCTGGCACACCGGCACGCCGCACTGGACGTAGAACACCTTCTTGCCGGACTCGATCGCGACCGGCGTGCCGAGCGGGAGCTCGGTGACCGGCTGGCGGAACGCCTCGACGCGAGCGAGCGCCTCTGCACCGGCCAGGCCCTCGGCGGGCGCGTCAGGCGCGTCGGTGGCGGCGGGCGCGTCGGTGGCGACGGGCGCGTCTGGCGCGTCGGTGGCGACGGGCGCGTCGGTGGCGACGGGCGCGTCGTCGTCACCGCCGCAGGCGGCGACCAGGATTCCGGCGGCGAGGAGCGCCGCAGTGGCGATCCGGCCGCGCCGTGGATGGCGCTGTGTCATGTTCTCCCCCTCAGGACCGGCAGGCCTCACCTGCACAGGCCGCAGGTTAGCCATGGTCGCGCCGACGTCGCTAGATGGCTGACGACGCTCGGCGGCACCCGGGTCCCGCCGGTCCGAGGCGACCGCCGTGCCGACGCCTCGGCTACCGTCGCCCGCCATGGACCGGGAACCTGCGCTGCGGCTGCTGCAGGAGGCCGGGATGTCCGGGTACGAGGCAAAGGCCTACGTCGCACTGCTGGCGCACAGCTCGCAGATGAACGGCTACGAGGTCGCGAAGGCCTCGGGCGTGCCGCGCAGCACGGTGTACGAGACGTTGTCCAAGCTCGTCGCACGGGGCGCCGCGTTCGAGGTGAAGGGCGAGTCGGGGGCGGTGAGCTACGTCGCGCTGCCGGCGGAGGCGCTCGTCGGCCGGCTCCGGCGCGAACTGAGCGGCACGATCGACGGGCTCGCCACGGTGCTCCCGGCACTGGCCCGGCTCCCCGAGACGCGGGTGGTCACGCAACTGCAGGGCGGCACCGCCGTGCTCGAACGGGCGGCGGACGTGGTGGAGGGCGCACAGGTGTCGGTGTTCGTGTCCGTGTGGCCCGACGCCGCGGCCGCGCTCCGCGGCCCGATCGAACGGGCGGTCGCCCGCGGCGTCGACGTGTCGACGCTCGTCTTCGGGCCGATCGAGCAGCTCGCCGGCCGGATGTACGTCCACCGCTTCTCCACACCCGAGGTCGTGCTCGAACGGCTCGGCCGCCGGGTCGTCACCGTCGTTGCCGACCACGCCGCGGTGTTGATCGCCGCTGTCGACCCCGGCGACACGTGGGGGATCTGGAGCGACGACCCCGCCGTCGCACTGGTGGCTGCCGAGTACGTGCGCCACGACATCGCGCTGCAGCTCATCGCGGAGCGCGCCCGCGACACCGGTCTCGGCGGCTTCTGGGACACCGACCCCGAGCTCGAGCGGCTGCGCAGCGCATCCCGCCTCGCGGCACCGTTGCGCCCGTCCGGCGAGGCCTGACCGCGGGCGGCGCACCCGTGCCGCTCCCGTGGTGCCGGCCCGGTCGGTCCGCCGGCCGAGGTCGGAGGGCGGAGGTCGGAGGGCGGAGGGCGGAGGCGTCTCCCGACCCGGGTCGAACGTGGCCGCCTGCCAGGGCCGAGCACGATTGTCGAGACGGTCGTGATCGAGCGACGGCGCGTGGATTCGTCACGGCGTTTCCGTGCGGCACCCGGCGTCCGAACGCGTCGAACCTCAACTTCGACGCCGGCGTCGCCGTGGCGAACGCCGTCGTCGCGAAGATCGGTGACGGTGGAGCGGTCTGCCTCTTCAACTCGGCGCCCGCTCACCTGGTGGTCGATGTGAACGGAACCTTCTCGTCGTCGTCCCGTTTCGCCGGCGCGGTGCCCGTCCGCCTCGCCGACTCACGCGACGGCGCCGCGACGGTCGACGGCATCTCCCAGGGGGGCGGGATCCACGCCGCAGGGTCGCTGCGAGCCGTGCAAGTGTCGGGACGTGGTGGCGTTCCGTCGAGCGCCACCTCGGCACTGCTGAACATCACGGTGACGGAGAGCACAGGACGTGGGTTCGTCACCGTCTTCCCGTGTGGCGGTGTCCGCCCACTGGCGTCCACCTCGAACCTGCAACCTGGCACCGACGTCGCCAATGCCGTGTTCGCGCGCCTCGACGCACACGGCGAGGTCTGCATCTACACGTCCGCCTCGACGCACGTCATCGTCGACCTCAACGGTTCTCTCTCGGTTCGAGCGGCGGCCACACACACCAACGTCGCGTCGAGACGGCACCTCTCGACATCGTGGAGCACCAGCGCGTGGGGCAGCAACGACGTCCTGCGCCTCGGCCGCGCCGGCGGAACGCGTCGCGAGCGGGCACTCGGGTCGGGTCGGACGTTCCCGGTGCCACGCTCCGACGAACCCCTCTTGGGCTCTCGTGGTGGTCGCGACGGCTCCTGGTGATGGGGGTGCGTGATGGTTGGACGGTCGAGGTCGCCGTGGCCGGTGGTGGCGGTGGCGTTGGGTGCGGTGGCTCGTGGGGCGAGGCATGCGGACGCGGCGGTGCGTCACGCTGGGAGCGGCCGTCGAGGTGTCCGGCATCATGGTGGCCATGAAGTTCGGCCTGTTCGGCATCAACACCGGGGCGCTCGCCGACCCGGAATCGTCCGTGCGAGCTGCGCGGGCGGCCGAGGCAGCTGGGTTCGACTCGGTGTGGACCGGCGAGCACGTGGTGCTCCCCGACCCCCAGGCTCCGCCGTCGCCGGCTCCTCCGAGCATGCCGATGCTGGACCCGGCAGTGGCACTCGGCTACGTCGCCGCACACACGTCGACGATCGCGCTCGCCACGGGGATCATCATCCTCCCGCAGCGCAACCCGCTCGTGCTGGCCAAGGAGCTCGCGAGCCTCGACGTGGTTTCGAAGGGGCGGCTGTGGTTCGGCTACGCAGCGGGCTACCTGCACCAGGAGTTCACCGCGTTGGGTGTCCCGTTCGACGACCGTGGCGCGCGCTGCGACGAGTACCTCGATGCGATGCTCGAGCTGTGGGACAGCGAGTCGCCCGCCTTCGCCGGTGAGACCATTCGCTTCAGCGGGATCGACGCCCACCCGCGGCCGGTGCAGCGGCCACACCCCCGGCTGATCGTCGGAGGCCACAGTGCACCGGCGTTCAGGCGGGCGGTGCGCCGAGCGAACGGCTGGTACGGGTTCGCCCTGGCACCCGACGCCGTGGCGAGATGCATCGAGGGTCTCGAGCGGGCGGCCGCCGAGGTCGACCGCTCTGCGGCGCTCGGTGACCTGGAGCTGACCGTCACCCCACCGGCCGGCCCGGTCGACGCGGACACGGTCGAGCGGTACCGACAACTCGGTGTGACGCGTCTGGTGATGCTGCCGCGAGTGCGCGAGACCGAGAGCATCATCCGGTTCGTCACCGACACCGCCGAGGCCCATCTCGGCTGAGTGCCCACGCCGGCACCAACGGCTCGTCCCGAGAATCGGCCGCGTGCCGCCGGACTCGGGCTCGGCCCGACGCAGTGACCACCTGTGATACTCGAACCGGGAGGGCCGAGATGAGCCAGGAAGCATGCCGTTCGATCATGTCGACGTACCTCGAGGAGGTGCTCGGTCAGCGGAGGTTCGATCTGATCCCAGGGATCGTCGCCGAGGATCTGATCGATCACACCCAACCGCATCTCCGCGGCGCGGAGGCGCTCGTCGCCCACGCCAGAGGCTTCTGTGACAACACGCCCGACCTGCGGATCGAGGTGCTCCGGATCATCGCCACCGACGAAACCGCCCTCGGCATCTGGCGGTGGCACGGAGATCCTGAGCGTCCGAGTGCCGTGTCGAACTCGGGAGCGCCGGTCGTACCGCGGCTGATCGCGAGTCTCTTCGACATCTCGAACGGCAAGATCACGGAGTACCGCGCCTTCGTCGACGCGGTGGACGTCTTCACCCAGTTGGCGCGCTGAACGCACACGGCGCCGGCGTCGGCATCCGGGTCGTCGGTGGCCGGGTCCTGGGTGCCGCGGCGGACTCACCGGCGCAGGTCGGCGTCGGGCGCCGGCTCCCGGGACAGCGGACGTCGTGCTCGGCGAAGGCGGGCGGTTACCGGCGGGCGAGCCGCGACAGGCGACGGGCCTCGTCCTGGTGGTCGCCCCGAAGCCAGAGCCCCAGGTGTCCGACGGTCGCCGCAGGATCGCCGTCCGCGTCGGACACCGTGATCGAATCGGGCGGAAGCCGTGTCACGTTCGCGTCGGCGCTCGGACGCGAACGACGACCGTGGTCGATCAGGAGCACGGCGTCGGCAGTGCGGATGACGGTGTAGTGACGCCGGGCGAACGCGACGCCGGCGAACACCGCCGCCGTCACCACGAAGAAGAACCACCTGCTGTCGGTGAGGATCAGGAGGGGGACGCCGGCGAGCCCCCCGAGCGCCTCGATGCCCGGTCGCGGCCCACGGATGCCGAGGAAGGCGCCGATCACCTCGACGTCCGGGCCGAGTCGTTTCTCGGCCATCGCCCGGACCTTCTTCACGTTCGCCACGCAGGCAGATTGTCGGAGCGCTGCACGGCGCGCAAGGGTGTCGACCTGGCGGCCCGACGGTCGAGCGGGCCGGTGTGCCAAGCTGCTCGCGTGGCGGACGAGACGGCGGTGGACGTGCTGCGGCTGCTGGCATCGGGGGATCGTGCCCGTGCGGCCGATCTCGCCGCGACGTCACCCGGCGCGCTGTGCGCTGCGTTGGCCACCCACCTCTCCCGCGATGCCGCGGCGCCCGTGTACGACGACGCCCGGGCGTTCCAGGCGTTCATCTCCCACGGCACCAACCCGGCGCTGTACGCCCGGGCCATCGCCGAGATCGCCGACGTCCAGCTGCGCCGGCGTCCACGGTCGGTGCTCGACATCGGGTGCGGCGACGGTCGGATCACGGCCGAGAGCCTCGCCCCGGGCGTCGAGCGGCTCGATCTGGTGGAGCCGGCGGCCACGATGCTGCACCAGGCCGTCGCTCGGTTCGCCGGCCGCGACGGCGTGACCGGTCGCGCCGACACCGTCGAGCACGTCCTCGCCGGCAACGATGACCGGTGGGACCTGGTGCAGTCCACGTTCGCCATGCACAACCTCGCCCCGGACGCCCGACGGGGCGTGTGGGCCGACCTCGCCGGTCGCACCCGGACCCTGGTGGTCGCCGAGTTCGACGTGCCCGCGTTCGCCGACCGGTCCGACGCCCACTGCGCCTACCTCGCCGAGCGCTACGCGATCGGCATCGCCGAGTACGCCGATCATCCCGAGGTCGTCCACGGGTTCCTGATGCCGGTGCTGGTGGGCCAGCTCGCTCCCGAGGCCGAGCCCCGCTACACCTACGAGCAACCCGTCGACCGCTGGGCGCACGAGCTGGAGGAAGCAGGGTTCGCGGTTTCGAGACGGCGGATCTTCCCCTACTGGTGGGCCGATGCGTGGCTGCTCGTCGGGGTCACCGACGCGGGAGGCAGCGCTGGCCTCGGAGGGCCGGCCGAGCCGGGGTGACGCGGGCGACCTCGGGTCGCGTGGTCGGTGCGGAGCACCTCGATCCGGGCGATGGTGCCCTGGGCGGACGAACGCTGCGACGAGGTGGCTGCGAGGTGCTCCACCACACCGAGGCCACGCCCACGTGCGGCGTCGACGATCTGGTCGGACCAGCGGCCGTCGTCGATGACCGTCACCCGCATGCGGTCGGTGGTCAGCTCGACGTCGACGATCACGGTCCCGTCGTCGGTGGGACCCGCCGCGGCGGCGTCGTCGACGAGGTGCTCGATCCGGTAGGCGCTCACAGGGCGGGGTCGGGCGCCGGCGCCGTCGCCCCGCCGTGCTGGTGCGATCGTGCGGAGTGCGACGGCGTGCAGGCGCTCCAGCCAGCCGTCCCACGTGTCCGACCCGCCGGGGAACCCGTGCAGCAGCAGGACGGCCCCGCGCTCGGCCTCCCCGGACACGTGGACGTCGAACAGCTCGCCGTCGTGGGCGACGACGACGGTGGCACGGGAGGTCATGCGTTCAGGGTTCCCCGTCGGGGACCGTGCTGACCGTGGTGACCGCGAGCCGCGAGCGGGCCACGAGGTCGTCGTACTGCAACTGGGTGACCACTGCGGCGAGCGGTGCGGTGAGCAGACCGATCAG
>CAEZSR010000033.1_pt1 | contig 28204 bp, 25 predicted proteins | sample 7264011 | NCBI WGS metagenome assembly CAEZSR01 (sample SAMEA6813783, study PRJEB35770) | freshwater metagenome | biome: Freshwater; feature: Freshwater reservoir; material: water | place: Czech Republic | collected 2016-08-15 | depth 0.5m m | reverse complement strand
GCGCTCGTGCTGTCACCCACCGGGAAGTGGGCGTGCGCCGGCTACCAGGACGCCAGCATCCACCTGTGGCCGCTGTGGTCGGGTGACGAGCTCACGATGTCGGGCTACCCGGCCAAGATCGAGCACCTCGCGTTCCGCCACGACGGTCGGTGGTTGGCATCGGCGTGCCTCGAGGAGTTGACCGTGTGGAGCTTCGCCGGCAAAGGTCCGAAGGGCACGCGGCCGGCGGCGGGTACGGCCCACGACGGCCGCATCACCTGGGTCGGCTGGCAGCCCGGACGCGACGTGCTCGCGACGGGCGGCCAGGACGGACGGTTGGTGCTGTGGCCGTCTCCGGCGTCGGTGGACCATCCGCTCGAGCCGATCGACGTGGTCGACGGCGACGACGTCGATGGTGACGGCGACGAGGTCGCGACGGCGGCCTGGACCCCCGACGCACGCGGCCTCGTGGTCGGCCGGCACGACGGCTCCGTCGAGTTCCGCCCGGTCGCCTGACCCGTCGTCGCCGGCACCACGTCCGGTCGGGTCACCCGCCGGGTCAGCGACGGTGCGCCAACCGGCGAGCGATGTCGATCACCTGGTGGTGGGTGTACTCGCCACGACCGAGCTGCAGCGACGGCGGCCGTACCTGCGCGTTCGACGGGTCGACCACGGCCTCGACCTCGCCCGTTCGCACCCGAACCCGCCCGTCGATCAAGAGGGTGAGGCGGTGCGTCACGCGTCCGCTGCAGTCGATGAGCTCGACGGTCTCCAGCACGTCGTCGAGGTTCATCGCGACACCTGCACCAGGACCGGCGCCTGCACCGGCTCGGAGCCACGGCGTTCGAACACGTGCCCCTGGAGCACCGCCGGCATCGGCGACGTCGCACCCGCTGCCAGCCAGTCGCACAGCGCCGACGTGGTCGCCGGATCGAGGATGCCACCGAGCCACAGCGACGTGCCGTCGCCCGGGCGCACCACCACGACGTTCGAGTGCGCACACTCGTCGACGCAGTCGACCACCCGGGTGCGGGCCACGGCCGCGATCGCAGCCAGCTGGGCGTCGTGATCGGTCTCGGGGTGCTTGCGCTCCGTCCCGCAACAGCACCCCCGGCACACCAGCACGCGAGTCGTCATCGCGCCAGAATAGGACTGCTTCTGATTCAATGCCACACGCCGGCGGCGACACCTCCGGATGTCGACGGCGGATCTGCGAGGAACTCGCCCGGCCGAGCTGATCGCGGTCCGCGGACCGCGGTCACGACGTCCGACGTCGACGTCCGTCAGCGCCGCCGCTGCCGGATCGGGCGGACGGCGGCCGCGGCGAGGGGGGTGGCCTCGTCGGGTGCGATGCCGAGCGACTGCAGCAGGTGGCGGATCACGCTGCGCCGGTACGCGGGGCCGGTGTCGCCCTCGATGATGCGGCGCGCGGCGAGGAGCAAGGCTCCGAGCACCACGTCGAGCGTGCCGTCGTCGGGCGGGTCGGCGAAGCGACCCGCCGCATGGCCGGCGACGAGATCGTGGTGCAGGTGGGCGAGCGGACCCTCGACGAGCAGCGCCCGCTGGACCGCCTCGAGACGGAGCGCGAGACGCACCGTGTCCGGTGCGTCGATCGCCGACGCCAACGCCCGGGCGGTGATCACCGCGAACCGAACGGCCGGATCGGGATCGTCCACCTCCGCGGCGGCGCGTGCGGCGAAGGCGCCGACGACGTCGGGCACCAGTGCGGCGACGAGCTGGTCGCGGTCGGCGAAGTAGTTGTAGAAGGTGCCGTGCGAGACCCCGGCTCGCGTGGCGAGATCGGTGACGCTGAACCCCTCGCCCTGCTCGGCGAGCACGTCGCGTGCCGTGTCGAGCAGGAGGCGACGTGTGCGCTCCTTCTTGCGGTGCCCGCGTGTGCGCACCGGTTCGGGCGCGTCATCGGACGCGTCATCGGACGCGTCATCGGGCGCCTCGACGAGTGCGCCGGCGGACGGGGTGGCGACCACCGGACCACGGTATCCCAGCGTTGACATCGTCTCCAATATTGGACACGCTGTCAGTCATGTCCACCGCTCCGCTCCGCCCGCGCCTGTCACTGGGTCACGCCACGATCGCCGTCCGCGACCTCGACACGATGGTCGCCTTCTACACGGACGTCCTCGGGTTCCACGTCACGAACCGGGGCGAGCCGGCACCGGGCATCGGGGAGATGGTGTTCCTGTCGCAGGACCCGATGGCACACCACCAGATCGTGCTGGTCGCGACCCCCGAGCCGCCGGCGCGCGGCTTCGCGCTCGCCGACCACCTCGCGTTCCGCACCGGCACCCTCGACGAACTCCGCGTGATCGGTGAGCGGCTCGCCACAGCGCGAGTGGCCACCGTGATGCCGGTCTCCCACGGCAACGCCTGGTCGCTCTACTTCACCGACCCCGAGGGCAACGGCCTCGAGTGCTTCGTCGACACGCCCTTCCACGTCGCGCAGCCCTACGGCGACCGGCTCGACCTCTCGGCCTCGGACGCCGAGATCGAGGCGACCACGCGCTCGAAGATCCAGGAACTGCCCGAGTTCCAGCCGTTCGACGACTGGCGCCGGGCGATGGCCGAGCGCCTCGACGCGGCCGGACGGGACTGACGTGGACCTGGGCATCGCCGGCCGGCAGGCGATCGTCTGCGCATCGAGCCGCGGTCTCGGCTTCGCCTGCGCCGACTCGCTCGCCCGCGAGGGCGTGCACCTCGCCATCAACGGACGCGACCCCGACGCGCTCGCCGTCGCGGCGCGCACGCTCTCGGAACGCCACGGTGTCACCGTGCGCGCCGTGGCCGGCGACATCGTCGATGCCGCCACGCGCGAGGCGCTGCTCGATGCCTGCCCGGCGCCCGACATCGTCGTGAACAACAACGGCGGTCCCACCCCGGGGCGGTTCGCCGACTGGGACCGCGACGCCTGGATCGCCGCGCTCGACGCCAACATGCTCGCCCCGCTGGCGATGATCCGCGCCGTCGTCGACGGGATGGTGGAGCGTCGGTTCGGGCGGATCGTGAACATCACGTCGGCCATGGTGAAGACGCCCGTGTCGCCGATGGGGCTCTCCACGGGCGCGCGCACCGGGCTCACCTCGGTCGCCAAGGCGCTCTCGAAGGACGTGGCGCGGGCGAACGTCACGATCAACAACCTGCTGCCCGAGCGGATCGACACGGCACGGCAACGCCAGATGGCCGAACTCCACGCCGCGAGGGCCGGCATCACCGTCGACGAGGCGTACGCGCACATGGCGTCGACGATCGCGGCGAAGCGGCTCGGCCGGCCGGAGGAGGTGGGCGACGCGTGTGCGTTCCTGTGCAGCGCACAGGCCGGCTACATCAGCGGGCAGAACCTCCAGCTCGACGGCGGCAGCTACGACGGGTTGCTCTGAGGTGACCGAGCCGGATCGCACACCGACCGCGGCGCACGACGGGCGAGACGTGCAGGAGGAGCACGACGGGCACGAGGAGCACGACGTCGCCGTCGTGATCGTCGGTGCCGGACCGGTGGGCCTCGTCGCGGCGAAGCTGCTCGCGAACGCCGGCATCGGCTGCCTGGTGGTCGAGCGCCGCGACGGGCCGCGCCGCTCGCCGGCGGCGCACGTGGTGAACGCCCGCACGCTGGAGATCCTGCGCCAGGCGGGCGTCGACCGGACGGCCCTCGCCGCCGTCGCCGAGGATCCCGCCGAGGTGGGGCACGTGAACTTCGTGACCACGCTGGGCGGCGAGCTGATCGGTCGGCTCCCCTTCGAACGGCAGGGCGACGAGTGCCTCGACCACACCCCGACCCCGCTGCGCAACATCTCCCAGCACCGCCTCGAGCCGCTGCTCGCGGCCGACGTCGGCCGAGCGCCGGGTGTCGATCTGCGCTACTCGACCGACTGGGTGTCCGCCGATGCCGACGACCTCGGCGTCACGTCCACGATCCGTGACCTCGGCAGCGGCACGGAGACGGTGGTGCGCAGCAGGTACCTCCTGGCCGCCGACGGCGCCGGCAGCGGTGTGCGCAAGTGGCTCGGCATCGCCATGGTCGGACCGGCGTCGCTGCAGAGCTTCGTCGCGATCCACCTGCGCGCGGATCTGCGACCCCTGGTGGCCGGACGACCGGGCGTGCTGCACTTCGTGCAGGATCCGGGGGCGCGCGGGACGTTCGTGGCCCACGTGCCCGCGTCGGAGTGGGTGTTCATGACCGCGTTCGACCCGCGGCGCGAGTCGCTCGACGACTTCGGCACCGAGCGCTGCGAGCAACTCGTGCGCGCCGCGATCGGCACCGGCGCGGCGGCCGACGTGTCCCTCGAGGTGGTGGGTACCGGCACCTGGCACATGAGCGCCCAGGTGGCCGAACGGATGCGGCACGGGCGCGTGTTCCTGGTCGGCGACGCCGCCCACCGGTTCCCGCCGACGGGCGGGCTCGGGCTCAACACCGGCGTCGCCGACGTACACGACCTGGTGTGGAAGCTCGCCGCCGTGGAGCAGGGATGGGCGGCGCCCTCGCTGCTCGACACCTACGAGACCGAACGGCGACCGGTGGCCGAGGTGAACTGCCGGCAGAGCACCTCGAACGCGTTCAAGATGGTGCTGCTCGCGGAGGCGCTCGGGCTGGGGCCCTCCACCACCTCGGCGGAGCTCCGCTCCGTACTGGCCGACCCGGCGCGCCGTCCGGCGATCGACGCGGCCGTCGCGGCACAGTCCACGCACTTCGACATGCTCGGCCTGCAGCTCGGCTACGTGTACGCGGAGGGCGCACTCGCCCGCGGCGCAGAGCCGGCGGCATCCAGGGGTGACCCGGGTGACGGCGATCCCGGTCGGTTCGACCCGGTGGCGGAGGTGGGCGCTCGATTGCCGCACGGGTGGCTGGCCGACGGACGATCCACGCTCGACCTCGTCGGCGCCACCGGGTTCACGCTGCTCACGATCGGCGGTACGGATGCGTGGGCGACCGCGGTCGAGCGGGCCGGCACGGTCGCGCCGGTGCGTCACGTGGTGCTCGACACCCTGGGGGTCGACGACCGATGGAGATCGACGTGCCGCCTTCCCGACGGAGGTGCGCTGCTGGTGCGGCCCGACCAGCACGTCGCGTGGCGCGCGGACACGTTGCCGTCCGACCCTGACGGCGACCTCGGCGCCGCGCTCGCGGCCATCCTCGGCTGAGTCACCAGCCGGCGTCACCAGCCGGCGTCACCAGCCGGCGTCACCAGCCGGCGTCGACGAAGCGTTGCAGCGAGGCGAGCGCCAGCTCCACCGCCTCGTCGTCGGTGAGCGACGCGAGCGCCCGCGCCCGCGCACCACCGACCAGCGCCAGCAGCACGGGTTCGCCGGTCACCGGCGCGAGGTTGAACCACTCGTCGTACCCGTCGCCGCCGACGATCGACCACATCAGCGTCTCGTCGGTCCAGAACCGCTCGTCGAACCGGAGCCAGAGCTTGTCCAGCAGGCCGAACCCGATCGCGTCGATCGCGCCCCGACGGTCGTCGTCGAGCGGTGGGTCGAACACGACGGTGCCGGCCTTCCACACGCCGAGCGGCACGGTGACCACCACCCGGTCGACGCCGAGCACCGTCTCGGTGCCGGCCTCGAACACCGTGACGTCGACCCCGGTGTCGTCGTGGGCGATGCTCGTGACCGGCGCAGCGAGGCGCACGTCGAGCCCGTGGAGCAACGCCTCGACCACGGCGGCGTATCCCCCGGTGACGAGCAGGTCGTCGCCGTCGCTGCCCTCGACGAACCCCCACCACGCGGACATCTCGTCCGGATCGGCGCCGTACTCCGTGGTGATCGCCGAGTCGTACACGTACTGCAGCGCAGCGGGGTCGAGGTCGGCGGCGGCACCCGACCCGACGACGGCCTCGGCCAGTGCGACGTCGGTGTCGAGGTCGTCGGCCCACTCGATCGCTTCGCCGATGGCGTCCTCGACCCCGTCGACGAACGCCTCGACGTCGGCGATGCGCCCGCGGTCGGCGGCCAGCGCGGAGGGTTCGTAGTCGAACGGCACGGCGGCGACACCCAGCCGCTCCAGGGTGGCGGCGAGGTCGTTGGTGCCGATGGCGTGCGCCCACGACGCACCGAGCTCCACCGGGAACGGCCAGTCGGCGGAGCGCACGGTGCCGATGCGGCCTCCCACCCGGTCGCGCGCTTCGACCACGGTGACGACGTACCCGGCATCGGCGAGGAGGCGCGCTGCGTGCGCCCCCGACGCCCCCGCCCCGACCACCACGACGTGCTCGCCCGGCTCGGCCACCGCGGCCACCTCGGCCGCCACCCGCTCCCCGGACGCGAGCGCGCCGTGCACGGTGGCCGGATCGGCGCGATCCGTCGCCTCCCCCGCCACGAACACCCGACCGTCGATCGGTGCGGCGAGCCGGCTGCGCATCTCGGGGTCGGCGCCCACGGCGAGGAAGCTGTACGAGCCGAACGCCAGGGGGTCGGTGCTCCATGACGTGCGCACGACCGCCACCGGACGCGGCACCGATCGAGCACCACCGGACGTCACCACGGCGTCCTCCCCGCCGCCGTCCCCAGCGCCGTCGCCGTCGCTGTCGTCGCCGGCACCATCCGTCGACTCGGAGCTGCACGCGGCCGCGACGGCGAGCGCCGCCGCACCGACCACCAGCGTCCGCCGGTCGAACCTGTGCGGATCGGACCTCCGCGAATCCGGTCCTGCCACGTCCTCGTGCCCGCTCACCCGACCAGTCTCCCAGCACCGGTCCCGGGCAGGTGCGCCACCCCGTCCATCGCCTGACGTGCGCGCACACCGCTCTGCGGGACAACTCCGGAATCCAACGACTGATCTGATTCGGGCCATCGAGGAGGCCGTGTCACCTTTTCCTCAAGCACTCCACCCCACCCCCCGATAGAGGGGGGTGGGGTGCGGCGGCAGCGTCGCACGACAGGGAGGTTTCCATGATCCGAGTGCTCGTCGTCGACTCCGACGCCACGTTCCTGGCGTCGCTGGACGTGAAGCTCGCGCCGCAGCGCTCCACCTGGGAGTTGGCCTTCACGACGCCCGAGACGGCGGGCGCCGCACTCGTGTCCGGAGCCTGGGACGTGGTGGTCGTCGACCTCACCGCGAACGTCGACGGCACCCCGGCGCTGGTTCGGGCCCGCGACGCGCAACCCGCCTCGCTGCGGATCGCGCTGGCCCCGGCCGGCACGGCCGTCGGCGACCTCGGAGCCGCGCATCAGGTGCTCCCCCACCAGTGCGACGCCACCGTCCTGCGCTCCACGATCCTGCGCGCGCTCGAGCTGCGGAGCCGGCTCGCGGACCCGTTCGTGCTGGAGCTCATCGGGTCGCTGCCCACCCTCCCGAGCCCCTCGGCCGCGATGGTGGAGCTGCAGCAGGCGCTCGGGGCCGTCGACGTCGACACCCGCCAGGTGGGTCGCGTCGTGTCGACCGACATGGCGATGGGGACGAAGCTGCTCCAGGTGGTCAACTCCTCGTACTACGGGCTCTCGCGCACGGTGGACGACCCGGCGGAGGCCGTCCGCCTGCTGGGCGCCCGGCTCACCGGCGAGATCCTCCTCACCGTCGGGCTGCTCGACGCCGTCACCTCGCGCGGCGCCGGGATCGACGCACAGCTGGCCGCCATGCGCGACCGCTCGCTCGCCCGCGCCGACCTCGCTGCCACACTGGCAGAGCGGGCGGGCCGCGCGCAGACGCTCGTGCGTCGGGTGTGGAACGGGGCGTTCCTGCTCGACGTCGGCGAGATGCTGCTCGTCGGCACCGAGCACGAGGACGATCCGGCACTGATCGATCGCCGGGCGACCATCGGTGGTGCGCTGCTGTCGATGTGGGGCCTGCCCCACCACCTGGTCGACATCGTCGCGCTGAGCGACCTGCACCCCGAGCGCTCGACGCCCGAGGCCGTCCACTACGCCTGGCTCGCCAGCGAGTTCACGGCCCGGCGTCTGGCGAGCCAGGGTGCCACGACGGTCGAGCAGACCGCCGGCCACCCGGACGGCAACGCGGACGGGGCGTACGTCCCGCCGCATCCCGCCGATCCCGAGCTGGTGTCGTCGGTGCTCCGCTGGGCGGGTCTCGCGTCGGTGCGCATCGACGACCTCGTGCCCGAGCTCACCGCCGCGGGCTGACCCGGTTCAGTCTCGTTCGATCCGCCGGCGGCCACCCGACGGCGTCCACCACTCGACCACGAGTCGCGTGGCGGTGTCGTCGAGGTGGGTCACGACGACCTCCTCCACGTCGGCGACGAAGAACTCACCGTCGGCCACCTCGGCCGCGGTGTCGTCGCCCGACGCCTGATCGCCCGACGCCTGATCGCCCGACGCCTGATCGCCCGACGCGCCGGCCTGGGCGGCCGCGCTGATCGGGCCTCGCGAGATCGCACGGCCGGCCACCTTGGCCTCGCCCGGCCACGACGACTCCTCACCGGGCACGGGGTGGACCGGGGGACCGTGGAGCGCGAAGCGCGGGTCGCGGTGCAGGTCGGCGCCCTTGCGCGACCGGCTCATCGAGCCGAACCGCAACTCGCCGTCGACGAACTCGCACTCGATGCCGGAGATGCGCGGCGAGCCATCGGCGCGCAGCGTGGCGATCGTCTTGTGCCGACCGGCGTCGAACGACCGTCGCACGCGGTCCGCGAGCTCGGGTTCGGCCGTCTCGAACTCGGCCCACGTCGTCATCGTCGGTCCCTCCTCGTGTCGCTCCCGCCCACCGGTGCCAGTGTGCCCCGATCCGTCACACGCTCGCGACGCACCTCGTCATTCGGCGCTCACCCGGTCGTGTGCCGGGTCGGCTCAGACGGGAGAGCGGCCGTTGACGAGGCCGAGGCCCGCCGTGCGATAGCCGAGCAGCACCAGCAGGTCGTCCGACGCCGTCTCGCGGATCGACGCGTCGAGCGCGAGGAACCAGTTCTCCTGGGTGCGGTAGATCGGCCGCGTGTACCAGCCGAAGATCGCGGCCCGTCGCTCGTCGTCGGTGGTGTTGGGACCGGTGCGGTGCCACACGCGGCTGTCGAACACCACCAGCGTGCCGGCGGGCACCTCGAGCGGGACGGCGTCGGTGAGCTCCGCAGGGTCGTCGGGCCTGGGCGTGCGGTTGCGGAGATGGCTCCCCGGCACGAACTGCGTGCCGCCGTTCGCCGCCGTGAAGTCGTCGACCGCCCACGCGGCGTTCGCACCCTGCGGCCGAGCGGGCCACGGCTCGGGGACGAAGATCTGGTCGGCGTGCAGCACACCGGCGGCGCCGCCGGGTCCGGTGATGTTGGCCGACAGGTTGCCGAGCAGCATCGGCCACCCGAGCACCGACCTCAGGAGCCGCAGCGCCGCCGGGTGCTCGGCGAGGCCGACGAACACCTCCGCCCGGCCGAGCACGTTCCACACCCGCTGGTTCGACCGGTCGACGTCGAGCCCGAACGCCGGCGCATCGTCGGCCGCCGCGAGGTCGGCTGCGGCAGCCGCGTACAGCTCGCTCCGCACCCGCTCGAGCGCCGGCCCGTCGAGCACCCCCGTGAGGGCGCAGAGGCCGTGCACGTCCAGGTCGTGCTCCGCCCGATCGATGTCGTCGGTCGGCCGTGGCAGCTCCATCGCAGACCCCCTCGTCGCGAACCCCGCCGGATCGGGTGCTCCGACGGGTGTGCGGCCGAGTGTACGAACGCGGTCCGCCGGCGGCCGAGGCGACCCGTCGAGCACCGTCAGTCGCCGGGCGCGACCGCAGCGACGCCGGCCTGCTCGGGCGCTGCGTCGGCCCCCGTCGGCGCGGGCCGTCGGGTGAGGCCGACCAGGGCGAGCACCACCACCACGGCGCCCACGACCTGGACGACGGACACCGATTCGCCCAGCAGCGCGGCCGAGGCCGCGAGCCCGAACACGGGGATCGATGACAGGTAGCCCGCCGCCGACGCGACCGGCAGGTACCGGAGGGCCGCGAGGTACAGCACGAACGGGACCGCGTAGTTGAGGAGGCCGGAGCCGGCGATCGCGAGCGTCTCGGCTGCTCCCGACGGCCAGGCGGTGACACCGCCGGCGTCGGCGACGACTGCGACGACGAGGCACAGCCCGAGCGCCCACCCCTGCTGGGCCGCGGCGAGGGTGAGCGGGTCGTGGTGCTCGACCTGCCGGTGCGACAGCACCACGTACAGCGCAGCGGCCACGACGCTCGCGAAGACCAGGACGTCGCCGACCACCGAGGACTCGCCTCCGGCGCCGTCCCACGCCACGACGAGCGCTCCGACGGTCGCGAGTGACGTCATCGACCACTGCAGGCGGGTGGGGCGCGTCCGGAGCAGCCACCACGCGAGGGCCGGGATCACGACCGGTTCGAGGGACGCGATCACGGTCGCGTTCGCCGCACTCGTGGTGGCGAGGCCCGCGAGGCTGAGGTGGTAGGCGATGCCGGGCTCGAGCACACCGGTCCAGCCGTCGCGCCACGCACCGGCGACCCGCTGCCGTCTTGCCGCGGCCACGGCCACCAGCACGGCGACGGAGGAACCGAGCTGGACGGTGAGGATCGACGTGGACGAGACATCCGTCCCGTCGAGCACGGCCTTCGACGCGACGAGGCCCAGGGCCCAGCACGCGGCACTCCCGATCATCAGCAGCGCGCCGAGGCGCACCGCGGTCACGGCTCGACCGCCAGGGTGACGGGACATGCCTGCTGCGGACACGACCGCTCGTCGCAGAGCCGGCAGGTGTGCTCCGCTCCGGCGACGTCGGTGGTGAGCGCGTCGAGGAGCTGGTCCAACAGCCCGTCGAGGGCGGTCCGGTCCCGGGGAGGCAGTCCCGCGACCAGCTCGTCGAGCAGGCGCGCACGGGCGGTGAGCTGACGGCGCCAGATCCGGGACCCGGCCGGCGTGAGGTGGAGTCCGAGCGTGCGACCGTCGACGCCGTCGCGACGTTCGAGCAGGCCGTCCCGCTCCAACCGGTCGATCACCCGCACCGCACCGGCGTGCGTGAGTCCGAGCACCGTCGCGACGAAGCCGACGCTGGCCCCCGGCGAGTGGCCCACCGCGTTGACCGCCGCCGAGTCGACGACGGACCTGCCACTCGCCTCGGCGACGACCGTGGCGACACGATCGTGCAGCGCGAGCCCGAGGGCGCCGAGGAGGTTGGCCGTCCGTTCCATGCGCGAGAGCGTACCGCAAACATATGACACTGTCATATGTCTGTGAAACGAACGTGGCGCGTCTCGGCTGTCCGGACCCACGACCGGTAACTTCGCCCGGCGTGAGCCCCGACGCCCTCTCCCCCGATCCGACGGCCACCGCACCGACCTCGGGGGTGGCCGAGCCGTCCGAGATCGCCACGGCACCCGAGGGCGGACCGCGCCAGTTCCGGCAGCACCGCTTCGTCCCGCCGCCCGGCGCGTGCGAGCTGCTCGTGGTGCGCCACGGCGAGTCCGAACCGATGACCGAGGGACGCCCTCTCCCCCTGTGCGACGGCCACGGCGACCCCGCGCTCGCTCCCGAGGGTCACGAGCAGGCGGAGCGGATCAGGGACCGCCTGGTCGCGAGCGGCGAGCGCGTCGCCGCGATCTACGTCACCACGCTGCAACGCACCCATCAGACCGCAGCCCCGCTCGCCACGCGTCTCGGCATCGAGCCCCGGGTGGAGCCCGACCTGCGCGAGGTGTTCCTGGGCGAGTGGGAGGGCGGCGAGCTGCGGCGCCGCATGGTCGACGGCGACCCGATCGCGCTCGCCATGTCGGCACAGGGCCGCTGGGACGTCATCCCCGGCGCCGAGTCGGAGGCCGCGCTGCGCGCACGCGTCCGCGCCGGCGTCGAGCGGATCGCCTCGGCCCACCCCGACGAGCTGGTGGTGGTCGTGGTGCACGGCGGTGTGATCGGCACGATCATGAACCTCGCCACCGGTTCGACCGGGTTCTCGTTCACCGGCGCCGACAACGGGTCGATCTCCCACCTCGTGATCACGCCCGACCGCTGGATCGTCCGCTGCTACAACGACACCACCCACCTGCGCGCCCGGTTCTCCACGATCGACGAGCCACCGCCGGCGACAGGCGTCCGCCCTGCGGGCATCACCTTCTGAAGTCAGCGACGCAGGCCGAGTCGGGACGCATCCGACCTTCGGCCCTGTCGCAGGTCGCGAGCTCGTCCGACGATGAACGTGGTGACCGCCGGGGCCACCCCAGTCTCCGGGAGGTGGAGCGGTGACGTCGAGCAGGATCCAGCACCTCCGTCACACACCGAGCGCGCGCCAGCGAGCGACGGTGGGAGCGCGCCGATGGGCGCTGCTCGGTGTGCTCGCTCTGGCCACCGCGGCCGGCGCGTGCGGTGGCGACGACTCCTCCGGCGCGCCCACCACCGCGACACCGACCACAGCACCTTTGACGACCACGACCACCGCACCCGACACGACGCCCGACACGACCCCCGGCACCACGGTGATCCCGACCACCACCACGGGTTCGACGACGATCCCGACCACGGTCCCGACCACCACCGACGCGACCACCACGATCCCGATCACGATCCCGACCACGACCCCGACCGGCACGACCCTGCTCCCCGGTGCGGCCACCACCCCGGTCTCCACCCCCGAGGGCGTCAACGGACCCGGCCTCACCGCCTTGCTGGTCGACGTGCGCACCGGGCGCCACGACGGCTACGAGCGGGTGGTGTTCGAGTTCCTCGGCGACCGGGTGCCCGGGTACGCGGTGCAGTACGTCGATCCGCCGTTCACCGCCGACCCGTCCGACCTCCCCGTCGCGGTCGACGGCGACGCGTTCCTCCGCGTGCGCATGGCGTGGGCGTCCGGCTACGACCTCACCGGCGACCTCGGTCAGGTGTACACCGGCCCGGACCGCATCGACGTGAACGCTCCCGTGGTGCAGGAGCTCGTGCTCCTCGGCGACTTCGAGGCGGTGCTCAGCTGGGTGATCGGGGTCGATGCCGAGCACCCGTTCCGGGTCACGATCCTCGACGAGCCCGCCCGGATCGTGATCGACATCGCCACGTCCGGCTGACCGGATCGCCATCGCCCGCCCCGCTGCGGCGGCAATAGGGTGAGGGCCATGGCGTTCCAGGAGATCCCCGTCGTCTCGCTGCAGGACTGGACTCGGCCGGGAGCCGACCGCACGACGTTCGCTGATCGCCTGCGGGTGATCTGCCACGAGGTCGGCTTCTTCCGGCTCGTCGACCACGGCGTCGAGCGATCCTTCCTCGACGACTACTTCACCGCGCTGCGCACCTTCTTCGCGCTGCCGGAGGAGGCGAAGGCGCAGATCGACAAGCTGAACTCCCCGTGGTTCCGCGGGTGGGAGCGCGTGGGCGCCGAGCTCACCGACAACCGGGTGGATCACCGCGAGCAGATCGACGTGTGGACCGAGCTCGATCCGCGCCACCCCGACGTCGAGCCCGCCTACCTCCGGCTCGAGGGACCCAACCAGTGGCCCGACGACACCCTCCCCCACTTCCGCGAGCTGGTCGAGCGCTTCCAACGCGAGATGGGTGCGATCGCCGACCAGCTCATGGCGGCGATGAGCATCGGGCTCGGCCTGCCCGCCGACCACCTCGACCGCCACTTCGGCGAGCGGAGGATGTCGCTCGTGAAGCTCATCCGCTACCCGCCCACCCCGGCCGGCGAGGCGGGCGTCAACGCGCACCACGACACCGGGTTCCTCACCCTGCTGTGGCAGCACGGGGTCCCCGGGTTGCAGGTGGAGAACCAGGACGGCGACTGGATCGACGTGCCCGCCGACGGCGACGCGATCGTGGTGAACCTCGGCGAGATGCTGCAGTCGATGACCGGCAACTACTTCGTCGCCACCAACCATCGCGTGATCGTGTCCGCCGAGCGCTACTCGTCGGGCTACTTCCACGGGCCCGGCCTCACCACCTCGCTGGCGCCGCTACCGCTCGACCCCCGCTTCGCCGAGGCGGTCGCGGCGAGCCCGCACCACCTCAGCGCCGGGTTCATGGCCAAGCGCGACGAGTTGCTGGCCGGGGCCGCCGGCACCAACTCGGCCCCCGTCGACACCTATGGCCAGCAGCTGTGGAACTACTTCACACGCAGCTACCCCGAGCTCGTCCGCCGCCACCACCCCGACCTGCTCACGACGAGCTGACCCACCGAGGCCGACCTCCACGTCGTCGTCGGGGACCTCCGGCACTGGTACGCGGCCGCGACCGGGTGGACGCTGGACACGTGGCCGGACGCGTCCACGTCGGGACGCGCCACACCGTCGGGAGGAGCAACGTCATGCGGCGTGTCATCGCAGCAGTGGCCGTCACGATCAGCTTCGTGCACGGCCTGATCCACCTGCTCGGGGTGGTGGAGGGATTCGGCTGGGCGGACGTCGAGCAACTCACCGCGCCGATCGGCGCGGCGATGGCAGTCGCCTGGCTGGCCGCGGCGATCGCCGTCGTGGCCGCCGCGGTGATGATGGGTGCTCGCGCCCGTGGCTGGTGGCTCGTCGCCGGCCTCGCGGCGATCGGTTCACAGGCCGTGGTGCTCACCTCGTGGACCGACGCCCGCGCCGGCACAGCGGCCAACGTGCTCCTGCTGCTGGCCGCGGTGTGGGGTGCGCTCGCCGACGGCCCGACGAGCCTGCGAGTCCGCTTCCGGCGGCTCGCCGCCGACGCCCGCGCGACGGTCACCGGCGACGGCCGCCCCAGCGCCGCGTTGGTCACGGAGGACGACCTCGCCGACCTGCCCGGTCCGGTGGCCGAGTTCGTCCGCGTCTCGGGTGCCGTGGGACGACCTCGCGTCGTCGGCATCGACGCCACGATCCACGGGCGCATCCGCAGCGACGAACGGTCGCCCTGGATGCGGTTCACCGGACGTCAGGTGAACACCTTCGGCGCCGCACCGACACGGGTGTTCTGGATGGACGCCACGATGCGCGGCCTTCCCGCCGACGTGCTGCACGCCTACGTCGGCGATGCCGCCACGATGGAGGTACGAGCTGCATCGGTGATCCCGGTCGTGCGGTCGGGCGGCCCGGAGTTCACCCGCGCGGAGACCGTGACGATCCTGAACGACCTGTGCGTGTTCGCCCCGGCCGCGCTCGTGGACGCCGACGTCACCTGGACCGGGATCGACGACCGCTCGGCCCGCGCGACCTTCCGCTGCGCGGGTCACACGATCAAGGCCGTCCTCGTGTTCGACGACCGGCATCGACTCGTGTACTTCGTGTCCGACGACCGCCTGCGGGCGGCGGCCGGCGGAGCGGGCGACGTCGCCCAACGGTGGTCGACACCGATCACCGAGCACCGCGAGGTCGACGGCCGCACGATCGGCACGGCCGGCGCTGGCCGCTGGCACCCGCCCGACGGGCCGGCCTTCGACTACCTGGAGATCGCGGTCGACGAGCTGACGTTCCTGGAGGCGGCACCCGCGCCGACACGTTCGATGTCGAATCGCAGCGGGTCGGCGAACACCGACGGGTCGCGGTTCGCGACGCGACGCCTTCTCGAGTGACGGACCGGGTGTCGGTCGACCCGAGAACATCAAGCAACTGCTTGCTCAGCCGTTCCACGTGTGGCATCGTGAGCCGACCCGCACCGACCCGCACCGACCCGCACCGACCCGCACCGACGGAGGATCCCCATGCGCATGACCGACGCCCAGCATCGCACCATGGCCGAAGCGCTGGTGCAGGCCGAGCTCACGCGGCAGTGGATCGATCCGCTGACACTGCAGTACGAGGACGCGGACATCGAGGACGCGTACGCCGTCGGCCAGCACGTCACCGACATCAAGGTGGCGAACGGCCGCGTGGTGAAGGGCCACAAGGTCGGCCTCACCTCACGTGCGATGCGCGAGGCCACCGGCGCCACCGAGCCCGACTACGGCACCCTGTTCGACAACTGGTTCCTCGACGAAGGCACCCAGGTGTCGCGCAGCCTGCTGAACAAGCCACTCGTCGAGGTGGAGCTGGTGTTCGTGCTGAAGGAGCCGCTGGGCGGGCCGTCGGTCAACGCGGCCGACGTGATCCGCGCCACCGACTTCGTCACGCCGGCGGTGGAGGTGGTCGACACCCGCTACGGCAAGCGCGGCAAGCCCGGGGTGATCGACAGCATCTCCGACGCGGCCTCCTGCGGGTTCGTGATGATCGGCGGCAACCCCGTCTCGCTGCGTGACATCGACGTCCGCCACGTCGGCGGTGCGCTCTACAAGAACGGCGAGGTCGTCGAGTCGGGCACGGCCGCGGCGGTGATGGGCAACCCGATCAACTCGGTCGCGTGGCTGGCGCGCAAGCTGCACGAGTTCGGCGTCGAGATGCAGCCGGGGCACAGCATCCTGTCCGGCTCGTTCATCCGCATCCACCCGATGGCGCCGGGCGACACCTTCGTCGCGGACTTCGGCCCGCTCGGCCAGATCAGCTTCGGCGTCACCAGCTGATCACGCGGCCGCGAGCGCTCAGACGGTGACGGCGAGGATCATGGTGCTGCTCCGGGGCGTCGCGCCGGCCGATGGCCGGGTGTCGGGTGTCGTGACACCGTCACGATGCACCGGACCGGCGCACGCCGCATGGGTGACGACGACGCAAGCTCGCCGACGGTGTACGGATCCTCGACCGGAGGCGAAGCGGTTCCGGCCCGAGGAGTAGCTTCCCGGTCGGCGTCGCGCACGGGGGCGGACGTCGGCTCCGGTCACCACCGGCCGCGATCGAGAACAGGGAGCACCAGATGAAGCTGAACCTCAGCGCCGACGAGGTCCTGAGCACCACCCGCGCCGTGCGCAAGCGGCTCGACTTCGACCGGCCCGTCGAGCTGTCGGTGATCAAGGAGTGCCTGGAGTACGCGGTGCAGGCACCCACCGGGTCGAACCTGCAGGGCTGGCAGTGGCTCGTCGTCACCGATCCGGAGAAGCGCAAGGGACTCGCCGACCTCTATCGCCAGGGCTGGGCGATGTACACCCAGATGGCCGGCGCGGCGACCAACATCGAGTCGGCCGACCCCGACCAGCAGGCCCGCGTGGTCGACTCGGCCACCTACATGGCGGAGAACTTCGAGAAGGCACCCGCGATGCTCATCCCGTGCCTGCCCGGCCGCCTCGACGGCCTGCCGAACATGGCGGCCACGTCGATGTACGGGTCGATCCTGCCCGGAGCGTGGAGCTTCATGCTCGCCGCCCGCGAGCGCGGCCTCGGCACGGCGTGGACCACGATCCACCTGATGTTCGAGGAGCAGGCCGCCCAGATCCTCGGCATCCCGTACGCCGAGGTCACCCAGTGCGCGCTGATCACGATCGGCTACACGAAGGGCACCGACTTCAAGCCCGCCAAGCGCCCGCCGATCGAGACGGTGATGCACCTCGACACCTGGGGCTCGCGCCCCGGGTGACGCTCGGCCCCGCGATCAGCGGGGCCGGAACGGCAGCAGCGGCGCGAACGAGTACCCCGTCCGGAGCTCCTCCGACGAGTCCTGCACGAGGTGGCGCGTCAGATGGCGCGCGTGGTCGGACATCGTCCGCCAGTCCGCGTACGTGATGGCCGGGATGGTCGGTTCGCGGAACCAGGGGGCGTAGTACTCCACGTTCGGGATCGCCCGCACGTGCTCGGACAGGTTCGGCGTGCCCCCGTGCCAGGCGCGCACGTCGCGGATCTGCACCGCACCGGCCGGCGCCGGGCACACGGTGCTGAGCCGCATCCACTCCGGCTCCTCCTCGAGCGTCGGCGGTGGCACGCGGGCGTGCTGCGTGCCGGGGATCTGCCGCGTCGGCCCGTTCAGCCGGTCCTGGTCGAACGGGAGGAAGTTCACGCACACGTAGGGCACCGGCAGGTCACGCGTGGTGAGGTACCCGCGGCGATCGAGGAACGAGCTGAACGGCGTGCGCTCGGGGCTCACGAAGTCGCGCATGTCGGCGTGCAACGGCTGGTAGCCCACCGCGCCGGGCAGGCAGAAGTCGCCGCTCGCCGCCCGCACCACGTAGTCGGTCGACCCGAAGATCGCGGTGAGGATCGGGGTGACGGTCGGGAGGTCGACCAGCATGCGCCACTCGGGGCGGTGCAGCATGCTGCGCGTGATCGAGGTGCCGCCGAAGGAATAGCGGTGCGAGCCGCGGTTGCCCTCGCGGGTGTCGTCGAGCGACACGATCTCCTCCACGGCCGCGATCACCCCGGCCGCGAGGGTGGCGGTCTGCTCGGCGTTGAGCGCGTCCCGCACCACCACGAAGCCGTCGCGGTCGAAGATCCGCACGGCCCGCTCGATCTCGTGCGGTTCGCAGATCTCGAGGCCGACGATGCCGTTGTTCGCGGCCAGGTGGTCGCGCAGTGCCACCACCTCCGGGTCGTCGCGTGACGGTCCGGCCCAGCCGAGGCCTGGGCGGAGCGGGGCCGTGTCCGGCTCGCGTTCGATCGGTGCTGCTGCGTGATCCACCACGTCCCCGAACGTACTCCGGAGCGAGCGGGCGAGGGCTGCGGATGACCGGTCGGAGCGATCGACGAGTCGGGTGGGCGCGCGAGAACCGACCTTCGACCCTGGGGGCCGGAGGTGCTGCGTCCGACGATGGACTCGGCGCCGCCCGACCCCGGCGCTCGTGAGGCTGGTGCTGGCGTGCGCAGGACGATCACAGGTGCAGCGACGACCGGGTCGATGAACCGGTCGACGTCCGGGTCGACGTCCGGGTCGACGTCCGGGTTGACGGCCGCGGAGGCGGCGGACCGGTTGCGGCGCGACGGCCCGAACGTGGTGGTGCCCGAGGCGAGGGGCTCCCGATGGAGGCGGGTGCTGGGGCCGTTGACCGACCCGATGGTCCTCCTGCTGCTGGTGGCGGCCCCCACGTATCTCCTGATCGGCGAGACCACCGATGCGATCGTGGCGTTCGTCGCGTTGGGCCCGATCGCGGCGGTCGGCTGGCTGCTCGAGTCACGAGCCGAGCACACGCTCGAGCAGCTCCGCCGGCTCACGGCACCGACCGCGACGGTGACGCGGGACGGTGAGGAGTGTTCGGTGCCTGCGGATCAGGTGGTCGTCGGCGACCTCGTCCGGGTGCGAGAGGGGGACGTGGTCCCGGCCGACGCCGTGGTGACGGCTGCCTCACAGGTGATGGTGGACGAGTCGTCGCTCACCGGCGAGTCGCTCCCCGTCGACAAGCGCACGGCGGACGCGCCGGACCACGACGCGCCGGAGGCAACACGGCTCTGGGCCGGCACCACCGTGCTGTCGGGCAGCGCGGAGGCCGTGGTCACCGCCACCGGTCAGGCCACGCGCTACGGACGGATCGGCCGGCTCGTCGCGGACACCCGGCCGCCACGCACGCCGCTGCAGCTGGCGCTCGCACGTCTCGTCCGAGCGCTGGCGCTGCTCGCACTCGTGTTCTGCGTCGCGGTCGTGGTCGCCGAGGTGCTGCACGGGGACGGGTGGGGCGACGCGGTGATCGCGGGCGTGAGCCTGGCGATCGCGGCGATCCCCGAGGAGTTCTCGATGGTGTACACGCTGTACCTGGCGCTCGGGGCGTGGCGGCTCACCCAACGCCACGCGCTCGTGCGGCGGCTGCCCAGCGTGGAGACGCTCGGGTCGACCACGGTGATCTGCACCGACAAGACCGGCACCCTCACCGAGGGCCGGCTGACGGTCGCAGCGGCGTGGACCCCCACGGGCGGGACGACCTCGCGTGACGGTGCCGCGGACGCACCGTCGGTCGCGCTGCTCGAGGCCGCCGTGCGGGCCTGCGAACCGTCGCCGTTCGATCCGCTCGACCTCGCGATCGTCGGCTTCGCCGAGGCGCACGGGATCGACGTCGAACGGTTGCACGGCGACGAGCTCACCGAGGACTGGCCGTTCGACACGACCGACCGTTACCTCACCCACGCGTGGCGCCCGGCCGGCGGTGGCCGGCGACTCGTGGCGTCGAAGGGCGCGATCGAAGGAGTGCTGGCGCACAGCGCCGCCGACGGGTCGGTCCGAGCCGCCGCGGAGGCGGCGAACACGGCGTTCACCGAGCAGGGGATGCGGGTGATCGCCGTCGCCGCCGGCGACGCGCCACCGAGCTCGGCGTCGCGTGCCGAGGACGAGTCGGGGCTGCGCTTCGCCGGGCTCGTCGCCTTCAGCGACCCGCTGCGCGCCGGTGTGCCCGACGCGCTGCGACGGTGCGGCGACGCCGGTGTCCGAGTGGTGATGGTGACGGGCGACCATCCCGCCACGGCGCACGCCGTCGCCACCGGGCTCGGGCTGCCGCACGAACGCTCCGGGGTCGACCTGATCGCCACCGGCGCCGACCTCGACGCGGCCGACCCCGCGCGGCTCGACGAACTGGCGGCGGAGGTGAACGTGTTCGCGCGCACCCGCCCCGAGCAGAAGCACCTCCTGGTCGCGGCACTGCGCCGCCGCGGCGAGGTGGTGGCGATGACCGGTGACGGGATCAACGACGCACCCGCGCTGCGCGAGGCCGACATCGGCGTCGCGATGGGCGAACGGGGCACGGCGGTCGCGCGTGAGTCGGCGTCGATCGTGCTGCTCGACGACAACTTCTCCACGATCGTCGCCTCGGTCGAGGAGGGCCGCCGGATCTTCGACAACCTGACGCGCGCCTTCGCCTACCTGATCGCGTTCCACCCACCGCTGCTGCTCGCCGCCTTGGTGGTGCCGCTGCTCGGCGAACCGTTGCTGCTGCTCCCGATCCACCTGGTGGTGCTCGAGATCCTGCTGCACCCGATCGTGTCGCTCGTGTTCCAGGCCGACCCCGCCGGCGACGACGCGATGCGACGGCCACCTCGACCCGTGGGCGATGCCCTCCGGCTGCGCACGCTCGCACCCGCGTGGGCCGTCGGACTCCTCGTCGCCGCAGTGCTGCTCACCATGTACCTGTGGGCGCTGTCGGTGTGGCCCGAGGATCGTGCCCGCGCCCTCGCGTTCTGCTCGCTGCTCGCCACCCAACCGGTGCTGCTCGCGACCATGCGGAGCCCGGACCGTCCGCCCTGGGTGCGACCGAGGCCGTGGACGCGCACGGTGATCGTGGTGACGGCGGCGCTCGTCGCCATCACGCCCATGTGCGTCTACGTCGGACCGCTCGCCGACCTGCTCCACCTCGAGCCGTTCGCCCCGGCCTGGTGGCCGCTGGTCGCCGTCGCGGCGTCGGCGCCACTGTGGCCGTGGGCCGTGCGGCACCACCGAGGAGGTGGCGCGTGACCGGCGACCTGTGGCGCGCCCGGTGTCGCACGCCGCTCGGGGCCGCTCGGTACGGTGGGCACGTGCGAGCCGAACGGGCCGGGTGGCGATGACGGCGACGTGCCTCACGCGGGCGTGGCGAAACGGCGTGCTCACGGACGAGGGGTTCGACCTCTCGGAGGTCGCCGACCACCTCCGCGATCCGGAGGCGATCGTGTGGGTCGACCTGTGCGGGCCGACACGAGAACTGCTCTTCGAGCTCGCCGACGAGCTGGGCCTGCACGAGCTGGCGATCGAGGACGCGCTCAGCATCCACCAGCGGCCGAAGCTCGACGTGTACGAAAGTCATTCGTTCCTGTCGTGCCACTCGGTGCGTGTCGACGTCGAGGCAGCGGTGCTGATCGAGACCGAGATCGACGCGTTCGTCAACTCGCGATGGTTGATCACCGTCCGACACGACGACGGGTTCTCGATGGACCCGGTGCTCCACCGGTGGGACCAGTCACCCGAGCTGGTGCAGCACGGCGTCCACTTCCTCCTGTACGGGCTGCTCGACGTGGTGGTCGATGCCTACTTCGACGTGGTCGAGCAGTTCGACGACTACTACGACGAGGTGAGTGCCGGGCTGTTCGCCGACCAACCGCTGTCGGCCGAGCAGCAGCGCAACTGGTTCCAGATGCGCCGCGCCCTCGTGCGCTTCCATCGGCTCGTGGTGCCGTTGCGCGAGACCGTGAGCGGCCTCATGCGCCGCGAGCACACGTCGGTGTCCGACGCGCTGTACCCGTACTTCCAGGACGTGTACGACCACGTGCTGCGCGTGACCGAATCGGCCGACTCGCTGCGCGACCTGGTGTCGACGATCGTCGAGACGAACATCAGCCTGCGCGACTACCGCCAGAACCAGGTGATGAAGCGCGTGACCAGTTGGGCGGCGATCATCGCGGTGCCGACCTCGATCACCGGCTGGTACGGGCAGAACATCCCCTACCCCGGCTCGGGCGAGACCTGGGGTGTGATCACCTCGGCCGTGCTGGTGTTCGGCGGCTCCGGTGCGCTCTACGTGCTGTTCAAGCGCCGCGGCTGGCTCTGAGCCCGCTCCGGTTCGGACCGGGCCGGATCGGGCGGGCCGGATCGGGCGGGCCGGATCGGGCGGGCCGGATCAGTCGAGGTGGTGCAGGGCGTGGCCGGCCACCACGTGCACGGTGCACGGCGACCCCACCTCGAGCAGCCTCGAGCCCGCCGGGACCTCGGCGAGCACCGTCGATCCGTCGGCGCGGCCGACCTCGTACCGCCACATCGAACCGAAGTAGTGGTGGGCCAGCACCCGGTCGGCCCCACCCGGCTCGATCGTGAGATCGTGCGGGCGGGCCATCAGCACCCCGCCGTCGGAGCCGGGCAGGAACGCCGCATCGCCCAGGAACCTGGCGACGAACCGGTCGACCGGCCGCTCGTACACCTGCTCGGGCAGGTCGACCTGCAGGATCCGTCCGGCACGCATCACCGCGACACGGTCGCCGACGAGGAGTGCCTCGTCGCGGTCGTGGGTGACCAGCACCGCGCTCGTGCGGCGCGAGCGCAGCGCGGCGATGACATCCGTGCGCAGCGAGTCGCGCAGCGACGCGTCGAGGTTCGCGAACGGCTCGTCGAGCAGCACCACGGGCGGCTGCGGCGCGAGCGCACGCGCGAGCGCGATGCGCTGCTGCTCGCCGCCCGACAGCTCGTGCGGGTAGCGCTTCGCGAGACCGGGCAGCCGCACCAGCTCGAGCAGCTCACCCACGAGCGTCGCCCGTTCGCGCCGCGACAGGTGCCGCACCCCGAAGGTGAGGTTCTGGTCGACGCGCAGATGCGGGAAGAGCGCGTGGTCCTGGAAGACGAGGCCGATCCACCGGCGTTCGGCCGGCAGCGCGCTGACGTCGGCGCCGTCGAGCAGCACCTGCCCGTCGGCCGGCTCGAGCCCGGCGATCACCCGCAGCAGCGTGGACTTGCCGCAGCCGCTCGGCCCCACGAGGGCGAGCAGCTCGGCCGGCTGCACGGCGAGGTCGACGCCGTCGACGACGGCGCGACCGCCGATGACCTTGCGGATGGAACGTGCCTCGAGCGCGGCCGGGTGGGGAGCGGCACCGGTGGTGTCGCGCACCTCCGGGGCGGTGAACGCCGGCCGGATGCGGGGCGACACGGCGGTCACGTCGTCACCTCCGCGCCGCGATCCAGCGCCCACTGCAGGATCGCGACCGAGATCATCCCCAGCGCCACGATCGCCAGGGACGGCACCGCCGCCTGCACCCACAGGCTCTCCGATGTCGCGCGCCAGACCCACACCGAGAGTGTGTCGGTGCCGAACGGCCGGAGCAACAGCGTGACCGGCAGCTCCTTCACCGAGTCGATCGCGACGAGGGCCGCGGCGGCCAGGAGGCCGGTCCGGATCAGCGGCAGCTCGACCCGCACCGCCACCCGGAGCGGGCCCGCACCCAGGGTGCGTGCACCGGCGATCACGTTCGGTGGCACCTTGGCGAGCGTGGCCTCCACCCCCTGGTAGGACACCGCGAGGAAGCGCACCGTGAGCGCGTAGATCAACCCGACCATGGACCCGACGAGCAGCACGCCGTCGGGCAGCCAGTCACGCCGGTCGAGCGCGGCGAGGGTGATCACCACCCCGACCGCGACGACCGGGCCCGGGACCGCGTAGCCGAGCGTGGCGGTGCGGGCGACCACCTGTCCGGCGGTGCCCCGCCGCCGGGCGAGCCATGCGAGGGTGGTGCCGACGACCACGCACACGATCGTCGCGGCACCGGCCACCCGGACCGACGAGGTGACGTGGAACCCGAGGTCGCCCTCGACCGCGATGGTCTGCCCGGTGGCGCGCGCCTCGCCCACCCACCGGACCAGCTTCACGATCGGCACCGCGACGGCCAGCGCGACGACCGACCAGCCGGCCACCGCTGCGGCGACGGTGGTGCCCACCCGCGTGCGCCGCGGTGCCACCGACTCGGCGCGGCCGCCCTGGGTGTAGCGGGCCCGACCGCGGAGCAGCCGCTCGACGGCGATCAGCAGCACGGCGGCGCCGATCAGCAGGGTGGCGAGCTCGGCCGCCGCGTTGCGGTCGCCGGTGCCGAACCACACGCGCAGGACACCGTCCGCGATCGTGCTGACGTTGAACAGCCGCACGGTGCCGACGTCGGTGAGCACCTCCATCGCGACCAGCGCGGCACCGGCGGCGATCGACGGCCGGGCCATCGGCAGCGTGACCCGCCACCAGGCCTGCCACGGGCTGCAGCCGAGGCTGCGGGCGACGGCCACGGTGGCGGCCGACTGGTCGCGGAACGCCGCCCGCGCGAGCAGGTAGACGTACGGGTAGAGGGCCATGATCAGCACGGCGGCGCACAGCCAGATGCTGCGCACCGCCCGGGCGCCGAGCGGCCCCTGCATCGTGTCGAGCCACACGAAGCCGAGCACGTACCCCGGCACCGCGAGTGGCGTGACCAGTGCCCAGCCGAGCAGTCGCCGCCCGGGGAAGTCGTAGGCGGTGACGAACCACGCGAGCCCGGTGCCGAGCACGGTCGCGCCGATCACCACCGTGGTGAGGAGGGTCACCGTGTCACGGATCATCCCCGGAAGCCGGGTGTCCCACAGCTCGCGCCACACCTCCGTCGTCGGGTCGAGGATCGACGCGACGATGACGATCACGGGCGCGGCGACGACCCCGGCCACCACCACGATCGCCACCCATCCGGGCAGCGATCGCGCGCGGCGACGCAGGGTCGTCGTCGACGTCGGGATCGTGGCGAGTGTCACTCGTACCCGGCGACGCTCAACACCTCGACGGCCGCCGGGTTGAGCTCACCGAGCCGGAGCACGACACCCAGGTCGGCGGTGAACTCACCCCACGTCGCGACGAGTTCGTTGACCGGGGAGGTCGGGTCCGCCGGGTACTCGAAGTTCGCCGCGGCGAACTGCTCCTGGCCGTCGGTCGCGAGCCACTCGATCAGTCGCTTCGCGCCCTCCGGGTTCGGTGCGTTCGCGGTGACGCCGGCGGCGCTCACGTTGACGTGCGCCCCGCGGCCGTCCTGCTCGGGCCACGAGATCGCCACGGGGAAGTCGGGGTTCTCGGTCTGGAGACGGCCGAGGTAGTAGGTGTTCGCGATCGCGATGTCGCACTCGCCGGACGCCACGGCCTTGTAGATGTCCGTGTCGCTGTTGATGTAGAGCGGGTCGTTGGCCACCCACGACGAGACGATCTCCGTGGCCCGCTCCTCACCCTCGGCGGCGATGATGCTCGCGACGAGCGACTGGGTGTAGGGGTGGGTGCTGGGACGCAGGCACACCCGGCCCGCCCACTGCGGGTCGCCGACGGCGGCGTAGGTGGTGGGCGGCTCGGTCACCCGCTCGGTGCTGTAGATCACGACGCGGGCGCGACGGCTGAGCGAGAACCAGAGGTCGTCGGGGCTGCGGAGCTCGGCCGGGATGGCCGCCGTGAGCGCCTCGCTCTCGATCGGGGCGAGCAGCCCGGCCTGGGCGGACAGCTCGATGTTCGCCGCGTCGGCGGTGAGCACCACGTCGGCCGGGGTGTTCTCACCCTCGGCGATCAGCCGCTCGCGCAGCTCGGGGTCGCCACCGCTGGTGAACCGCACCTCGATGCCCGTCGCCTCGGTGAAGGCCTCGAACACCGGCTCGATGCCGTACTGACGACCGATGTACACCGTGACGGTGCCGCCGTCGCTCGACGCGTCGTCGGACCCGCACGCCGCGGTGACGCTCGCCAGCGCGATCCCGATGGCCGCCAGCCGGATCGTGCGGGGGGTGGTGGTTCGCCTCATCTGCATGTTAGGGAACCCTAACGACCTCCGATCAGCGGTGTCAATCCCGCACGGTCGGTCGCCCGGCGGTTCGACGATCGGTCCGATCCCTCAGCACACCGACACGCGTGTGCGCTGACACGCTTGCGCGTCCAACGCGTACAGCGGACGGCCACCGACCACCGACGATGCACCCGTGGTCCCGCGCATCCTCCTCGCCATCGGCGCCTCCGCCTGCTTCGTGGCCGGCAGCCTGTTCATGAAGCCCGCCGCCGGATTCACGAGGCTCTGGCCCTCCGTCGCCGTGTTCGTCTGCTTCGCGCTCGGCATCCTGCTCGACGTCTACCTGGTCCGCTCGCTCGGCGACGTCGGGCCGGCCGTGATCCTGATCGGCGGTCTCGAGGCGACGTTCACCGTGCTGATGGCCCGATGGATCTACGACGAGTCACTCGACGCGAGACGCGTGGCCGCGATGGCGCTCGTGCTCTCCGGCGTGGCCCTGCTCGACTGGCACCCGAAGGCCGCGGCAGAGGCGGACCGCCCGACCTCGCACACCCTCGCCCACGCCGCGCTCCAGGGTGCGCTGCACGGGGCCGGGCACCCCACGGTGCGGTCGGGCACGGCGTCGATCGCGCTGCCGCTTCCCCTGCCCCTGCCGACCTCCCGCCCGGTGCCACTTCCGATGCCGTCGCCTCTCGCCGCGCGGGCGGAGTCAGGAGCCGCGACGCCGAGGCCGGTCCTCGGCCGACTGCTCGAGCCAGACGCGCAGCTCGGCCCGGCTCGAGATGCCGAGCTTGGCGTAGACCCGCTGCAGGTGCGAGTCGATCGTCCGACGTGACACGACCAGCCGGGCGGCGAGCTCGTCACGGCCCGCTCCCCCGGCCACGGCCCGGGCGATCTCGAGCTCACGAGCCGACAGCGTCGGCAGTGGCGGAGCGGAGAGCACCCACGGTCGCAACGGCTCGTCGAAGCCGTCCGCCGTCGAGCGGACGAGCTGGAGGATCCGGGTGGCCCGCCGCGGCTCGGCCACGCGGACCCGCTCCGCGGCGAACGCGAGCAGTCGCACCCCGGTGACCGACCAGCCGAGCCCGACCAGATCGCCGGCCGCCACCTCGACGTCGTCGACGGTGCCGGAGAGCGCGCGCCGGCACGCCACCAGCACGGGGCCGTCGGCGGCCGGATCGTCCGGTGGCGTGTCCGGCGCGACACCGAGCAGGAGCTGCTCGACGGCGACGAGGTGCCCGGTGAGCACCTCCCGCTGACGATGGGCGACGGCCATCGCCTCGCGCAGCCGGGCGACGACGTCGCTCCGTCGCCCGCCGGTGGCGCGAGCGTGGAGGGCGAGCGCCAGCAGCGCGTCGGACCGCTCGGCGGCCACGGCGTGCACCGGTGATCGCAGCGCGTCGAGGTCCCGGTCGTCGGGTTCGGCGCCCTCGTGCAACGAGGCGAGGGTCACCAGTGTGGCGCGTGGCCAGTCGGCGAAGCCGGCCCGGTGGGCGCGCCCGAACGCGGCGACCGCGGTGTCGAGGCGGCGGCGGGCCGCACGCGACCGGCCGGATCGGGCGTCCGCCTGGCCCGCCACCCAGGCCGCCCACCCGAGGTTCCAGTGGTCACCACGGCGGAGGGTCGCGTCGTAGAGCCGGCCCAGCTCCCCCGCGAGCTCGGCCCGCTCGACCGCAGTGCCCGACCCCGACCGGGCCAGCACCATCGATCGCACGAACCGGTAGCGGTCGGCCGACAGGTTCAACCCGGGATCGACCTGGCGCTCCAGCTCGGCGTCGAGCCGCTCCAGCACGCGCGCGTGACGCCCCCGGACGAGATCGGCCATGGCGAGCGCGTTCAGCGCGAACGACGTCGGCCTGCCGGGCTGCACGGGCCGATCGCCGACGCGGCGCTCGACGGCCTCGGGGTCGCCGGTGTGGAGGTCGATCGTGGCCAGCCCGTCCTCGCAGATCTCGGCGTGGGCACCGCACCGTGCGAGCGCCTGTTCCAGGGTGGCCCGGGCGAGGTCGGGACGGTGCTCGAGGTAGAGCTGCCAGAGCGCCCGACTGAACGCAGCCGTCGCGACGAGGACCTCGTCGTCGGGATGGGCGACGAGCACCTCGTCGAGCAGCGGCGTCGGCTCGGAACGCGCGAGCGCTGCCGCCACACCGAGCGCCGCCTGGGCAACGCGGGTCGTGCGCCACAGCCGCTCTGCGATGCGGCCCGCCTCGTGCCACCGGCCGAGCTCCGCGGCGCCGAACACCCCGGGCAGCAGCGCCTGCAGCTCGGGTCCGCCGAGCGCGGCAACGCCGCCGGCGGCGTCGGCGAGCTTGCACCACCAGGTGGCCACCACCACCTGCTCCTCCTGGGTGAGCGATGCCGCCGGCACGCCGGGCGTCGCAGCTGCGGACGCCGAGGCTG
>CAEZSR010000032.1_pt1 | contig 28402 bp, 26 predicted proteins | sample 7264011 | NCBI WGS metagenome assembly CAEZSR01 (sample SAMEA6813783, study PRJEB35770) | freshwater metagenome | biome: Freshwater; feature: Freshwater reservoir; material: water | place: Czech Republic | collected 2016-08-15 | depth 0.5m m | reverse complement strand
GCTGGCCCTCGGGGCCGTGGAGCTGTTCGGTGTCGATCCGGGGCCGCTGCTCACCGTCACCGTGACCGTCGTCCAGCTGTGGTTCCTCGCCACCGGCGTCTGGCTCCTCGCACGCGGCACCAAGACCTTCGACACCGCGTGAGCGGCACGACACGAGAAGTGGAGGAGGAGACGTGAAGATCCTCATCGTCGACGGTCATCCCAGCCGTGAGAGCTTCGTCGGCGCCCTCGCCGACGAGTACGCCGCAGGGGCGAGGGGCCAGGGCCACGAGGTCGAGGTGTTGCGCCTGAGCGAGATGGATCTCGAGCCGTACCTGAAGTACCGGCACGGCACGGACCACCCGGTCATGACCCCCGACCTCGAAGCGATGCGCACCCAACTGGTCTGGGCCGACCACTACGTCGTCGCCTACCCGATCTGGTGGGGTCTTCCCCCTGCGCTCCTCAAGGTCTACTTCGAAGTCGTGTTCGCCCCGGGTGTCGCCTTCAGGTACCTCCCTCGTCGCGGACGCAGCGTGAGGTGGGAGCGACTCCTCTCCGGGCGAACCGCCCAACTCCTGGTGACGGGTGACGCGCCACCGTGGTTCTGGAGGTACGTGCGGGCGCAGCCGACGAGCGGGCACTCGAGCGGAGCATCCTGGGGTTCTGCGGTGTGCGGACCATGAGGACCGCCTCCTTCGGTTCGGTCAAGACGTCGACGCCTGCTCGGAGGCAGCAGTGGCTGAGCAGGGCGACGACGCTGGGTTCGAGGGGGCCGTCACGCCGCATCCGACGCTCGGCCTCGCGGTCGGCGAAGGCGAGGACGGCCTGACGCCGCAGCGATCGCGGGGGTGTCCGTCACCGGCCCGCGGTACGGGTCGCTCCTGCACCCGTGGGCCGGTTCGCGAACCGGCCACCGCCCCGTGACGGGGACCCGCTCCCACGAGCACCATGTCCCCATCGCACGCGGGAGCGCCGCTGCTCATCGAAAGGACCACCCATGTCGACTCGGCCGTCGCCGACCCGCCGCAGCGCAGTGCCGGCAGCGCAGCCACTGCGCAGGGAGCGTTGATCGCCGTGCGGCTCGGTGTCGTCGCGGCCGGGGTGAGCGCCTGCATCGCAGGCCTCGCCGCGACGCTCCCTCCGGCAACGACCGCCGTGGCGGCGTCGGGCCCCACCCCCGTCACGATCGAGGGCGGCCCGACCTCGTCGAGCGACCCCACGCCGGTCGAGCTCTCCGCCGACCTGTACGTCCCCGACGTGACGCCCGCTCCCGCGGTGGTCCTCGCCCACGGGTTCGGTGGCAGCAAGGGGTCGGTCGCCGAGCAGGCGAACGACCTGGCCGCAGCGGGATTCGTGGTGGTGGCCTACACCGCTCGCGGATTCGGGGACTCCACCGGCACCATCTCGATGAACTCCCCGGAGTTCGAGGTCGCGGACGCCTCGCGCGTCATCGACCATCTCGCCGGTCTGTCGATCGTGGAGACCGAGGCACCCGGTGATCCCGTCGTCGGGGTGGCCGGCGGCTCCTACGGCGGCGCACTGGCGTTGATGGCGGCCGGGCTCGACGAGCGCGTCGACGCGGTCGCAGCCGACATCACCTGGAACGACCTCGAGTCGTCGCTGTTCGCCCAGAGCGAGCTCGGCACCGACACCCCCGGTGTCTTCAAGCGGCTCTGGACGGCGATCTTCTTCAGCGCAGGGCTCGACTCCCCACCCGGCCGGGCCGACATCTGCGGCCGGTTCTCGCAGGAGTGGTGCGACGCCTACACCGCCGTCGCGACGAACGCACCGCTCACCGACGAGGTGCGCGCGCTCATGCGGCGATCCTCACCGGCGAGCATCACCGACCGGATCGCCGTGCCGACCCTGCTCGGGGGCGGGCAGGCGGATTCGTTGTTCCCCCTGCAGCAGGTGGATGCGACCGCCGCACAGATCCGAGCCGCGAACCCCGACACGCCGGTGAAGGTCGTCTGGCACGCACAGGGCCACGACGGGGGAGTGGACGAATCGGATCGCCTCGAGACCATGACCCGGGCCTGGTTCCGGGCACACCTCGACGGCGGCCCGCCGGTGTCGCTCGACTTCGAGGTGTCGCGGGTGACCGGCTCGGCGCTCGACGACCGACAGTCGGGCACCGTCGAGATCCTGACCAGCCCGCGCTACCCGGGCCTCGCCGGCGAGTCCGAACGAGCGATCCCGATCGCCGGCCCGCCACAGCGGATCCTCGCGCCCGCCGGCGGCCTGCCCGCCGCCGTGAGCTCGCTCCCGGGCATCGGTGCCCTCGGCGGGTTGCTGGCGCTCGTCGGCGAACAGGTCGCGCCGAACCAGAGCGCCGTGTTCGTCTCCGAGCCGCTCGGCGAGCCCACCCGCATCATCGGGGCCTCCCGCGTGAGCATCGAGGTGTCGAGCGACGCCCCGCGGCGCGCCAGCCTGTTCGTGGGCCTGCGGATCGAGACCAGAGCGGGCGCCTTCGTGCTGCCGAACGGGCTCGTCGCCCCGGTGAACGTCGACGTGGGGCCCACGGCGCGCCGGGTCGACGTCGAACTCCCCGCGATCGTCGCCGACGTCGCCGCAGGGGATCGTCTCGTCGTCACCGTGAGCACCACCGACCAGGCGTTCCGCACGCCGGAGGAGCCCGCCGTCTACGCCGTGGCGCTGGCGGGTTCCAGCGTGGTGATCCCCCAACTGGAGATGACGGCGCGCGCCGAGGGGTTCCCGCTGTGGGCGTGGCCGCTCATGACGCTCGGCATCTGCGTGGCGATGGCCATCGCCCTGAGGCTCGGGCGGCCGCGCGCCGACGGAGTCGCCCAGCGGCCGGATCTCGTCGGCAGCCCGCTGGTCATCGAGGGGTTGGTCAAGCAGTACGGCGAGGGCGTGCGGGCTGTTGCGGGTGTGGACATCACCGTGTCGCAAGGGGTCGTCCTCGGCCTCCTCGGCCCCAACGGCGCGGGCAAGACCACCACGATGCGCATGGCGATGGGGCTGATCCGGCCGACGGAGGGCAGCGTGTTCATCTTCGGAGAGCGGGTCACGCCGGGCGCACCGGTGCTGTCGCGAGTGGGCGCGTTCGTGGAGGGGCCCGGGTTCTTGCCGCACCTGTCGGGCCGCGAGAACCTCGAGCTGTACTGGCGGGCGAGCGGTCGGTCGGGAGCGATGCACCTCGACGAGGTGCTCGAGATCGCCGGTCTCGGCGCGGCCGTCGACCGCAAGGTGCGCACCTACAGCCAGGGGATGAAGCAGCGCCTGGGCATCGCGCAGGCGATGCTCGGACTGCCCGACATCCTGCTCCTCGACGAACCCACCAACGGCCTCGACCCGCCGCAGATCCGCGAGATGCGCCAGATCCTGCGCGAGTACGCCACCAACGGCCGCACGGTGATCCTCTCCTCGCACCTGCTGAGCGAGGTCGAGCAGACGTGCACCGACGTGGTGGTCATGCACCGCGGCACGGTCGTGGCGGCCGGCACCGTGGGTGAGCTCCTGGCCGGACGCAGCGGCGACCACCTGGAGGACGTGTTCATGGACCTGGTCGGCTCCGACCACCTGGTCAACGCCGGACCGCTGGCGGAGGGAGATCGCTGATGGAGACCTACTCGGCACGACGGACCCTGAGCGTCCGCGTCGAACTGACCCGCCAGCTCCGGCGCCGGCGCACGGCAGCGGCGTTCGGGCTGGTGATCGCGCTCCCCGTCGTGGTCGTGCTCGCGGTGGAGTTCGGCTCCTCGGCCGGTGGCGGGGGACTGGCGGACGGCGACTTCGACGTCTTCGGCCTGATGGCGTCGGGCCCGTGGAACTTCGCCCTCAGCGGGCTGTTCTTCTCGTCCGCGTTCTTGCTCGTGATCCTCGCGGCGATGTTCCTCGGCGACACCGTGGCCGGCGAGGCGTCGTGGTCGACGATGCGCTATCTGCTGGCAGCGCCCGTGCCACGCCGGAGGTTCCTGTTCGTCAAGGCCGTCGTCGGCCTCCTGCTGACGCTCTCGATGCTCCTCGTCCTCGTCGCCACCGCGTTCGTCCTCGGCCTGCTCGCCTTCGGGGACGGCACGTTGGTCAGCCCGCTGAGCGGCGCGCTCGGGGTGGGCGAGTCCTCCGTGCGGCTCGCCGTGATCACCGGCTACATCGCCGTGACCCTGCTCGTGCCTGCAGGCGTCGCCTTCCTGGCGAGCGTCTCCACCGACGTCCCGCTCGGGGCCGTGGGCGCGGCCGTGGTGATCGTGGTGGTGGCCAACATCCTCGACGCGATCGAAGCGCTGGGATCGATCCGGGCGATCCTGCCCACCCGCTACGCCGGTGCCTGGGCCGATGCGCTCGGGCCGTCGATCGTGTGGGACGAGATGGCGGTCGGGTTGTTCTACAACGTGACGGTCTTCGTCGTGCTCGTCGGCATCGCCGTGCTGCGCTTCGACCGCAAGGACGTGATGTCGTGACGGCGCCGGCCGCTCACTCGACCTGACCTCGATCGCGGAGTCACCCGCCCGCGACGTCACCCGCCGGCGACGCCCCCGTCGTCGGACCACGGCCCCCTACGACCAGCCGCGTGCTCGTTGCACGGCGGCACGAACATCGGCGGCAGTGGTGCGGCCTGGGTCGTGCGGCCACCGCGCCGCCACGTAGCCGTCCGGTCGGATCAGCACCGCGCCGGTGTCACCGATGCCGTACGCGGTGCGGACCGTGGGGTCATCGATCACGTACGGCCGCACATCGTGCTCGGCGGCGAGTGCCACCCACGGCCGAACGCCCGAGCACACGAGCGCGAAGCCGTGGCGGACGGTGTCGAGTGTCGACATCGGCCGCCCTCGCTGGGTGATCCATGCGTGGGGTGCGCGATGTCCCGGCCGGGCGACGGGGACGTAGTCCTCGACCGGATCGGCCGGTGTGGGCAGAGGGCTCCCGTCGCTCGTGATCACCGCGCTGTCGTACACGTGCCCGAACTCCATCCCGGCGAAGTTGCCGTAGCGATGGGCGCGGGCGACCGCCTCACGGGGAGTCAGCCCGTCGGGGTGTTCGCCTCTGCCGGCCTGCGCGACGGCCCAGACGGATCGGGAGTTGTCGAAGGAGCGCTGGGCGTTCGATGCCGCGACGGGCCGGCGCTCGTGCTCGAAGGAGTCGAGCAGCTCGGGACCTGCGACGCCGTCGAGCGCGGCAGCGAGCTTCCACGCCAGGTTGTGCGCGCTCTGGATCCCGGTGTTCATCCCGAACCCCCCGGTCGGTGGCATCTGGTGTGCCGCGTCGCCGACCAGGAAGACCCGCCCGACCCGGAAGCGCTCGGCGACGAGGACGTTCATGACCCACGGCGAGATCGACAGCACGTCGACGTCGAGTTCCGGCTCGCCCACCGCCTGCCGGATCCACGCGGTGCAGCGTTCCGCCGAGAAGCTGTCGCGGACGACGGGGTTGCCGTCGTAGGAGATCTGGCACAGCCACGTCCCCGCCCCGTCGAGCGGCTGGAACACGCCGCGGTGCCCTGCGTCGGCCACCCAGTACATGACGCCGCGCCGCTGGTCGGTCCAGGGAGCGAGATCGGCCCGGAAGTGCACGTTGATGTTGTGGCTGCCGGCTGCCCGGCCGACGAGGGGGATCCCGAGGCGCTCCCGAGTGCCGCTCGCCGCTCCGTCGGCCGCGATCACGTACGGGACCGAGACGTGGTCCTCCTCACCGGTCGAGCGGTCGCGGACGTCGACTCGGACGTGGTCGTGTTCGTCTCGTGCACGGATCACCTCGGTCCCGAACCGGACGGTCACCTTCCCCGAGCCGATCGCGGCCCGGAGGAGCACCGGCTCGAACCGGTCCTGCGAACTGAGGACCGGACGCTCGGGGCTGAGGTGATCGCCGGAGCCGGAGAAGCCGGGGGTGGTGACCCGGCCGTACTCCTCGCCCGCCAGCGTGCGGGTGTAGACGATCTGGTCGGTCCAGCCCTCCGGCAGGTCGAGCTCGCGGAGGCGCCGCGTCACCCCGCCGCCCCATTGCCGGGCCACCTCCATGGTGCGTGTGTTGATGTTGCGTGCCTTGGGATGCACGGCCGTGCCGGGATGACGCTCGAACACGATCGAGTGCACGTCGAACCGGGCCAGCTCCAACGCCATCGCCAGCCCGACCGGGCCGGCCCCGCAGATCGCCACGCGTGGTGGGCCCGTCATCCCACCCGTCGTGTGTTGCCGTGATGCCTGCGCCATGGTGCTCTCCTCAGCCGGGGTCCGTGACGAGCCGGCGCGAGTGGTCGCGGGCGACCTGCTCGACGGTGCCGCCGACGACCGCTCCTCGCATGAGACGGACCTCTCGATGTCGATGTCGATGTCGATGTCGATGTCGATGTCGGACCGCCCGCTCGGGGCGAGGCTCACCATAACATCGATATAGCGTCGCCACACACCCCTCAGGAGGTGCTGATGCCGAACCCGCGCAGCAGCGCCCGAACGGCGTCCTCGAGACGGTTCTCCGGGTCGGAGATCACGGCCATCTCGCGGTCGAGCTCGAGCGAGGTCGCCCCGTGACAGAGCGACCAGATCGCCAGCGTCACCGCCGTCGTGTCGAGTGGTGCGCCCGTCGCATCGATCGCTCGCCTCACCTGCAGTCCCAGCAGGTCGAGGCTGCGCAGCGCCGCCTGGCGATCGGGCTCGAACCCCGAGACCGTTCGCTGGAACATCACGCCGTAGTACGCCGCGTTCCGGAGACCGAATCGCCGGTAGGCCATCGCGCCGCGAACGATCGCCGTCCCCGGATCGTCGATGCCCTTCATCGCCCGTGCCAGGGCCCGCTCCAGCTTGACGAAGCCCTCGGCGTACACGGCGGCGGCGACGCCTTCCTTGCCACCGAAGCGCGTGTAGAGCGCCATCGTGCTGGTGCCCGCCTCCGCTGCGATCCGACGAGTGGTGAGCGCTTCGGCGCCCTCCGTCGTGAGCAACCGACACGCCGTCTGAATCACCGCGTCACTGACCGCATCACGCTTGCGACTCACGATCCCCTCCGTCCAGAGCTCGAGCCACGACGATAGAGCGCAGTGTTCCGTTCCGATCGACGCAGCTGCCGCTGAGCCGGGGCGACGACATGGTCAGACCGCCGCTGTCGCGGGCTGCGGCGCCTCGAGCGCTTCGGCGAACACACGTGCACCTGGACGCACCGCGCTCATGCCGCTGCGCCGATGATGGCGCGCACTCGAGGGAGCACCTTGGTGGCGAGCACCTCGATGCGGGCCGAACCCGAGTCGACGTGCTCTCCGGGCAGCTGTGCCCAGAAGTGCACGTCCGCGACCCGGGGGTGGCGACGACAGAGTTCGGTGATGTGCCGGGCGGCTTCGTCGGGATCCCAGGCGTGGTAGAAGCCGGACGCCCGGAGCTGGTCACGGTCCTCGAACCGAGGGATCAGCTCGGGTGGCCCGAACGCACCCCACTCGATGTAGGTGTTCATCTGGTAGAGCGCGTGGTCACCGACCCGAGCCCACTCCCGATCGGGGTCGTCGGCGACGACGGCCCACTGGGCCGAGAACACCGGCGGGTCGTCCCGCCGGCCGAGTTCGCCGCACGCGCGCTCGAAGGTGTCGATGGTGGCGTCCTGTGTGGACAGGAAGCCGTCAGCGAGCCTCGCCGCGCGTCGGATCGCCGGCTCGGCGAGTCCCCCCATGAGCAGACGCGGCGCCACGTCGGGGGAGGGGGTGACGGCCACACCGTGGAGCCGGAACCGCTTGCCCTCGAGGTCGACCTCCTCCCCGCTCCACGCGCTCCGGATGATCGAAACGGCTTCCTCCATCAGCGAGGGCCGATGCCGGATCGAACGCCCGAAGGCGTCGTACTCGAGCTGCCGATAGCCGAGCCCGACGCCGAGGTCGAAGCGGCCACCCGACAGCAGCGACACCGCCGTCGCGTCCTCGGCGATCCTCACCGGGTCGTGGAGCGGGAGCAACACCAGGTTCGTGCCGAGGCGCATCGTGGAGGTGGCGGCCGCGGCAGCGGCAGCGACGACGAGCGGTGAGGGGCAGTATCCGTCGGCGGTGAAGTGGTGCTCGGTGAACCATGCCGACCCGACTCCGAGGCGCTCGGCCCAGCGGATCTGCTCGAGCGTCGCCGCGTACGTCTCGGTGAACGTCTGTGATCGAGGAGCCGGGTTGCGCAGGTCGTACCACAGGCCGATGCTCGGCAGCGCGTCGCGCGTTGCCGCCGGTCGTTCGCCGCGTGTGGGCGTCGACACGATCAGCGTCCCGTCCACACGGCCGGTCGCTTCTCGGCGAAGGCGATCGGCCCCTCGGCGGCGTCGGCGGAGCCCACGATGGCGGCCCACTCCCGGGCGTTCGCCTCCCAGAGCTCGGCCTCGTCACCGTCGGAGGCGAGCCTCGCGAGGCGGAGGGTGGCGGCCACCGACAGCGGAGCCGCTCGGCAGATCGCGTCGGCGAGCTCGTGTGCCGCCGGAAGCAGGTCGTCGGGATCGACCACCTCGTCGACCAGACCGATCCGGAGCGCGTGGGGGGCGTCGATGATCTGCCCGGTCAGCAGGAGGCGCATCGCGTGCACCCGCGGGATCCGGCGGGGGAGCCGGATCGCCGCACCCGCCCCGGCGAAGATGCCTCGGAGCACCTCCGGCACCCCGAACCTGGCAGCAGAGGAGGCGATCGCCAGATCGCACGCCAGGACGAGCTCGAGCCCACCGGCGAGCGCGGGCCCGTTCACCGCGGCGATCACCGGCTTCGACCGCTCCCGCGCCACGAACCCTCCGAAGTGGCCGGGGCCCTCGAGCACGTCGGGTCCCTCACCGGCGGCGAATGCCTTGAGGTCCATGCCGGCGCAGAAGGCGCGGCCCGTGCCCGTCAGGATCGCGACCCGGGCATCCGGGTCGGACTCGAACCGGTCGACCGCAGCGCGGAGCTGCGCCGTCATCTCCCCGTCGATCGCGTTCATCGCTTCGGGCCGGGCCAGCGTGATCCGCGCCACCCCGCCATCGATCTCGTACTCGACACCCATCACACACCTCCATGTGCTCGGTCGGCTTCTGGTTGACGACGCTATATCAGTGATATAGCATCGTCAATACCTCAGCGGGACGGAGAAGGACGCAATGCCGACGACCAGAGACATCTACTTCGACGGGAGTGCTGCGCCGGTGCACGAGGAGATCACCGCCCCACATGGCTTCCACGGCAACTGGGTGCCCGACCACGCCGTGGTGTCCCGGTGACGGACTCCGTCTTCGAGGGTCTGAATCGCCCGATCGCCGAGATGATGGAGACACAGCGATCGATCCGCCGGCTCACCGATCGGCCGGTCGATCACTCCATCGTCCGGAGGTGCATCGAACTCGGCTTGAAGGCACCGACCGGTTCCAACGGGCAGAACTGGGAGTTCATCGTCGTCCGCGACGCCGAGATCAAGGCCCGGTTCGCTCGTCAGTACCGCCGTGCGTGGCCTCTGTACCGGCGAACCATCGACTCGTCGACTCCCTCGAACGCTCGCATGCTCGACGCGGTGCAGCAGCAGATCGACCATTTCGAGTCGATCCCGGTGATCGTCGTGGCGTGCCTCGCCGGAGGTCGACCCACTGGGCCGTACGTGGCGAAGAGCAGTTACTACGGATCGATCTACCCGACCGTCCAGAACATCCTGCTGGCTGCTCGATCGCTCGACCTGGGCGCCTCGCTCATCACGCTGCCCCTGTGGTCGGCACGTCGTTCGCGACGGATCCTCGGGCTGCCCCGTTCCGTCAGGCCTGCGTGCCTGATCGCGCTCGGCTGGCCGGCCGGCCGTTACGGGCCGACGACCCGTCGACCCGTCGACGATGTGATCCACCTCGACAGATGGCGACCGTGAGCTCCTCGCGTCGTCACCCCGTGCCGGCGCAGCACCGGCGCCCGGCGCAGACATCAACTCGGAGGTCCTGATGAGTCAGCTCGCCCACACCGGCACCCTCACGTGGAAGCTGAAGGTCGCCAACGCCCATCTGCTCACCGGGCGACGCCCGGTGCTGATCGACACCGGCCCGGCGAACGCTCGCGCCCTGCTCGCACAGCGCCTCGCTCGCGCGGGCATCGCTCCCGGCGATCTCGGCGCCGTGCTCCTCACCCATGGGCACGCCGACCATGCCGGGGGTGCAGCAGCTCTGATCACACCGGACGTGCCGGTGGTGCTCGGTGCTTCCGACCGGTTGATCACCGAGCGCGGGCACAATCCCGAGTTGGTCCCGACCGGGCCGGGAGCTCGACTCGTGAAGCGCTTCATCGACCCTGACTTCCCACCGTTCACCGCGAGTGTCCACGTTGCCGACCGCATGCCTCTCGACCAGTTCGGCCTCGAGGGCGAGTATCGGGTCGTCGGTGGGCACACCGCCGGATCGGCCGTCGTGGCCACCCCCGGCGTTCTCGTCGTCGGCGACCTCGTTCGAGGTGGCTTTGCGGGTGGGTCGATCGCTCCAGGCTTCGCGCAGAAGCACTACTTCAGCGACGATCCTCAGCGCGACCTCGGACTCGTCGTCGATCTGCTCGACGAATACCGTCCAACTCGGGTCCTGCTCGGTCATGGAGGCCCGCTCGACGTCTCCGCTGCTCGCCGCCGGATCGACAAGCTCGCCGGTCGCTGAGCGACGCGCTGCCCCCCGAGGAGCGAGCGCCTCGCATCGGGATCCGTTCGCGTGGAGCACTCCAGCCGTCGACGCCCTCCGTCCTGGATCGGATGTCCTTCGTCGTTGCCAGGGCCACGGACATGGCCCACGGATCACGTGGCGAGGAGGCTCACAGGTCCTCGACCCAGTCCTTCAGGAGGTCGGGGACCCGGAGGTGTTCGGGGATGCGGTCCGGACCGATGATCTTGTCGATCCAGGCGTGCACGTGCCAGATGCGGCGTTCCTGGTAGTTGAGGACCTGCGCTCCGTGCGCGGCGCTCTCGATCGAGCGCTGGATCGGCTCGAGGTTGGCGTAGTCCTCGCCCATCACGACGTCGAAGCCCGCCAGCCGCTTCTCCCAGACGTCGGCCTGCGGGTGCTCGTCACCGTCCCACTCCGGAGCGAACCAGACGATGTCGAGTCGCGTGCGGTCGATCGCCTCGGGCCAGAAGACGAGGAAGGGGAAGCCCTTCGCGTCGAGCGGGGTGATCAGGTTGGGGAAGATGCCGTGCGCCGGGTTGGTGGTGGAGAACAACTCGGTCGCACCTTCGAACGACGGCAGCGCCTGACGATCCTCGCGACCGCGCTCGAGCACCTCCTGCTGCAGCGGCGTGATCATGTTCTGGTGGCCGTGGTCGAACAGCATCATCACGGCGCCGCGGCCGTCGAGCGACTTCGCCACGGTGTTCGTGTGGATCGTGCGTGCGTGGTACACCTCGAGGAAGCCCTCGGCGAGCACCTTCCAGTTGCAGCGGATCACCTCGGACGTCTGGTGGTACATCCGGAACGGTGCGGCGCCGACCTCGGCCAGCACCGTGGGGATCGGGTGCAACCACTCGAGCAACGGCATCGCGTCGTGGTCGAGGTTCACGAAGATCCAGCCGCCCCACTGCTCGCAGCGCACCGACGGCAGCCCGAGCTCCTCGCGCTGCAGGCCGACGAAGTCGCGTTCGTCGGGCACGCGGACGAGGTTGCCGCAGAGGTCGTAGCCCCACGAGTGGTACTGACACACGAGCATCCGCGCCTGGCCGCACGCGCCACGGACGACCGGTGCACCCCGGTGGCGGCACGAGTTGAAGAACGCGCGGATGACGCCGTCGTCGCCGTGCACGACCACGATCGGCGCGCCGGCGATGTCGCACAGCTTGTAGCTGCCGGGCGTCGCGAGCTCGGAGACGTGCGCTGCGTAGAGCCACGTCGAGCGCCACAGGTGCTGGCGCTCGAGCTCGTAGAACTGCGGGTCGGTGTAGCGACCGAGCGGGATGCCCGGCAGCTTCGGGAAGCCGTCGGGCGGCCCCGTGCGACCGCGTTCGTAGTCGGAGCGCTCGGCGTAGACGGCGTTGAAGGCGGTGTCCATGGTGGTCCTCCGGCTCGGGTTCGATCAGCTGATGGTGGCGGCGACGGGGCCGTGGCGGTCGGTCATGCGGGTGATCCGTCCGGGAAGAGGACGTCGACCATCCGGTGGGCCTGGTGGCGGACGTCGTCGGTCGCGACGTGGAGTCCCCGGAGGGCGTCGATCTGGCAGAGGCCGAGCAGGAACGCGAAGAGCGTCGCCACGCGTGCCGGTCGGGTGGCATCCGGCCCGCCGGTCCACTCGGTGGCGAGCTGGGCCGCACGCGCCGCGTGCCAGGCGCCGAGCAGCCGCGCGAGGTCGGGGTGGCGGTGCGACGCGAGGTGCAGTTCGAGCACGAACCGCCGCGTCGTGGCGAACTCGTCCGACAGGTAGGTGCTCACCACCTCGCGCGGCGAGGGGGTGGATCGTGGCGCCAGGCCGGCGAGCGCGAGCTGCGCCGCAGCGACCATGAGCTCGGCCTTGTTCGCGAAGTGGTTGTAGATCGCCGGTCCCGACACCTCGGCGCGGCGGGCGATGTCGTTCAGCGTGGCGCCGTCGAAGCCGAGCTCGACGCACGACGCCGCCGCAGCGGCGAGCAGGCGCTCGCGCGTGGCCGTGCCGTGCACGTCGCGCCGAGGTGGTCGCCCGCGAGGCACCGGCGCGACGGTGCCGACCAACACCGTCGACGACTCACCCACGGACCGGAACCCCCACGTCGAATAAATTAGAGCCCACTCATTAAATGCGCAAGGGTCGACGTGGAGGGGAGGCGTCGAGTGCGGCGGATCCCGGCCGGGCGCGCGGACCCGCGCGAGCCGGTCGGCCGCGAGGGGTCCGGACGTCGTGTGGGACACTGCTCGCGATCGACTCCTCGCTGCGCGGGCCCGGGGTCGGGCGTGGGGTCCGCGACCGTCCCTGGCCGGTGCGTACACTGCCGCGATGGGGACCACGGCGCCCGTGGGGGCAGACGTTCGAGCGGGTGCAGCACGCGTCGACATCACGCCGACGTGGCCGGTGATGCTCGGCGGCTTCGGGCAGCGCACGACGCCGAGCGACGGCGTGCTCGACACCGTCGCGGCCAAGGCGCTCTGGGTCTCGAACGGGACGAGTCAGGTGCTCGTGATCACGGCCGATCTGATCGCGATCCCGCACCAGGTGTCGCAGCCGGTGGTCGAAGCGATCACGGCGGGCACGACGCTGACGGCCGACCAGGTCCTCATCTGCGCCTCGCACAGCCACTCGGCGCCGTTGCCCTTCGGGCCGTCCGCTCCGGGGGTGGCTGCGTACACCCACCTGCTCGTCGACAAGCTGATCGAGGTCGGCCTCGCAGCCATGACGGAGGCTGTCGCCTGCACGATCGGATCGGGCGTCGGCGAGATCGACGTGGTGTTCAACCGGCGCACGCGAGGCAACCCCGATCTCGTCGATCGACGGGTTCCCGTCCTCGCCGTTCGTCGGGCGCTCGACGGTCGAACGCTGGCGGTGCTGTTCGGCGCCGGCTGCCACCCGGTGACGCTCGGCTGGCAGAACAACCTGATCAGCGGAGACTTCCCCGGTGCGGCACAGCGTGCGATCGAGGTCGCGCTCGGTGACGGTCTGGCGATGTTCGTGAACACGACGGAGGCGAACGTCATCCCAATCACGAGCCCGAACTGCGACGCGCTCGACCCCCGCGGCTACCAGAACGGCTCCGCCGCCGACGCCGAGCTGATCGGCAGGACGCTCGCCGACGAGGTGCTGCGGGTGCTCGGCCGGATCGAGACGACCCCTGAGGTGGCGCTCGGCAGCATGCGACGCACGATGCGGCTCGACGCGAACAACGCAGCGTTCGATCTGCCCACCGCACAGGCGCGACTCGACCGGGCCGACGCCGTGCTCGCTGCTCGGCTCGGCCACGACTTCGTCGACCGGGCGAACGGCTACCTCTGGGCGCTGGCATCCCGGTACGTCGTCGAGACCGACTGCAGCGAGGACGAGATGCGCAACGTGATGATCGCCTGCTGCGAGCACCTCGGCCTCACCGCCCGGATCGCTCGCGGTCGCGCGCTCGAACCGGTCGAGGTGGCGATCCAGGTGCTGCGCATCCACGACCTCGACCTGCTCGCACTCCCCGGAGAACCGCTGGTCGAGGTCGGGCGTGAGTGGAGCGCTCGGGCGAACGGTGACCGTGCATTCGTGATCGGCCTCGCGAACGCACACCACCGGTACCTCCCGCTGCGCGAACACTTCGAGCTCGACGACGCGCGCCGTCAGTACGACACGGTGACCGCCGGGCTCGAACCGTCGGCGGTCGATCGGATGCTCGACGAAGCCGCAGCGATGCTGCCCCACGTCCGCTGACACCCACGCGATCGGTGGCGGCCGAGCGACGCCCTGTGTCCGCTTCATCTCCGCTGGTTGCTGCCGACCCGAGGTGGACGCAGTCGTCGTGGCGATCGAGGGTGTCGAGCGCTGCCTACGATGCGCGGGTGAACGACGTCCTCCGTGCCGCTGCAGACGAGATCGCCGCGCCCGCCACCGAGCACCTGCGGATCGCCACCGCGAACCCGCGCAACGTCCACGAGGCGATGTCGCCCGGCGGCCCGGCCGAGCGGCTCGACATCGACGCCCTCCTGGTCGCGCCCGGCACTGATCGCACGCACCCGACCGTCGTGGTCGTGCCCGGCAGCTCGGGCGTGTCGCCCAACCACGTGCGCCACACGGCCACGCTCGTCGAGGCCGGGTACGCCGTGTGCCTCGTCGATCCCTTCGGTGCCCGCTCGGTGGAGTCCACCGTCGCCAACCAGGCGCAGTACTCCTTCGCCGCGAGCGCCTACGACGTGGTGGCGGCGCTCGCCACGCTCGGGACGCACCCGCTCGTGGATCCGTCGGCCATCTCGGCCCAGGGCCACAGCCGCGGCGGGTCCGCCGTGATGTTGGCCGCGATGCGTCCGTTCGTGCACGCCGTGGCACCGGGACGCTCGTTCGCCGGCATCTACGCCGTCTACCCGTGGTGCGGGCAGCAGTTCCTGGTGCCCGACGTCGGCAGCACCGTGGTGCGGGGGATCATCGGCGACCGCGACGAGTGGTGCTCCGTCATGGCGGTGCAGGCCCAGATCCACGCGATCCGTCTGCGCGGCGGCGACGCGTCGCTGCGGATCGTCCCCGGTGCGCACCACAGCTTCGACCGGCTCGAGGACGTGCACGATCTGCCGGAGGCCCGGGTGTCCCCGAACGCGCCCATCGAGTACCTCGCCGACGACGGGGCGATGATCGATCCGCTCACGGGCACGCCCGACCCGCGTCGCACCGACGTCGACCAGTTCCGCGCGGCCGTGGCCGCCGGCTTCGGTCAGCGCGGCGCCCGTCTCGGTGGTCAGGGCGACGAGCCGCGCCTGTTCCGCGATGACATGCTCGACTTCCACCGCAGCGTCCTCGGCGATCCGCGCCGCTGACCCGACCACCGCCCGGTTCCCCGGGGCGGTCCGCCCCGCCGGTCGCGACGGCCGGTCACACGATCGTGTGCCGGTCGATCCAGCGGCGGGTGACGTCGTTCGGATCCTGCTCGTCTCGCGACGCACCGTGGAGGACCACCTCCAGCGCGCGTCCACGAAGCTCGGCGTGGCAGGCGGTCGCGCGATCAGGCGGTGTGGGAGGTGCGGCCGGTGCCGAGGTGCATCGGCGCGGTGGCCTTGGTGAAGCGCAGGTGCAGCTTCAGCGTGCCCAGCATGATCCCGGGCTGGTGGAGCCAGTCGTTGCCCTCGCCGTACTCGATCGTCTCGAGCCGGTCGAGGAGCACGCCCCAGGCGATCTGCTGCTCGACGCGCGACAGGTTGGCACCCGGGCACACGCGTGGTCCGGTGGAGAACGCGACGTGGCGGGTGAGGCCCTCGCGGTCGAGGTCGAGGTCGAACGGGCAGTCGAACTCCTCGGCGTCGACGTTGGCCGCACCGAAGCGCAGGTGCAGCAGTGATCCGGCCGGCACCTCGACGCCCTGGAACACCTCGTCGCGCGCCGTCATGCGGGTCGACAGGCCGTGCGTCGGCGATCGCATCCGCAGGCCCTCCTCGGTGAAGGCGCGCACCTTGCCGCGGTCGACGCGGAGCTGCTCGAACATCCCCGGTCGCTCGCACAGCAACTGCGCCTGCTCCTCCAGCGCGTACTGCGTGGTCTCGAGGCCGCCGAGGATCATCGCGTGCACGATGCCGGCGATCTCCAGGTCGGTGAGCTTGCGGTCGAGCGCCTCGTAGTGCACCTCGCACAGGAAGCTCACCATGTCGTCCTGCGGCTCCGCGCGCTTGGCCCGCACGTGCTCGTAGATGTAGTCCTGGAAGCCCTCGAGCCGGGCGAGCATCCGCTGGGTCTGCTCGGGCGTGATCTCGTGGCGGTGGTTGTGACCGTGCACGAACGGCGTGACCACGGCGTCGCCCCACTCGGCGAGCTGCGGGATGTCCTCCAGCGGGAAGCCGAGGATGCTCGCCATCACGCGCTGGGGGAGCGGGCGGGCGAACCGGCTGATGAACTCCACCTGGCCGTCGTCGATCCACTCGTCGAGCAGGTCGTTCGCGTGCCGGGTGATCATCTCGCGGTGGCGGATCGCGCCGGTGCCGACCCACGGGTCGGTGAGCTCCTTGCGGTGCTTGATGTACAGCTCCTGCGTCGGGCGCAGCGACACCATCGACGCCTGCATCAGGCTCCGGTACTTCTGCCACGTGTCCTCCGCCGACAGCCCGGCGTTCGCGTGGCCGCTGATGCGGGTCTGGGTGAGCGTCGGGAAGCGCTCGGGGTCCTTCACCACCATCGCGACGTCGGCGTGCTTCGTGAGCACGAACGCGTCGCTGCCCGGGGTGATGCCACCACCGGGGAGGCGCAGCACCGGAGCCTCGCGGTGGAGGATCTCGTACATCTCGTACCAGTGCTCCTGCGCGCCGGGACCGAAGAGGTCGACGTCGTCGAGCGTGACCGGGCACCGCATCGGGCCGAGCTCGTGGTTGATGTGCTTCGGTGACGACCCCATGTGCATCCCCCCGAACGCCGTGGATCCGCCCGCCGAACGGGCGTCGTGGAGAGGGTAGATCGCCCGCCGGACCGTTTCCGTGGTCGGCGCGGCGAGGCCGAGCGTTCGCGGTCGTCGCGGTGCCGGTCGCTCACTCCCGGACGAGCGGTGCCAGCACCATGAGCGCGATCACGGCGAGCGAGAGCGTCGCACCGATCCAGGCCCGCCGTCGATCGGCCCGCGCCGCCGGGGTGCCACGGAACTCCACCAGCGCGAGGACACCGGCGAGCGCGCCGGGCAGCGCTGCGACGGGCGTGATCAGCGCCGCGAGGAGCGACCAGCGTTCCAGGTCGATCATCGCCGCCGACGCGCTGGCGACCGCGAGCATGCCGAGCAGCTGGGAGACCCACGCCCGCAGGCCGACATCGGGGTCGTCTGCGGTGGGAGCCGGCGGGGACGGGGTGGCGACGGCCGCATCACTCCGTGTGGCGGGGGCATGGCGTGCCGGCACGACCGGCTCGCTCGTCCGCCGGACCGGTTCGCCGGTCTCGTGTCGGGCGGGGAGCGCGGCGTGCTCGGTGCCGACCGGTCGGCGCTCGCGGTCTGCGGTGTCCGAGGGTCGGGTTCGCGGATGTCGGGCGTAGAGCACCGCGCCGACGACGAACAGCAGCAGGGTCCCGATCACGAAGAGCAACAGCGACCGTCTCGAATCGGACGCCTGCCGTGCGCACTCCTCGGACGACTTCGCGTCCTGGCAGAACCCCTCGCCGAGTGCGATCACCGCGGCTGCTGCGAACAACACGGGCAGGAGCGCCAGGGCGAGCATCATCAGCACACACCCCGGGCGCCGGTGTGCGGGCCGGTGGGGGTCACGCTGCGACGGGATGCCGGCGGTCGGGCCCGTGGGGATCGGGTGGCCGGCGTGGGTTCGGGACGGGGGTGGAGTGTGGTGCGTGCTCACGTCTCCTCCTCTCCGCGAGCGGCAGGGTCGGACGATCTCGTTCGACCTCGAACGCCGCTCGCCGGGTGCTGCCGGGGTGCTGGCGGAGCGTGACGATGCGACCTGGTCAGAGGTCGTCGGTCCAGACGGCGCTCACCCGGACGATCCGGGTGATCACGGGTTCGTCGTGGTCGGGCGTCTCGTCGAGCCGGGCGGCGATGCCGTCGAGCACCTCACGCTCGTGCTTCAGGGTGCGCTTGTAGCCCACGTTGTCGGTGTCGACGATCTCGCCGCGGAGCTCGCGCAGGTACGAGCGGAGCACCTCGCGCAACAGGTGGGCCTCGTGGTCCTCGAGATGGAGTTGCATGACCGTCCTCCTCGCGTCGTCGGGTGGCGTCGTGTGGCGTCGGGTGGCGTCGTGTGGCGTCGTGTGGCGTCGTGTGGGTCGTCGATCCGGCGGACCACCGTCCCGGTACCCCGATCGTCCATCCGGCGCACGAACGCCGCCAGGGTCGTCCGACCCGACCGGGCACGCCGGTCAGCCGACCGGGTCGGCCGGGTCGACCAGGTCGAGGGACACCTCCATGGGAGCACCCTCCTGGAGTCCCTCGGCGGTGCGCACGGCCTTCTTCACCGGCAGCAGGTACGACTCGGCCTTGGTGTCCGGGAACAGCGACGTCGACCACGTGGTCGACCCCACCGTCACCCGCACCCGCACCGACCCGAAGCCTCGCTGCACCGGCCGGCTGATCTCCTCGATGTCGTCGGCGACGTCGAACGGCAGCGTCACGAAGAACCACGCCGCCTGCCCGTGGTAGCGCCACAGCTCGGCCGAGAACCGGAACGTCACGCCCGGAACCGTAGAGGAGGTCACGGCGTGGGCCGGACCGGTGCGCCGATCACGACGAGCCGATCGTCGGTCGTCCAGGCGGCCAGGTCGGGCCGGCTGCGCACCTCCCGGCGCCGGCCCACCACGTGCACCTCGACCGGGTCGTCCTCGCCGGCGCAGCGCACCAGCCCCTTGGCGCGCGCGGTGTCCGCCGGCAGCGTGTCGAGGGCGGCGAGCAACGCGGCGCGGTCGAGGCCGCCGACGTCGAGCACCGACACGACGTGGGGAGGTACGACGTGGGGAGGCACGACGTGGGGCGGCACGACGTGGGGAGGTACGACGTGGGGAGGCACGACGTTGGGAGGTACGACGTGGGGCGGCACGACCCCGCCGGGTGCGTCCCGCGTCGCCGGTCTCGCGGGTGTGGCGGGTCTCGTCGCCGTCGTGACCCCGAGCAGCGTCCCGGGATCGACCTGCGACCCGTCGACCACGACCACCTCGCGGCCGTCGCCGCGGGGGCCGGCCGTCGCGACCACGAACGCGCGGGCGGCCGCACCACCGTCGGCCACGAGGTCGGTCTTGCTGAGCACCACCAGGTCAGCCGCGGCGAGCTGCGAGCGGACGGTGTCGCCCACGTAGCGCCGCCCGGCGAGCTCCTCGATCGCCTCGGCGTCGGCCACCACCACCACGCCGTCGAGCCGGCAGCGTGCGGCGAGCACGTGCGGCGCCACACGGGCCGGCTCCCCCACACCGCTCAGCTCCACCACGACCAGCTCGGGCGGTGCATCGGACGTGAGCGAGCGGAGCTCGTCGAGGGTGGTGGCGAGGTCGTCGACGATCGAGCAGCAGATGCAGCCGTTGGTGAGCGTGAGCGTTGCGCCATCGTGGTCGGCCACGAGCGCGGCGTCCACGCCGATCGCACCGACGTCGTTCACGACCACCGCCACCCGTCGGGTGGTCGTGGCGAGCAGCCGGTTGAGCAGCGTGGTCTTGCCCGCACCCAGGTACCCGCCCAGCAGCGTGACGGGTAGGGCGACCGGCCGGCCGCGAGGAACCGCCGGTGGACCCGATGGCGGCGGCACCACGGACGCCACGTCAACCGCCGGTCGGTTCGCCACCGACCACCGTGCCGCGCACCTCGAGGTCGCGGATCGACATCGGGTCCACCTCGCGCGGGTCGTCACCGAGTGCCACGAGGTCGGCGAGCTTGCCCGCCTCGATCGAGCCGAGCAGGTGGTCGAGGCGCAGCTGGTGCGCGGCGTCGATCGTGACCGCCCGCAGCGCCCGGTCGACGGGAATGCGCTCGTTCGGGCCGAGCACCCGACCGGTCGCCGTCACGCGGTTCACCGCGCACCACATCGTGTGCAGCGAGCCGAGCGGCGTCACCGACGCGTCGGAGTGGACGCTGTAGCGCACGCCCTCGCGGTCGGCGGTGGCGCACGCGTCCATCCGGGCGGCACGGTCGGGTCCGACGGTGAGGTCGTGGTGCTGGTCGCCCCAGTGGAAGATGTGGTTCGAGAAGATGTTGGCGCACATCCCGAGCGCCGCCATCCGCCGGTACTGGTGGGCGGTGGTGAGCTGCGAGTGCTGCGCGGTGTGCCGGTGGTCGAGCCACGAGTGCTCGGCCAGCACCTCCTCGACGGTGTCGAGCAGCAGGTCGGTGGCCTCGTCGCCGTTCACGTGCGTGTGCACCGTGACGTGCGCGCGGTGGAACGCGTGGAACCACTCGCGCAGCTGCTCGGGCGGCAGCAGCCAGAGGCCGTTGCCGCGAGGCGTGCCGTCGGGCAGCGGCAGGTACCCGGGTGGGTTGAGCCGTGCGGTGTAGCCCTGGATCGAGCCGTCGAGCACGAGCTTCACCGGACCGAACCGGATCTTGTCGGTCGAGCGGGTGCGCAGCTCGGCCGCCCACGCGGCAGCCTCGACGGCGGTGCCGCCGAACCCACGCGCCGGGTTGAACAGCGGCACGAGCCGTGCGGGGAAGCCCTCGGCCGAGGCCGTCGAGGTCCACAGCTCGACGTCGCTGTCGCGGTTGATCGGGGCTGCGCCGAGCTCGGTCACCGTGGTGCAGCCCACCACGCGCGCCATCTCGGCGAACCGGCGCACTGCGGCCGCGTCGCGGGTCGCCCGGGTGACGGCCCGCAGCTCGGCCCGGGCGAGCGACATCGCCGCCTCCTGCAGCTCGCCGAGCGGACGGCCGCTGCCGTCGGTCGGCACACCGTCCATCGGCGCCGCGTCGGCGAAGCCCTCGCGCACCATCAGCGCCGTGTTCACGGTGACGAGGTGGAGGCTCGCGTGCAGCACGCAGATGGGACGGGTGGTGGAGACCGTGTCGAGGTGCGCGGCGGCGAGGCGCTCACCCTGGAAGTAGATCGGGTCGAAGCCCCACACCATGAGCGACTCCGTCGGATCCGACAGCTCCGCGTCGAGCCGCCGCAGCAGCGCCAGCAGCTCGTCGAGGCTGCGGCAGCCCGGGCGCAGCTCGCCGTCGGGACCTCGCCGCGGGAAGAACCCGGCGTACTCCCACGCCCAGATCGCGCCCTCGAACGAGTGCGAGTGCGCCTCCACGAACCCGGGCAGCACGACTGCGTCGGCGAAGCGGTCGTCCACCCGCATCGGACCCCGCGCCGAGCGGAGCTCGTCGACCGTCCCGACGCCGAGGATCCGGCCGTCGCGCACGGCCACGGCCTCACAGGTGGGGATCGCCGGGTCGAGCGTCACCACTCGCCGGGCGGTGAACACGGTCACGCCCTCGCCCATGGGCGACATCCTGCCCCACCGGCGGGGAGCGACCGTCAGCCGCTGGTCGGTGTGCAGGAGCGGGGTCGGGCTCGGCCCCGCGTCACAGCCAGCGGACCACCGACGACAGCGCGCCGGCGGCGAACGAGGCGACGATCAGGATCGCCGTCCACCGCACCGCCCGACCCCGGCGGATCGGCTGGTACCCGTCGTCGGGATCGTCGTACGCGTCGTACGCGTCGAACTCGTCCTCGAGCGCGTCGTCGAGCGGGTCGTCGAGCGCGTCGTCGAGCGCGTCGTCGAGCGCGTCGTCGAACCGGCGCGCCCGCTCGAACCGGTCCTCGTCGAGGAAGGGGTCGTGGACGTCGGCGAACTGGCGCTCGAACTCGCTCATGTCGTCGGGGTCGTGCCGGTGGTACGACATGGCAGGAAGCGTAGGGGCCGTCGGCGCCGCCGTCGCTTCGTGCGGTACCGTGCCGCGCCACGACCCGGCGGGTCGACGTGGCCAGCGAGGAGGCAGTGATGGACCGATCGACCGATCCCGGCGCCGCGCCGCTCACGCTGCTCCACGACCACCTCGACGGTGGGCTGCGGCCCGCCACCGTGATCGAGCTCGCCGCCCACGCCGGGGTGCCCCTGCCGGCGGGGATCACCACCGCCGGGGCGCTCGCCGACTGGTTCGTCGTGCGACCGGGCGAGTCGCTGGCCGAGGTGTTCGCCCGCTTCGACCTGCCGATCCGCGTGATGCAGACCACCGAGGCGCTGTCGCGGGTGGCCCGCGAGGCGGCCGAGGACGTCGCCGCCGACGGCGTGCGGTCGGTGGAGTTCCGCTTCGCCCCCACCCACCACACCGCCGGCGGGCTGTCGCTCGACGCGGTGGTGGAGGCCGTGCTCGCCGGTCTGGCCGGGGCGCCGCCGGAGGCGCGCGTGCTGCTCTGCTCGATGCGTGGTGAACGTCGCACCGACGAGGTGGTCGACCTGGCCGGGCGTTGGCACGGGCGCGGGGTGGTGGGCGTCGACCTGGCGGGGGTGGAGGTCGGCGAGCCGGTGGGTCCGCACCGGTCCGCGTTCGCGCGGGCGCGCTCGATGGGCCTCGGCGTCACCCTGCACGCCGGCGAGATGGTCGGCGCCGAGAGCGTCGCCGACGCGATCGTCGACGACGTGCCGGTGCGCATCGGCCACGGGTTCCGCATCGTCGAGGACTGTCGGGTGCGTGACGGCGAGATCGTCGACCTCGGCCCGACCGCCGCAGCCGTGCTCGATCGGCGGCTGCCACTGGAGGTGTGCCTCACCTCCAACGCCGCACTCGGCACACCGGTCGAGCGGCACCCGTTCCTCGCGTTGGCGCGCGCCGGCTTCGCGGTCACGATCAACACCGACAACCGCACGCTCACGCCCTGTTCGCTCACCTCCGAGCTCGCGCTGGCGCGGCGGCTCGGCGCCACCGACGACGAGCTCGCCACGATGCGCAGCACGGCGGCCGGCGCACGCTTCCCCGACCCCTGACCCTGCCCCCTGACGCCCGGCCCCTGGAGTCTGGCCCCTGGAGTCTGGCCCCTGGCCCCGGGACGGCCGTCGGCTCAGATCGGCTGCTCGGGAGCCGGGGGCATCGGCGCCGCGGCGGGCGCGTACGGCAGCGCCACCCCGTGCCGGTCGAACGTCGTCTTGATCGCCTCGCGCAGCGCCCGCTGCACCGCCCACTGACGACCGGGCACCGTCTTCACCATCAGCCGCAGCACCACGCCCTCGGCGGTGAGCGACTCCACGCCCAGCACCCTCGGCGCGTCGAGCACGTCGCCCGACCACGGCTCGGACCCGCACACCGACCGGGCGGCCTCGTTCAGCAGTTCGCGGGCATGGTCGAGGTCGGTGCTGTACGACACCGGCACGTCGAGCACCGCCATCGACCACAGCTGCGAGCGGTTGCCCACGCGACGGATCTCGCCGTTGGGCACGTGCCACACCGTGCCGTCCACGCCGCGCAGCACCGTGGTGCGCAGCGTGACCCGCTCGACCTCGCCGGTCGCCGGCCCCAGGTCGACGGCGTCGCCGATGCCGAACTGGTCCTCGATCAGGATGAACACGCCGTTGATGCAGTCGCGCACGAGGCTCTGGGCCCCGAAGCCGAGGGCCACGCCGACGATGCCGGCGCCGGCGATGAAGGGCGCCAGGTCGAGCCCGATGATCGACATCGCCACCAGGAACCCGGCCGTCCACACCACGGCGCTGACGGCCGTGGCGAGCGCCGCGCCGATCGACTCGGCTCGCGCCCGGCGCCGTGCCTCGTCGATCTCGGCCGGCAGGTCGGCCACCACCTCACCCGTCTCGTCGGTGCGTGTCATCCGGCGCTCCAGCTGACGGGCCACGGCCGCCGGCGTGAGGATCATCCGCTGCACGCCCCGGGTGACGACGCGGCGGGCGATCGTGCGCACCACCCACGTCACCAGGAACACGACCAGCACCAGGATCGGCCGGCCGACGAACCAGTCGACCGCCTGCGCGAGTCCCTCGCTTCCGGTGCTCTCGAGCACCTGGTCGCACAGGCCGAGGACGTCGTCGGGACAGGCGTCGGCGGGCGTGGGGGTGCGGAGCACGCCGCAACGCTAGGGGATCGCTGCTCCGCCGTGAGGCCTGGTGGGCCTCGCTCGCTTCGCTCGCTCAGCCGGTCGAGGTGGGCCTCGCTCGCTCGTCGCAGGCTCCTCGCTCGCTCAGCCGACGATCGCACCCGCCGCAGCGTGGTACAGCGGGATGCCGATCGAGATGTTCAGCGGGAAGGTCACCCCGAGCGCGAGCGTGAAGTACCTGCTCGGTCGGGCCTCGGGGATGGCGTAGCGGATCACCGCGGGCACCACGATGTAGCTGCCGCTCGCGGCGAGCACCGCCAGCAGCGTGGCGTCGCCCACGCTCATGTCGAACAGCCACGCGATGCCGAGCGCGATCGACGCGTTGACGATCGGCGTCACGATGCCGAACCCGACGAGGAACGGCCCGACGTCGCGGACCTCGCGGAGCTGCCGGGCGACGAGCAACCCCATCTCCAGCAGGAAGAACGCGAGCAGGCCCTTGAAGAGCCCGTTCACGAAGGGGTCCATCGCCGCACCACCGTCGTCCCCTGTGACCGCGCCCACCACCATCGAGCCGATCAGCAGCAGGTGCGCGCCGTCGGTGAACGCCTCGCGCAGCACCTCCTTCACCGACAGCGGCTCGCTGCCGTGCCCCTCGCCGTGCCCCTCGGCCCGACGTTCGTCCGCGGCGGGCTGACCCGACGGGCGGTCCGCCTCGGGCACCACCAGTCGTGCGTCGTTCACGGCGACGGTGCTGAGCGCCGTGGCACCGATGGCTGCCGATGCGCCCGCCACCCCGCCGCGCGACCGCACCCAGGTGGCGAGCAGCACGGCCATCACGATCGCCGGCGACTCCATCACCACGAGCGCCACGGTGAGGTAGCCGCCGGCCTCGTCGCCGCGGGCCGTCACGAACTGCGAGGCGGTGACGAACGTGACCGCGCTGACCGAGCCGTAGGTGGCCGCGATCGCCGCGGCGTCGAAGGCGTTGATCCGGTTGCGCAGCACGGCGAATGCGAGCGCCGGGGTGAGCACCGCCAGGAACAGCGCGGCGCCGATCACCTGCACCGCGTCGCCGGAGAGCCCGGCGTCGCCGAGCGCCTGGCCGCCCTTGAAGCCGAGCGCCATCAGCAGGTAGAGCGACAGGAACTTCGTGACCGGTGCGGGGATCTCCAGGTTCGACCGCACCAACCCGATGAACACCCCCACGAAGAAGAAGAGCACCGCCGGGTCGGTCAGGTTGTTGACGACGTCGTTCACGTCCATGGTCGTCCTCTCTCGTGCCGGATCCAGCGCCAGCACGTTTGATCCATGAAACAAGCAATCTATCTCCAGTGATGGGCATCCACTCAAATCCGCCCGCCGGGCACCACCCGCGACATGGCATCGTCGGGAGACGAATCAGGAGCGGGCCGAGCGGGCACGGGAGGGACGTCGATGGACGAGGACTGGGGCGACTGGATCGGGCGGACGCGCACGGCGAGCGAGGTGCTCGACGCGGCGACCGCCCGGAAGATGCAGGCGACGCTCGATCGCGGGCCGACACTGGAGGACGGCGCCACGCTGCCGCCGGCCTGGCACTGGCTCTACTTCCACGACGTCGCCGCGGCGAGCGACCTCGGGCCCGACGGTCACGTGCGCCTCGGCATCGTGATGCCCCCGGTCGGGCTCCCGCGGCGGATGTGGGCCGGTGGCACACTCGAGCTGCACGCACCGCTCGTGCTCGGGGAGACGGCCGAGCGGGTGAGCACGATCCGGTCGATCGAGACCAAGCACGGGCGCACGGGTTCGCTGGTGTTCGTCACCGTGGAGCACGAGATCCGCCAGGGCGGACGACCGTGCGTGAGCGAGCGCCAGGACGTGGTGTACCGCGAGATGCCGACCGAGCCGTTCCGGTCGGACCCGGAGCCCGCGCCCGACGCGGCCGATCTCCGCGCCTCGTGGCAGTTCGACACGGTCGCGCTGTTCCGCTACTCGGCGCTCACCTTCAACGGTCACCGCATCCACCTCGACGCGGACCACACCCGAACCGTGGAGGGCTACCCCGACCTGGTGGTGCACGGACCGCTCATCGCCACGCTGCTGCTCGACCTCGCGGTGCGCCACGACCGGCCGCTGCACCGGTTCGACTACCGCGCCCGCCACCCCCTGTTCGTCGACCAGCCGTTCACCCTGCACGGTCGCGTGGAGGGCGACGCCACCGAACTCTGGGCGGCCGGCCCGCACGGAGGCCTCGCGATGAGCGCCCGCGCCACCTGACATCTGACCCGTCGTCCGATCCGTCGTCCGATCCGTCGTCCGATCCGTCGTCGTCGGTCAGCCGCTCCGGACGGGGTGGCTACAGTGCGTCGCCGTGGCGACCACGATCTTCATCACGGTGGTGCTGCTGCGCTTCGCGCTCCCGCTGCTGATCCCACGCTTCCCGCTGCCGGCGGTGCTGGCCTGCCTCGTGCTCGACGCCGCCGACCAGACGATCTTCCAGGCGTTCACCGACGACCCGCTCGCCGGCTACCAGACCTACGACAAGGCGCTCGACGTCTACTACCTCACGGTCGCCTACATCTCGGCGATGCGGAACTGGCGCGACCCGGTCGCGTTCCAGGTGGCGCGGTTCCTGTTCCTGTACCGCCTCGTCGGAGTCACCCTGTTCGAGCTCGTCGAGCAGCGGTGGATCATCTTCGTCTTCGCCAACGCATTCGAGTACTTCTTCATCGCCTACGAGGCGGTGCGTACGCGCTGGGAGCCGACACGGCTGCAGGCTCGGCACGTGGTCGGCCTGGCGGTCTTCATCTGGGTCTTCGTGAAGCTGCCACAGGAGTGGTGGATCCACCTGGCGAAGCTCGACTTCACCGAGTTCATGGCCGACCACCCGTACATGTGGGGCGTGCTCGCCGTGGTGTTCGGCGTCGCCGGCACCGTGCTGTACCTCAAGCGGTCGTCGATCCCGCCACCCGACTGGCCGTTCACCGTCGACGTCGACGCGCACCTGCCGGCGATCGACGAGACGATCACCGGTCGTGAGCGGTTCTGGTCGGTGATCCTCGCCGAGAAGGTCGTGCTGCTCGCGCTGATCAGCGTGATCTTCGCCCAGATCCTGCCGGACGTCCGGGCGACCAACCTCGGCCTCGCCCTCGGCGTCACCGTCCTCGTGGTCGCCAACGCAGCGGTGAGCCAGTGGCTGCGGCGGCGCGGCCGGACGTGGGTCGGCATCGTCCGGCTGTTCGTGGCGATGCTGCTCATCAACCTCGGCATCGTCTTCCTCGACACGCTCGTGTCCGATCGTGGCGACGAGCGCCCGGCCACGAACACGCTGTTCTTCATGCTGATCCTGTCGATGCTGATCGCGCTGTTCGACCGGTTCCGGGCCACGCGGCGCGAACGCGAAGGACTCGACAGCATCCGCGACGCGTGGCGTCGCGAGCGCACGCCCGCCGGCGGCTGACGTGGACTCGGAGGCGCTGCGCACGCTCGTGCTGATCGCGACGATCGCCGTCCTCAGCCCGTTCGTCGCCGACGTGATCCGCCGCTGGATCCGCATCCCCGGTGTCGTCGTCGAGATCGGTCTCGGCATGCTCATCGGCCCGCACGTGCTCGGCTGGGCGCACCTCGACGAGGTGCTCGAGGTGCTCGCCGAGATGGGCCTGGTGTTCCTGATCTTCCTCGCCGGCTTCGAGATCGATCCCGACGAGGTGAAGGGCCGGCCGGTCCGGCTCGCCGTGCAGGGCTGGCTCGTGTCGCTCGCGCTCGGCATCGGTGTCGCCGTCGCGCTCCACGCGATCGACGTCACCCAGACCGTCCGCTTCGTCGCGATCGCGCTCACCACCACCGCCATCGGCACGCTGCTGCCGATCCTCGGCGACGCCGGGGTGCTGCGCAGCCGGCTCGGAGCCAACTTCCTCGCCGGCGGTGCGATGGGCGAGCTCGGTCCGATCGTCGCGATCTCGGTCGCCCTCACCACCGACTCGCCCGGACGCACCACGGCGGTGCTCGTGGTCTTCGTCGCGATCACCCTGCTGGTCGGGTGGCTCGCGACGCGACCGGCGCAACCGCGCACGGTGCGCCTCGTCGCCCGCACGCTGCACTCGAGCGGACAGCTCGGCGTGCGCATCTGCGTGCTGCTGTGCATCCTGCTCGTGTGGACCGCGGCCGAGTTCGGCCTCGACGTGCTGCTCGGCGCGTTCGCGGCCGGCATGGTGGCGCGGCTGTTCCTGGTCGAGCACTCCACGCCCGACACGCCCGACACGCCTGACGCGCCCGACACGCCGGACGACGCGGACACCCATGCGGCCGCTGCGGGCCACACGAACCCGTTCGACCACCGTCAGGAGGTGCAGCACCGGATCGAGGCGCTCGGCTTCGGGTTCTTCATCCCGCTGTTCTTCGTGATCAGCGGCGTGCGCTTCGACCTGGAGGCGCTGTTCGACCCGGTCGAACTGGTGAAGGTGCCGCTGTTCCTGCTGCTGTTCCT
>CAEZSR010000031.1_pt1 | contig 28506 bp, 23 predicted proteins | sample 7264011 | NCBI WGS metagenome assembly CAEZSR01 (sample SAMEA6813783, study PRJEB35770) | freshwater metagenome | biome: Freshwater; feature: Freshwater reservoir; material: water | place: Czech Republic | collected 2016-08-15 | depth 0.5m m | reverse complement strand
TCGCGCCGCAAGCGGCACGACGCCACCGGCACCGACGAGCGGGCCCACGGCGTCGGGCACCTGGCCCGTCCCCGCCGACACGGTCGTGGGCGCCGCCCCGACGGACGCACCCACCACGGTCGCGACCGTGACGGCGACGAACGCGACGACATCGACGACATCGACGACCGTTGCGGAGGAGGCCGATGGCGGTTCCACGCCGCCCTCCGCGACGACCGATGCGACCGATGCGACCGACGCGAGCTGGTCGAGTTGGTCGAACGGGCCGACCGGCACGGCGCCGCTCGGGGTCACCACGGCCGACGGGTCCGTGCTCGTCGCCCCGCCCCCGCCCGCACGGCGGCGTCGCCGCCGGATCCCGATCGGCTCGGTCACCCTGCTCGCGGTCGTCGCCGGCATCGCCGTCGCCGCCGCGGGTGACGCGTTCGACTGGTGGAACGCGTCCGTGCTCGGCATCATCGTCACCTCCCTCGTGGTGATGGCGGTCGGCCTCGCCGTCAGCACCGTCGTGAACGCCGCCTGGTGGTTCGTGCCGGGCGTGGTCGTGCTCGCCTCCGCCGCCGGCCTGCTCTCGATCACCGACCCGTCGCTCGACGGTGGCACCGGCGAACGCACGGCGCGGCCCACCACCGTGGCCGACGCCGAGACGGTCCACGACCTCGGACTCGGCCAGCTCACCCTCGATCTCGTCGACGTGCCCCTCGACGCCGACGAGCCGGTGCGGGTGCGTGCCGAGGTCGGCATCGGGCGGCTCCACGTGATCGTCCCGGCCGGCGCCGAGCTGGTCGTCACCAGCGAGGTCGGTGCCGGGCTCGTGCTCGTCGGCGACCGCGAGGTCATCGAGGGCATCGACCAACGCGACGTCCGATCGCTCGACCCGCTCGGCGACCGCACCGGCACGATCGAGCTCGACCTGCGCGTCGGCATCGGCGAGATCGACGTCGACCGCGACGTGTTCGTCGCCGGCGGCACCTCCGACCCGTTCCTCGACTGAGCCGGCCCCCGTCGATCCCCGTCGATCCCCGTCGATCCCCGGACGCCACCGTGCTGCTCCTCGACCCCGTCCCCGTCGCTGTGCTCGGGGTGCTGGTCCTCACCGCCGTGTGGGAACCCCGCACCCCGGGCACCCCGGGCACCCCGGGCACCCCGGGCACCCCGGGCACCCCGGGCACCTGGGGCGCGTGGCGTCGAACCCGACCACGGGGCGATGCTAAGTGACGTAGGGTCATTTCATGACGCGACCCCGCCACGACCTCATCCGCATGGGACTCCAGATCCCGCTGTTCACCTACCCGGGCGTCGACGACGCCGACCTGTTCGAGCGCATCGCCGGCATCGCCACCACCGCCGAGGCGAGCCACTTCGACAGCGTGTGGGTGATGGACCACTTCTACCAACTCCCCGGACTCGGGGCGCCGAGCGAGCCGATGTTCGAGGCCTACACGCTCCTCACCGCACTCGCCGCCCGCACCGAGCGCGTGCGGCTCGGGGCGATGGTCGGCGGCATGACCTACCGCAACCCGGCCTTCCTCGCGAAGACCGTCACCGGCCTCGACGTGATCTCGAAGGGCCGTGCCATCTGGGGCATCGGTGCCGGCTGGTTCGAGCTCGAGCACCAGCACTACGGCTACGAGTTCGGCACGTTCACCGACCGCTTCGAGAAGCTCGAGGAAGGCCTCCAGATCGTGAAGGGCATGTTCACCGAGCACGCCACCACCTTCCACGGGAAGTGGTTCCAGGTCACCGACGCGATGAACGTCCCCAAGCCGATCCAGGCCGGTGGGCCGCCCGTGCTCATCGGCGGCAGCGGCGAACGCAAGACGCTGCGGATGGTCGCCCAGTACGCCGACGCCTGCAACGTGTTCGGCGAGCCCGGCCAGGTGCGTCACCTCATGGACGTGCTCGACGGCCACTGCGAACGCCTCGGCCGCGACCCGAGCACCATCTGCCGCACCCGCCTCGGCACCCTCGTGATCGGTGACACCATGGAGGCCGCGCAGCAGAAGATCCTCGGCCGCTTCGGGGTGTCGCGCCTGGACGACCTGCCGCCCGAACTCCTCGCCCGGGTGCGCGGCATGTTCATCATGGGCGACGCCGACGCCGTCGGCGAGCAGGTGCAGGGTCTGCTCGACGCCGGCCTCGACGGCCTCGTGTTCAACATGCCCGACGCCCACGACCTGGAGGCGGTCGCCCTCGCCGGACGCACCCTCGCCCCGCTGCTGCTCGGCTGACGCACCGCCGCGACCGGAATCCGCCAGGGTCGGTCGCGGGACCCGTCGTACGCTGACGGGATGACCGCGACCGACCCCGGACTCCACGGCAGCCACACCGCGCACGGCACCTGCCACCACGACTGTCCCGACAGCTGCGGCTGGCAGGTCACCGTCACCGACGGGGTCGCGGTGCAGCTGCGCGGCAACCCGGCGCACCCCTACAGCGCCGGCGAGCTGTGCCCGAAGGTGAACCGCTTCCTCGACCGCGTGTACAGCCCCGACCGCATCACCACCCCGCTGCGCCGCGTGGGTGCGAAGGGCGAGGGACGATTCGAGCCGATCGGCTGGGACGAGGCGCTCGCCGAGATCGCCGCGCGGTTCGGCGAGATCGTGGCCACCGACGGACCCGGCGCGATCCTGCCGTTCATCAGCGCCGGCAACCAGAGCGCGCTCGCGATGCTGTTCCCCGAGCGGTTCTGGAACCGGCTCGGCGCGATCGAGCTCACCGGCGCACTCTGCGGAGCCGTGGCCGGCGCGGGCACGGCGAGCACCCTCGGCTCCGGCAGGGCGCTCGACCCGACCGAGCTGCGCCACTCGAAGCTGATCCTGCTGTGGGGCACCAACACCCGCCTCACCAACCGCCACCTGTGGCCGACGATCGAGGCGGCCCGCGCCGACGGTGCCCAGGTGGTGGTGATCGACCCGGTCCGCACGATCACCGCCGACAGCGCCGACTGGTTCGTGCAACCGCTGCCCGGCACCGACGTGGCGCTCGCGCTGGCGATGATGCACGTGCTCGTGCGCGACCGGCTGGTCGACACCGAGTGGGTGCAGGCGCACACGATCGGCTTCGACGAGCTCGCCGCCCACGTCGCCGAGTGGACCCCCGAACGCGCCGCGGCCACGTGCGGCGTCCCGGTCGCCGACATCGAGCGGCTCGCCAACCTCTACGGCACCATCCGCCCCGTCGCGATCCGCACGCTCATCGGCGCCGAGCACCACGAGCACGGCGCGATGTTCTTCCGTGCGATCAGCTGCCTGCCCGCGCTCGTGGGAGCCTGGCGTGACCGCGGCGGCGGCTACGCCCGCAGCGTCGGCGTGTGGAGCGAGGCCCTCGTCGACGGCCTGCGCCTGATGCGTCCCGCGTTGCGTCCGGCGCCGCGCCGCGAACTGCCGATGGTGCGGCTCGCCGAGGTGCTCGACCCTGCGTTCACCCCGCCGGTGCGCGCCCTGTTCGTGATCGGCGGCAACCCGCTCGTGGTGGTGCCCAACGCCGAGGGCGTGCGGCGCGGACTCGAGCGCGCCGACCTGTTCACCGTCGTCCACGAGCAGTTCCTCACCGACACCGCGCGCTACGCCGACCTCGTGCTCCCGGCCACCACGCAGATCGAGTCCCTCGACGTCGTGCCCGCGTGGGGACACCTGTGGCTGGGCTGGAACGAGCCGGCGATCGCCCCCGTCGGCGAGGCGGTGAGCAACAGCGAGCTGCACCGCCGCCTCGCCCGCGCGATGGGCTTCACCGAGCCCGAGCTGCACGCCGACGACGAAGCGATCCTGCGCGAGGCGATGCCGGACGTCGACCTCGACGAGCTGCGCCGCACCGGCTGGGTCCGCGCGCCGTACCCGGAGGACGGACGCCCCTACCCCGACGGCGGCTTCCCCACCCCGTCGGGCAAGGTGGAGCTCCTCAGCGCACGGCTCGCGGCGCAGGGACACCCGGCGCTGCCGACCCACCTGGCGGCGCGGGAGTCGCTCGGCGGCGACCCCGAGCTCGCGGCCCGCTTCCCGTTCGCGCTGCTCACCCCGAAGCAGCACACCCGCTTCCTCAACTCCAGCTACTCGCAGCTGCCGAAGCACGGTCCGCTCGAGGACGGCCCGTACGTCGAGATGGTCGCCGCCGACGCCGACCGGCTCGGCGTGATCGACGGGCAGTGCGTCGTCGTCCACAACGACCGAGCCGAACTCGAACTCCCGGTGCGGATCAGCACACGCCTGCGTCCCGGGGTCGTCGCGATCCCGTGGGGCTGGTGGGGTCGTCACCACCCGGACGGCCGCACCGCGAACGCGCTCACCAACGACACGATCACCGACTGGGGTGGCGGCGTCTCCTACAGCGACACCCTCGTCGCGATCCGTCCCCGCTGACCGTCCCCACCGACCGTCCGGCACGCGCCGCGCCACTCACGGGACCACGCTGCGGATGGGTCCGATGGCCCACTCCGCGCCCGGGTCCCCGTCGGAGAGCCAGGGGTAGCCTGGCGGCATGGCAGGCGATCTGATCTACGCGTTCCGGGTGATGCGCCTGCCCCTGCTCGACGCGGGCGGCAACCCGATCGGCCGGCTCGAGGACATCGTCGTCATCCCCGCGCGTGTCGGCGCTGCGCCGCGGGTGCTCGGCTTCGTCGCGACCAGCCAGCGACGGCGCATCTTCGTCAACTCCGCTCGGCTCGGCAGCCTCGACGGCGACGGCGCCCGGCTGCGCAGCTGGGACGTCGACCTCAACCCGTTCAAGCCACGACCGGGTGAGATCCTCATCGGCCGCGACGTGATCGACCGCCGCATCGGCGACGAGACCGTCAGCGACGTCGCCATCCGCCCGGCGGGCGACGGGCGCGGCACGTGGTGGGAGATCGCGAAGGTGCGCCTCGCCCGGCGCAGCGCGCTCCGTCGCCGGCCCAGCTACCGGCTGCTCGACTACGAGCAGGTGCCCGAGCTGTTCCCCGACGGCATCGGCGGCGAGATGGCCGCCGAGGCCGCCCGACTGCGCGACATGCACCCGAGCGACGTCGCCGCGGCCGTGCGCGCCCTGCCGCTCACCAGCCGCAAGCAGCTCGCCGCGGCGATGGACGACGAGCGGCTCGCCGACCTGCTGGAGGAGCTGCCCGAGGCCGAGCAGCTCCGCATGATCGAGGGCCTCGACCTCGACCGCCTCATCTCCGTGCTCGAGGAGATGGAGTACGACGACCTCGCCGACCTGCTCGCCGAGATGCCGGGCGAGCAGCGCACGCGCATCCTCGACGCGATGGACGACGAGGACGCCGACGTGATGCGCCGCCTCCTCGCCTACGACGAGGGCACCGCCGGGTCGCTCATGACCCCCGAGATCATCATCCTCGGTCCCACCGCCACCGTGGCCGAGGCGCTCGCGGAGATCCGCGACCCCGAGTGGCTCGTCAGCATCGCCGCCCAGGTGTTCGTGGTGCAGCCGCCGTACAAGCCGCCGACGGGCACCTACCTCGGCGTCGTGCACTTCCAGCGGCTGCTGCGCGAACCGCCGAGCATGGAGCTCGGACGCTGCCTCGAGCAGGAACCCGTCATCGCACCCGACCTCAGCGAACGCGAGGTCGCCGAGCGCCTCGCCAGCTACAACATGCTCGCCGTCGGGGTGTGCGACGAGGCCGGCCGGCTGCTCGGCGCGATCACCGTCGACGACGTGCTCGACCGCACCCTGCCCACCGGCTGGCGCCAGCGACGCCGCGTGCAGGCGACGCCGCCCACGGGACGGCCGTCGCCATGACCCGCCGCGACGACCTCACCACCCCGCGGCAGCGTCGCCGCCTCAGCGTCCACTACGACAACGATGCCTTCGGCCAGTTCAGCGAGAGCGTGGCGCGGTTCATCGGCACCGCTCGGTTCCTGGTGTACCAGACGGTGTTCTGCTTCCTCTGGGTGGTGTGGAACACCGTCGGGCCCACGTCGTTCCGCTTCGACGAGTGGCAGTTCGTCGGCCTCACCCTGTTGCTGAGCCTGCAGGCCGCCTACGCGGCACCGCTCATCCTCCTCGCGCAGAACCGCCAGGAGAGCCGCGACCGCAGCCAGTCCGAGCTCGACCGGCGCGTCGCCGAGCGCACCCAGGCCGACACCGAGTTCCTCGCCCGCGAGCTGGCGAGCATCCGCCTCTCGCTGGCCGGGGTGGCCACCTCCAGCGAGGTCGGCGACCAGCTCGAACGGCTCACGGATGCGATCGAGGCGATGACGCAACGGCTCGACGAGCTCGAGGTCCGCGTGGCGAAGCCTGGTTCGCTCGACGACCACACCTGACCGACCACACCTGACCGACCGTCCGGGTCGGCGCCCCCGCTCGAGCGAGCGTGACTGCCTCAGCTCGCCGCGGCCGCCGACGAGCGATCGTCACCGGATGCGGCTGCCTCGACCGTGCCCGCCCCCGTGCCCGCGACCGTGCCCGCCACCGTGCCCGCCGGTGCGGCGGCCGTGCGGCCGGTGAGATGGTCGACGAGCGCGAGCGTGGCCTCGCGGTAGTGCCGCGGCAGGGCCAGCGTGACCAGGTGGTCGCCGTCGACCTCCACCACGTGGGCCCGCAGCGCGGCCGCCAGCTCGCACTGCTTGCGCGGCAGCACCAGCTGGTCGCGGGTGGTGAGCAGCAACGCCGCCGGGATGCCGAGCGACGACGCCCACGGACGCGCGTCGTAGCGGCTGAGCGCACGGCCGGCCTGCACGATCGCGAGCGGATCACCGCGACGGGTCTCGGCCTCGATCCACGGCACGAACGCCTCCAGCTCGTGGCCCACCCCCAGGAGCTTCGTGATCCCGAAGCGCAACCAGCGCGGATACGCCCACGACCGCATGATCGGCCCGATCAACCGCACCGTCTTCCAGCGCGCCCGTTCCAGCCGGGTGGCGCGCCACTCCAGCGCGGTGGCCTGCACCACCATCGAGCGCACCAGGTGCGGGTGGCGGCGGGCGAGCAGCAGGCTGATCGGCCCGCCCATCGAGTACCCGACCGTCACCACCGGGCCGAGGCCGAGTTGCTCCACCACCGCCGCGGCGTCGTCGGCCGCGTCCTCCAGTTGGAAGGTGCGGGCCGTGCGCATGCCGCGACCGTGGCCACGGTGATCCACTGCCACGAACGAGTAGTGCTCGGCCAGCGCCTCGTAGGCGGTGAAGAACTGCACGTCGCCGCTCGCGGTCCAGCCGTGCAGCAACAGCAGCGTCGGAGCCGACGGGTCGGAGTGGCGGTGCAGGCGGACGAAGGTCTCGCCCCGGCCCGGCAGCTGCACGGTGCGGCCCTCGGGCAGCCACGGGATCGTCATCGTCGGCACGTTCATCCGGTCAGTCCCTCCCGATCGCCCTCACGCACGTCATGCCTACCCGCCCGGACGTCCGATCACACGACGGCCCGGGCGACCCCCGTGAACTCGTGCAGCTGCACCCCGGCCAGCACCACCCCGTCGAGCACACGACGGTCGAGATCGGGGTGCTCGCCCGGGACGTGCACCCCCACGGGCACCCGCCACTCGGCACAGGCAGCGGCGTAGAGCGCGGCCACCGTGCCGGCCAGGTCTCCCGTACGACCCACCGCACCGACGACGAAGGTCTCGCGGGCACCGTCCGCCAGCGCGCCGCGCACCTCCACGCGCACCGCGCCACGGTCGCCCTCCGCGTGGGGCGGCGCGAGCATCGGCAGCCGGGCCGTGAGCCGGTCGCGGCGGGTGGCCGACACGCGGGCGGACACCCGACCCGCCTGCGGGAACGCCCGGTGCAGGATCGCCGGGTCGGCCGACGCCGCGCGGTAGCAGTCGGCGGGACCGATCGGATCGGGGAACCAGCAGAGCTCGCGGCCGCTGCCGCCCGGCCGTTCGATCCACTCGCCGTCGTGCCAGCCACGGGCGCGACCCGCGAGCGCGTCGTGGTGCTGACGTGCACAGGCGGGCCCGCCGGTGCCGTGCATCGCGACGTGGATCTCGTCGACCGTGTGGAGCTGGGTGACGAGGTGCCGCGCGAGCAACCCCGACAGCCCCGGCGAGAGCGCTGCACCGACCACCGTACGGCTGCCTGCGTCCTCGGCGCGGCGCTGCAACGCGAGCATCAGCGCCACGTCGGCGTCGTCGTCGCTGGTGCACACCACGTGCACACCGCCGTCGACGAGCGCGCCGACCTGGTCGTACTGGGGCACGGGCGACGTCACCACGACGGCGTCGACGACGTGGAGGTCGTCGCTGCGATCGAGCACGACCCCGCCGTGACGCCGGCTCGCCCGCACCGCGGCACCGGGCTGGGTGTCGAACCACGCGGTGCGCACGCCGAGGTGGCGCAGCACCCGACCCACCGCCTGGCCGGTCACCCCGGCGCCGGCGATGCCGATGATCGGCGGCGAGCCGGCGGACCCGGCGACGAATCCGTCGACGGACTCGGCAGCGGAGCGGTCGTTCATCGCGTCGGCAGGCGCAGCTCGCGCCAGCCGCCCTCCTGCGGAGGGACGCCACCCTTGCCGCGCAGCCGCAACGACCCGGCGATGAGGCTGGCGAGCGAGAGCGCGAGCAGTGCCCGGCGGAGGAGCTTCACCCCGGGGAGGCTAGCCGCCACCCCTGCGGCCGGGGTCGGGGCCGTCACCCCGGCAACGACGCCCCGGCAACCCCACGACGGAACGACGCCCCGGCAACCCCACGACGGAACGACGCCCTGGAACGACGAAGGCCCCCTCGCGGGGGCCTCGTGACCTGCCGTGGACGGCGGTGCGGGTGGTGGGGCTAACAAGAATCGAACTTGTGACCTCATCCTTATCAGGGATGCGCTCTAACCGACTGAGCTATAGCCCCGCTGTGGCGAGTCGCCAGGCTATCGGGCCGCGACCGGAACACTCAACCGAAGATCGGTGACCGCCGGTCAGGGTCGCGGGATGCCCGTCGAGGCCGTGGACCCGGTCGGGTCGCCGGCGCGCCGCGGGGTGGCGATCACCTCTTCCTCGAGCACGCTGACGCGGATGCCTCCGACCAGGTCGGTGATCAGGTTGAACAGGGTCGCCAGCAGCACCGCGAACCCGGTGAGGCCGATCACCACGAACAGACCGCCGATCCAGGCGTTGTGGTAGATCTCGCCGCCCTGGAACTCGAAGGTCTCCCAGCCGAACTGCTCGAAGAACCGCTCGACGTTGTCGATCGTGCCGGTGGCGTGGGCCACGTTCCAGAGCAGCACCCCGGCGGTGAGGCACACGAGGTACAGGATGACGTTGAACACCAGCGCCACCTTGAACACGCTCCAGGTGTCGACGTGGCGCACCACGCGGGTCACCCGCCGCACGCGGGGCTTGGCACGGCGGAACACCAGCGGCGCCCGCAGGCGACGCACCGGCAGGGTCATGCCGGTGCTCTCGTCGACGGCGACGCCGCCCGACGGCGCCATCGGGACCGGGCCCGGTGCGGGCACGAACTGCGGGACGACGTCGGGGACCACCAGCGGGGCGACGTCGGTGCGGTCGAGGGGCAGTGCGAGCGCGGACGCCTCGACCGCCTCGACCGCAGGGGAAGCGGCCAGGCCCACGGCCGAGGTGGGCAGGTCGGCGGACACGGCCGATCCGGGCACCACGTCGGGCACCACGTCGGGTGCCGCCGCGGTCACGACGTCCGCGACCGGTGTGTCGACGGGGGTGGACGCGTCGAGCGACGCCGGGATACCGGCACCGACGACGAGGTCGGCGGGCGGGTCGCGGTGCACGTCGGGCACCGTCACCGCGGCGACCGGCGGATACGTGGGATCGGCCTCCACGATGAGCGGCAGTGCGACCGGTTCGTCGACCACGGGCGCGGCCGGTGCCTCACCGAGACGTGCGAGTCGGTCGAGGACGTCGTCGACCTCCGACTCGGTGTCGCGTGCGTCGACGGGATCAGCGGTGTCGCGAGCTCCGGCGGCGACGTCGTCGAGGTCGGGACCAACGGCGGGCTCGCCGGCCCCACGGCGAGTTCGTGACACGGCGGGCTCGCCGGCCCCACGGCGAGTTCGTGACACGGTGGTCCCCGGTTCGCGGGTGACGGCGACCTCACCAGGTGCCCCGGTCCGCACGGTCGCGCGGCCGAGCCGATCGCCCCTGCTCGCGCCCACCACCCGGCGGACCCCACCGGGGCGTACGGTCCGCGACGCGCCCTCGTCGGGGGCGACCGGTTCCGGAGACGTCACGTCACGAGTGTAGAGAACCACCCTGCGCGGACGAGCGCGCCTCGATCCCGGCCCGATCCCGGCCCGATCCCGGCCCGATCCCGGCCCGATCAGGGACCGTTCGTGGCCCGCGCCGTGGCCCGCGCGGACCCGACCTCCACGGTCACCTCGACCGTGACCTGCTCCATCACCTGCCCGGCCACCTGCCCCGGCACGACCACCGCGTCACCGGTGCGGGTGATCGCGACCAGGCGAGCACCGTTCGCCGCAGCGAGCCGGGTGGCGGCGCGCACCCCACCGTCGACCCCGGCGAGCGCCGCGGCGTCCGCGGCGAGTTGGGCTCGCCGGCGTTCCACCATCGCGACACCCAGCTCGGCCGTCGCGACCGCGGCCAGCCCGGCGATCGCCACCACCACCGCCACGACCAGCGCCATCGCGCCCCGGTCGTCCGACCGACGACGACCCGCGTCGACCGCGGGTCCGACCTCGTAGGACATCTCGACACCTCCGCTCGCGCCTCCACCCGTCCACCCGTCGATCGGTCCGGACGGAGGTCCGGACCGAGGGCCGCAGCGTCGGTGACGTCCGGCGACACGGGCGCGAGGCGCCGATCGTCGATCACCGGCGACGCACCTCGCGTCGCCGGTGGGTCGGGTCAGTCGTCGTCGTCGCTCGCCAGGATCGGCGCCACCGACGCGACGATCTGTCCGTCGTCGAGGTTCATCAGCCGGACACCGGTCGCGTCGCGGCCCTGCCAGCTGATGTCGCTGACGGGCATGCGGATCGTGACACCACCGCTCGAGACGGCGACGATCTCGTCGTCGAGGCCCACCATGAACGCGGCGACGACCTTGCCCTTCTTGCCGGTGAGCTTGATGCCGATCACGCCCATGCCACCACGGCCCTGGGTGTTGAACTTGTCGAGCTGGGTGCGCTTGCCGTAGCCGGCCTCGGTGACCATCAGGATCGAGGTCTCGTTGCGGGCGACGTCGACACTGACCACCTCGTCGCCGGCACGGAGCTTCATGCCGCGCACGCCACCGGCGTTGCGACCCATCGGGCGCACCTCACCCTCGTTGAAGCGGATCGTGCTGCCCGAGCGGGCGACCATGAAGATGTCGTCCGTGCCGCCGGTCTCGATCACCCGCACCAGCTCGTCGTCGTCACGGAGGTTGATCGCGATCAGACCGTCGCGACGCGACGAGTCGTACTCGTCGAACGCCGTCTTCTTCACCGTGCCGTTCTTCGTCGCGAAGAACAGGTAGCGCTCGCCCGCGAAGTCGCGGGTGTCGATGATCGCCTCGATCGTCTCGCCCGCCTGCAGCGGCAGGAGGTTCACGATCGGCATGCCCTTCGCGGTGCGCTCGCGCTCGGGGATGTCCAGGGCCCGCAGGCGGTAGACCTTGCCGCGGTTGGAGAAGAACAGCAGGAACGCGTGCGCCGTGGTGAAGATGACGTTGCGGACGATGTCGTCGGCCTTCATCTTCCCGCCGCTCACGCCGCGGCCGCCGCGGCTCTGCGTCTTGAAGTTCGCCGCCGGCACCGCCTTCACGTACTGCGCCTGCGTCATGACGATGACGAGTTCCTTGTCCTCGACGAGGTCCTCGATGCTCATCTCGCCGGTGTCGAACGCCACCTGACACACGCGCGGCGTGGCGAACTCCTCCCGGATCGCCGTCATCTCGGTCTTGATGACCCCGCGCAGCTTCTCCGGGTCGTCGAGGATCGACTGCAGCTCCAGCACCCGCGCACGGACGTCCTCGAGCTCGCTCTCGAGATCGATCCGGCTGAGGCGCGTCAGCTGACGCAGCGGCATGTCGAGGATGTCGGTCGCCTGGATGTCGCTGAACTCGAACGGCGGCGCCATGAGGCCGGCCTTCGCCGAGGCCGCGTCGTCGCTCGCCCGGATGAGGGCGATGATCTGGTCGATGACGTTGAGCGCCTTGATCCGGCCCTCGAGGATGTGCTCGCGCTTGCGCGCCTTGTCGAGGCGGAAGTTCGTGCGCCGCGTGATCACGTCGACCTGGTGGCGGATGTAGCCCTGCAGCGCCGTGGCGAGGTTGAGCGTGCGCGGCACGCCGTCGACGAGGGCCACCATGTTCACGCCGAAGCTGGTCTGCAGCTGGGTGAGCTTGTACAGGTTGTTGAGCACCACGTTGGGGTTCGCGTCGCGCTTGAGCTTCACGACCAGTTCGGTCTTGCCACCGGCCGAGCCGTCGTTGACGTCGCTGATGCCGTCGAGCTCGCCGGAGTCGACGAGCTCCTGGATGCGACCGGCGATCGACGAGCAGCTCGTCTGGTACGGCAGCTCGGTGACCACGATCTGATAGCCGCCGGTGCGCGTCTCCTCGATCGTTGCAGTTGCACGCATCTTCACGCTGCCACGACCGGTGCGGTACGCGTCCATGATCCCGGCGCGGCCGAGGATCGACCCGCCCGTCGGGAAGTCGGGGCCCTTCACGAACTGCATGAGATCGTCGGGCGTCGCGTCGGGGTGATCGATCAGGTGGATCGTCGCGTCGATCACCTCACCGAGGTTGTGCGGCGGGATGTTGGTGGCCATGCCGACGGCGATCCCCTGGCTGCCGTTGACGAGCAGGTTCGGGAAGCGGGCCGGCAGGACCGTCGGTTCCTCGCGGCTCGCGTCGTACGTGGCCACCATGTCGACGGTCTCTTCGTCGATGTCGGCGAGCAGCTGCATCGCGAGCGGGTGGAGGCGGCACTCGGTGTAGCGCGACGCGGCCGGGCCGAAGTCGGGCGAGCCGTAGTTGCCGTGGAAGTCGATCAGCGGGTGCCGCAGCGAGAACGGCTGCGCCATGCGGACGAGCGCGTCGTAGATCGCGCTGTCGCCGTGGGGGTGGTACTTCGCCATCGTGTCGCCGCTCACGCGGGCGGACTTCACGAACGGACGGTCGGGGCGGAACCCCTGCTCGTCCATGTCCCAGATGATCCGGCGGTGCACCGGCTTGAGGCCGTCGCGCACGTCGGGCAGGGCGCGCGACATGATGACCGACATCGCATAGTCGAGGAAGCTGCGCTCCATCTCGTCCTGGAGCGCGACGGGCTGGACCGCGAGCGAGGGGTCGCGCTCGAACGAGCCGCCGGTCTCCTCGTCGGCACCACCGGCATCACCGGCATCACCGGCAGCGGGCTCGATCGGCTCGTCGCCGGGGGTCTGGTCGCCGGGGGTCTGGTCGTCGGGGGGGTTCGGGGTGTCGCTCATCAGAAGTCCAGGTTCCTCACGTCACGGGCGTTGGTCACGATGAAGTTCTTGCGCAGGTCGACGTCCTCGCCCATGAGCACGCTCATGATCTCGTCGGCGAGGGCCGCCTGCTCGACCTCGACCTGCAGCAGCGTGCGCGTGGCCGCGTCCATCGTGGTGGGCTTCAGCTCCTCCCAGTCCATCTCACCGAGACCCTTGAGGCGCTGGAACTCCTTCTTGTGGTTCGGGTGCGCCTCGAGGAACGCGGCCTTCGCCTGATCGTCCTTCAGGTACACCTTCTCCTTGCCGACCACCGTGGAGTACAGCGGCGGCTGGGCGATGTACACGTAGCCCGCCTCCACCAGGGGCCGCATCTGCCGGTAGAAGAACGTGAGCAGCAGGGTGCGGATGTGGCTGCCGTCGACGTCGGCGTCGGCCAGCAGGATGATCTTGTGATAGCGGGCCTTCGAGGCGTCGAACTCGTCGCCCACCCCGCCACCGATCGCCGTGATGAGGCTCTGCACCTCGTTGTTCTTCAGCATCTTGTCGAGGCGGGCACGCTCGACGTTCAGGATCTTGCCGCGGATGGGCAGCAGCGCCTGCGTGCGCGGATCGCGTGCGTTGAGCGCCGACCCACCGGCCGAGTCGCCCTCGACGATGAACAGCTCGCTCTCCTCTGGGTTGCCGCTCGAGCAGTCCTTCAACTTGTCGGGCATGCCGGCGCCGGCGAGCGCGGTCTTGCGACGGATCGCGTTGCGGGCGTTCTTCGCCGCGACGCGCGCCTGGGCGGCGGCCTGGGCCTTCTTCACGAGCTTGTTGGCCTCGGTGGGGTTCTCCTCGAGCCACTCCGCCAACCGCTCGTTGGTGGCCTTCTGCACGAAGCTGCGCATCGGCACGTTGCCGAGCTTCGCCTTGGTCTGACCCTCGAACTGCGGCTCGCGCAGCTTCACCGCCACGATGGCCGTGATGCCCTCGCGGATGTCCTCGCCGAGGAGGTTCTCGTCCTTCTCCTTCAGCAGGTTCTTCGTGCGGGCGTACTTGTTCACCGTGGCGGTGAGGGCGGTCTTGAAGCCCTCGACGTGCATGCCGCCCTCGATCGTGGAGATGCCGTTGGCGTAGCCGTGGATGCCCTCGTGGTACCCGGTGTTCCACTGCATCGCGATGTCGAGCGTCTGCCCGCCCTCGGGATCCTCGTCCTCGTAGTGCGCGACCTTGCTGAACAGCGGCTCCTTCGAGGCGTTGAGGTGCTTCACGAAGTCGACGATGCCGCCCTTGTACAGGTACGTGACCTCTTGCTGCTTGCCCTCGCGTTCGTCGCGGAAGACGATCTCGAGCCCCTTGTTCAGGAACGCCATGGTCTGCAGCCGCTCGAGCACGGTGCGGGCCACGAACTCGGTGCCCTCGGCGACGAAGATCGTGGGGTCGGGCCAGAAGCTCACCGACGTGCCGGTGGTGCGCCCGTGCGGCGGCGTGGGGCCGACGTCGACGAGCGAGCCCTGCGGCTTGCCGCCCTTCGCGTACTCCTGCTGGTAGCGACGCCCGGCACGGTCGATCTCGATGAGGAGGCGCTCGGACAGGGCGTTGACCACGCTGACGCCCACGCCGTGCAGACCGCCGGACACCTTGTAGCCCTCGCCACCGAACTTGCCGCCGGCGTGCAGCACGGTGAGCACGACCTCGGCCGCGCTCTTGCCCTGGTGCGGCCCGGACGGGTACGGGTCGACCGGGATGCCGCGGCCGTCGTCGTCGACGCGGCAGCCGCCGTCGGCGAGCAACGTGACACCGATGCGGGTGCAGAAGCCCGCCATCGCCTCGTCGACGGAGTTGTCGACGACCTCCCAGATGAGGTGGTGGAGACCCTGGAGGCCGGTGGAGCCGATGTACATGCCCGGTCGCTTGCGGACCGGGTCGAGCCCTTCGAGCACCTGGATGTCCTTGGCGCCGTAGTCGGCCGTGGGCTGGTTCGTGTCGGTGGACACTCGCACCTCGAGTCGTCAGTGGTGATGGGCGCCACCGGAGGGGGACAACGCTCCCGCGCCGGTGACGTGATGGCGGGCGGCGGCTGCGGGAGGAGGGCACGGACGGTGCCGGGGCGCAGGGGCCGCGATCTGGGTGAAGTCTACCGTGGGGGTGCCCCGGACAGGTGGACGGCGCCCCGTTGCGAGCGTCCGGTCACCCTGCGTGAGCTGGGACGATGCAGCTCGCGGGGCACCGTCGGAGATCAGCGGCGCACGCGGATCTCGAACTGGCGGACGACGGCGCCGGTGACCTGCTGGAGGCGGGCGCGGAGGTCGGCCTCGAGGAACTTCAGCTGTGTCGCCCAGGCCGGGTCGTCGACCTCGACGACCAGGCGATCACCGTCGAGCCGGACGGGTTGCACGTGTGCTGCGACCGCCTCGCCGACGGCCTCCTGCCACCGCCCGAACACCCCGCCGACCGCCTGCGCGGGGACGGCGGACGGCCCGCGCAACGACCGCACCACGCCTCCGAGGCTCTCGCTCAGCGGGACCGGATCGTCACTGCGTCGGGTGGTCATCGTCGATCACCGTACCGCCCGGCTGTGACACCGAGCCCGCGACGATCCGCACCGTCGCGTCGGGTGTCGCGGCCTCCGGCAGCGCCGACGCGGTCGTGAGCACCACCTGGCCGACGGGCAGGTGACCGAGCAGTGCCGTGGCACGGCCGGCGTCGAGCTCGCTCAGCACGTCGTCGAGGATCAGCACGGGCGCGCTCCCCGTCCGCTCGGTGACGAGGCGGTGCGCGCCGAGGCGCAGCGCGAGTGCGAGCGTGCGCTGTTCGCCCTGCGAGGCGTGGGTGCGCGCCGGCATGCCGTTCACGATCAGCTCGACGTCGTCGCGGTGCGGACCGACCGTCGACTGGGCCCGACGGACGTCGTCGGCCCGGGCCTCGGCGAGTGCCGCGGCCAGCCCGCGCGACCGCCACCCCGGCTCGTAGCGCAGCTCCACCGGCGTCGCGACCCCGGCCAGGTGCTCGTAGGCCTCCTGCACCATCGGGCCGAGCTTGGCCACCAGCACGGCGCGAGCGTGCCCGAACTGGTCGCCCACCTCGGCGAGCTTCGCGTCCCACACGTCGAGGGTGATCCCGAGCGTCTCGTCGAGCCGACCGTTCGCCTGCTTCAGCAGGGTGTTGCGCTGCTTCACGATCCGGTCGAGCTCGAGCCGCATCGCGTCGTAGCGCAGGGCGAGCGACACCAGCGTGTCGTCGAGGAACCGTCGTCGCTCGGCCGGCCCCTCCTTCACCAGTGCCAGGTCGTCGGGCGAGAACACCGTCACCCGAACCACCCCGAGCAGGTCGCGCGTGCGCGGCAGCCGCTGGCGGTTGACCAGCACCCGGCTGCGCCCCGTGCGTGACAGCTCGGCCTCCACCAGCACCTCGCGCCCGTCGTCCTGCAGCACCGTGGCCCGGATGATCGCCGTGTCGGCACCGATCCGGACCAGCGCATCCGTCGGCGCGCCACGGAAGCTGTCGAGGGTGGACAGGTAGCCGAGCGCCTCGGCGAAGTTGGTCTTGCCCTGCCCGTTGTCGCCGACGACGGCGGTGGTGCCGGCGGTGAGCCGGAACGACGCGGTCGTGTAGTTGCGGTAGTCGACGAGTTCGAGGCGGGTGACGATCACGTCAGCTCACGAACCGGGCGAGAACCAGGCGAGAACCAGGCGAGAACCGGGGTCCGGGCACGAGCGAGCGGCACCGGGACGAGGACGGCCCTCAGGGCACGCGCACCGGCATCAGCAGGTACAGGTAGTCGTCGGACCCGACACCGCGCACCACGGCGGGCTTCAGCGCGTCGAGCGTGGACAGCGTGATCTGCTCGGAGCCCACCGCCTCCACCCCGGCGGCGAGGTAGTCGGGGTTGAACGCCACCGTGAGGTCGGAGCCGCTCGCGCTGGCGTCCAGCTCCTCGGTCGCGTTGCCGACGTCCTGCGTGATCGCGGTGAGCTGCAGCCCGTCGGCCGAGATGCGCAGCCGCACCGGGGTCGCGTCGCGGGCGAGGATCTTCACGCGCCGGATGGCCTCGAGGAGCGGCTCGCGCTCGACGGTGAGCACGTTGGGGTGGCTCGCCGGGATGAGCTGGCGGTAGTTGGGGAACTCGCCCTCGATGAGGCGGGTGGTGAGCCGCGTGGTGCCGATCTCGAAGGTGGCGTCGCGCTCGCCGAGGCGCAGCACGAGCTCCTCGCCGAGGCCGAGCAGGCGTTGCAGCTCGTTGAGCGCCCGAGCCGGCACGAGCACCTTCTGGTCCGAACCCAGCACGCTCACGCCCGGCAGGTCGCGCACGGCCAACCGGTACGAGTCGGTGGCGACGAGGCGGAGCCCGTCGTTCTCGGCGGTGAGCAGCACGCCGGTGATGATCGGACGGGCCTCGTCGGTGCTGGCCGCCCGCACCACCTGGCGGAGGGCCTCGCCGAAGGCGGCGGCGTCGATGGTCACCGCGCTCGACGCCGGCGAGGCGAGGCGCGGGTAGTCGTCGAGCGACAGGGGCCGGACGCTGAACTGCGAGCGGCCGCCGCTGATCTTCACGTCCTGGTCGGTGACGTCGAGCTCCACCTTGCCGGCGGGCAGCGACCGGACGATGTCGTTGGACAACCGCGCCGGCAGCACCACGCCGCCGTCGCGCTCGCCGCCGACGGTGATCTCGAGCTGGATCGTGAGATCGAGATCGGTGCCCGTGACCGTCAGCTGGTCGCCGGCCAGCTCGAGCCGGAGCCCGGACAGGACCGGCAGCGTGCCCGTGCGCCCGGTGGCCGCACGGCCCGCGGTGGCCAGTGCCTCGGCCAAGGTCTCACGTTCGCAACGGAACTTCACAGGTCAGCCTTTCTCACCACGTCGTGTTCTGAAGAGACAATAGAAGTAATAGGTGCTGTGGATTGTGTACAACCCGGCATCGCGCCTGCACCACGCCGGTTCGCGTGTCCACACCCTCGTCCACGCGCGTCCCCACCTCGCGAACCACATCCGTGTGCTTCGGTGGACATCGCGAGTGTCGTCCACGGGCGTGACATCGTGATCCCCAGGTCGTCCCCAGGCCGGTGCGCAGCGGGTGCGTCGAACGTGGCGAACGTGGCGAACGTGGCGAGCACGGTGGTCAGCTCGTCTTCAGACGCTGCACGAGGTCGGTGACCTGGTCGTACACCTGCTTGCGCTCCTTCATCAGCCGCTGGATCTTCTCCACGGCGTGGATCACCGTGGTGTGATCGCGGCCGCCGAAGAGGCGGGCGATGCTCGGGTACGACAGGTCGGTGAGCTCGCGGAACACGTACATCGCCGTCTGGCGGGCCGTGACCAGCGGCCGCTGCCGGCTCTTCGAGCGCAGCGCCTCGACGCTGAAGCCCAGGATGACGGCGATCTCGGCGAGCAACTCCTCGTCGGTGCGGGTCTTCACCTGGCTGCCGCTCATCAGGTCGCCCAGCAGCTGTTCGGCCAGGTGGGTGCTGATCGGGACGTGGTTGAGGCTCGCGTAGGCCGTGACCCGGATGAGGGCGCCCTCGAGCTCACGGATGTTGCTGGTGATGCGCGAGGCGATGAACTCCAACGTCTCCGACGGCACGGGGCTGCGGTCGCGCTCGGCCTTGTTGCGGAGGATCGCGAGTCGCGTCTCCAGGTCCGGTGGCTGGATGTCGGTGATCAGGCCCCATTTGAACCGGCCGCGCAGCCGCTCCTCCAGCGTCGGGATCGCGTCGGGCATCCGGTCGCTCGACATCACGATCTGCTTGTTCGCGCCGTGGAGCGAGTTGAAGGTGTGGAAGAACTCCTCCTGGAGACCTTCCTTGCCCTCCATGAACTGGATGTCGTCGATGAGCAGCACGTCGATGTCGCGGTAGCGCCGCTTGAAGTTGGCGATCGTGTTGGTGCGGATCCCGTCGACGTACTCGTTGAGGAACGTCTCGGTGCTCACGTAGCGCACGACGTCGTGCTGGTAGTGGTGGTGGACGTAGTGGCCGATGGCGTGGAGCAGGTGGGTCTTGCCCAGACCGGCCGAGCCGTAGATGAACAGCGGGTTGTAGCTGCGGCCCGGGGTCTCGGCCACGCGCAGGGCGGCTGCCAGCGCGAACTGGTTGGACGCGCCCTTCACGAAGGTCTCGAACGTGTACCGCGGGTTCAGGCCGGCCAGGTCGAGCGCGCCCTGCGTGCTGCTGCCGCCCCCCATCGAGCTGCCCGAGCCGCCGGGGCGATCGTCGTGGTCGTCGCGGTGATCACGGACCCCGTCGCGCCCGCCGGTCGACAGGCGCCCGGTGTCGACCGGGTCGGCGTCGACGTCTTCCACCATCTGCACCTCGACGGCCAGCTCGAGGTGTCCCACCCCGGAGTCGTCCATCGCCTCGCGCACCAGCGGGAGGTACCGGGTGAGGATGCGGTCGCGGATGTGGCCGTTCGGCGCGCTCACCCGCAGGGTGGTCATGTCGTGGTCGAGCGCCACCACGTCCTGGAACGTGGAGAACCACACGGCATCCGACACCTGTCCGCGGAGGTGACGCGCGACGTCCGTCCACATCTGCTCGGCGTTGCTCACCTGCACCTCCTTCCGCGAACCGTTCGGTCGTCCGACGTCCGTCCACATGGTTGTCCACAACTGTGGACGACGCATCACGCAGGGCCGAGGAGTCCGGCGAGCACGCTCGTCCGGCTCGACGGACGCCGCCGACGCAAGGCGAGCAACCTAGCAGTCCCCACCTGGTCCTGGGAACGCCGGCCCCGCTGCGACCAGGTCACGACCGAGCCGTGACCGGCCCGTGGCCGGCCGTGTTGCCGGAACAGGGGGCCGCCCCTAACCTGTGGAAGTTCTCATCACTCGTGGTGAGCGACCCCGGCCGAGCGTCTCCACTGCTCGGACGGGCACCAGCGAGGTGGTTCCCACCTCGGTGCCCGGCACCGGAGGTGGCCCGCTCGAGCGCTGGATCACGACGTCGTCACGGCCGTGCCGTGACGACGACCGCCGCCCCGGCGCCGTCTCGCACCAGCAGCGGCGCCGCAGGCAGCACCAGCACACAGCACCAGAATCAGCCAGGAGGGTGGCATGAAGCGCACCTACCAACCGAACAACCGCCGTCGAGCCCGCAAGCACGGCTTCCGCGCCCGCATGAGCACCCGCGCGGGTCGCGCCGTGCTCAAGGCCCGCCGAGCCAAGGGCCGTCACAAGCTGTCGGCTTGATCTGGCGCATCCGGGAGCGGAGCGTCTTCACGCGGCTGTCGCAGGACGGCCTTCGCACCCGAGCCGGAGTGTTGTGGTGCACCCATCTTCCCGATCCGTCCGCGTCGCCACCCCGCGTGGCCTTTGCGATCGGCCGCGCCATGGGCCCGGCCGTGGTGCGCAACACGGTCCGGCGGCGTCTCCGGGCACTCCTGAGTCGGTCCGAACACACGTTCGCCCTCGCCCCGGGCTGGTACCTGATCGGGGCGCGCCCGGCCGTCGCCGGACGGTCGTTCGAGCAGCTGAGCTCCGACGTCGAAGCGCTGGTCGCTTCCGTCCGGCGAGCTCAGGCGGCCGCCACCCCCTCGACGCCGGCCTCGACGCCGGCCTCGACGGCACCGACCCGCTCGGCGGGTCCGCACGACCCGGGTTCCTGATCCGGGCGGTCCACTGGTACCAGCGGGCGGCCGAGGGCCGGCCGTCCCCGTGCCGGTTCACCCCCACCTGTTCGTCCTACGCCATCGAGGCCCTCGAGGTGCACGGCACCCGGCGCGGTCTCTGGCTCACGGTTCGGCGGCTCCTGCGCTGCCGTCCCTTCGGTCCCTCCGGCTGGGACCCCGTCCCCGAGCCGTCCGCCGGTGGTCGGTGTGCCGACCCGGCGCCCGCGGCCCCCCTCCCGTCACGAAAGCGAACCCGCGCATGATCGCATTCGGCCTGTTCGAAGGCCCCGCCTGGCTGCTCGCGAAGTTCTACGACTTCACGCACAACTACATCCTCGCGGTCTCGCTGATCGCGTTCGTGGTGATGCTCCTCACCGCGCCGCTGCAGCTCAAGGCCACCAAGGGCATGCTCGAGATGCAGCGGCTCCAGCCCGAGCTGCGCAAGCTCCAGCAGGAGCACCGCGGCGATCGCCAGAAGCTCAACGAAGAGATGATGAAGCTGTACCAGCAGCACAAGGTGAACCCGCTCGCCTCGTGCTTCCCGCTGCTGCTGCAGTTCCCGGTCTTCATCATCATGTTCCAGGTCCTCCACGGCCTCACCGAGAAGCTCGAGGGCCGTGAGGGCTTCCCGGGGTTCACGCCCGAGTTCATCGGCAGCTCGACCGAGCTCTACCAGTCGCTCGTCGGCCGCACGGAGATGATCGACTGGGGCATCGACCTGGCGAAGACGCCGCTGAACGCGATGAGCAACTCCTTCGGCGAGGGCGTGCTCTACGGCCTGCTCGTGATCGCGCTCGGCGCGCTGTACTTCGTCCAGCAGCGCATGGTGGCCGCCCGGGCGACCATGAGCCCGACGATGTCGGCGACGCAGCAGAAGATCATGCAGTACCTGCCGGTGGTCTTCGCCGTGTTCCTGGTCTTCTACCTCACCGGTCTGGTCATCTACTACATGGCCCAGGCGGTGTTCCGGATCGGCCTCCAGTGGTACATCACGAAGCGCTTCTACGCCGGTGAGCAGTCGCTCGGCCGCCAGGCGCAGGCCGCCGGCGAGCGTGCCCGCGAGATGGCCAAGGCCGACGGCGGTGGCGGTGGGCTCTTCGCCCAGGCCAAGCGCGACCTCGCCGCCGCCAAGGGCGACGCCCCCAAGGGCAACGCTCGCACCGGGCGTCCGGCGCCGGCCGGCGCGGCCTCCAAGCGCGTCACCCCGCCGAAGAACAAGCCCACCCCGTCCGGACGGGTCACCCGTCCACCGTCGACGGGACGGAGCGCGAAACCCGGCCGGCCCACGCCGCCCAAGAAGTCGTCGTAGGTCCGCGCCGTGGAATGGGTGGAGACCACCGCCAAGACGGTGGAGGAAGCGAAGAACCAGGCCCTCGACCAGCTCGGTGTGGCCGAGGACGACGCCGAGATCGTGGTGCTCGACGAGCCCCGCCCCGGCCTGTTCGGGCGTGTGCGCGGCGAGGCACGGGTGCGAGCACGGGTGCGGCCCACCACCCCGCGCCCCAAGCTCGACCGGCGCGACCGGAAGAAGAAGGATCAGCGTGAGGTCCGCTCCGGGGCCGGAACCGACGATGACGCCGATCGCGACGACCGTTCGGACGAGTCCGGCGACGGGACGGACGCCGCGCGGGAGCGCCCGGCACGTGGCGGTCGTGGAGGCCGAGGTCGTGGCAGTCGGAGTGCCACAACGGCTCCGGCTCGGGAGGCCACGGCTCCTGGCGTGACGGATGCCTTCGAATCGGCGTTCGCCGACTCGACGCCGGCAACGGCCTCCGCCGATGGAGCCGACGCTGGTTCGACGGACGCGGACGCCGGTGACGCCGGTGAGGCCGGGACGTCCGGTTCGACCGGCCCGCGACGTCGCAACCGGGGACGTCGTGGTGGTCAGCGGTCGCGTGGTGCCTCGGGTGCCGGTGCGGACGGTGCGGACGGTGCGGACGGGTCGGACGACGACCTCGACGTGAGTGACGACACGGATCGTGTTTCGGATCGTGTTTCGGATCGTGGATCGAACAGTGACAGGCCTGTGCGCACAGGCGACAAGGAGGACATGGTGGACGCAGCTCAGGTGGGCGAAGAGGCACGGGTGTTCGTGCAGGGCGTCGTCGACGCCTTCGGGCTGACGGGGACCACGGCGGTCCACCAGGACGGCGATGACCTCGAGATCACCGTCGACGGTGCCGATCTCGGGCTGCTGGTCGGCCCGCGGGGGACCACGCTCCAGGCGCTCCAGGAGCTCACCCGGGTCGCCGCGCAGCGCCGGCTCGGCGATCACGACACGCGGCTGCGTGTCGACGTCGGTGGCTACCGCGTGCGCCGTCGCGAGGCGCTGAGCCGCTTCGCCCACCAGGTCGCGGCGCAGGTCGTCGCCGACGGCGTCGCCAAGCGCCTCGAGCCGATGTCCTCGGCAGACCGCAAGGTGATCCACGATGCGCTGTCGGACTTCGACGGCGTCGTGACCCGCTCCGAGGGCGACGACCCGCGCCGGTGCGTCGTGATCGCGCCGGCCGGGTCCGATGCGTCCGACGCATCGGACGACTGAACCGACGATCGTCCACGGCGAGCGCTCATCAGACTCGGCCGTGTCACCATCGGCATCGCCCCAGGGTGATCCGCTGACACGTGTGCTGTCGGAGATCCAGCGTCGCGGCGGGATCGGCCGCGGTCCGATCGAGGCGGCGATCGCCCACGTCGAGCAGTTCGTCACCGCACTTCCCGACGACCTCCCGACCTCGGCGCGGCTGGTCGACCTCGGTTCGGGTGGTGGACTCCCCGGGCTCGTGATCATCGCCCGACGTCCGGACCTACACGTCACGCTGGTGGAACGCCGGGCCAAGCGGGCCGATCTGCTCCGGTACGGCGTCCGAGCCCTGGATGCCGAGCGACGCGTGGAAGTGATCGCCGACGACGTGGCACGGCTCGTGGAGCGTGCGCCGCGGTCGTTCGATGTGGTCACCGCCCGGTCGTTCGCTGCGCCCGAGATGGTGGCGAACGTCGCCGGTGCCCTGCTCGGCACGCACGGCATCGTCCTCGTGAGCGAACCGCCGGAACGCGTGGAGCGGTGGCCGTCGGGCGTCCTCGACGCTGCAGGACTCCGCGACGGGGGACGCCTCGGTTCGATCCGGCGACTCCGTCGCTGATCGACGGGACGCGACCGTCCTGCTCAGGGCAGCGCCCCGACCGACGTCGTCAGCACGGACCGGGTCGTTCCACGTGGAACCATCGGGTCGACACGCAGGCGAGCACTGCGATGCGTGCGTCGCCGTCGGACTCGCAGTGTTGCCGAGTGGTGCCGAGTGGTGCCGAGCGTCGTCACGGCCGTGTTCCACGTGGAACACCGAGCCGTGGGCCATCGGAACTGGGCGGGATGCGGATCGGCCGGTCGGGCGGTGCCACCGCCCGGCGGCCGAAGGCCTGGAGGGGGACCGTCGGGCACCCCGGGCGGACGAACCCCGACGGCCGAACTCGCCTCGGACGGACATCGGGCACCATGTGCACTGTCCCAGCCGGACAGTGTCGTCGGTGAGCGCGCAGGGTCACTCACCGAGCACCCACTCGGTGGTTCCACGTGGAACGTCGATGTGCCCGTCCCTCCTCGTGCCCGATGCCCGCCGACCCACGACGATTCCTGCCGAGGTCGTCCGTTCCTCGTCGACCGTGACCGTGCCGCCGTGCGATACGAGACCGGGGCGCAGAGGGCCGTACGAACGATGCGGTTCGGCGCCCACCGTCCGGTTTCACGTGAAACCGGGGGGGTCGCACGGCGGCCGTCGGCGGATCCGGGGAGGTTCCACATGGAACGACGTGGTTCGCACGGCGTCCGACGACCGACCGGGGTGGTTCCACGTGAAACGTGGCCGAATCCGCTGGTGTGCACGGGAGTGGCGTACAGGGCAGTTCCGTCGGACGCCAGGCCTCGGCTGACCCGCTGCCCGGTTCCACGTGGAACGAGGGGCCCGCACGGCGGCCGTCGATGGATCCGGGGAGGTTCCACGTGGAACCGCCGATCGAGTGGCGAAGAGCCACCGAGACCTGGTTCGCAGTTGCTATCCTGCGCCAGCACGTCTGCGCCCTGCGCAGGTCGTCGTCCCCGCCCCAGGAATGAGGTCCTCATGTCGCTGAGCGAGTCGAGTGACGGCGTGGCCGTCGACCCGGCGTCCGGCCCGACACCTCCGGCCGACCAGGTCGAACCCACCGGACGTCCGCTCCCCCGAGTGATCGCCGTCGCCAACCAGAAGGGCGGCGTCGGCAAGACGACCACCACGGTCAATCTCGGCGCCTGCTTGGCCGAGCTCGGCTACCGCACCTTGGTGATCGACCTCGATCCGCAGGGCAACGCGTCGACCGGCCTCGGCATCGAGAACCGCGGCCTCGAGACGTCGATGTACCACGTCATCATGCACGACGTCCCGCTCGAGGACTGCGTGGAGCCGTCGTCGGTGAAGAACCTCTTCGTGGCACCGGCGAGCCTCGACCTGGCGGGTGCGGAGATCGAGCTCGTGCCGGCGTTCAGCCGGGAGAACCGTCTGCGTCGGGCGATCGAGGCCGTGCTCGACGACTACGACTACGTGCTGATCGACTGCCCGCCGTCACTCGGACTCCTGACCGTGAACGGGTTGAACGCAGCGACCGAGGTGCTCGTGCCGATCCAGTGCGAGTACTACGCGCTCGAGGGACTCGGCCAGTTGCTCCGCAACGTCGATCTGGTGAAGCGCAACCTGAACCCGCGCCTCGAGGTGTCCACGATCGTCTGCGTGATGTACGACGCTCGTACCAAGCTCGCCGACCAGGTGGTGGCCGAGGTGCGCGAGCACTTCGGTGACAAGGTCTGCCGGACGGTCGTGCCGCGCACCGTCCGACTGTCGGAGGCGCCCTCCTTCGGCCAGCCGATCATCACGTTCGATCCCACGTCCCGCGGCGCGGTCGCGTACCGGGAAGTCGCGAAGGAGGTCAGCCGTGGCACGGCCAGGCGGGTTGGGTAAGGGGTTGAGCGCGCTGATCCCGACCGGGACGGCCGATGCGGGCACCGCCACGGCCGAACGCGGTGATACCCCCCGGCTGGAGGAACTGCCGATCGACGCGATCGTGCCGAACCCGAACCAGCCCCGCGTGCACTTCGACGAGGAGTCGTTGACCGATCTGTCGGCGTCGATCCGCGAGATCGGGGTACTGCAGCCGGTGTTGGTCCGGCCGGTCGGTGGCGGATACGAGTTGCTCGCGGGCGAACGTCGGTGGCGGGCCGCGCGTCGTGCGGGTCTGGCCGTGATCCCGGCGGTGGTGCGCACCACCGACGACCTCGGGTCGGTCGAGCGGGCGCTCGTGGAGAACCTGCACCGCCAGGATCTCACCGCTCTCGAGGAGGCAGCGGCGTACCAGCAGCTGATCGAGGACTTCGGGTTCACCCACGAACAGGTCGCCCAGCGGGTCGGCAAGAGCCGCTCCGCGGTGACCAACACCCTGCGGTTGCTCACCCTGCCCGCGTCGATCCAGCACCTGCTCGCCGATGGTCGGCTGTCCGCCGGACACGCCAAGGCCCTGCTGGGCACCCCCGACCGGGCGTTCCAGGAGCAACTGGCCCGGCGTGCCGCGGCCGAGGGCTGGCCGGTGCGTGCGGTGGAGGAGGCGGTCCGCGATCGCAGCAGCCTCGGCGGCTCGGCCGACCCGGCTGCCGACGATGCGGGTGAGGCCGCGTCCGCAGCCGGTACTGCGTCTGCCGGTGGTGCCCGACCCGGTGGTCGGTTGCGTCCGCCGGGCCTGCTGGAGCTGGAGGAACTCTTGGCGGAGTGTTTGTCCACACGGGTGTCGGTGAGCATGGGGACCAAGCGGGGCAAGTTGGTGATCGAGTTCGCCGATCTCGAGGACCTGGAGCGGCTCTACCACCTGATGAGCGCCGGCCAGCCCGCCGAGTACGACTGACCGGCGCCTGCAGCTGCTCCTCCACCCCTGCTGAGCTGGGGCGATACCGGTCACCACGTCGCCACCACGTCGCCACCACGTCGCCACCACGTCGTCGCAAGGTGGTGCCGCCTCGTGTGGTCGAGTGGTTCGGTGGGTCCACTGCGGCGCTGTGGTGTCGACGGATGGTCGTGATGAAACCACGCAGCGTGGCTATACCCCGCGCTCCGTGATCTCTCACGCGCGACGTGCGGATGAGCGTTACGCACATCCGGTGGACAGAGCTGTGGACAAAGTCTGAAGTCTCACGTCGTGATCCACAGTGATGCTCACAGCCTGTGTGCGACCTCGCGCGATCCGCGCGGCGACGGGCGGGCAGCAAGCCAGACGCGAGGGGTGAGCGGAGGAGCCGATCGACAGGTCGTCGCGGAGATGGGTCGTCGCGGAGATGGGTCGTCGCGGAGGTGATGCGGCCGGGGCGTGATGCGGCCGGGGCGTGATGCGGCCGGGGCGTGATGCGGCCGGGGGTGCCGCGACCGACGGTCAGCCGGCGTGGCTGCAGAGCGCCATCCACGACCGGACGGCGCGCACCACGTGCTCGCTCAGCTCGGTGGCGGCGTCCACCGCCGCCCGCACCGGGCCGAGGGTGACCAGCACGGCCGGCATGCGTGTCTCGCGCAACACCGGCAGCCGCATCCCGCACGGGTCGCTCACCGGCAGGCCACAGGCGCGGAGCTCGGTGGTGAGGCAACCCGCCAGGCTCTTGCCCCCGACCGACTCGAAGCTCGGCACCCGGTAGAAGTGGACGACCGAGGCAGGCGCGCGCGCGGCCTCGAATCCCAGGTAGAGGTGGGCGACGAACTGGTTGGCGGCCCGGGCCTGCACGACGGCGTCGGGCTCGTCGAGGGGCACCACCTGAGCGCCGGCGAGGCGCAGCTCGCGACTGATCCCGCGGGTGATGCTGCTCAGGCCACCGAACTGGCCCACGACCACCCGCAGGGCGGCGAGCTCGGTCGGCGCGTGGCGCAGCCGCTCGCGCTCGCGGACGGCGGAGATGCCGGGGCCGTGCCCGGTCTGGCTGATCACACGCCGGAGCGCGCGCACCGTCTCCGATCCGCACACCCCGTCGGCGGTGAGGCCGCAGTTCGACTGGAAGTCCTCGAGTGCCCTCGCGGTGAGCGGGCCGAAGATCCCGTCGACCCGTCCGCAGTCGAAGCCCAGACGCGCCAACGATGCCTGGAGCTCGGCGACGTCGTCACCGCGCAGGTTGGGCGACGTGAGCACGAGCATCCGGTCGCCGAGCGACCAGCTGGCCTCCACCAGGGCGCGCCAGGTCTCGTCGTCGCAGGAGCCAGTGGCGCGCAGCCCGCGTTGGTCCTGGAAGGCACGCACCGCGACCTCGGTGGCCGCACAGAACGCGCCGACACGCGCGCCGGGGCCTGCGGGGAACCCCGCCGAGGCCAACCGTCGCTGGAGGTCGCGCACGGCCTCTCCGTGCTGGCCCGGCGTCAGTGGGAAGGCGGCAGGAATTCCTGCAGCTCCTGGAGCAGGGCGCCCTTGCCCTTGGCGCCGACGAGCCGCTTCGCGACCTGGCCCTTGTCGAACACGAGCAGGGTCGGGATGCTCATCACGTTGAAGCGCATCGCGAGGTCGGGGTTCTCGTCGACGTTGAGCTTGGCGATCGTGAGCTGCCCGGCGTGCTCGGTGGCGATCTCCCCGAGG